>Ga0129333_10001589_pt1 | contig 20684 bp, 32 predicted proteins | sample CPB6_08_DNA_FD_94474 | JGI IMG/M metagenome (GOLD analysis project Ga0129333, IMG submission 94474) | Freshwater to marine salinity gradient microbial communities from Chesapeake Bay, USA - CPBay_Sum_0.6_0.8_DNA | ecosystem: Environmental > Aquatic > Marine > Coastal | place: USA: Chesapeake... | reverse complement strand
ATTTTAACAATTATCTTTATTTTTTTATTGTTTTATCAAAATAAATTTATAAGATTTGCACATAACAAAAAACAAAGGACAAATGAAAAACAAAGTGAAAATCGTGAATTTTGGCAAGTATAAAGGAGAGCCAATAACATCAATTCCATGCAGTTACGCACATTGGCAAAGAGCCAATGGTAATAAAAAATTCTATTCCGATTGGATGCATAATAATAGATTCAATGATCGTACTCAATTTGATAGTTGTTATTCAAAAGATGGTCATTTTATGGAGCGTAAATTAAATGATGGAAATTTTGTTTTTAAGTATTCATGCGACAAGAATCAATTTTATTATTTAGTTGATTCAAATGGTAAATTCATGCGTGATTTACAATCATTTGGTAGTAGTAGTGTTAAACAGGGAGCAATAGATACAACAGAAGAAAATTGGATAACATTAACCCCATCTGGTCATAAGTTAACGGGCAAAATGATTGTTAGTCCATATTATGAGCATTTTCCTTATGATACTTATCAAATAAATTAAAATAATAAAATAGGGGATGCGCATCTTCAACGCATAATAAACTAAAAAACAAAAACAAATGGAAACAACTGAAATCAGAAGAACAATTGCATTCATGTTGATAAATGATGAAGCAATGGAACTTTCTCTCAAATTACAAAAAACCATATATGTCATTTACAGAAACAATGGTTTGATAAATTCTTTGTCAAAAGAAAATGGGGTCATACTATCATATTGGACAATGGGTAATGAAACAATAATGAATTAATTAATAAATAATAAAGGGGGGTGCGCATCCACAACGCACAATAACAAAAAAAACAAAAACTATGTATCAAGTTCACATCAAAGAAGGCATCAATGCCGAAGTTCGCAATTACGATTCTTTAGACAGAGCTAATCGTTATGTGTTGGAGAAAGCATCAGAAATGGGATTGCAATATGGAATGGATCAAGATGGTTGGGCATTCGCTCACACTGGCGATGATTACTCACCTGCACGAACTGAAATATTCATCTTTCAAATAATCTAATCCAATGTTAGCAACAAAAACAATAATGGTTTATGGTGACGATAGCATCATAAATCAAATCAAAGATGAAAGCGGTGTTGGTACATCGGTTAAATTCTTTACCATCGATGAAATCGCATTCTTGCGAGTGGTGATTAAAAACATCATTGAAAATGATAGTTATTCATATTTGATGAATGATGATGAATTGCTTGAATTGTATAAAAAATTAACTCAATCTTCACTGCTTTATGAATCAAAAGATTAATTTAACCTATCCAAAGAAGTTCATTTGCGTTCAATCAGCGAGTTATCCCACCGAGAAACTTGACTTTAATGAGATAGCCCAGCACATTGCCGCAGGAACAAATAGAACACCACTAGAACGAATGGAAGAACTTTTAACAGAAAAAACATATGTACGATAGAATCAATCCACCAGATTATCCAGTTGATATCAATGAAATCAAAAACTGCGATAGATGTAATTCGATTGTTCACGAATGCGATGCAAAAATTGTTTGGATATCTGCATATGAAGAAAAAGAATGGTGTCCTTACTGCTATGAAAATCACACTGCCATGCATCCACTATTCAAAGATGAACAATGGGCAATTGGAGCAATAGATCAAGAAAATAATTTAATAATCAAATAATCAAAAAACAATGAAAACAAGTAAAGTAAAAAATGTGCAGCCAAATGGAGATTTTAAAGATATGAAAATCTTCGAAATTGTATTTGAAAATGGAGATGTAGGTAATAATTACGCAAAAGGTAATTGTAAATTCGAAATTGGAAAGGAATACAACTATCAGATTGCTGGTAATAGTAAATCAACACCAACAATTAAATTTATTAGTGCAGTAGGTGATGCTCCAAAATCATTTGGTAATGCTGGTGGTGGATATCAAAAATCACCACAAGACAAAGTAGAAATCGCTCGTGCTGTTGCTTTGAAAGCAGCAGTAGATGCTATTGGAATAGGTGAGCAAAAAGAAGTGTATGTAGATATGGCTCTTTATTTTGAACACTATCTAACCACAGGCCAACAAGCTAACCAAGATGCGGTGGATAATGCGTTAAATGATAGGAAGATGGATGCAAATGATGATATGCCTTTCTGAATTCCTGAAGAATGGATTAATAAATTAAAATTAAAAATAGAAAAATGAAAACGAGACAAGCAATGACTACCAATCCAGAGTTGATGCATAAACGAATAACTCAATTATGTCAATATCTGAATCACAATCAAATTTATAATTATCAAATAGTTACTGATCATTTATCAATAGCACGATGGCATTTTCAAATAATGATACAATCTGGAATTGTATGGAAAGAAGATGGTAAATGGAGAGCAGCAGAAAGATTAACACAACAGCGATTGGATAAGTTCGTTCAATTATGCAAGGAATATCAATCTAAATATTATTCAAATAAAAAACAAATTGGACAGATCAAAATCAAATTTCCAAAAACATCCCACCAAGTAACCCAACAAGATTCCCCTCCAGTTGCAAAAAAAACAAGGCAATTGCGTAAGGTATCATTAATCAAAAGAATCAAATTTTTATTTACTGGACAATTATGAAAACAGATTTTCAAAATTTAATCAAAACCAATTTTAAGAATACGATGAATTTCTCTCGTGTACTTGGAATCAGTTATCCTACTGCATGGAGATATGTGAACTATCCAGTGTATATGAGATTGATGGATATCCAAAAGATTTCAGATGAACTCAATATTGATATCAAAATAATCGTGCAGATGGCAATTAACTCAAGTGAAATAACAATTAAACATGAAGGTGATGAATAAGCAATTAATGAATGCTTACGATAAGCTAAAAATGAATCTCATTCAATCTCCTAATAGTTTTGATCTACTATATTCAATCATAACTAATCCTAATGCATCTTCACTGGATGAAGTGATTAAATATGATAAGATGAAATTAACTAGACCAGATGGTAATGAATTAACCAATGCAGTTTTGGCTGAAGTTTGCAATGTATGTAAGATTTCTCCATCTGAATTGTTTAGTAGATTTCGATATCGAGAATTCAATGATGCACGAATTATTTATACAGCATTTTTACGAATGGGAACTGACTGGAGTTATGCAAAGATATCAGCACATCTTTTGCGCCATCATGCGACAATGATACATAATATGAAATCATTTGATGCATTGATCAATACAGATAAAATATTCAGGAAAAAAGTAACTGACATAATTAAATTGCTGAATAATCAAAAAATTTATACATTTGACGATATGCTAACTACAAAAAAATGGAAATATGAACGAACTAACTCAAATCTTGATAGAAGTGCAAAAATTGCACGAAAAACTCGATTACTTACTAGAGAAGAAGCAAAACGACAAAAGCAGATTCACACCTCCATCGCTTGAAGATGTTGCTGATTACTTTATCGAAAGAATGCCAAATGCACAAACTGAAGATGCACTCAATTTTGCAGATATTTTTATCAGCCATTACACGAACACCAATTGGTATTATGGCAAGAAAAAAATGAAAGATTGGAAAGCAGCAATGCGTAGTGCATGGAAATTACACGAATTCATAACTAATAAAAATCAAAACAATGAATCAATTGGTAGAATACAAAGGACTCAACTACAAGAGTGGATTGACAGCGAATGAAAGAGCATATCTTGAATCAAAAGAACAAGTAAGAATCTGTGATATTACATTACAGATGTTCAAATCACTAATCGCCAGAACAATCGTTATCAGTGGAATTAAACAATTGCCATCTAGCGAAGAAGTTCAAATGCTGTTCACTAATGCTATCCATTATCATCCATATATGACAATTGGCGAATATGCACTTGCTTTTGAAATGAATGCTGCTGGAGTTGAATTCACAAGAATAGAACATTTTGGAATGGTTACTATTGCCTTCCAAAGCGATGTCTTGAAAAATTATAGCAATGTGCGGAATCAAATGAATATTGCTCTGGAAAAGAAAAAAACGAAGATGGAGATTCCACTGCAAGAATATCATGATCAAATTGATTGGAAAGAAATGTTCCAAACAGACATCAATCGATGGAAGAATAATGAGAGAAATGCAGTCATGATTCTTGCTCCAAATTTCATCGCAAAATTCTATGAACTGGAAGTAATCAATGATGATTGCTGGAGTGATGACCAGTGGAAACAATGGAAATTTGCTGCGCGATTTCAAGTGATTGAAGAAATGCAATTGACCAAAACAAGATTGGAAAGAATGAATAAAACTGATAAATTATCATTCAATCAATCTGTTCAAAAAGAATTGATGAGAAGATTGTATGCAGATATCATGGATAGCACGATTTTACAAGAACGAATAATGAGTAAGTTATGAAAAATTATAATGTTCGATTTGAATTGTATGGTAAAAAATATCATATCAAAAAGAAATGTGATAACGAAAACCTACTTAAGCAATTGATACGAATGGATATAATCTTTAATCAAATAAATGAAATACCATCAGAAACAAATTGATGCTCTCAACCTACTCGCCATCGATAACGATTGTAGGCAATTGTTGTATGGTGGCGGTGTAGGTGGTGGGAAATCTTTTTTAGGTTGCGATTGGCAAATCAAGAGAAGATTGAAATATGCTGGAACTCGCGGATTGATTGGTAGATCTGAACTTAAAAAACTGCGATTATCTACAATGGCTACCTTCTTTGAGTTATGCTCGATGTATGGATTAATGCCAGATAAACATTGGACATATAACGGACAAGACCATGTAATCAAATTCTTTAATGGCAGCCAAATTATTTTGATGGATTTAGCTGATTTACCATCCGATGCAGAATTCCAAAGATTTGGATCGATTGAATTAACAGATGCTTTCGTTGATGAGGCAGGTGAGGTAAGTCAAAAATGTATCGACATCCTTTCCTCGCGATTGCGTTACAAGTTAATAAACGACAAACCAAAGTTACTCATGACTTGCAACCCTCACAAAGGTTGGTTATACACCGAGTTCTTTGATGCAAAAAGGAATGGAACAATTCGTAGTGATAGAGATTTTGTTCAGGCATTACCATCTGATAATCCACATATATCTCCAGTATATCTTGAATCACTCCAGATGCTTCCAGAAACAGATAGAAAAAGATTACTTGAAGGTGATTGGGATTATGATGAGACAAAAGATAGATTGTATGATTATGACGATTTACTCCGATGTTTCAGAACTCCAGCTATCACAAATGCAGATATGTTTATCACTGCTGATATCGCGCGAATGGGAAATGATAGAACAATCATTGTGTTATGGAATGGATTACACGCTAGTAAATTTATTATCTTGAAACATAAACCAATCAATGAAATCGTAGATACTATCAATCAATTAGCACAAGCAAATGGTGTTAGATTGTCAAATATCATCTGCGATGAAGATGGAATCGGTGGTGGAGCAGTTGATTTTGGAAGATATCGAGGATTTCTTAATGGATCAAAAGCAGTGCGCGATAACTATATGAACTTAAAAGCAGATTGTTATTTTAAACTTGGAGAACTAATAACCAATAATGCAATCACTTTTGAATCTACCTATAAAGATACAATTATCAAAGAACTGGAGATGATTAGAAGAGAGAAAATCGATAGTGATGGAAAGTTGCGAGTAACGAACAAAGAGACATTGCAAAAGAAATACGGAATTTCTCCAGATTTCGCTGATGCAATTATGATGAGATGTTTTTACGAACTCAAAAAGAACTATGGCAAATATGCTTTTGGTTAAATTTATTTGATACATTTGAAATCTAAAACAAAACAAAATGAAAAAAATATATGACCTATTTGATTTTGATAAGGTAGAAATCAATATAAGACCAGATTCTTATGACATAGTATATACTGCCACTATAAAAAAACACATGACTTTTGAGATGTTTGACGAAAGGGATTATCTGCCTACTAAAGAGGAATGGATTGAGAAAGCAAAAGAAACTTTTGTCAAGCAAATTATTTCAGATTGTTTTATAAATGAAAGTGATGAGGATGATGCTAAGTATTTTACTGACCTTAAAAATGCAATAGAAAACACTGGACTGGTAGATCAATTTTTGTGGGATAGAGGATACAAAAGAATTGGTAGTACATGGAAACCTAAAAGTATAAGCCATAAACAAAGTAGTGTTGAATGGTTATTTTTTGAACTATCATACACACCAAAAGACAAATTTGAATGGCACTCAATCTTGAGAAAAGCAAAAGCAATGCATAAGGAGGAGATAATAGATTCGTATTGTCATGGATGTTTAGATATGACTAATGATGATACTATATTTCCACGAGAAACGAGTGAACAATACTACAACGAAACATTTGGAGGATAAGATGAAAACTGAAATAACAAAAGACGAATTAGAAAAAGTAAAGGTGTTAAACCTTCTCATGTGGTTACAAGCGTCAATTTACGCAGGGGATGAATGCGAGACAATCAAATGGTTTTACAATCACCAAACAAAAATGATTCTGAAAAGATTAAACGATAGTATCCAGCGTGAACATGGCAAAACAATTACTGCTATTTGGAATGCAGATGGAGCATTGCTGCCAGATATAACTCGCCAAATTGAAGAATTCAGTTATGAAATGGCAAGTTATGGATATTGGATGCTGCCTGAATTAACGGAATACATTCGCAAACAAAAAGAAATATTATGAATAAACAAATAGAACAAGTAACTGAATTTCGAAAGAGATTTAATTTACCAATCAATTCTGGAAGGAATTCCAATCATTTATTGCATCACAATTTGATTAGAGAAGAATTCTATGAAATGATTTCTTCATTGAATTTAATTGATTTATCAGATGCAATTATAGATCAAATGTATTTGCTCATTGGTTATGCAATAGATTTGGGAATTGCTGATAAATTAGAATCAATGTTCGATGAGATTCATGCCAGTAACATGAGTAAACTGGATGCTAATGGAAATCCAATCTATCGTCAAGATGGAAAAGTGATGAAAGGAGAAAATTATTTTAAACCTAATTTAGAAAAAATATTAAACAAATGAATATAACACATGATTTTGATAATTGTCAATCTGAAACTTACAAACAAGTAATTTCCGATTTAATATCTAGAGAAAAAATGGGAAGAGCAAAATATGGCATGAGTGTAGATCAAGCTAATTTGAGTGAACAAGAATGGATGCATCATGCATATGAAGAAGCATTAGATTTTGCTATCTACCTAAAACGATTAATGCAGTTAAAAAAGCAGCGTTAAATCCAACTGAATAAAGAGTGGCATTTCGCCACTTTTTTTTTCTCTTTAATTCCGCATTTAACTCATCGTTTAATTCCTTATTTAACCCCTCGATTTGCACGATATAAACTGCATTACGCTCGTTAATCTCGTTTAGTGAATGATTTATCCTACTTAATTTTTGATTGTCGCTAATCAAATAATCGAGTTTAGCAACTGCCAATACAACCAACCGCTTTTCTTTACTTATCGAATCCAGTGCGTTCGTAATCGCGTAGCTTTTCAATTGCCTTTGTGTATGCACTATCAATGGCAATGCTATCATACAGATAAATAGTATCAATTTGCTTTTCATAAATCTCTTTGATTTTAATTCGTTCTTTTTCTATCGTGTCAATTCGTGCTTTCAATACAACAATAGTATCTGATGAGGTGGTTACAATTTGTAACCGATTGGAACTGCATGAATTTTTCCCAATAATCCATGCAATAATTAACCCAATTGCAAATGCAATCCATTTAATAAATTGCTCCTTCATGTATGCGATAGTTTTTGACATGGAACGCTTTATTGATTCCTCGCGTAATTATCGCGAATCCGTGATTGTATTTGGAATAGGGATTGTAATCTGGAGAAAGTTCTGATAAACAACCAACACCCCAGCAAGTTATTACCTTGCCATTTACATCTCGCTCGGTGTGTTCTGCTGTTTGATGATGGTGGCCACACATAGCATTCGCTTTTGTTTTCAAGAATAATCCCCTTGCGACATTTACAGATGGAAGAAATTGCTTTCCAAATTCATGACCATGAAATATTGATAATCCACCAATATTCAATTTACTCTTGCCATCTAACCATTTGATGTTGTGTTTATCGCAATGAGTTAGTGATGGAAAATCGAATGCATCTATGTCGAATAGCTCTGGAGCTTTAACGCGCATATATCTCCAATATCTCTCTTCATGATTTCCTTCTTTGTAAATTATTTCAGCAGTAGGAAATTGTCCTCTCAACTCGTGCAAAAAACTACGCATTGCATATAATTCATCCTTAAATTTTCTCTTCTTTGGATCTTTGACAAAATCACTAATCATATGACAATCGAGAGCATCTCCATTCAAGATAATTGTATCTACATTTTCATCTATTCCAGTTTTAATTGCAACAGATAATGCATCGATATCATGATAAGGAATATGGATATCTGAAAGAATCAATACCTTCTGACCTTTGATATCAAAATGCTTTCTTCCTTTGGCATATGACTTCGGCAGGTTGAATGGATTGCGTGGGCGATGTTCAGTAATGACCAGTGTTTTGTCTTTTGGAGTTCTACCATCTTTGCCCTCTATTCTACGCAGTGTATCACGAGCATCTTCTACTCCAATAAAAGTTTCGAAATGTTCTTTGCTTAATTTCTTTGCGAGAGTTAGCGTTGGTGTGTTTGGGAATCTCGTTCTTAACTCTCTCGCTAATTTTGTTTTGTCTGATTCTTTTCGTCCTTTCATAGTTAGTAAGGTTTGTAAATAGTTTTTCCTTCGCTCTTAATCGCTCGTAAAATTTGTTTTCTATTTACTCCCTTGTTGTAACTAACATGCACCCAATCAGGTGAATTCTCTGTTCCAAATTCCCAAATCAATTGATCAAATGTACAATTATTTTTTATGAATTCGAATATGTCTTTATTGCATACACCACCCAATAAATCTCCATCGATATCCAGTGCTTTACCTTGCAAATGTTGAGATGATTTACTACCTCCAATGCGCTGATTCAATTCAGCACTACGAAAACCACTGGTGATTCCAATTGGAATTCCAAAATGTTCACGAACTTTATCAAATATCTCTGTACAAACTAATTTGAGATTGGCAATTTGTTCTGAATTTGGAATATTTTGAATTTGCAATACACTAGCCATATTACTTTTTATGACCTCTTGTAAAGTTGTATATTTACTTAATTTGCTCATCTTTCATGATTTCGTTTAAATCTTCATTTTTACGACCAATCAATATCTTAATTCTTTTCCATAAATCTTTTCCAGTTACAGCTTCAATTGATTCAACAATTGATTTAAATTCAATTACTGCAATGGTAGTTGCAATGAGTTTTGTGATTGGAATTAATTGTTCAATAATGTATGTCTCAATTAAAAATCCACTCACTATCGCAAGTTGATATAATAGCATTTTTGTAACACTATCACTCATTCTTCTTGAACGAATTTTAATTCCTAATTTAATTGCCTTCCAGATTCCAACAACCATATCTGATCCAACCAAAAAACCAATGGTAATCATCAATTCTTTGATGGGAAGAAATATGGTTACAATTGCAAGTAACCAATATTTTGTTTTCAAAAACAATAATTCCTTCATCATGATTTCTTCAATTCATATTGCTTTTTTAAATATTGTTTAAGCAATTTCTCGTACTGCTTTTTTCTATTTAGTACGATGTTCGTATGAAATCTTTTATTGTCCATCTTAATCTTTGAAAATTATATGAATCGCTAATTAGAAAATTACTCTTTCCATATGGATTGTTATCTGGATTGATATCATCATTAGTGTTTGATGTATATTCAGGAAAGAGTGAACTATTATAACACAAATATTTTACCAATCTATTAGTGTAATATCTTGCATTTTCTCGTGCAGCTTCCTTTAACGATTCCATTTCTCCCTTCGTTACTGGAGTAGTATCTTCACTTTGTCTGCTAACTAAATTACCATTGTCATGCTTATACAATAGAGATGGATATAACTCAACCATCGTCCACCATAATAATGATTTTAAGATGTAATTATTGAGTAATGTCTCATAATCTCCAGTGATTGTTCCAGCACTTACATCTGCTTTGATTTTATTCATCAAATCAGTTCCAAGATAATTTGTCATTTGCTTATCTTGTGCTAAATAAATAGCTGGACGAATGATGTTTGGATCAACAGCATCAGTGATTGATGTGTATTTTTTCAAGTAATCTTCTGTGATTAATAATATCTCTGGTTGTATTGGCATTTCAGTTTTTTTATTAATTAATAATTAATTTATCCATATTTCAATGATCCACGATCTGCTCTATCGATTGGAGCAATTCCTTCTAGACCTTTCTTTGGTACATATGGATTATCTCCCACTCGTTTATCATTTTCAAGACCTTTGTTTGGAAGAATTCTTCCTTTACTATCTCTCTTGCGATAATAAATTTGTCTTTTGAATCTATGATGGCAGAAACACCCCCCAAGGTACAAGAAGATATTATATTTTGATTGACCAGCTGGTGCAAATTGACCATTTACTCCATCATTACTCATCTCCTGAATATCTTCATATCTGAATGATGCTCCAGCTTTGGATAATCTAACCATTTCAACACAAAATTCACGAGAATTTTCACTCAAATTTTGACTATATGCATAGCGCAATTTATATAATCCAGTATCTCCCCAATTAGACCTATCATCAGAATTATCATAACTGCTTAATGACGCTTGAAATTGTTGTGTGAACTTTGATTCATTTTCTGGATCATCTACATCTTCTTCACTTATCAATTCCCATTCTTCAGAATCAACAAATTCAGCTTTTGTTTTCAAAATCTCAATCCACAATCTACCTTGTTCATCACTGAAATCATTTGATGATTGGCAAATGTGAACTGATTGTTGCTGATTTACTCTTTCAATAATTCTTGCTGCCCAATCTCTTCCAGCATCACCACCCCATAATTCCCAAGCAATTCTACCAGCAGATGGAAATCCTTCTTCTCCTTGATTCCATCCACTTGCTTCTTTATCTACTGCATGACGAGAGAAATAACTATTCATGCGTTTAATTGTATCAAATGAGAGATTGCGTTTATTGCTTATATCTCTCGCTCTTGCTACTCCTACCTCTGTTCCACCACGATTGTATTCTGCTCTCCATTTCAATCCCAATTCTGCTGATGCTGCCATCTCATTTGTTGGTAAAAAAGAGTTATTCTCATCAGCTTGTACTAAAACTTTTTTTTTTTCTTCTGATTGTTGAGTTGGAGATGCTGGTGGTGAATAAATCAAATCGTTTTGAGTAATTCCAATTGTTGCATTTATTGCAATAACTGAAAATAAATATTCAACACTATCAGTAATCATTCTTTGGAATGGCTCAATTACTTGTTTGGTGAAAATCCACATTGCTTGTTTCATTTCATCAGTATTACTGCCTAATCCACCACCATCGCGAATTCCAAATAATAATGGAGATGTAACACGATGAGAAATCAAAATTTGTTTTGTACTTTCTTCACTCAAAAATTCATATTGCTTATCTGCATCAGATATTGGAAATGGAGTGAACTCAACACCACGATCTCTATCTTCATTGAAAAATGTCAATACTTTCCCTGCATTCTCTGCTCCCTGAATTGCTTGTTGCAATTGATTCTTAATCATTCGCTGCTCTTCAAGTGAAGGAATTCCATTATTGAATGATGTGATTAATGATGGAAAGAATCCATTCAATATATTGTTCACATGATATTCGCTAATCTGACGAGTTAATTCAATATAATTAATTCCACCTATGTAATCTGGTTTTGGATAATATTCACTACCAACAGAAACTGAATGAACAAATAATACTTGCTTTGGACATTCATCTTTATATTCAGGATTGAACATAGGAATGTACGAAGGTGTATTCTTCTTTTTTCTAGTATCATTCCAATCGCGAGAATAATAAATACCATTCACATCATCATTGTCATCGCTTACACACAAGCGACAATTCTCAAATGGCAAATGATTAATTTGCGCGATGGTACTTCTATCCATTGACCAAATAATCTCCCAATAAAATCCACCATGTAATTTTAAATCGAGTGCTGTATTATGACGAATTTTATCTAATCCTAATCTCTTTAATTCAGCAGTAGCTTGTGGATTATCACTTGTGAATTCTTGACCAGCAATCATAAACGCAATCGAATTAACAATACTTCCATGCACTGGTGATTCATTGTATAATTCTATGGTGTATTGTGGAAATGAATTAGATTCTCCATAACTCACAAATCCTTTTCTATCTTCAATTTCGATAGGTTGAATCTTCACATATTTAGATAACTCCAGTTGAGTTGCTCCAATCCTTTGTTTTATTTCGTCGACTATATTAGGCATTGTATTCGATGTCTGAAGGTATTGTTAATGATGGTTGATCGTAGTAGTTAATGAGCGAAGAAAATTCAATGAATCCTCTTTCAATTTCACCAACCACATCAATAGAATTAGGATTAAGGTTGCTATTCGAATTTTGAGCGTAAACAATATAATTCCACCTACCACCATGAGTGATGAGAATCGAAGCATTAACTGGATCATCAGCATTCGTACTAATGCCCAGAGTTGTAATCCTATCGTTTTCATTTATGATATTTGGAATCACATATAATAATTCACAAGTTAATTCATTTTGCAACACCAATAGATAATTGGTATAGGTTGTTGAAAAAAGCAAACTCCCTTCCTTTAAAGAGAGAAAGAGAGTTTGAGATGCAGTATTTGATTGCAGATAATTCATTCTGCAATGAGATTAAACAGATGGAGCGTTATCGATTATAAAATCAGATGCAAATATGCCATCTTCAATTCGATATGCTTTGTTTTTTGAATCAGATGATATGGTAATTGTATAACCATTCATGTCTCCTTTTGCTACTCCAGTCATTGTTGACGCTGCAGTTACTTCTGCTCCATCTTCATAACCAACCACCCAATAGTTATCGTTATTATCTAATACAATAACAAATAAACGATTTTGAGCAATCAACTCTAATTGCTTTCTTCTTTGAGCGCTCAATTTGTGAAATGATGCAGTGATTGTTTGAGTATAGAAAATAGTTCCATTCTCAACACTGCTTGATACTTCTTCAGTAAAACTACCAGTTGATTTTGGTAGGATAAACTCAAATACTTTGCCTTCGGAAGAACATCCATTTACTTCTTGCGTAGTAGCATCAAATTCTAATGATCCAGCATATAGATTATGAGCATTCAAATAAATCTTTTTGATTCCACCAATACCATCCTTGCATTGTAAATCAAATCCGTTTGTAATCGTACACATTTTTTATATTTTTATTTTAATAAAATGGGGAGTAGCCGTAACCACTCCCCTTTTATATGTGGTTAATTATTTATGAATAGAATACAATCTCATTACCGAATCCGTACTGAACACCAGCCAAGAATTTAGCAGAGAAACGAATAGTATCATCAAGAGTAATATCTTTCATAGATTTTACAGCTACTTCATTCCATTGTGCTAATGTGTTAGTTCCAAACCATAGATTGCTCTTTTGAGCGAATACCATGATATCGTCAGACATACCTGGACATTCAGCCATTACATATTGACCTAACCACATCATAGTGATTGCTTCTCCAGATTGGTAGAAGAAACCATTACCAGCAGTAGCCATTGCATTGCGATATGCTTCAGCAACATTAGAAGAGATGTAAAGAATTGGCTTTTCAGTTGCTCTACGAACTCTCACTGGCATAGCATCAATTACTTTCTCGATTTCTGCTACAACATTGGTTTTATCGATTGTAGTATTAGCAACATCAATAACATCAGCATCAGCAGTAAACAATGTCTCAAATCCATCGTATTCACCAGTATTAGCATTAACACCAGTCCAAATCAATTGCTCATTCTTTGCACCGATTCCACCAAGCATAGTAGCAGTAACTGCTTCAATCAATTCAGGAGTAACTTCTCCGTTTTGAGCATATGATGTATCCCAATCAGTTAAGAAATCATTAGCACACAATTCGCGCTGAACTTGGAATTTCTCCAATGTCAAAACACGCTGTGATAATGCAATTGTTCCAGTATCAGTGAAATCGCAAGTTGGAGCAGCGAAAGAAACATTATCTACAATCTTTCTTACTACTTCTTTGTAATCGATGTTCTCTTTGAATGTCAAATATTGCAAAGATTCATTTGCTAGGAATGCGGATTTAATATATCCCCCAGCTACTTTACCAGCATATGTGGTAGATAAAGTTGTTGTTGTGGCCATTTTTATTTATTATTATTTTTGTTCATTAAATATTTCACGCGATCAGTTTGAGACAATTTGAAAAATTCTTTTTGACTCAATGTTTTTTCAGCGAATGAAGATGGAGCATTCACTTTCTTCACACTCTCCACTGCTGGTTGTTTTGACATCTTTTCTACTTGTGCTTTCAATTCAGTTTTTTCAGCAGTCAATGAATTTATTTTGTTTTCAAACTGCTCAATCAAAGCATTGATAGTAGATTCAAATTCTTCTTTAGTAACTCCATCGAAAGCAGATTGCTCTTCTTTTGCTACTTCTTCAGATTCCATCTCTGGCTCAAGAATTTCAGTAACCACACCACCTTCAGTAACTATATATTTACCTTCAGCAGTTTCATGTTTACCATCTGGTGCTGGAACATCATTTCCTTCAGCATCTTTTACGAATAATTGACTACCAACAGCAATCATTTCATCTGGTGAACTAACTTCAGTTCCATCTTTTAAGATAGCAACAGCCATCTTGACTGGAGTAGCATTTTCAATTTGACCTTCAGCACTTAATTTAATGCCAAAAGATTTCAATCGATCTGCATACTTACTTACGATTTCATTTACTTTATTCATTGTTAATTTTATTATCTCACATATATGTAGCATAATTGCTATTTTTGTTTTGTAGTTTGATCGTTTAGTTTTTGTTTTAGTTTAATTTTCCTTTGTACAGAAAAGCCCATTAACGAATGGGCTTTTTTGTTTGTTTAGTAATTAATGAACTCACGAGTTTAACTCGGCAGTTAGTTCACGCATTATCTTTTCTATCTCTTGTTCCGCAAGATATTCATCACTCAATTCAGTAAAGAATCCTTCTAACGAAAATCCTTTCACATCGCCTTGTTTAATCGATTGCCATACCTCATCATTATCTACCTTCATTCCAATGCACCATGTTCCATCTGGAAAATTAAATCCAAAGTTTTGAGATTTATCATGCTCACCTTCTTTAATCCATGATTCAACAACAACACAACCAGTGATTGGAATCTCATGCTCAAGATTTGAATTATGATGCATATTTCTTTTCAGATATTCTTGAGATATTTTATTAATTGTCTCTGAAGAATATTTAGCATAATATTCACCACCTACTTCATCTACACGATATATAAGTTGTTCAGGAATCATTACTGCTCCATATAGCATTTGTCTATCACCTTCATCAACTGCTGCATGATTCATTTTCTTTGCAGATTTCAATGCAACAAAATCTACTTCTATTGCTGGTTTATCAACCAATGAAATGCAATTCACACCAAGATATCCACTATCATCAATGGTGTATTCAACTACTTTTACTTCATTCATTATTTTATTATTTTAGATTGGTCTTTTATTTTCTCATTCGCTTCTTGTGCTGAACTCACATTTGTCGCGAGTACATATGCTTGTAGCGGTTGTGGTTGATTTGTTTGGTTATTCAAGAAAGATAAATCCAACATTGGTGCAGATGTACTATTAACATTGTTATTATTCGCTGATGGTGGTACATTAGAATCTGGTGTTGTGTTCGAATTAAATTTAGTTGCTGCGATTTTAGCAACATTCGCTGCTGCACTGATTCCAGTAGCTACTGCCAATGGAATTCTTATTGCTGTTGGTAAAGTTAAATCAGCTAATACAGCATTTACTGCTTGGATTCCACCCATTGTGGATTGTGCAATCATCAATGCTTTATTTACTTTAAATGCTTGTTCTGCATTTAACACTCCAGCAGCTTCTAACGCTGAACTCAAATCAGCTAATGCAGTCATTGATGCTGCTGCTAATTCATATTTCTGTTCTTGCCATTTCTTTTCATTTTCAGCTTCAGTTTTAATTCTTTCTAAAACTGCTTTTTTCTTGTCATCTTCAAGAGTTATAATTTGCTGATCTATCTCTTGTTTTTTTGCAGCATATTCAATTTCTGCATCTAATCGCGCTTGTGTACCTACCGCGTAAATATCAATCTGCTCTTGTAATCTTTGGAGTTCAATTGCTCTTTCTTGTTGAGCAATTTTAATCAATGCATTTATTCGATTTTCATCATTCTTTATTCTCGATGCATAGAACTTTTGTTGATTTATGTCTAATTGCGTTTCACTTTCCGATTGTTTTTTGAGCAATTCATTCTTCTCTTTGCTCAATGCAAGGTCATTCATTTGCTGTTCAGACCTTAATCCAGCTATTTTTGCACGAACAGCATCCGCAGCCGCTAACGCTTGTGTTAATGCAACTTGGTCATCTAATTTTTTAGTGTGATTAAAAGTCGCTTGTGCTGCGTCTATTTGTGCATTTGCTACTGCTAATTCAGCTTCTTCTTGCTTATCAAGTACATCATTTAACTGATTGTTGGATTTAATCCTATCATCAATTGATTTGCGTTCATCATCTCTTGCTTGTCGCAATAATTCAGCACTTCGATCGTATTGTTCAGCTAATCTTTGCTGTTCAGCAGCAGCAATCTTCGCATTGTTTTGTAATTTAACTAATTCTTTATTAGAATCAATGGATTTCTCAATGAATTTGCCAAATTTATCTACGGCTTCACCAACAGATTCACTGATTTTATCTACTGAATCATCTACTCCAGTTAATACATCAATACTTTCTTTTCCAGCTTGTTTTAATGTCTCCCACGATTGAGTGAATTCACCAGTAAAGAATTCAGCAACAGCTTTACCAATTAATCCTAATGTCTCTCCCAAAGAAACAAAACGCTCAATTATATTTTCTTTAATGGCATTTCCAAAATCAATTAAAGATTGAACTGGATCATCAAATATCTGTTTGAAATAATCAACTACTTTACCAGCATTATTGGTTATATAATCAAATGCTGCTCTTACGACATCAGCTAAAACTCCAAATGTTACGCTAAAGAAATCAACTACCTTTTGATTTTGAGCAATTATATCTTTTACTATATTTAATGCTCCAGCAATAAGAGTAACAACACCAAGAGATTTGGTAATTGTTTCAGCCATCTTTTTAAATCCACCACTCGCTTTTTCAGCACTCTTCTTACCTTGTTCCCCAATATTTTTGACCTTATCAGCAACTCCATCAACTGCATTATTTGCTGCTGATGCATCGACATCTAATTCAACTACATATTTTTTTGCCATCAGATTAAATTAAAAATGTAAATAGTTCCTAAAATCAATGTAGCAATAATGCTCAAATTGATGATTATTGTAAACCAATTTGGTAATTTATTTTTTTTATTAGGCAATTTATTGCCATATCCCAATTCAATTAATTGCTGGATATTTTTAAATGTCATTTGTGGATTATTCATAGTGATATTGTACATAAGTTGTTAATGCGCTAAATTTCATATTGTTTTCAGGATAAGTAGATGAATTAACTAATTTGATTTTTGGATAAAATGTTTCTGCATTTATTACTACATCAAATACTAAATATCCATTCATATTATCCATCGTTTCATCGATTGTTGTTGCATTGATGAATGATATTGTTCCACCACGATTGACCATATGTAGATTATATTCTCCACTAATTGTTCCATCTGCTCCAGTATCTTGCAATCCACTTAATAGAATCTTCAGAATCCACATAGTATCAGATGGCATATTGTACGGATTATTACCACCAATCTTTAAATCGATGAATGTTGTATTATTGGTGAAATCTCCTTTTCCCCATAGATGAATAATTCCACTTTGAACTTCACCTATGTAACTTCCATTACCACCGATGGTTATTCCTTTATTGATTGCTCTTCCTTTATCACCAATCATTGTAATTGATCCACCAACATTTGGCATAACTACGAGATTTGTTCCTGCTACAAATGAATTATCATTGAACTCTCCCAAATAATTACTTGATCCAGTTACAATTGAATTCTCATTACCAGCATCTACGACATTAGTTTGACCATTTATGAATTGTCTATCTGATGGATTATCATCTACATTATTTGTAATTACATAATTTTTATCTGTAAAAGATTTTTTATTACCTCCATCTTGACGCACTGCATAACAACGACCTTGTGCTGCATTCCAATCATAACCATAAGATTCACAACAAGTTTGAGTTCCATTTGATATATTACCATCTGGATCAATGAATAAAACATTTAAAGCATTTGAAACACTATCGATTGTCAAATTACATGGAGCAGCAACATCAATAATTTTCATTAGTTTAACTTGAACACTTTCTTGCATTCCAACTACATAATCTTTAATCTCTAAAATTCTCCAATATGAATCTCTAATAAAGATTTTGTCATTAAATCTAAAGTTATAAATATCTGCAAATTCAAGCGAAAAGAATGCTTCCATGATTCGTGCATCTGGAGCATAGATATTTGCCACATAATTATTCCAATATCTCTGATATAATGTTTGATAAGGAATATTTATCGTAGGATGTAATGGTGTTTCTTGACCAAAATTGTAATCCACAGATGTGATGTCGGGAGTGATTGCATTGTAATGACTAAACATCGGCAATACAAATGCATTATCAATTAAGTTAGTGTCATCATTCAAAATATGAATCGTCATTGTGTCTCCAGTTCTATATAAAATGCGCGGTGTAGGATTCACATAATCTCCACTATTATTGATGAATTTCGCAATTGGATAATCAGTAGCTTCAATTAATGCAAGTGGTGTACTACCAAATTCTAATTCAATCTTTTGTTCTTCAGTTGCAAAATCATTTTCGGGATCAAGCAATTGTAATCTACCATAAACGCGATTACCTTGTGTGTTATATAAATCATTTAAATAGTCATCTGACTTCTTATAACTCCAATTGTTTATCTGCGCTTGGTAATCGGTTGTTGGTGTTAAAATGATGTCTTTATTGATATCGATAATATTACTCCAATCTTTGTAATCTCCAGTTGATAGATATTCATCGAGCGGAATGAATGACAATAATTTGGGATTGAACTTATCAGGAATAACAACCAAATTAAACATCTTAAACAATGCACTCATGAATTCAGTACATTTCATCACTGGAGCATTTGCAACCCAATCAATATCATTACCCCAATCACTTTGAGATACTGCTGTGCATTGAAATAATGGAGAGAGTAATGTAAAACTTGATGTTACTGGCTGAAGAGATTGTGCAGCTAAATCATCATTTGCAATTCTCAACACTGGTCTTATTTTTTCTCCTGCCGCTAAATAAACTAATTGTTGTGTACTATTACCAATAAATGCATTGGTAGTTTGAATGTGTAAAATTCCAGTGCGATATACAATTTGTCCTTGATTATATTCAAAAAATTGCATAGCTGTGGATGTACCAATAAATGATTGATTAGATGATAAATCAGTTTTTACGAAATGAACACGCATTGAAGCTGATTGTGTATCAAAATCTACATATCCTTTTAATGATGCATTCATTAAATATGTACCACTGAATGGAGCAGTAAATTCATTTACTATTATATTATTACCTTCATCAGTAACAACAGAAATTGATGGTAATTCGTAAACATATGGATTACCACCATCAATGCTTTGAGTTGCAAAATCAGTATAATCAATTACTGGATTAGTTGTAAAATCTTGCAATTTAAATTTAGCAAATTCAGCATTAGTTCTGATTTGTTGAATCTGACTTGCCTCACTTGTGAATGGTATGTATAACTTACCTAATTCACCTAATAAAGTAGAACTCTCGTCAGTGTTCAATTCGAATCCACTCAATGACATTATCTTATTGAAAATGTATTCAGCTTTGATCATTGGAGTGAGATTTCCAGCTTTGATGACTTTATCTACATTATTGGTATAGATTGAACGAGTTTCTGCTGAATTAATCATTCCAACCCAATTCTCTCCTCTATCCGTTAAAGTGAAATCAATATTGCCATCTCCAATTATACCTGACATAATATCAAGTATATTTAAATAATTCACTACAAAAGTGTAATCATTATTTAATTCAACACCAATATAATTTTTAAAATCAGCGTCTCCAATATTCTTGAAAAAATCAATTACATTACCAAAGAAAACTATCTCATATTCACTAACTACTCCATTGCTTGTATATGCTGCTTTGAATTGGATGCTGCCTTCCATGATTGGCAAAGTATCAATTGTAATTATTGCTTGAAATTTACGCTTTGGATTGAACTGCGAAAACTGAAAAGTATTATTCTCAATGAATCCAAATATTTGTGCATTATTGGTAGTAGCTGGAACTCTAAATGTTCTTGAATATGTAGCTTTTGCTTTTAAATCTTTGATGTCGCTGAATGAATACTGCAATGAGATTGTTTCATT
>Ga0129333_10001587_pt1 | contig 20695 bp, 26 predicted proteins | sample CPB6_08_DNA_FD_94474 | JGI IMG/M metagenome (GOLD analysis project Ga0129333, IMG submission 94474) | Freshwater to marine salinity gradient microbial communities from Chesapeake Bay, USA - CPBay_Sum_0.6_0.8_DNA | ecosystem: Environmental > Aquatic > Marine > Coastal | place: USA: Chesapeake... | reverse complement strand
TCGGAGGAGTTCGTGCAGCAGTCGATCGAGGTGTATCCCGCGTCCGTCGGCGCCGTGGCTCGCGGCTCCGTTGGCTGGGGATCGCCGGAAGTGGTCGTCGATCCGATCGACACCGATCTCGCCGCCGCGCAATCGTTGGCCGATGGACTGGTGGGTCTCTCCGAGTCCGACGCCAGCGAAGTCGCCGAGGGCAAGGGTCTGGAGGTTCGGGTGGTGGAACGAGACGGTGAGTTTCTTCCCGCCACGGCCGACTATCGCACCGATCGCGTGAACCTGACGATCGTCGACGGCACCGTCACCGCGGCCACGATCGGCTGACCCGACGACGCTGACGCTTCCGGGTGTCGCAAGGCGCCGGGATTCGACCGCGAGCCCGGCGGTAGTCTCGGGTTCCCATGTTCGAGTCGCTCTCCGACCGTTTCGACGGCATCTTCAAACGGATCCGCGGCAAGGGTCGCCTGACGGCGGCCGACGTCGACGAAGTGCTGGTGGAGATTCGCACGGCACTGCTCGAGGCCGACGTCAACGTGCGCGTGGTGCGCTCGCTCGTCGAGCGCATCCGCGAGGCGGCGGTGGGCATCGAGCAATCGAAGGCTCTCGATCCCGCCCAGCAGGTGATCAAGATCGTCAACGAACAACTCGTCGCCGTCCTCGGTGGCGAGACGCTGAAGATCACCTACGCCAGCCGTCCACCCACCGTGGTGTTGATGGCCGGTCTGCAGGGTTCGGGCAAGACCACCAATTCGGCCAAGTTGGCGCGTTGGTTCAAGTCGCAGGGTCGTCAGCCGCTGCTCGTCGGGGCCGACTTGCAGCGTCCGGCGGCGGTCGAACAGCTGCGCACCCTCGGAGGCCAGATCGGTGTCACGGTGTTCAGCGAACCGGGCGACCCGGTGGCCACCGCCGAGCGTGGTCTGGCGGAGGCGCGTCGCCTCGGTCGCGATGTCTTGATCGTCGACACCGCGGGTCGTCTCGCCATCGACGACGAGATGATGGCGCAGATCGCCGAGATCTCGCGGCGCCTCCAGCCCGACTACACCTTCCTTGTCGTCGACGCCATGACCGGTCAGGACGCCGTGACGGTGGCCGAGGCCTTTCACGCCACGCTGCAGATCGACGGTGTGATCCTCTCCAAGCTCGACGGCGACGCGCGTGGCGGTGCCGCGTTGTCGGTGAAGGAAGTGATCGGTCGGCCCATCGCGTTCGCCAGCACCGGCGAGAAACTCGACGCCTTCGAGCAGTTCCACCCCGACCGCATGGCCAGCCGCATCCTCGGGATGGGCGACGTCCTGTCGCTCATCGAGAAGGCCGAGCAGGCATTCGAGAAAGATCAGGCCGAAGCCGCAGCGACGCGGTTGCTGGAGGGGGAGTTCACTCTCGACGACTTCCTCGAGCAGATGCAGTCGTTGAAGAAGATGGGCCCACTCGGCGGCATCCTCGGGATGATGCCCGGTATGCCGAAGGAACTGAAGAACGCGAGCATCGGCGACGACGACCTGAAGCCGGTCGAGGCCATCATCCGCTCGATGACCCCTGCCGAACGACGAAAGCCCGAGATCATCAACGGCAGTCGTCGCGACCGCATCGCCAAGGGCAGTGGACGATCGGTGGCCGAGGTCAATCGTCTCGTGAAGCAGTTCTCCGAGATGCAAAAGATGATGAAGCGCATGGGTGGGATCGGTGGCGGCAAGAAGGGCAAGAAGGGCAAGCGCCCCGGACTGGGTGCTCTCGCCGGGGCCCTCGGTGTTCCGGGTGGCGCCGGTCTCGGTGGACTCGGTCCGGGTGGTTCGGGTGCCGGTGGGCTACCCCCCGGATTCCCGGCCTTTCCGCCCGGTGACGGTCCGTCGAACGACGGTCCGGCCGGCGGTTTCCCGTTCCCGCGCTCCCGGTAGCGGTCGGTTCCCGGCGTTGGGCACCCGCTGGACCAGCGGTAACCTCACCCGGTCACCCCTGGCGGAACCCCCGCCCGGTCGGATCGCTCAGAACACAGGAGTTGTCGCCGCATGGCCGTCAAGTTGCGTCTCACTCGAATCGGCAAGACCAAGCAGCCGCACTACCGCGTCATCGCGAGCGACAGCCGCGCGGCCCGCGACGGCAGCTTCCTCGAGATCATCGGCCAGTACAACCCGCGTCAGGAGCCGTCGGTTCTGAAGATCGACAACGACAAGGCCGTGAAGTGGCTGCAGAAGGGCGCCCAGCCCACCGAGCGCGTGAAGAAGCTCCTCGAGATCTCGGGAGCATGGAAGCAGTTCACCGACTCCCGCGGCAAGTGATCGTGTCCGATCCCAACCAGATCACCTCTCCCACCGCCGTTGCGGTGCTCACCCACGTGGTGCGATCGATCGTCGACGACCCCGATGCGGTGTCGGTCGAGGAGGTCGAGGGTCGTCATCGTCCCAAGCTCGAGGTGAAGGTCGGCCCCGGGGATCTCGGTCGCGTCATCGGTCGTCGCGGTCGCACCGCCCAGAGCATTCGCACCGTTGTGCGCGCCGCGGCCGCCAAGGATGGCGCCGAGGTCGACGTCGACTTCGTCGACTGATCGATAACGGATGGGTACCGCCCGTCCCGAGTCTCTTCTCTCGGTCGGCCGCTTCGGTCGCGCCCACGGTGTGCGCGGACAGATCGTCCTCAACCTGTCGTCCGACCGCGCCGAGCGAGCCGCGGTGGGTAGCCGTCTCTGGGCCGACGAATGGTTCGAGATCGTCGCCTCGTCGTTCACCGCACCCGGCCGCTGGGTGGTGACGCTCCGGGGAGTCGTCGGTCGCGACGCCGCCGAGGCGATGACGAATCGTGAGGTGTGGGCCGAGCCGATCGATGACCCCGAAGCGGTGTGGGTGCACCAGGTGATCGGAGCGAGAGTCGTGGATGCCGATGGAGGCGACCGCGGGCGATGCGTGGGTGTGATCGCCAATCCGGCCGACGACCTTCTCGAACTCGAGTCGGGAGCACTCGTTCCGGGTCGATTCGTGACGTCGGTCGTGGCGGCCGACGACGGATTCGTCGTCACCGTCGCTCCGCCGGCCGGACTGTTCGAGGTCTACGAGGACTGACGATGCGCATCGACGTCTTTTCGATCTTCCCGTCGCTCGTCGACGACTTCTGTCGCGAGAGCCTGCTCGGCAAGGCCCGCGACAACGGGCTGCTCGATCTGCGCTGCCACGATCTTCGCGAGCACACCACCGACGTTCATCGTTCGGTCGACGACGCCCCGTTCGGTGGCGGAGCCGGGATGGTGATGCGTGCCGAGCCGATCTTTGCGTCGGTGGAGGCGGCGAACCCCCCGCGACCGCTTTTGTTGTTGTCACCCGGCGGTCGACGGTTCGATCAGGCCCGGGCGGCCGAACTGGCCGCGGGGGAGGGTTTCAGCCTTCTCTGTGGTCGCTACGAAGGGGTCGATCATCGGGTCGTGGAACACCTCGTCGACGGCGAGATCAGCGTGGGTGACGTGGTGCTGTCGGGGGGTGAGGTGGCGGCGTGTCTCGTGATCGAGGCGGTCACCCGTCTCTTGCCCGGGGCCATGGGTAACACCGAGAGCCCGCGCACCGAGAGTTTCGGAGGCACCGGATTGCTGGAGGAACCCCAGTTCACGAGGCCGGCCGATTTCCGGGGCTGGACGGTGCCGGAGATCCTGCGTGGCGGTGACCACGCCCGAATCGAGCGCTGGCGTCTGGCCCAGGCCCTGCATCGCACCCTGGCCGCTCGCCCCGACCTCGTGGCCGCCCGAGGGGGACTCAGCGAGCAGGAGAAACGCCTGTTGGAAGAGTTCCCACCCGTCCCGTATCCTTCAACGGCTCGCTCCCTCGACTGATCAGTCCCCGGGGCCCTACTCGAGAGACTCCCATGAAGACCACCGACATCGTTGACCAGCAGAACATTCGCACCGACGTCCCCGAGTTCGGTCCCGGCGACGAGTTGAAGGTGCATGTCCGCGTGGTCGAGAGCGGCAAGGAGCGCATCCAGATTTTCCAGGGCAACGTCATCGCCCGTCAGGGATCGGGGGTGCAGGAGACCTACACCGTGCGCAAGATCAGTTACGGCGTGGGTGTCGAGCGCACCTTCCCGGTGCACACTCCCTCGGTGGCCAAGATCGAGGTCGTGAAGAAGGGCGACGTTCGTCGCGCCAAGCTGTACTACCTGCGCGACCGCACCGGCAAGGCTGCCAAGGTGCGCGAAAAGCGCGAGTTCTGATCGGGTCGAGGACCCTTCTCTTGGGCACCGACGACCTCGAGGAGTTCGAGGCCGAACGCGAGCTCCAACTGGCGCACGAGTATCAGGACATTTCCGGCATGTTCCGGTATGCCATCGAAACCGAGCGTCGCTTCTATCTGGCCAACAAGGTCGACCTCACCGTCACCGGCGATTCGACCCGGCCGATCATCCAAGTGGAGTTGACCGACGCGTGGGTCTGGGACATGTACCGCAAGAGTCGATTCGTTCCTCACGTGCGGATTCTGAGCTTCAAGGACGTGAACGTCGAGGAACTGCCGCGCGACGAGATGGGCGATCTCGACCGCGCCTGACGCAAGGAGTTCAGCCCCGGCAGGCCAATCGAGCGCTCGGTCGTTGGGGCGAGGATCGCGTGGCCGAGTGGTACCGACGACGCGGCTACACCGTGGTGGCGCGCAATTGGCGGCACGGGCGCGCCGGAGAGATCGACCTGGTGGTCGCACTCGACGACCTGGTGGTGGTGTGCGAGGTGAAGACGCGGCGCTCCACGCGATTCGGACGGCCGGCCGAGGCGATCGACGAATCGAAACGCGACCGCCTGCGTCGACTCACGGTGGCCTGGCTGGCCGAGTCGGGTCGGCGGCCGTCGCGCGTGCGGTTCGACGTGGCCGAGGTGAGCGGACCGCGCATCGACGTCATCGAGGGCGCGTTCTAGATCTCCAGCACGCGTGGTGCCAGTGGCGCCGCAGGTCGGGTGCGTCGCGGGGCACGGCCACCACGTGACCCAACCCGGGTGGAATCGTCTGGTGGCAGCCGGGGCAGACGTAGCTCTTGGCCGCCTGGTACGGCTGAACCCGTCGCACCTCCACCGGCCCGTAGAGGCCGTCCCAGATACCGGGTGGTCGTTTGCGGGCGGCCATGGCGAGGCAGGTCAACCCGCGAAAGCCCACGCCACCAGCGCGATCGAAACCACGACGGCGAGCAACACGAACACGTAGTCGGATCGTCGGGCCCGGAACTTTCGATAGGGGTTGAAGCCCATGACCTCATTATCGTCGCCGCATGGCTCAGGTCCCCGATCGCCCCGCCTCGCCCCCCGACGGAACCGTCACGCTCGACACCTTGGTGGTCGAACGCCGGGCCGGAATCGTCACCGTCACCTTCAACCGGCCGAGCCGCAAGAACGCCGCCAACGGCCGCACCTGGGTCGAGTTGGTCGACGTGTTCACCGAGATCCAGCACAACACCGCTGATCGAGTCGTGATCCTCACGGGAGCCGGAGGTGATTTCTGCAGCGGGGCCGACCTGGTGGCCATGGGTGACGCCAGCGGCCGTTCGCACTCGCATTCGTACTACTCGATGCGCGAGATCACCGGAGTCGTGATGTCGCTGGCGCGTCTCCCGCAACCGACCATCGCCAAGGTGCGCGGTGTCGCGGTCGGAGCCGGTTGCAATCTCGCTCTCGGCTGTGATCTCGTGGTGGCGTCCGACACCGCGCGCTTCTCGCAGATCTTCGCCAAGCGCGGTATGTCACTCGACGCCGGAGGTTCGTGGATTCTTCCGCGACGGGTGGGTCTGCACCGTGCCAAGGAACTCGCGTTCTTCGCCGACATCGTCGATGCCGCGGAAGCCGACCGCATCGGTCTCGTCAACCGGGTGGTGCCCGACGGCGAACTCGACTCCTTCGTCGAGGGTTGGGCCCAGCGTCTGCTCGCCATGCCCCCGATCGCCGTGGCGCAGTCGAAGCGACTTCTGAACAACGCCATGAACGTGACCCTCGAAGAAGCACTCGACGACGAGGGCGTGGCCCAGACCGTCAACTTCGGCACCAAGGACACCCCCGAGGCCATCGCGGCGTGGATGGAGAAACGATCGCCGAACTTCAAGGGACGCTGAGCGAAGCACTCCCGTCCGGCGACCGACCGGCGTGCTCGGTGGGCGTTCAGTAGCGTGCGGACGTGCGCCGAAGGTTCATCGTCGCGACGTTGGTCGCCGTTCTCGCCTCGTCGGTGTCGTCGATCGCGGGCGGACCGTTCTCGGGCCTGCCCCCGGCGGGCGCGAGCGTGCCGGTCACCGAACCCCCGGTCGACGAGCAGCCTTCCGAACAGGGAACCTCCGGCGGCCCGACCGACGGCGGAGTGGAGGACGCGGAGCCGACGGCATCCACGATCCCGGCCGAATGCGATGTCCCCCAAGCGGTGGTCGCGACCTTCGTCGGAACGCTCGTTGCTGCCGATGCCCGAACCGGTCGCTTTCGGATCGAACAGGTGCGCGGCGGCAGCCTCGACTCGTGGGCGGCCGGTTCGTTGGTGGACGTCGACTACGGAACCGACGTTCGGTTCCTCGAGATCGAGAGTCGTTACATCGTCGGCGCCGGTGTCGACGATGCGACCGGCCGTCTGGAGTCGAAGGTGCGAGATCCCGAACCTCTGTTCGGCGGCAACCAGGTGATCGGCATCGGGGAGCGCGACACCGAGTGTCCCGAGTTCGAGGACGCGGTGCGCACCCTCGACATGGAGGGACGCAGTGTCGAGAGCGGCGTGCTCGCTCCGATGCGAGATGCCTCCGATCGGGTGGGGCGGGCCTTCCTGCTGCCGTTCCTGTGGGTGTTCGGCGGGTTGGTCGGCCTGGCGATGGTTGCCAACGTGGCGCGAGCGGGCGGACGTCGGGTGCGCGACGCCTGGAACGGCGAGCCGGTCAGTCGGCGTTCCGCGCCGCCTCGGCGCGGTTCCTGAGGTCGTTCACGGCGAACTCGAGTCCCTCTTCGTACCGGAAGAGAGCCGTACCGGCGATGAGGACGTTGGCGCCGGCGCCGGCCGCGCCGGCGATGGTGTTGGGGCCGATGCCGCCGTCGACCTCGATGTTCACCGAACCGGCGAGACCGCGTCGTCCGATGAGATCGCGCAGGGCGTGGATCTTGGTCTCCATGCTCGCGATGTACGACTGGCCACCGAATCCCGGATTCACGGTCATCACGAGGACCAGATCCACGAGATCGAGCACGTGCTCGACGGCCGACAACGGCGTGTGCGGATTCAGGGCGACCGCGGCGGTGGCACCGAGACCGGCGATGTTGCCCAGGGTTCGGTGCAGGTGCGGGCAGGCCTCGGCGTGGACGATGAGTCGCTGGCAGCCGGCCTCCACGTAGCGGCCGGCCAACACATCGGGAGTGTTCACCATGAGGTGCGCCTCGAACGGCTTGCTCGTGTACTTGCGGCAGGCCGCGATGACATCGGGACCGAACGTGAGGTTGGGCACGAACTGGCCGTCCATCACGTCCCATTGGAAGAGATCGACTCCGGCCGCGTCGAGAGCCTCGATCTCGGCGCCGAGCCGGGAGAAGTCGCACGGCAGAACGGACGGCGCGATCTGGATCGGCAGGGCCACGCCGTCACGCTAGCCGCCCGTGTCGTCCGACCCGGGGCCATCCGTAGGCTCCTGCGAGTGGTGCGCGTCCGGGTCGACAAGGTGGTGGCCGAGGGCGATGGTTTGGGACGACTCGAAGATGGTCGCGTGGTGTTCGTCGAGGGTGCACTGCCGGGCGAGTTGGTCGAGATCGAGATCGTGCGACAGTCGCGCGACTACGCGCGCGCCAAAGTGACGTCGGTGATCGAACCGAATGCCGATCGCGTGGAACCTCCGTGTCCCCACGTGGCGAGGGGCTGCGGAGGTTGCGATCTCCAGCACGCGTCGGTGTCCTTGCAGCGGCGCATCAAGCGCGACATCGTCGTCGAGTCGCTGACGCGCATCGCCAAGTTCGTCGAACCCGAGGTGCGAGCCGTGGTCGACGAACTTCCGTCGGAGGGTTGGCGCTCCTCGCTCCGGGTGGCCGTCGATGCCGAGGGGCGGGTGGGTTTCCGTCGTCGGCGTTCCAACGACGTGCTGGCCGTCGATCGTTGCCTGGTGGCCGACCGTCGACTCGATCGGTCGTTCACCAGCGCGTTCACCGGCGCGTTCACCGGCGCTCCCGCCGGTTGGGGCGGGGTCGAGGAGATCTCGTTGCGCGTCGGCGACGACGACCACGTGTCGGCGTGGGCCGACTCGACCATCGGCTCGGCCGACGACCGCATCGCGATCACCGTCGACGGAGCGGTGCTGCGAGTGTCGAGTGCTTCGTTCTTCCAGTCGTCGGCCCGTGGCGCCGCCGCGCTGTCGGATGTCGTGCGGCGCGCACTCGGTGACCCGTCGGGGTGGCCGGAGGGCCCCTTTCTCGATGCCTACGGCGGGATCGCTCTCTTCTCGCGCACCGTCGCTCCGGACGATCGCCGGGTGATCCTCGTCGAGGCCAATCCGTTCGCGGTGGCCGACGCGCGGGCGAATCTCGACGGCCGTTCGACGAGGGGACGGAACACGGTGTTCGCCGGACGTTTCGAGGACTGGACTCCCGAGCCGGTGGCCGTGGCGGTGGCCGATCCGTCCCGCGACGGTTTGCGAGCCGCGGCGGTCGAGGTGTTGCGCGCGGCTGCTCCCGCGACGCTCGCCCTCGTGTCGTGCGACCCGGCGTCACTCGGTCGCGACGCGCGACTGCTGGTCGAGAATGGTTTCGAGTTCGAATGGTCGGAGGTCGTCGACCTCTTTCCGCACACGCATCACGTCGAAGTGGTGTCGCGTTTCGTGTCGCGTGACAGGCTGTGACGATGATCGTCGTGGAGAAGTCCGAGGAAGTGGCCGCGGCGTTGGCCGCCGGCCGACCGGTGGTGGCCCTCGAGTCGACCATCTTTTCGCATCTCGGTCTGCCTTCGCCCGCGAACGCCGAGGCTCTCTCGAGATGTCTCACGGTGGTGCGCGACGGGGGAGCGGTGCCCGCCGTGACGGTGGTGGTCGACGGCGTCGTTCGTCTGGGCATCGAACCGAGCGAACACGAACTCGTGCTGGGTCCGGCGCGCAAGGCCGCCGAGCGCGATCTCGCGGTGGCCGTGGCGCAACGTTGGTCGGTCGGAGCCACCACGGTGTCGGCCGCCGTGGCGGTGGCCGCCGCGGGTGGGGTGGAGGTGTTCGCCACCGGGGGCATCGGCGGGGTGCATCGCGGCGCCGAGATCACCGGTGACGTGTCGGCGGACCTCGACGCGATCGCGTCGCATCCGGTGGTGACCGTGTGTGCCGGCGCCAAAGCGTTTCTCGATCTCGCGCGCACTCTCGAGTATCTCGAGACGGCCGGTGTTCCGGTCCTTGGTTGGCGACACGACTGGTTTCCGGCCTTCTACACCCGTTCGTCGGGTCTGAGAGTGCCGCACCGGGTCGAGTCGGCCACCGAGGTCGCCACGGTGCTGCGCCACCGTTCGCGGACCTCGTCGGGAGTGCTGGTGACCGCCCCCATTCCGGAGGCCGACGAGTTGGATGTCGCGATGCTCGATCGTGCTCTGGCCGACGCCGTCGACGATTGCGAGCGGCGCGGAATCACCGGTGCCGCGGTGACTCCGCACGTGCTCGGTCGTATCGCCGAGGCCACCGCCGGACGAAGCGTGCCGGCCAACCTCGCGCTGGCCGAGAACAACGCCCGCGTCGCGACCGAGATCGCTGTCGCACTTCGCGCCTGACCGCCCGAACGCGGTTCAGAGTCGGGCGGCGGCCCGTTCGACGCGCGCGAGGTACCGCGACCGACGCTCGGCGGTGGACGAGTCGGTGCCGTAGAACGCCACCCACCGGGTTCGGCACAGCGGATGACAGATCACGCGTAGCGAACGGTTGGCGATGCGACGTCCCGGCACTCCCTGCAGCGCGTTCACGCGCCACGGCGAGCCGTGGGTGGTGAAGGTGGCGATTCGTCGGACGTTCGACAGGGTGGGCTTCAGGCGCTTGGCTCCCTCGGGTAGTTCCCACGCCACGCCGCACGCCCACGCACGATCGATCCAGCCCTTCAGGATCGCCGGCTGGGCTCCCCACCAGGTGGGGTGAACGAGCACGAGAGTCTCGGCCCAGCGCAGGTCGTCGAAGTCGCGCGCGAGCTGCGGTTTGGTGTCGGGCGAAGCGAGATGGTGCCGTTTCTCGTCGAGGGACAATCGCGATTCGTAACCCTCGGCATAGAGATCGCGCATCCTGACCTCGTGACCGCTTCGGGAGAGACCCGCCAGCACGCGATCCAGCACGGCGCCGCCGAACGAACCGCGGTCGGGATGGGCGAACATCACCAGCACTCGACTCACCGCAAGCCCCCCATGGTCCGCTCGACCCGGTCGAGGAACGCGGCGCGCGCCGCTTCGTCGTGACCGTCGAGGGAGTACATCGGCAGCCACGTGACGCGCGTGCCACGTCCGGTGGCGATGCGCAGGGTGCGGGCGATCGTGCGCCGTCCGTTGTCGTTCACCAGTTTCACGTACCAGCGCGGTGAACCGTAGGTGGTGACGCCGACCAGATGGCGAACGTGTCCGAGGGCGGGACGTACCCGACGGGTGCGAGGGTCGAGGACGAACGCGACACCGGGAACGAAGGTGCGCTCGAACCACGCCTTCATCACCGCCGGGATCGACGACCACCACGTGGGGTACACGAACACCAGCGCCTCGGCCGCTCGCACCAGTTCGATATGGGCGGCCACCGTCGGATCGAGCACCGGCGTTTCGCTCTCGTAGGCCCGCCACTCGTCGGGCCGCAGGGCGCCCGGATAATCGATGGCGGTGAGATCGATCACCTCGACCGAGTGCCCGGCGGCCTCGAGTCCGCGACGAACCCGGAGCGATGCGGCGTGGGTGAACGAGGCCGGATCCGGGTGGGCGACGACGACCACGGCCTTCACGATGATCACCCCCGCATCGGGTCTGACACGACGTCGGACCGGGTCGTTGTGGTGCACCCCCTGGGATTCGAACCCAGAACCAACGGATTAAGAGTCCGCTGCTCTGCCGTTGAGCTAGAGGTGCCAAACGTGAAATCGCAGTGTAGGCGCCCCGCTTCGCACGGCTCAAACATTGCCCCGGGGCCCGCGGACCGTCGGGAATGAATTCGACTGGGGTGAACGAGGGGAATCGAACCCCCGGCCTTCAGGGCCACAACCTGACGCTCTAACCGACTGAGCTACGTCCACCAAGACGGCGCCATTCTGCCAGACGGGGACGCTCTTCGCACCGAGACCGACCCGAGACGCGGTCGGTGACGTTCGTTGTCAACCCCTCTCGGCGACGCTCCGACCACGATGTTCACCATCCCCGTCGAACCGGCCCTCGTCGTCGCTGGTAGCCTCCGAGGAACTCGAAGGAGTGATACGTCGTGTCGGCCACCGACTCGTCAGTCGAAAGTTCCAGAGGCCTCGCCGAGCGAGCCAAGGACATCACCGCCCGGGAGATCCGCTCGTACAGCGAGCGCACTCCCGGCTCGCAGCGCGCAACCGATCGCGCTCGTCAGGTACTGCCTCTCGGGGTGCCGTCCAGTTTCCAGGCCTACGATCCGCATCCGATCGTGGTTCGTTCGGCCAGTGGACCGTTCATGCACGACGTCGACGGCAACGTGTACGTCGACTACGACATGGGATTCGGTGCCCTCTTCAGCGGTCACGTGCACCCCGCGGTGCGACGGGCGGTCGACGCTCAACTCGACAACGGAACGTTGTTCGTGACGCCCTGCGAACTCAACGCCGAGGTGGCTGAGTTGCTCGGCGCCCGGTACGGGCTTCCCATGTGGCGGTTCACCAACTCGGGCACCGAGGCCACGATGGACGCCATTCGCGTGGCGCGAGGGGTCACCGGACGCGACAAGATCGTGAAGGTCGAGGGCGGCTACCACGGGCATCACGACGAGGTGATGATCTCGATGAAGCCACCGCTCGATCAGGCCGGACCCGCCGACGCGCCGATTCCGTATCCGTCCACCGCCGGAGTCACCAAGGCCGTTCTGTCCGACACCCTCGTGGTGCCCTACAACGATCCCGAAGCTCTCGAGCGTGCACTGCGTGGGGGTGACGTGGCGGCGTTCATCGTCGAGCCGGTGATGGAGAACATCGGCATTTGTCTGCCGCAGCCCGGGTACCTGCAGGCGGTGCGCGAGATCACCGAGCGCCACGGCACGCTCCTCATCTTCGACGAGGTGAAGACCGGTATCACCGCCGGCTGGAGCGGAGCCACGGGTGCGCTCGGCGTGACGCCCGACCTCGTGGCGCTGGCCAAGTCGATCGGTGGCGGTCTGCCGCTCGGGGCCTTCGGTGGCAAACGCGAGTACATGGACCAGATCACACTCGGTCGGGTGATCCATCTCGGCACCTACAACGGCAACCCGTTGTGCATGGCGGCCGCCAAGGCGGTCCTCACCGAGGTGTGCACACCCGAAGCCACCGAGCAGACGATCCTGCGCAACACGCGTCTCGTCGACGCGTGCAACGAGATCATCGACCGCGCCGGTCTGCCGGCTCACACGATTCAGTTCGGCGCCAAGGGTTGCGTGACATGGGCTCCCGAACCGATCCGCAACTATCGCGACTACAAGGCCACCGACTTCGATCTGGCGTTCGCGCAGTGGATCCACGGCATCAACCGAGGGATCCTGTTGCCACCCGGTCTCGACGAGCAGTGGTTGATCTCGGTGATGCACGACGACGCGACGGCTCTGCGCTACGCCGAGGTGTTCGCCGAGTTCGTCGACGAACTCGGCGCGTGACGACACCGAGTCTCGCCCGCCTGGTCGGACGAGCCCTTCTGCGGCGTTGCCCGCGTTGCGCGGACTCGCGAGCGTGGTTCGAGGGATGGTTCCGCCAGGGCGATCGATGCGTCGGATGCGGGATGCGTCGGACGCGGGGAGTGGACGGCCACGAGCTGGGGGCTCTCACCGTGGCGATGGTGCTGAACGTCGGTCTGGTGGTGTCGACCGTCGGGGTGGCGGTGGCCCTCACGGTTCCCGACGTTCCGGTTCTCCCCATCTACGTCGTGCTGGCGGTCGCGGCCCTCGTGATTCCGGTGACGACCTGGCCCCTCACCCACACGCTGTGGTTGGCCATCGACTTGCGGGTGCGTCCAGTCGGTCCGGCCGAGGCCGCCGACGCCGCCGCGTGGCTCGCCGGTGGTTCCGAGGCGACGTCGGCAACGGCTTGAGCCGGGCGGAGGGGTCGCTTTCGCGCCCCGACCCGAACATATGATCGGGAAATCCTTGACCGAACGGGTGTTCGTAGTTAGGGTTCCAGGAGCCGTGCAACACCCGGTTCGTACGGTCGCCATTCCGGCCCTGCCGGACGGTTTCTCCGCCAGCTGGGTTCATCGCCAGCCAGTCGGGGTGCCGGCCACAAAACACCACCCAACCGGTTCGCCGGAACAGAATCCACACAACGAAAGGCAGACCAATGACCAACGACCGCCAGAAGGCCCTCGACACGGCCCTCGCCCAGATCGACAAGCAGTTCGGCAAGGGTTCCATCATGCGGATGGGCGAGAAGACCTCGATGGGCATCGAGGCCGTCCCCACCGGCGCGCTCGCACTCGACATCGCGCTCGGTGTCGGCGGCCTGCCGCGCGGTCGCGTCGTCGAGATCTACGGTCCCGAGTCCTCCGGTAAGTCCACCTTGGCCATGCACGTCGTGGCCGAGGCCCAGCGCAACGGCGGCATCTGCGCCTACATCGACGCCGAGCACGCGATGGATCCGGTGTACGCCAAGGCGCTGGGCGTCGACATCGACCAGCTCTTCATCTCCCAGCCCGACACCGGCGAACAGGCCCTCGAGATCGCCGACATGCTGGTGCGTTCGGGTGCTCTCGACGTCGTGGTCATCGACTCGGTGGCCGCTCTCACGCCGAAGGCCGAGATCGAGGGCGAGATGGGCGACAGTCACGTCGGTCTGCAGGCCCGCCTCATGAGCCAGGCGCTGCGCAAACTCACCGCCAACCTCAACAAGACCAACACCATCGCCATCTTCATCAACCAGTTGCGCGAGAAGATCGGCGTGATGTTCGGTTCGCCCGAGACCACCCCCGGCGGACGCGCGCTGAAGTTCTACTCGTCGGTGCGTCTCGACATCCGACGGATCGAGTCCATCAAGGACGGCGCCGAAGTGGTGGGCAACCGCACCCGCGTGAAGGTCGTCAAGAACAAGGTCGCTCCGCCCTTCCGTCAGGCCGAGTTCGACATCATGTACGGCAAGGGAATCAGTCGCGAGGGATCGTTGCTCGACCTGGCCGTCGACCTCGGCATCGTGAAGAAGTCCGGGGCCTGGTTCACCTACGACGGCGAGCAGCTGGGTCAGGGACGTGAGAACGCCAAGACGTTCCTCGCCGACAACCCCGAACTCATGGTCGACATCTCGGAGAAGGTCCGCAAAGCCTCTGGCCTCGGCTCCACCGGTGACGAATTCACCCCCACCGACGACGAGCCCATCGAGCTCGACTAGTCGCCCGTTGGCCGACCGGGCCTCGCTGGTATCCTCGGGGTCGCCTTCCGAGATAGCTCAGTTGGCAGAGCAGCTGACTGTTAATCAGCGGGTCGCAGGTTCGAGCCCTGCTCTCGGAGCACTCGCAGGGTCCGCTTCGGCGGGCCCTGCGCCATTTGGGGCGGTAGCTCAGTCGGTTAGAGCAGGGGACTCATAATCCCTGGGTCGCGGGTTCGATCCCTGCCCGCCCCACGGGCGCACCACCCCCTCGGTCCGGGTGGAGCGACAACTACTCTCGTTGTCGTGACCAACTCTGCGCCCTCGCCTGTTTCTTCCGAGTGGTCTCGTCGACTTCGGGGTGTCGACGTCGGGGCGGTGGCCTTCGGGTGTTGGCGACTCACCGATCCCGACGCCGGACGCAATGCCGAACTGGTGGAAGCGGCAGTCGACCTCGGGCTGAACCTGGTCGACAATGCCGACGTGTACGGCCTCGACTGGGGTGGCCGTGGTTGGGGGACGTGCGAGGAGGCCCTGGGCGAAGTGTTCAGGCTCCGTCCGGGTTTGCGCGACCGGGTGTTGTTGGCCACCAAAGGTGGAATCGTGCCGGGCACTCCGTACGACAGCCGCGGGTCGTACCTCGTGTCGGCCTGTGAGGCATCGTTGCGACGACTGGGTGTCGACTCGGTGGACCTCTATCAGATCCACCGTCCGGATCACTTCGCGCACCCGGCCGAGGTGGCGTCGGCGCTGGTGTCGCTGCACGAACGTGGTCTCGTCGGTGCGGTTGGGGTCTCGAACCACACCGCGGCCCAGACCCGCGCACTGCAGGCGCATCTTCCTTTCCCGATCGCCACGACTCAACCGGAGTTCTCGGCCCTGACGCTCGATCCGATGCGAGACGGAACCCTCGATCTCTGTCTCGAGACCGGAATGCTGCCTCTCGCGTGGAGTCCACTCGCGGGTGGGCGATTGGCCGATGGTGATCGGGTGCGACCGGAACTGATCGGAGCACTCGATGCGATCGCCTCCGACCACGGTGTGTCGCGAACGGTGATCGCCGTCGCCTTCGTCCTGGCCCATCCGAGCACCCCGGTGGCGATTCTGGGTACCCAGAACCCGCGACGAATCGAGCAACTGTCGATCGCGCCGAGCGTCGCCTTGTCGCGAACCGAGTTGTACCGGATCATCGAGGCGAGCGACGGACGGCCCTTGCCGTGATGGTTGCGCGTCCCTGCGAAGTGAGTTGGTTCGCCGCGTTGTGCGACGACGACTACGAACAGCTGGGAGTCGTCGATCCCGATCTGCGTAGTTCGTGGGATCACTGTCGCGAGATCGTCCAGAGCGCCGAGCGGTGGGGATTCGACAACATCCTCCTGCCGTCGGGATACGCGCTCGGTATCGACGCCGTGGCCTTCGCGGGAGGTCTGGCGGGATTCACGTCACGGATTCGACTGCTCGTCGCTCTGCGTTGTGGTGAGATGTGGGTACCGCAGATGGCTCGTCAGGTCGCGACCCTCGACCGGATGCTCGACGGACGCCTGACGGTGAACATCATCTCCTCGGAGATGCCGGGGGAGTCGCTCGACGGTCCGGCGCGCTACCGGCGCACCGCCGAGACCATGGAGGCGTTGCGCTCGCTGCTCGACGGTCGTCGGCTCGAGGTCGACGGAGAGTTCGTCACGGCTCGGCTCGACCCGCCGCGCATCGACACCCTGTCGGGTCGGTGTCCTCCCCTGTACTTCGGTGGATTGTCGGAGGAGGCGCGCGAGGTGGCGGCCCGGCACGCCGATGTCTACCTGATGTGGCCCGACACCATGGACGTCATCGCCGGTCTCGTGAACGAGATGCGGGAGAGAGCCGCCGTTCACGGACGTACCTTGCGCTTCGGCTACCGCGCGCACGTGGTCGTCCGGGAGACCGAAGCGGAGGCCCGCGAGGCGGCCGAGCACATCGTCGCCGCGCTCGACGACGAGACGGGAGCCGCCATTCGGGCCCGGTCGCTGGACTCCCGTTCGACCGGAGTTCGACGGCAGGCCGAACTGCGCGAGGCGGCGGCCGGGGACGGATTCGTGGAGCCGCACCTCTGGACTGGAATCGGTCGCGGGCGCAGTGGTTGCGGCGCGGCCATCGTCGGCGATCCGCATCAGGTAGCCGCCAAGATCGCGGCCTACCGTGCGATGGGCGTCGAGGCCTTCATCTTCTCCGGATACCCACACCTCGACGAGTGCGAACGTTTCGGGCGACTGGTGTTGCCGCTGCTCGATCACGAATCGTTGGGGGTCTCCCGATGAACGACGGCGTCTCCTACTCGTCGTACCTGCGGATCGACGAACTCTTGTCGCTCCAACGCCCGCTGTCGCGGGTGGCGGGTCGCGAAGAGCACGACGAGATGCTCTTCATCGTCATTCACCAGGTGTACGAACTCTGGTTCAAGCAGGTTCTCCACGAGATCGACCGCGTCGTCGAGTTGCTGGACGACGGCTCGGCGGTGAGGGCCGGACACACACTGAAGCGCATCCTCACCATCGTGAAGGTGATGGTGGCGCAGATGGACGTGCTGGAGACCATGACACCGATCGAGTTCCTCACCTTTCGCGAGCGTCTCGAATCGGGCAGCGGTTTCCAGTCGGCTCAGTTTCGCGAGGTCGAGTTCGTGCTCGGCCACAAGCGCACCTCGGTGCTCGACGAGGCCGGTCACTCCGGCGAGGCGAGGACCCGCCTGGAGGGGCGCCTCGCCCGCCCTTCGGTGTGGAGCACGTTCCTCCACTTCCTCGAACGCCGGGGACACGCGATACCGCCGTCCGTTCTGGAAGCTCCCGACACGGCCCCGACGGCGGCCGATGACGCGGTGCAAGAGGCGCTGGTCGGGGTGTACCGCGGCGATCCCGAGGCGGCCGAACTCTGCGAGCGTCTGATCGATCTCGACGAGGGTCTGCAGGAGTGGCGATACCGGCACGTGAAGATGGTCGAGCGCACCATCGGAACCAAGGCGGGCACCGGAGGCTCCTCGGGAGCCACGTATCTCCACGGCACGCTCGGTCGTCCGTTGTTCCCCGACCTGTGGGCGATCCGGGCCCGCCTCTAGATGGGTCAGATCGTGCGAGTCACGAGGCTGGCGACCACGGCGGAAGCGAGAGCCACGGAGCCGACCGCCACGACCAAAACGGAGGCGCACCCCCCGCGGTAACCCACTCCCTTGCCGAGCCGCACGGTGGTGCGACCGCGCGTGTTGAAGGTGAAGGGACCGAGCCGCTTGCTGGCACTGATGCCGCTCTTCGAGAAGTTCAGCCAGGTTCCCTTGCCGAGGCGCGCGCGACGTCGAAAGTAGAAGCCCATCAGTCGCGGTCCCAGACGAGTTCGACGACCTCGGCGTCGGGGGAGATGGTCTCGTCGTCGGCGTCGATGGCGTCGATCAGTTCCTCGACGTCGGCTTCGTCGCCACCGATCAGCCAGACCACGGACTCGCCGTCGTGGTCGTCGGGCCGACGGGGCAGAACCCCGTCGATTCCGTACAACTCGACGGTGAGGGACTCGTCGTCGTCCTCGACGGGTGCGGCGATGGCCATTTGGATCTCGGCCTCCGGGTCGAGATCGTTCAGGATGTCCACGAGTTGGGCGACCTTCATGGCGTCAGTCTCGCACGACGCGGGGAGTGCGATCGGTGACCCGTGTCATTCGATCCAGGCGGGTGCTCGTTCGAGTAGCGCGAGGCTCACCGATCGGCAGCGATCGAGAACGGCGCAGAGTCGTTCGTCGTCGTTGGCGTAGACGTCGGCCAGGTTGAGTTCGATGCGCCCGACGATGGACAACCGGTGCTCGGGAGCGTCGATCACCGAGGCCGTGGAGTCGATCGACGAGATCTCGAGGGGCAGTTCGGGGCCACCGACGCCGGCCAGATCGGTGGCGAGGAGCAGGAGATCGGGGGGTCGCGGAAGCGGCGGGAGGGTCCAGGTGAAGGCGACCGGAAAGCTGAACTGATCGGGGATCTCGTCGAGATCCGGATCGATCTTGGCCAGGGCGTCCTCGAAGCCGAGCAGTGCCCGGGGGTCGACGTCGAGTGAGAGCAAGAGGTCGACCGGTCCGTCGCATGCCTCCTCGGGATGCAGATCGACCTCCCACAGTTGGCCCAGCGAGTAGGTCTCCACGAAATGGCGCTCGTCGTGCACGTGGAAGCCGTGGTCGATGGCGTGGATCTTCAGCTCCGACACGAAACCGGCGACGTCTATGGCGGCCACGCGTGCTCCTCTCGACGGCCGTGATGCCGACGACCGACACTACCCTTCGGTCATGCCCATCGGCTCGGAGACCGTCGACGAACTGCTCGCGGCGTTCCATCGAATCGCCGACGCGGTGGAGGCGGCCCTGACGGACGTCGACGACTGGGGACTCTCGGGTCGACGGCCCGGTCAGTACTCGGCCGATCTCGTGGCCGATGACATCGTGCTGCGCGCGCTCCGTGCGTTCGATGTGGGAGTTCTGTCCGAGGAGACCGGCGCTCACCGTCTCGATCGCGACGTGGTCGTGATCGTCGACCCGCTCGACGGGTCCACCAACGCGAGTCGCGGAATACCGCACCACGCGACCGCGCTGTGCGCGGTGGACGACGAAGGCCCGGTGGTGTCGCTGGTCGCTCATCATGGTCAGCCCGTGCGTTGGCACGCCGTGCGCGGAGGCGGTGCCTTCCGCAACCGGCAGCGTCTCGGTGATGCCCCGGCCGTCGTCGATTGGGGACAGGCGGTGGTCCTGGTGTCGGGTCCGGTTCCGGCGGTTGCCCCGTGGTGGCAGTCGCGCGTGCTCGGTGCCGGGGCGATCGATCTCTGTTTGGTCGCCGACGGAACGGTGGACGGCTTCGTCGACATGTCGCCGAGCGCCCACGGTGTCTGGGACTACGCCGCTTCGATGTTGGTGTGCCGCGAGGCCGGGTACGACGTCGTCGACGCGTCCGGGCGTGATCTCGTCGTGCTCGACCACGAGGCCCGACGGACCCCTGTCGCGACTCGACCCGGGATGATGCCGGCGCTCCTCGATGTCAGGAGCCGGTACCCGCTTTGATCGACCGCCGAACGAACCGGCTCAGCCGGCGTCGGCGGCTTGCTGGCCCTGGTGCCACACTCGCGACACGCTCGGGTGTCGGAGCTTCCCGAGCGCCCGTGCTTCGATCTGGCGAACCCGTTCGCGGGTGACACCCATCATCTCGCCGATCTCGGCCAGGGTCATCGGCTGCCCGTCGATTCCGAAACGGGCTCGCAGAACCGTCTCCTCGCGCTCCTCGAGTCGTCGCAGCTGCTCGACGAGGGCTTGCTTCTCGAGTGCCGCCGCCGCCGCGTCGAAGGGTGACACGGCACCCTCGTCGGGAATGACCTCACCGAGTTCGGTGTCGCCCTCGTTGTCGAGCGGGGTGGAGAGCGACACGAGAGGTCGACGGTGCTGGCGGACCAGAGCGACGCGTTCGGCGCTCACTCCCGACAGTTGCGCGACCTCCTCGACGGTCGGCTGGCGGTCGAGTTCGGCGGCCAGTTTCTCGGTGCTCTGATCGATGAGCGAGTACACCTCGCGAACGTGGGAGGGCACCCGGATCGTGCGCGACGAGTCGGCGAGCGCCCGACCGATCGACTGTCGAATCCACCAGGTGGCGTACGTGGAGAACTTGAAGCCCTTCTCGTGGTCGAACCCCTCCACGGCGCGCATGAGACCGAGGTTGCCCTCCTGGATGAGGTCGAGCAGGCTGAGTCCCGAACCCTCGTAGCGGCGCGCGACGCTCACCACGAGACGCAGGTTGCACTGGATGAAGGTCTGGCGAGCGGCGTCGCCGGTCCTGATGGTCTTTTGCAGGATCGAGCGTTCGCGGCCCGAGGGCCGGGGGTCGCGTTCGAGTCGTTCCTGGGCCGAGCGGGAATCGGCCATGGCGGCGGCCAGTCGACGTTCATCCTCGGCCGACAGCAGGGGATAGGTCCCGATGTCGTCGAGGTATTGCCGGAGCAGGTCGCTCTCGGCGTCGCTGGGACGAGGTGCCACGGGGGGAACGGTAGTTGTGCCTGCTCCGGCGCAGGTGGATACCCGGAGTCGGTCCGAAGCCCGCCGTTAGGCTCGGAGACTCGCACGGGCGCATAGCTCAGTTGGCTAGAGCGCTTCCCTTACAAGGAAGATGTCGGGGGTTCGAGTCCCTCTGCGCCCACCAACCGGTGTTCTGGAGATGGTTTTTCACCCTATGGGTAGAGATTCTGCACCAGAACACCGGGTGTGTGCGGGTGC
>Ga0129333_10001585_pt1 | contig 20707 bp, 16 predicted proteins | sample CPB6_08_DNA_FD_94474 | JGI IMG/M metagenome (GOLD analysis project Ga0129333, IMG submission 94474) | Freshwater to marine salinity gradient microbial communities from Chesapeake Bay, USA - CPBay_Sum_0.6_0.8_DNA | ecosystem: Environmental > Aquatic > Marine > Coastal | place: USA: Chesapeake... | reverse complement strand
CAGAACAACCAGAACAACCAGAACAACCAGAATGGATAAAAAAAGGTTATCCATCCGAAGAACTTATGAAATGGTTTGAAGATGAAAATGATTATCATTTATTGAGAAATTTTGATTTAAATGAAAATAGTTTGGTGGTAGATATTGGATGTTATAACGGTACTTGGTTGAAAGACATGTATTGTAAATATCGTTGTAATTGTATAGGTGTTGAACCTTTTACAAAATATTACGATCAAGCAAGTAGAATACTGACTGATGATAAAATTAAAATTGACAATTTTGCTTTATCAATTATTAAAAACAAAGAAATAAAAATGATAGATAAAAAAGATTCATCTTGTATTTCTTTAGAAGATGAAGGGAATATAGTTCCCAGTAAATATGCAAAAACTTTTTTTGAAAGTATAAACACAAAAATAGATGTTCTTCAGATTAATATAGAAGGATATGAATATGAATTGTTACCTTTTATGATGGAACACTATTTGTTAAATAATGTTAATAGTATACAAATACAATTTCATAGAATAGAACACGATAGCGAAGAAAAAATGAACAAAATAATAAAAGATATAGAATCTTTAGGATTTCAAACAAAATTTAATTATCCTTTTATTTGGTATGGAGCAGTGAAAAAATGAAATACTTAATCACAGGTGGAAACGGATTCATAGGATCCAATGCAGTAAAAGCACTTCTTCAACTAGGACACGAAGTTGAAGTAATAGATAATCTTTCTTCGGATGCACATGATGAGTTCGTGTTTCACGAAGGAGCAAAATACCACAAGTATCACATAGAAGATTATGTGATGTGCAGTCAAGTGTTCGAGAAATTTAGACCAGATTATGTCCTTCATTTTGCTGCTCTTGCTAGAATACAGAACTGCGTAGATGATCCCATTCTTGCATACGAAACCAATTTGATCGGTACTCTGAATATGCTTCAACTTTGTGTGAGAAACAAAGTAAAGAAGTTTGTCTTTTCTTCGACATCTGCTGTTTATGGACTGAAGAATAGTCCAGGCGAAGAAGCAGTACCTTTGAACGAAGATATGGTTCCTGACTGTCTAAACGCATATTCTTGTTCTAAATTAGCATCAGAGCAAGCGTGCAAGATGTATACAGATTTATATGGTCTTCCTACTATTTGTCTCAGATATTTTAATGTTTATGGACCAAATCAACCAAAGAAGGGTTCATATGCTCCTGTAATTGGTATTTTTTCAAGACAAAAGAAAAACAAAGAACCTATGACTATTGTGGGAGACGGACTTCAAACAAGAGATTATGTCCATGTATCTGATGTTGTTATTGCAAATATTTTAGCCGCAACATCCGATGTTTATGGTGAAGTATTTAATGTAGGATCTGGTAAAAATTATTCCGTATTAGAACTTGCAAAAATGATGGGTGGAGAGTATACTTATGTACCAGCAAGAGCAGGAGAGGCTAGACACACTCTAGCGGATATTTCAAAAATAAGAGAATATCTGGGTTGGAATCCAGCCATGAACTTGTTGAACTATATGGAGAACAAAATATATGATTCTTGAAAATGGCGATCTCAACATCCAGACAGAAATAGAAAAATTAGTCTTACATAAGAAATACACCTATATTGATGCTATTCTCAAACTCTGTGAGGATTATGCTCTAGAACCATCCTACATTGCCAAACACCTTCCGAAGCCAATCATCGAAAAACTTAGGGAAGAAGGAGAATCTATCAATCTTCTTCCCAAATCTGCTCGTCTGCCCTTCTAAATAGGAGTGTATGATAGATGGACTCAAAGGCCCATTTGAAATACCTCAAGATCCTGATGGATTTTCCATCAGCACACTTGACCCAGACGGTTATATCTCGTATACTAAACACACACAGCGTACACATCGTACAAGGAGAAACATATGTCATTTAAAGATCTAAAAAAGAAGTCAACCGATATTTCCAAACTTACTCAAGAACTTGAGAAGATGAACAAGGGAGGCGCCGAGTCCTACAAGGATGATCGTTTCTGGCGTCCCGAATTAGACAAAGCATCAAACGGATTTGCAGTCATTCGTTTCCTTCCGCCAGTTGAAGGAGAGGAAGTACCGTGGGTACGCACTTTCAATCACGGTTTCAAGGGACCAGGTGGCTGGTTCATTGAGAACTGCCCAACCACAATCGGTAAGAAGTGTCCAATCTGCGAAGCCAACAGCGAACTCTGGAATAGTGGCAGTGACAGCAACAAGAAGATTGCCAGTGATCGCAAGCGTAAGTTGTCGTATATTGCAAACATCATGGTTGTTCAAGATCCAAAGCATCCTGAGAATGAAGGAAAGGTCTTCCTTTTCAAGTTTGGCAAGAAGATCTTTGATAAGATTATGGAGAAGTTGCAACCAGAGAGTAACGAATACGATCCAGTAGCACCACTGAATGTCTTTGATTTCTGGGCTGGAGCCAACTTTAAGTTGCGTGTTCGCAGCGTAGCGGGTTATGTGAACTATGACAAGTCTGAGTTTGATGGTCCCTCTGCTCTTCTTGGTGGAGATGATGCCAAGTTGGAGTCTCTATGGAAGACACAACACTCACTCAAGGCTTTCACTGATCCTTCCGAGTTTAAATCCTACGAGGAACTCAAGACTAAGTTTGATTCTGTCAACAAGGGCTCTGCCGCTGTCAAAAGCGCAGAAGATGATGAAATCGAAGAGGAAGAAATTCCTGTCGCAAAAACCATCAAGACTAAGCCAGCACCAAAGATTCCAGAGAAGAAACCTTCATACGATGAAGGGGCTGAAGAGGAAGATGCTCTCAGTTATTTCGAGAAACTTGCTAACGAAGAGTGATACTTTACACTATGAGCAAGAAAAGAGCAGGGGAGGTTTATCCTCCCCTGTTTCTTTTATACTATCATAACTGTTACTTGTGATCTTGCTAGATCGTCTAGAGTAGGTTCTCCTGGCGTTCCTTGTTTTCCATAGAAATGTTGTGGTTGACTACCAGAATTGTTGTTTATGTTTATTGTTGATGGTTTTGAAGATTCTTGATCTGATTTACTATAGTTTGACATTGGTGTTGTTAAGAATTTACTTTCCATACTCTGAGCATACAACCCTTGTGATAGATTTGATTCCTCTCTAGTCCATTGAGGAGATGGTGTTATTTCTTGGGAAACATCTTTATCTACCGCTGCTAGTCCTTCTGCTTTCAATCTGGCTTCTGGACTTTCTGGATGAATGTACCTAAATTTTTCTTTTTCTTCTTGTTGTTTAAAAGCATCTTCCAATGCTCTTCTTCTTTGTTCTGGTGTCATTTTAGACACATCAGTAGTTGAAGTAGTTTGGTTAGTAGATTGTTCTTGTTGTTTAAAAGCATCTTCCAATGCTCTTCTTCTTTGTTCTGGTGTCATTTTAGACACATCAGTAGTTGAAGTAGTTTCACTGGTAGGTGATGATATTGCTGTTGTTTGTGGTTGTAAAGGAACAACTGTAGATTTAGAAGTAGATGGATAAACCGAACTTGATGTTGGTTTTACATCACTTGTATTATTTTTAGGAGTTTGTTGTTTTTCTTGTTTTGTTAGTTGATTTTTAGCGGCAATTGCTTCTTTTAGTAATTGTTGTGCTTTTTCTAGTTTTTGTTTCTTTTGTGGTGTATTTGGTTCTTTTTTGATCTTAGATATGGTTTGTTTTATAACCATTATTATTTCTTCATATCTTTTTACCTGATCTTCTTTACTAATTTGTTGTGTTGAAGATGTATTTGCTGATTGTACCGATGTAGAAACGGGCATACTTTGTTCTGAAGTATTTTGCATCTTCGGAGGTGTATACTTTTCCCCAAAAGTTCTCTGATAATGATCTATCAGTTTTTTCTTTGTAACAGGATCTTTTTCAGAATTTATTGTCTGTTTTAAACTTTCCTTATTGCTTAGAGATGGTGTGCTTTCCTCTGGTGCTCCCTTTGCTTGATTATCCATATGCTCAAGCAATTTAATTGCACTTTCAGAATCCATGCTAGGAATAGCATCAAGCATCATCTTTGTATGATCTGGTGCTTCTGTCCCCTTTTCTGCTTCATTGTTTTTATATTGTTCAATATATTCTTCAAATTTCTTTTTCTGTTCTGGATCTTGAATTTTGCCAGCATTTTCAGTCATCAATTTGATGTTGTAGTCTTTCCACTCTGCTTCTGTAGAGAACTGTGGAGTGCTGCTCTTTTCTGCTTCATTTTTTTCGTACTGATCAATATACTCCAAGAACAATCTTTGTTGTTCTGGATCTTGAATCTTTGCAGCATCTTCTTTCATTTTTGCTACATTTGCTTTTTTAAATTCCTGTTCATTAGCATATTGAGGGGTGCTACTTTCTTCCTGTTCACCATAAACTGTATTTTTGAAATGTTTAAGCATTTCTTCTCTTGTTTTAGGATCTTCCTCTTCATTTAAATCTCTTAAATATTGAGCAGCAGTTTCAGCATCAATTCTGGATTCTGCTGGAAGGTTAGAGACTATTTTTGTTATTTGTTCTTCACTAAACATTGGTGAAATGGTAGTGGAGGAAGCCATTGACACATTACTTGTTGTTGGGACAGAACTTGGTTGTTGTGTAGGTTGTTGTACAGAGACGGGTTGTTCGGCGGATGTTTGTGGGGGCAGAACTTGGTTGTTTTGTTCTAGTTGTTCTTGTTGTCTGAAAGCATCTTCAAGTGCTCTTCTTCTTTGTTCTGGTGTCATACTAGACACATCAGGATTGGAAGTAGTTTGACTAGTTCCTGGTGCTGATGGACGAGTTGTTGGTGTTGTTGGTGCTGATGGACTAGTTGATTGTGGTGATATTGATGGGGATGATGGAGGTGCTGGTTGAATTTGTGTTGTAGATTCTCCAGACATTGATCTTGTTAATTCCAACACTGAATTAACTTGATTTTGTGCTTCTTCTATAGAAGAAGCATACCTTCTGTCAAAATTTATAACTCTGTTGTTTTCATCTACCAAATGATTTGCTCTAAACATGCCTTGAGACAAACCTACTTCTTCCATAATAATTTTTTGTATCTCTAGATTTTTTATTCTCTGTAATTGACCTTCGTTATCCCAATCTTCTTGTGAAAGATCGACAATTTCTGGATGATTATCATAATAATTTGCATTTCTAGTAGTAGATCTGGTATTAGTCGTACTTGGACTTACTTGAGTACTGGTATTAGTCGTACTTGGACTTACTTGAGTACTGGTATTAGATGTATTATTAGATGTATTAGTCGTACTTGGACTTACTTGAGTACTGGTATTAGATGTATTATTAGATGTATTAGTCGTACTTGGACTTACTTCAGTTGTTTGTTCTGTTTGAACATCAGGTGTCTTATTAGAAAGTATGCCTAGTATTTCTGTCAAAACAGCAACAGCATGTATGTCGTGAACATAAATTGATCCTGGTTCCGTTGCTTGTTCCGCCATTGCTGCTAATGGTTCTACTGCATCACCAACAGAGGAAGAGGTATTTTCTTCAGAAGTTTGATTTGATTTGTTGGAAATGTTTAATGTTTCAACATTAGCAGTTGTTATATTAAGAGTTGGTCCAGTAGTGGTGGTATTTGCAGTTCCTGCTACTGATTGATTGTTGTTATTATTGTTCTGTGTTGTTATGCCTAAAGATTCAAACAATTTCTGTGAAATTGTTTTAAATGGAAGTGTGATGTTTGAAAAAAGTTTACTGAATCCACTGCCACCAGCGTTTATTGCTTGCATCAATGGAGAAGACATTAAAAGAGAAGAAGTTTCAGATTTATTTTCTTGTGAAACATTTTCTGTTTTTGTTTCTTCTTCTGAAGTTTTTTCATATTCCTCTTGCTTTACTTTAGATTCTTCTTTGGTTACGATACTTTGATCTTTATCATAAGATAGATTTTTTACTGTAGCATTTTCTATGATTAATTCGGAAATAGTCAATGGTTTAACTGGTTCATTCGGTGTGGAAACAGATTGAATTGTTGATTTATCAACTGTTTCTGTTGATGTAACTGGAATGGAAGACATTGTTGCTGCCGCTATCATTCCTGTTGCTGGATTTATTGATGATTGAATTCCCGTCATACCTGTTCCAACACTTGTAGTTTGTGGAGAAACTGTGGTAGAAACAGGTGCAGCCAAAGTAGCAGCAACTGCCGGTGTTGTAGCAATTGCTGGTGTTGGTGAAGTTTCTGTGGTTGAAAGTTGCGGGGATTGGTTTTCTACAGATGGAGTCACATTTGAAACATTTTGTTCTGCTTGTTTTTGTTGTTCCTCTTGAATTTCATTTCCATCTTTGACTTCTATTAGACTTCCTATGCCTGGTATGCTTGCAGCAAAATCATAAATTCCTTGTGGCCCTACCCACTCTGCAATTTTACTACCCAACCACTCACCACCCATAGAACCAACAACACCACCAACAATGGTTCCTAGTGGACCCAAAGCAGTTCCGAGGACTCCTAGTAAAGTACCACCAGCAAATGAACCAAATCTTGCTCCTATTTCTTTACCTATTTGTTCTTTCTTTTCTTCTGCTGAAAGATTTGGATCATCTTTAATAGATGATATGTTGATAGCACCTATTATGCTTTCCAATATTGTGTTGATAATTGGTATCGACTTAGCAGCAGATAGTATTTTTGGAGCACCTTCTTTGAGAACAGTCATTGGGTTTTTAACCAAATTTACTGCATTAGAAGCAAAATTACTTAAACCTCCTTTTACGCTAGTAAGCATATTCTTGAAGAATCCACCTTTAGATGCTACTTGTGCTGTTCCTGTTGCAACTTCACCAGCGGCTCCAGCCGCACCAGCCGCACCAGCGGCTCCAGCCGCACCAGCGGCTCCAGCCGTACCAGCGGCTCCAGCCGTACCAGTTGCTGCTTTAGCAGCGGAAGCGGCGCCTTTTCCTGCATATTTTGATGATCCTGCTGCTTTTGCTCCTATCCCCTCTCCCAATTCAGTCATCTTTGCGCCTAATTTAGTAGCGCCTACTTTTGTTGCAACTTTAGACAAGCCAGAAAGTGTTGCTTTTTGTGCTGCTCCTTTTATTCCCGTTTTTGCTGTGTCTACACCAAATTTTGTTACAGCACCACCTATTTTTGGAAATTTTTTAGCAATCGCTAACCCTACACGAGCAATTGCTCCTCCAAATTTCTTAGAAATAGCATTTGTTACACTTATGGCAATTAAACCACCAAGTGTTCCTAAGAAGTTGCTTATTATTCCGCCTCCCCCTCCACTGTCCTTATCCGATTTGTCCGATCCTTCTTTTCCTAGTTTATCCTTAATTTCTTCTAATAGTTTTTCTACTTTTTCTTGGTGATTTTCATCTTCTTTTCTGTTTTCTTTTTCTTCCTCTAATTGTTGTTCTGTCTTTTCTTCATTTTCTACAACTATATCTTGAATAGGCTCATCGTTTGGTGTGAGCATGGGAGATCCTAAAGATTGAATCTTCTCCACAGTTGACTCTTTTACTGAAAGCATTTTAACGAGCAAAGAGTTAGTTTCTTCTAATTTTTCAGTGGTTAAAGTCAATTCCTCAACAGCAAGAACCAAATCTTTGTTTTTTCCGTTTTCATCTCTTTCAACAGGTCCAAGAGACTTTGCTAAATTAAAAATTGGGTTGTTTGATTCTTGCTGTGAAGTTGCCATTTATTTTTTCCTTCTTTGCTTTATTCTTTCGTTTATCATCTTCACATGATCTACCAGTAAACTCACATATAAAGTTCTTTCCCACGGAATCATATTTTCTAATTCTTCCAGGCTGTACTTGTGTTCCTGCATAAGAATGAAATTGGTTTTATACATTCCTAACAGACTTTCACGCGACAGCCCTAGGCGAAAAAATCCATAAAGTTATCCAAAACTACTTTAATATTTTGATTTGCGTGTGGTGAAAACACCTCATCTTCTAATCTCATTGTGGGTATTGATTCGAAGAACGCTACTAACTTATCAAAATGTTCTTTTCTCAGACTCTCCACAAACTCTACTATTTCTTCCAACTTCATGTCTTTTGATTCATATACATTTTCTTTATCAAAAATTTGAGATATAGATTTTGCTATGAGGTTGAGAACGGTCGAGTAACTATCCATATTCTCAAGAGCACCGTCACAAAATACATCCTTTAAAGTGAGATCTTTCAAAACAACACCTATTCCGTTTTCAAATAATATTTTGTTGTTTCTTTTGTTCTCTTTTATTATTTGTGTTTTTGCTAACTTTATATCGGTTTCAAAATACTTGTTGGTTATTGGGCATTTGACTCTTGCGCTTATTGCATCGCTTATTGATACTTGTCGTAAACGCAAAAACAACCACTGAGCATCATAAGATGGTAGATCTTCAACCTTTATATCGCTTTCTATTAAACAATTTTGAATAACATTATTTACATTTTCAATTATTTCTGTTGCTACTTTTGTTTCTGCCGCTATTAGAAGCATCTTTTCTTCTTTTACCAAAAATGGTCTGTACTTCACTTTTTTACCATTAGAAGGTAATTCTGTCACAAATATCGGATTTTCAATACGAGGTAATTTCATTATATTCTCCATGAATTAAATTGAGTCTATTTCATCATAATACGCTAAGGTTACACTTTGTCTTACATATTCATTTTGCTCACCCCAGTTATACTGAATAGTATCAACAGTTACTGGATAAGCATCTAATAAAGTAACACCAAATTTTGGTTTTTCTTTTACATCTAATTGTGCTATTCTCACGGTTCCTACTATCTCGTTGTAATATTTTCTGTAATAGGTTTTTTGTTGATCTGAAGAGATGATGCTGTTCATCCAAGTTTTGAAATAATTTCTAGATTTACCATCTTCTTCCAGACGAATACTTATAGTAATAGTTCCTGCTGGTGTTTTTTTGTAAGGTACTCTGATAGTGGGTTTTCCATCTATTTCATAATCTTCCGTTGCTATTGTAAGAGAAGGCATATCTACGGATTCTATGTAAGTATCATTGAATACTGTAGATCCTAAACCAGATGCTGAAGGAGGAATGACAGTAACAGCAAATCTGTTTGTTCTTGCTATATTGATGTTAGTTAAAGAAATCATTTGCTCTTAGTCTCTTTCTCATCATTGAGTGTACTTTTAATTTTGGCATACCTATGAATTTTTCTACTGGTAAAAATACACTTTCTACTATTTCTTCTTTTTCTATTGGTCTTATCTTCGATCTTATACCAGTAGTATAGAAAGTATCTTTTGTTTCAAGTATGTATTTCAAAATTGTTTTATTTGAAAGAAGAGAATTTATTTTAATTCTTGCATATTTTTCTTTTGTTTTTCTCATGTTTTTAATCATAAAGAACATCAGCAACACTCGCTCCTTGAGGGGAAGAATATGTAAGTTTACTCCCAGAAATTTATTCCCAAAAAATCCCAAAACTAATATCACAGGAAATCTATCAAAAAACACTCTTTTGTTTTTGTCTGGAGGGACATATTCCATCATGTAAAGATATCCATCTTTTTTAGATGGGAATGATTTTTTTAATTTTGCTTGATTAAGATCTTTTTTAGGAACAAGACCTCTTATTTTTTGTAAATCTCTTGAGATTTTTCCAATTATAGATTTATCTTTTGGTAAATCTTGGTTTTTGTTTATTTTTTGAACTTCTTCTAGAATGGCTTCTTGTATGGTTTTCATTTTATGTTGAGATCATCTTCCGTTAATATTTTGAACTTCCAATTATTCTTGTCTGCGAATTGTCTTGCGTGACTCCATTTTGAACTGTTTATTTTCCAAGTTTGCATTTCTTGTAAGTAATTTTTTGTCATTTTTTTACCCTTTTTGGGTGGAGAGCAGTGTCTTTTTGGTTTTATTTCTATCAGGAATATTTCTGATCCATTATTGGTTTTAAACTCTACTAAAAAATCAACAAAATATCTATGGTATTTACCATCAATTGGCGATAAATATGGTACTGCGACTTCTTCGGAAGACCATTTTAAAACACTAGAATTCTTATCACAGAACACCATAAATTTTCTTTCCCATAGGGATCTATAGGTGACATTATTATGATCACCGACATATTTGGAAGGATTTTGTACTTTGTATATTCCTTTGTACGACATACATAATATTTAGAATTCAAACGAGGTAAATATGCCATCAGTAAGTTCAAGTATATCTAGAGGATTTCAGGGGTTAAATGGTTCTCTTAGAACTGTAGTTCCTAGTCAGGGAACACCCAGTAGAAATAGTCCAAGTTCCGATTTATCAACTTGGAGCGTTATAAAAATATACCCAGATGGTGTTCCTAGAAACGGAAGAGGTGTTACTGGAGGTAGAACTACCAGTGGTAATGTTAAAACTTGGGTTCTACCATTACCTATTGACTTAACAGAATCCAATTCTTTTACATGGGAACAAACTGATTTTGGTGCTTTTCAACAATTTATTGCAGGGGGACCTCTAAAGGATTCTGGAGAACTAACAGGCACCATTGGATCTGTAATTTCTGGTGCTCTTAATGCATTTGGTGCAGAAGGACTTGAACAAGTCAGAGGTGCTTTTATGAGAAGTGCCGCAAATCCCGCAACAGAAATACTTTTTAAATCTGCAAATCTAAGAACATTTCAATTCAGTTGGAATTTGATACCTCTTACTTCTGGTGATTCGACAAGTATAGTTGATTTTAGAAAAGAAATGATAAATTACATATACCCAGAAGCGGGGGGTTTAGGTGGTGCAACTAGATTGAAATATCCAGCAGAATTTGAGTTAAGTTTTTATGCAAGAGGAAAAGGTCAACAAGGACAACAGTACGAAATTTTTAAGACATTTCCTTGTGCTTGTACTGAATTTACTCTCACATATGGTGTACAGGGATCTTATGGTGTTCACGAAGACGGAAAACCAACTCAAGTTTCCATAAGCGCAACTTTTCAAGAAATTTATATGCTTGTTCAGAAAGATTGGAATTAATATGTATAGATTTTTTCCACCAACAGAGTATAACGGAATTATGGTAACTGATATAACAAAGAGATTTCAGTTTTCCGATAAGTTTAGAGCATCTTCATATGTTGAAAATTATACAGTAAGGGATGGAGAAACCCCAGAATCGTTGTCTTATGCGTTGTACAAAGACACACAATATTCTTGGATAATATTGATGTTAAATTACATAACTGATAGAAATAACGAATGGCCTTATTCTTATAACGAATTACAAAATGTTCTAAACAACAAATATTCTGGATCTTCTTTTTTTCTGTATGATGGTGATATTGATTTTTCTTTCAGTAAAGTTCATTACTTTGTCCACAGAGGAACAAGGTATGATGTAAAATCGGTAAATAGAAATTTAAACAAAATAACATCCGATATTAAAATAACTGGATTTTTGTCTGGAGATACTGTTAGTTTGTTTAGTAAAGATGGTGGACTTATCAAAGCAAATGTTGTTCCAAGAAGAATAGTGTATGAAGATATCTTTTCTTTGCATCATTTTGAAAAAGATGGATTGTATGCTGATCCAAGAGAATTAAATTTGGAGGCAAATGCAACTCTTCTTTTACAATACATTAATCAAGAAGCAGAGGAGTATGCTGTTAAGAACATAGATTATGAAACAATAATAAACGACGAAAAACGAGAAATTTTATTGGCACAAGAAGATCAGTTGGAAAATATACTCAAGGATGTTCAAGGATTGTTTGATGGAATAGACAAATCATACAATATTGTAGAGGTCAGACAGACATTAGGGGATATTTCTGAATGAGTCAGAAAACTTTAAAATTAGGTAAATTAAGCAATATCAGAGTAACCACAAGATCTGCATCTTATGATATTACTTCATTGGTGGTTCAGATAGAAGTAACTGAAAGTATTTTTAAATCTTTCATAAGTGGTAAATTAATGGTAAACGAACCAGCGTCTGTCAGTATTTTTAAAGGAAAGAAAATACCAACAGATTTTTCATCCAAGATAGATTTTTCTTTTGCTGGTCTTGAAGATGATGGTAACAGTCCACAAAAAGAAATTAAAATAAAAGGTGATGATTATATTATCTACAAGATATTACCTTCATCTCAGTATGGTTACACACAACAAGCAGAAGTTTATTTTGCTCATAAATCTTTGTTTAAAAATGAAGGATCTGTTATGTCTAGATCCTTTAAAAAGAAAAAAATATCTGAGATCGTTAAAGAGATAGGATCTAGTAAATTGCAACTAGAATGGAATGATGTAGAAGAAACTGATAAAAAATTCAATTTTGTTCTTCCTTACAGAACACCAGTATCACAAATGCTGTTTCTCACTCCATATGGTAGAAGTAATGAAAATCCAAATAATGTCAATTATGTTTTTTATCAAAATATAGAAGGAAAACATAATTTTGTCAGCATAGGAAAATTGATGAGTCAGCAATCTTCTTTTGGAACTAAAAATGATGGGTTCTATGTTGGATTGAACAGAGGAGAAGATTTTTATTCTGCGAGGAGATCTATACTTTCTTTTTCAACCAGAGAGTCAAATCAATTTCAAAATGCACTGAATGGTATGCATTCTTCCAGTGTTATGACATTAGATTGTCTGTCAAAAATATGGTCTGGTAGTACATTCTTTTTACCTAAGATATGGGAAAAACAAAGTCATATTTCAAATAAACCCATAGTGGATTCTGGTTCTGAATTTTATGATATAGTAAATGGAGCCTTTACTCAAAGATTTTACGCAAAATCTAGACACTCTCATTGCTGTAAAGAACATAAAAATGGAAACAATAAAATAGGTGGGGAAGACGATTGGTTGACTAAAAGAATAAGTAGTATGGAGCAACTAAATCAATTGTCTATTAATTTTTTTGTAACAGGCAATTCAGATTTTAATAAACTCTCAGCAGGAAAAACCATAATGATTTCCAGACCTCAATTTGATGATAAAGAGGGAAGTGATATCATCAATACTGGTAAATTTTTAGTAACTACTATAAAACATACAATATACAAAGCATCTGGAGATATGTACCAATACGGTTGTGATATAACTGCACTTAAAGATTCTATTGGAGAAGAGTGATGGAAAGATCTAAATTTGGTACATATTGGATAGGAGTAGTAGAAGATCGAGAAGATCCATTGCAACTTTACAGAGTTAAAGTAAGAATATTTGGATATCATTCTCCTCTTAAAAAAGATATTCCTGTTGAGGATCTTCCTTGGGCCCAAGTGTCATTACCCACAACATCTGCTTCGGTTTCTGGATTTGGAACATCTGCATCTTTAGCACCTGGCTCTTGGGTTTTTGGGATATGGTTAGATGATGGTGAGGGTTATCAACATCCTCTTGTAGTTGGTACTCTCCCTGGCAATATAGTAAAAGAAGATAAATCTTCTGGTGTTGATTTGCTGCAAGAGGGAATAAAAGACATTAAAAGTGTGGACAACTACGGTGACGGTTTTAGAGATCCAAGAACAGAAGAAGATTTAAAAAAAGAGCCATCTACTAGGTTTAAAAAGAAAGAATATCCAGACGGTAAAGATAAAAAAGGCGATGAAAGAGGCGCCCAGATAGAGAATGATGTAGCAGAAAAGTTTCCAAGAAAAAACTCTAACGATTGTATAGATTTTACAAACGGTAAACTTTCAGATGTTTCTGTTATTGCTACTAATGATAAAGATCACATAGACGACACAATTATAGGTTATAAAAGAACTCCGAGGGAAAAGGGAGGTCTTTTGGATGAAGGTGTTAAAATTGCTTCCATAGACTTCAAGTATTTTAAGTGCGGTGTCACTAATGAGTCTAAAGTCAATAAAGGAACTAATAAAAAAATGGGTATAGGTGATAATTCTATTCCGTCTACTTGGATTCCTTCTACATATGAAAATTATGCTGCAAACAAAGAAAAACCAACTAACTCTAATGGAGAGTTGGTATACAAGGAACAAAAATAATGCCAGATTTTTTGGATAATTGTGATCCCCCGATATTACCCCCAAACCCCAACACGGGTGGTGGCGACAGCGGCGCTGGTTCTGGTGGAGGAACCAGTGGTGGATCTGGTGGTGGATCTGGTGGTGGTGGAAGAGGTGGGGGAGGTTCTGGGGGAAGACCTAGACCTACTCGTCCAACAGTTTCTACAACCGATCCCGTTGCTCCCTCCAGACCTAGCAGCGGTTCTGGTGGCGGTGGTGGTGGAGGAGGAGGCGGTTCTGGTGGCGGTGGTGGTGGAGGAGGAGGAGGCGGTTCTGGTGGCGGTGGTGGCGGTTCTACCAGATGCGATCCTTTTTCAAAAAAGAAAGAAACAAATAAAGGAAAAGGATGGTCTGAAACTCCAACGCAATACGCAAAAATTAAAGGTAAGGACATAAAACCAAGAAAAGGTTGCAATGACTGTGAAGGTAGTGATGGAGTTGGAGATACGGAAGAAGAAAGATTTAAAGACTTAACAATCTATCCATATAATAAAGTAACAGAAACAGAATCTGGTCATGTTTTAGAATTTGATGATACTCCAGGCAGTGAGAGAATTTCAACAAATCATAGAAGTGGAACTTTTGAAGAATACCATCCAAACGGCGATAAAGTAGTAAAAATAGTAAGGGATAGTTATATTTCTGTTCTTAGAGACGGTCATGTTCATGTTGATGGGTATTGCGATATTACTGTAGATAAAGCATTAAAAATCCGTATGAACACGGATGAAATGAAAACAAAAGAACACAATGCAGTAAATTTTGATATTCATGTAGGTAAGGGAGCAAATATAAACATTTATGTCGAGGAAGGTCAACTAAATGTCCTCATGGATAAAGGTGACGCTAATGTTCAACTTAAAAAGGGAGACATAAATATGCGTCAAGATTGTGGTAATTTTAATCACTTTATCAACGGTGACTACAATCTAGAATGCACTGGACATATGCATGTGGTTGTAGGTGAAGATCAAGTAACAGAAATAGGGAAAAACAGAGATGTCAGAATAGACGGTGATTTTGATAACTTAGAAATGACAAAAAAGGGATCAAAAAAGGAAACAAAGATTTATAATCTAGGACAACTTGTTCAGGGACAGGCACAAGAACATTATCTAAATTTAGTAGAGAGACAGTATGGGGCTGGAGGAAAAGAAGAAACGGTAAGAGAGCATTATAAATTTGGTGCAGAAAGAACATATGAAGGTGCTGGAACAGCAGAATCACACCAATCTCTTTCTATAACTTTGGGTGACAACATTGGCCTGAGTAAGGGTGCTCTTTCTTTGGGTGATCTTTCTATAGTTGCCGAAAGAAGCATAATAAGATCTTTAAAAAACAACATTCTTATGTCACAAGGTAGTCTAGAATTACAGGGTTACACTTCTGTGAGTATAGACTGTGGAAATGTGGAAGGAAAAGAAAAAAACAAGTCTAGCATTCTTTCTATCCACACTCAAGGAGACGCTTTTCTTGGTTCTCAGGGAGATTTTAAAATATCCAGTAGGAAGAAAATAGATATTATGGCCATAAACAATATTGCTCTTTATACTGCTTCTAAACTGTTTAAAAACAAAGAATTTGATGATGGTGGTGGATTTTCTGAATTCTATCAAGAAATTTACAGTAATATAAAGTCGATACAACCAGAATTACCCGTAAAATTTATACAATGTCCGCCAGGAAAATGGACTCCAACTAAACAAAATACTAAATGCAAATAGCATAAATAAAAAAGAATGAACAAAAATCTAAAAATAACAGACATAGATTATTCTTTCAAGGCACATCCCGTGTCTGGAAATTTGATTTTAAAAACAGGGAAAGAAGCAATAAAACAATCCGTAAGGACTTTATTGTTGATAAATTCTTTTGAAAAACCTTTTTTTGTAATGTCCGCAAATTTAAGAAATAAACTTTTTGATAATTTTGATTTTATCATAGAAAACGACATCATACAAAGAATTAAAAAAATACTAGAAATACATGAGCCAAGAATAGTTGTTGAAGATGTTTCTATAAATTATGGTAAAACTAGAGAAACTATAGATGATGTCTTTATTGATACAAGAGAACAAGAATTGGTAGTTTTAGTAACTTACACAATCATAGGAGAGGAAGCATCTAGAGAGACGATATCTCTAGTTGTATCCAGAAGCAGATGAAGACTAAAGACTTAAAAATAACAGATATTGAGTTTGATTTAATCAAACAAAATTTGAAAAATTTCTTGAAATCCCAACAGGAGTTCACTAGTTATAATTTTGAAGGTTCTGCTTTAAATATCATTCTTGATGTATTGGCATACAATACCTATTACCAAGCATTTTACAATAACATGACAATAAATGAAATGTTCTTGGATAGTGCTACAAAAAGATCATCTATAGTTTCTATTGCAAAACATTTTGCTTATAGACCAAAAACAATAACATCTTCTAGGTGTCAAGTTCAAATAACTATTGATGCCACCGAATACCCATCTAGCGGAACATTACCTAGAGGCACTAGAGTAAATGCTATAAAAGATGGTTTTAGTTATATGTTTTTTCTACCAATAGATGCAAATCTTGTCCCTTCCTCATACTATGAAAATGGAAATGTAAGAGAATACTCAACGGACACAGTAACTCTAATAGAGGGTGTAGTTAGAAAATATTCTTTTGTCGCTGATTCTGGTGACAGCACTCAAAGATTTGTAATACCATATAAAAATGTTGATGCTTCTACTTTAAAGGTACAGATACAAACAAATTCTTCTTCTACAGAATTTCAAACTTTCTATGAAGCAACTAATATCACAGAAGTAACTGAAGATAGTCTTGTTTATTACTTAGAAGAAAATTCTGATGGTTATCTTGAGTTGCTTTTTGGAGATGGAGTTTTAGGTAAAAGATTAGAAAACGGTAATGTGATAAGGATAGAAGTAGTCGAATCCAGTGGTTCTGCTGCAAATGGTATTGGAATTGCAAACAGCACCAATGTTTTTGGTGGAGCAATTGGATTTAGCAGTACATCTACTAAACTAATAGTTCCTTCTTCTGGTGGAACAGACAAAGAAAGTAAAGAATCAATCAGATTCAATGTTACTAGAAACTATGTCACCCAGAACAGAGCAGTCACCAAAGAAGATTACAGAAATGTAATTCTAAAAGATTTTAACAGTTTAGAAGATGTTATTTGTTGGGGTGGTGAGGACAATGATCCTATCCAATATGGAAAGGTGTTTATTTCTGTAAAACCAAAAGAAGGTGTATTTCTTTCTTCCGATGAAAAAAGTAAAATAGTACAAACCCTTACGAGAACTAGAAATGTTGTTGGAGTATTGGTGGAGTTTGTAGATCCAGAAGTTCTTTATTTGAATCTTACTGTAAATGTAAAAATTGATCCAATCAATTTACCAGAAGGAACCAATCAAATTATTTCGGATATAAGACAGTCTGTATATTCCTTCACGGATGAATATTTGGATAAATTCGATAAAGATTTTTATTCTACAGAATTGAGCACTTCAATTCAAGAAGTAAATACTAACATAGTTAGCAATGAAGTTTTAGTTGTCTTAGAAAAAAGATTTGTACCTCTTTTTGATTTAAAATCACATAATTATGTGCTAAAATTAAACAATAAATTGTATCATCCCCAAGATGGATACAAGAGTATATTGTCTACAAATCTATTTGGTTATTTTGATAAAAATGGGATTGATAGAGATTGTGAACTAGATGACGATGGTTATGGTAATATTCGTCTTTTCTATACTCTTAATGGAAACAAAATAGTCATAAATTCAAAGATAGGTTCTGTAGATTATGATAACGGAATCATTTATTTGAACAAATTTAAACCAACATCTTTGATTGATCAAAAACCAATAAGTGTTTATTGTGTACCAAATGAATCGGATATAGTTGCAAAACAAAAAATGTTCTTAGTTCACGATTTTAATGATCCTTTGTCTTTAGTGATAAATGAAACACTAGTACCATACAAAAACAGATGATAACCTTAAGAAGTCCAGTTTCTAAATCTACTCTATACTCGGATAAAGTATATGTTGATTATTTGGTCGAAGAAAATTCAAAGTTTACAGATAAGGTTGTTTTTATACTCGATGGAGTAAAATACGAGAAACAAGATTTGTTTGGTTCCTTTGAAATACAAAATGTAGAATCAGGCAATCATCTTCTTCGTGCTTATTTGGTAAATAAATCTGGAAAGATAATAGTAGGATCTGAAAAAAGAGTAAAGTTTAAGACAGATGATAATGTAATCTTTTTGAAGAATAAACTTTCAAATGTTATGTCTTCACAGATTCCATCATTCATAAAAGAAGAATATGATATGTTTGTTTTGTTCTTGGAAAAATATTATCAGTTTCTAGAACAATCGAACAATCCAAATTATGTACCCTTTTCTCAGTTTGATTTCTTTGATGTCGATCATACACCAGAAATACTGATTGAGAGATTTAGAAGAATATTCATACCTGATTTTCCACAAGAACTGACCACGGATAGACAGACAGGTGAACCTCTTAATATAAGAAATTTGATAAAAAGAGCAATAGAATTTTATCAATCAAAAGGAACTGAAAAATCTTTGAACTTTTTGTTCAAAATTCTTTATGATTCTGAGATAGAAATATTCTATCCAAGAACAGAAATATTTGTGGCTTCTGGTGGTCTTTGGTTGGAATCGAAATCGGTTAAACTTTTTGCTTTCGTTAACGAAGATAAGATAAGATCTTTGGTTGGTAAAAACATATATCAAAAGAACGAAAACGATATCAGAACAACTACAGCAAGAGTTTCTTCTTGCAATGTTTATATTCAGAGTCCATATAAAGTAGCAGAATTGTTTTTAGAAGAAGTATACGGTGACTTTGTAGAAGGTAATATTTATTGCGATTTAGTATATGAGGACGCTTTTCAAACATTCTCTTTTCCATTAAAACGATCAATACAGAATATAAATTTGTCAAGTGGAGGAGCAAATTATTCCGAAGGAGATGTGGTAGAACTACTACCCAGTACCTCTTCCTCTGGTGTTGGATATAAAGGTGTGGTGTCTAAAGTTGATCCTATCACTGGATCTATTTTAAAAATAAAAACCATAAACTTTGGAGTAAATTATGAACAAACTCCAACTTCTTACACTTTATTCATAACAAGTTCTGGTGGATCGGGGGCTTCTGGTTCACCATTGAGCACATTTATGTGTAAATATGATGGTTATTACAAGAACAGTAAAAGTCTTCTTGGTGCTAAAAACTTCTTGCAAGACAACTATTACTATCAAACGCACTCTTACGAAATAAAAACTGATGTTTCTTACGATACATTTAAGGATCCAATAACCAGATTGGCGCATCCTGCTGGATACAAGATGTTTGGAAAACTTACATTAAGACCATTGATCTTGTCCAATCCTTCTAGTTTAAACAACATTATCACAACTAGAAGTAATTTTATTGGAAACTATTTACCTTATCGAGTTTCATCCAACTTGAATTTAAGACATGAGGACAACGATCTGTTTCCACAAGGATTTAATCCAGATCAACCTATTAGTCCACAAACGGGAGAAGGTGAATTTGTTCACGATGTTGCTGGTTCTCCTATAAAAACAAATATAAACAATGCAACTTACTCTTCGAGTAGGACATTACCAGATGTTCCAGACATCTATCAAAAAGATAATTATTGGGTGGTATTTCCTCATCCAAATTTTAATCTAAATACAAATGAAACGATAAGTTCATTTTTAGAATTAACTATTGAAGAATTAGCAATAGACAACATAGAAATACAAGTAGGGGATGAGTTCTAATGGCAGATTCACTATCATATTCATTGAGATCTACTTTTGCTAAAGAGTTCTTTCAAAGTTTGACCGATCCCATATCAAATGATGATTATTATATGTTTTATGGGAGAGCCAAGCCTTGGAGCGGAAATACTACACCAACTACTGTTGATACAATAAAAGAACAAAATGAAGCAAAAAGAAATATTCTTTTTTATCAAAAAATAATACCATCTGATGTATCTTTGGTTGCACCAAGATATGATTGGACTTCAGGTATTGTTTACGATCAGTATGAGGATGATGTAGAACTTTGGAAACTAAGCAAGAAGTATTATGTTTTAGTTCAAGAAGGTGATGAATTTGGAGTGTTTGTCTGTTTGTCTAATAATGGAGGATCACAATCCACAGCATCTCCATCCTTACCAATCAACGGTTCAGCCGCAACTCAGGAAATAATAACTTCGGATGGATATGTTTGGAAATATCTTTATACTCTTACAGATGAAATGGAAAAATTTCTAACATCCAGTTATATTCCAGTTGTGATTTTGGATCAAATATCTTACAACGATGCTCGTGTTTTGGCTCTAGCAGTCAAATTGGATGCAGAGAATGGAAGTATTCAAAAAATAACGATAAACACAACAGATGAATTTACTAATTTAGTAAATCCTGATTTTTCCGATACTTCTTATAGTGTAACAAATTATAACACTCAAACACTAACAATGACAGCATCTGTTGGTTCTGCGATGTCTAGTGTTAATAATTTTTACAACACAAATTATGTTGTATTTTTTGAAAATGGTAAAATAGGAACAATAGATTCATATACAGTGTCTAATGGTGTCGCTACAATTGTTTTGTGTGAAGTTTATCCCGATGGTGGAACTCCAATTCAATCTGGTGATGTTTTCTCTATATTACCCAAGAT
>Ga0129333_10001584_pt1 | contig 20708 bp, 14 predicted proteins | sample CPB6_08_DNA_FD_94474 | JGI IMG/M metagenome (GOLD analysis project Ga0129333, IMG submission 94474) | Freshwater to marine salinity gradient microbial communities from Chesapeake Bay, USA - CPBay_Sum_0.6_0.8_DNA | ecosystem: Environmental > Aquatic > Marine > Coastal | place: USA: Chesapeake... | reverse complement strand
TCTATAGCTGTCACCGTCCAATTTGGAAGACCGGGCCCTGCTTTGATTGATCCAACTTCATAAGCCATCATGTCTGAATCATAATGGAGTTTCATGTCAATCGAACGAATCTTTGTATCAGCCCATTTTGATTGATCAGCCGTGCTGCCTTTTACAGCAATCGTCTTGACTGTACCGGCTTTTATCTTATCCATTAGGCTTGGTGAAACTTCCAATACAACTTCAACTGGGAAGCCTCCACCTTTCAAATCAATGAAATCAGTTCGAATATTTCCTTGCGCATCTTTGAGATTTGTTGGGGTTACCAAAACCTGGGCAGAATATTGTCTTTGCGCATTCGGAGAGAATGTCACACCAACGATATAATTCTCGCCCGGCTTGATTATTATCGGATAAGTCTGTGGATCCAAAGCAAAGAATGCGGCATCTACACCCATCAATTGCATGTTGCCGATAATTAAATCATCCGTTCCGGGATTTGAGATGGTTGAAGTCAATCGTTTGGTATCACAGAATATGATTTGACCGTAATCAATCGGGGTGACTTTCATGTCCGGATAACGAGTTTCAATTCCTGTTCCGATGACATCAACATTCGTAGTGATTCTTGGCTCTTCAACTGTTCTTGTTCCGGGAGCTGCATCATTATTGATATCAACAGCAGTGATTCTCTGGCCAATATCAGTCGGCTTGAATTTCACAGGAATGGATAATTGACCACCAATTGGTATGGAGGCATTCACTGGCAATGTTGTTGGAGAATCCCATTCGAAATCTGTTGCATGTGGTCCACTCACACTGAAATCCAATGATTCCACGAGCAATGGAGCACTTGTGCTTGTATTTTTAATGATGACTTCACCATTATTAGCTGCATAACTTCCAACCAAAACCGGAGTTGCAAAGGTATACCCTGTGGCTTGGATTTTGGGTAGGAAACCATATCCTTTCAATGTTCCGGTTGCAGAACCAGAATTATCAGCGCTAGCGGTGATTGTGGTAGTATGATCAAATTCACCGGTTGGTTCATATTCAACTTTCACTGTGATTTTGTCGCCATTATTTCTAAGGATAAATGGCGCAGCATCACTTACCGGAGGATTGATATTTGTAATACGGAAATTAGGATTTGCAGGTTGAGCAAGTTCAACTTTGGTCACATTTGCAGGTGCAGAGCCGGAATTGGTGACATATACTTCTTTCACCAATACTGTTCCTTGACGACGCTTGCCCCAGTCTTGATCTGTGATGATCAATCCTGGTTGAATGCCGGTACCAAACCAAGTGGAATTTGGCGTACAATCATCTCCATAAGAATCAGAAGCAAATGTCACATTGATGGTGTCTGATTTCTCTTCTGTTGGATTAAAACAGATGGAATTGAAAAACACAGAACTTTTTGGTGCAATCTTAAATGGAAATGCCGGAGTTGTGACAGTTGAAACAGTGAATGGCAAACGAACATTGTTTAATCCGGTTATAGTGAGTGTATCTGTGCCCGTATTTGTGATTCTCAATCCAACCGATGCATTATCATCTTTACATACCTTTTGAGTGATAGGCACTCTACCTGCATTCCATTGTGGTTCTACTGCAATGCAAGGGCGTACGCCTTGACCGAATATCGGCCATTTGAATTCCGCACATTCTGTTTTTGCAAGAACTGAGTCTATGTCAAATGTTTTTTCATCAGGCATTTCTCGGATTGGTGTATATGCAATCTTGATTTCACGACTTTCACCAGCTTTTAATGGCGTTGTATCTGCACTGATGATTGTGAATTCTTTGCCAAATTTGGTCTTGATTTCTTTGATTTTGATTTCATTCGTGCTTTCATTTTTGATTTGTACAGTCATTTCTTTTGTTGTGCCCAAGCGAACTTTCCCGAATTGAACAGGATCGGGATTCAAAGCAAGTTTATCAACCGTATAACGAACGCTGTCGATTGTATAATTACCCGCGCGATCCATCACAACAAAAATTGCAAATGCGTCTTTTGTTTTGTCCAAAACTTTGAACTTAAACTGAAATTCAGTCACCTTGGGATCAACGACTATTCTATCATTGGTGATAAATTCCAATGCATAATTGATAGATAGAGAATCTATCATTTCAATGGTGGAAATACCTTGATCAATTTGTGCTGTGTCCGGTGGTGGGCCAAATGAACGAACTTCCGTTGCAGTATATGTGAAATCGCCGCATTCTTCTTCAAATGTCAAAACAGGAGGTAATGTATCTACCTCATCCAATTTTCTGATTGCCATCGCAGCCGGCCAACCATAAGAATCGAATGAACTAAATCCATAAATATAACCACCAAATCTTGTCTGACTTGTTACGCGATGTGGTCCTGGAGCAACATTTACATTCTGCCAATAAAGATTTGTACCAGGAATGCGATTCGCCAAAAATGTTGGCTGTCGAATCCAAATGGGTTTGCCATCCAATGTGACGGATTTTAATTTTTTCTGTTCAGCATCGGTTGAATCACCTTCGGCCACAACATTAAACCAATTGGTACTAAATGCACTATTTGCGGGTGATTGAAATACAGTTGCTTGGATATACTGCTCTTGAGGTGTGACGAGGATCATGAATGGATCAAATTCATCTCCCATATCCCAATTTGCGGAATAGGAATATTGCATAACCAAAATTGGCTTATCAGCTTCCCAAACAGATGTACCACGAAAACCTTCAACTAAGCCTCTTCCAACATATTGATTGAAATCTTCGAAGAATTCACCTGCATTCAACACTCCTTCTCTTTGACCAAGCAAATCACCGGATACTTTATCATAATACTTCATTTTCCAACGCGTTTGATTTTGCGAGGCAATGATGCGAAAAAAATCTCCCTTATTGTCTCGCTTATATTCAACAGTTGCATATCGTTTTCCCCACGATTGCACTGGTGGAAGCATTTCTACAATGTGGTCTCGGCCATTCACATTCGTTGCGGGAATCATCACACGCTCTACATAAGAAACCAATCCAATTGGTTTATTGGCTGTGATTTTAGTTCCGGACATGTCAAATACACCACGAGTGGAAGCTTCACCTTTCACATTGAAAATTTGACCTTTCATCAATGTCGTCTTAATTGTTTTGCCAAGACGATTTCCTTTTACGGTTTTTGCGCCGGTATTTGCCGCACCACGACCTCTCAGTAAAATGGAAATTTCGGTATCATCTTCTGATGCAATGACAGTGAATCCGGTTGCCCAGCGGCGAGCTTCATTAAAATCATAATAACTAAGATGAATATATTCGGTACCCCAAACGCTTGTTGGCAATGCAAGAAAACCCTCTGAAGTTACCGGCTTTGCATTCAATACATAAACTGAAATCGGGGCATCCGCAAAAATATGAACACCTATATCATCGGGTACTTCACTTGATGATACTTCCCATGCGCTAGAAACAGATCCATCTCTGGTACTGAATGTTACAACATCCAATGCTCGCAATGCTTTCTTGCGACTAAAACCCTGTCCCGGTACTTCCAATGTGACAATGGTATTTGATGAACCTGTAACATATATCTCAATGGCATTCAAAGGCGCCTGAGCATTATCATTCATTGGGAGGGCAAACCAAAAATCCTTCCCTTGAGCAGAATTGTTCAAAACTGCTTCAGGAGCAGGGAATTTTTTTGCCAATTCTGGAAAGTTTTGTCTGTGTGATTGTGCATGCAAACCCAAGGTATGCAATGCGAAAAAAAACAAACAGACGAGAAAGCGTACACCACTGTTCATTCTCATCAAGCTCCGAGATATGATAGAGTAAAAAAGTTCTGATTTTGTGCAGTAATTTACCGTAAAATCCGCATTAGTCCAATTATCACAAGCAAATGTGGATATCTCAGCAGTCTATAAGTAGTTACCGGGAAAAAGCATATTATCAATCAATCGAGTTTTCCCCAAAAAACCTGCTATAAGAAGAACAATTTCATCTGATTTATCAAATTCATCAGGCAATTCCAAGGTTGTTCCCATTGCTGCATTACAATATTGAACCTGAAACTCCTTCATGCTTGAAAGCTCCGTCAACATGGCATGTTCAATGTCAACTCGATTCCTATTTCCTTGTTCAATGCTTGAAAGACCAATCTTGAGCGCAGATTGTAACACAAGCGCTGATTTTTTTTCTTCAGGGGATAAATACACATTGCGAGAACTCATGGCTAATCCTGAACTTTCACGCAATGTTGGATTTACGCGAATGTCAATGCCCATATTCATATCTTTTACCAATTGCTTGATTACAAGAGTTTGCTGATAATCTTTTTGTCCAAAAAATGCCGTATCAGGTTTTGTTGCTCCAAACAATTTGGCAACGACAGTTGCTACACCCTCAAAATGCCCCGGTCTGTAGATTCCTTCAAATGGTTTGCTTATGTTGCCTATAGAAATTGTTGTCTGAAAATCGGACTGATACATTTCATCCACAGAAGGCATGAAGACATAATTTCCACCGGAAGATGCAATGATTTCTATATCTCGCTCAGGATTACGGGGATAGCGTTCGAAATCTTCTTGGGGACCAAACTGCATGGGGTTCACAAAAATTGTTGTTATGATGATATCATGATGCTTCGCCGCCTCGCGTATAAGCGAAGCATGACCTTCATGCAAATATCCCATTGTTGGAACGCAGGCAATTGTTTTTCCTTCTCTGCGAAGTGCATTGGATGCAGACTGCATGTCTGCGATCGTGTGAATTACATTAAGGGACATATCATGAAAAAACAAACAATGATACTTATGTTTTGTTGGATGGGGATTTCTGTGACTTCTGCAAGCCTAGCTCAGAAACCTCACAAATATACCACCAAAAACAAGTCTGAAAGCAGCGTATTCGATAGTCACATGAAACAATGCTTCAAGAATAATGTTTTGCGATGCGATTCATGCGATACTTTGGCGGTGAGAGGCTATCTTGTTGATCAGATCAACAAGACTTCGAATAATAAAAAAAGCTATGCAAGAATATGCTCATTCATGAATATCTATCATTCATGGCTTATTCTTTCATTGTGCGCATCGAATGGATTGAAACGATTAAGTAATGACTCCGCTTTTCTCACCAAAGACACATTATTTCTTCAACAATCGGGTTTTACCTTATCGGGAATGCGATCGACCATTCTGGAAATGGCTGAAAAAGATAAAATTCCAATTTGGTGCTCATTGTGGAATGGGACGGTTTCAGGGGCTCCTCATCCCAAAAAAGAATTTCAACCGGAATCATTTGTCTCCACAATCAAAGCAAAAGCTAAAGCGTATTTTAAGACCTCACCCGATGAATATTCTTTGGATAGATCGAAGCATATCATCACTGTTTCCGAAAGGATGATTCAGGAGCTAGGACTATTTTCAAGTGACAAAAGTGAGGCATCCCTTGCTTTGGAATTGATCCTACCTCATATTCCGGAAAGTGATGCTGCATTTTGCATAATTAACAAATCACTTGTGAGTATACGCAGCATTGCTGTTTCGGATAGAATTTCTATGAAGTAAAGTTCACTCAAGAAGCCACAGTGATTGAAGCAAATCATGATATTCGGATTTTTGTGCGATATCGATATATCGCTGAACAATCGAAGGCGAAATGACACGCATATGTTGCATGATGCGCTCAAAATCATATCCGGCAATAGCCATGATGCAGCCTGCGGAATGACGCAATGCATAAGGCGACAATTCATCGTGTCTTTCTGCTGAGATTCCTGATGATTTGAGTCTTTGTTTGAATGTCTCCCTGATTCCTCGAAGACTCATTGCCTTTCCTTTTGTGCGATTACTCAAACTATGAAACAAAGGGGCATCTGAAGGAGCACCTTCGGGAAATCTCATTTGCAGATATGTCCGTAAAGCAGATGATACATGTTGCGGAATCTGTACAATTTGTACCTTCTCTTTTTTTCTTGATGATACGTTCAAGACATCATAGTTTTCACTGAGATTGGAAATTGTTGCAAGCTGCAATTCTTGCTCCCCACACATGCAACCAAGCATAAGAAGAAATAATGCTTTATCTCTTATTCCTTGTATTGTGGATTCATCGATTGAATCAAAGAACATTCTCAATTCATCATTTCTAAAAAAGACAAGTTTGTTTTCTTTCCTTGTTGGAACATGAATTTTTATTGAAGGATTGCGCGGGAGAACTTTCGCTTCAACAAGATACTCAGAAAATCTTCTGAGCGAAGTGATATAAGTGGCAATGGATTGGGGTTGTAATTGCTTGCTTTCAACAAGATAGGTTTTATATCGCTCAAAATCCTTTATCCGAAACTTGAATTTGCGATCCTGAATAACAAATGTTAAGAAGCATCGAAGAGATCTTGTATAGGTATCGGCAGTCTGGGGTGAAGTTGACTTCCGAATATGTATATCAAAAACTGAGAGATGTTCTGCAAGAACAGAATTTCTTATCGTAATTGGTTGATACATGTCATCAATCATGTTTCACCAAGAGAAATATTATTTGCCAATGATGATGACTTCTGTTCTACGATTTAGTCTTCTGCCAAATTCAGTGGCATTGCTTGCAATCGGCTTTGTATCCCCAAATCCCGCTGATTCCAATCGCTTTTGATCTATTCTTTTTTTGATGAGATATTGTCTAACGGCTTCAGCTCTGAGCATGGAGAGCTTGCGATTAAGCGATTTACTACCACGTGAATCTGTATGACCTTCAATTCTTACCGAAACTTTTGGTCTATTCAATAAAAACTCATGCAAAATTTCCAATTCATATACCGAATCTGGAAGTGTTGAACTATTTGTTTGAAAAAGTAGATTCTCGATAATCAGTTTTCTGCCCAGCTCAACAATGGGAATGATCTTCTTGACGATTTCTCTTTTTTCTTGATCAACAATTCCAACGCTTAAAGAATCAGGGATGGCGGATTTATCAGAACGATATGTAATGGCAAAGAGATTGGTCAATTGGGTTGAATAATCATCAAGGATGGTTGCAAATGGAGTTGATATGTCGAACATCGAACCTCGAGTACCCTCGGTCAATGTTCGATAATCTTGCAATACAGGCGGAACAATCGAAAACAATCGAATGGAATTGTCTTTCAATGTTTGAATGATAGTCTCTGTAGTCTGAAACGTTCTACCTTGACCTCTTTCACCCTTTTGATGATATGGTGCATCTGTAATGATGATTGCAACTTTGTTTGCGGCAGGTCTGAATTTCATCTTGGACATATCAGACAATGCTTCCAATGCATTCTCTTTGTCATCACCACCACCTGTTGCATACACACCGGTGAGCCATTTGCCAAATTCTTTTACATTATCCGTTGGATTATAAACCTTTTCAACAACATCGGAAAAGAGGACGAGTCCAACTCTATAATCAATACCTTTTGCTGAAACACTTGCTACGAATTTCTCAATATTATTCCGAATTGCATTGATATAGGTACCCATCGTTGCAGTGACATCCAACACGAATACGAAATCAATTGGGATATTTTCTTTGAAGGAAATCTTCTCTATTGAAATGACTTTTTTTGTCACGCCATTTTCTACGACGGAAAATTCTTTTGGATTCAAAGTGTCCAGCACCGTGCCATTGGCTTTCACTGCTTCAACGATCAATTTCACCTCAGGAAACTTCGTGATGTCTATATTTTGAATAGCCATGCGAATATTTCCCTCACCCATTTTTAGGCGCGCTGATTCTGCCGCTTGTTTTGCTTGTGCCTTCACTGAATCAGTTTGGGCATGCAATTGCATTGCGGTCAGAAATATGAAGGATATGATGATGGTGATGATGGATTTCATAAGTGTGGTATTACAAAAGAAACCCCCTGACAAGATTAATACCTGCACAGGGGGAACGCTGTTTTGAATATGCACCTTAGATATTAAGACGCAATACAGGTGAAATCATAAAGACTGATTGATCGAATGGTCTTGACTCGCTACGCAATGGAATTGAATAACGAGCATCTAAATACAACCATTGACCAAGAAGTGGAAGATATAATCTTCCAAGGAAAATCTGATTCGAATATTGAGCACTCAAACCAAATGGGAATGTTGATTGATTACGATATTCAACTTTTGCATATAACCAATCCAAAAATTGATTTGGATGGTAAAATGTCAAACCATCAGTTTTATCATTTAAAACAAATGGTCCTGTTGTATCACTTCCCAATCTGTTAAGTGCAACTTCACGGACTTCGGTATAATTGATACCCAAGTCAAAACGAACATAATTTTCAGGATTTTCTGGGTCAAGCCACCAATTGTAAAACAAACCGGTATTTCCTGTAATTCTCACAAGAGGTGCAACCACCAATGGATCGCGTGGGCTTGCCGGATTTGGCTTGAAATAAGCTGCATAGGTAGCACGCTCTATGGTCTTGAGTGTATCTATCCCTTGAAGCGGAACTTCCACATGGAATGTAACACCAAAATTCGGTTCAAATGGAGCATGGAAATCAAATCCAAAAATGCCTTTGCCTCCATAACCTGCATTCAATCTTCTTTGTGGCAAAAAAGACAATGCACCATTGGATGTATCTTGCAATCTATAGCCCATACCAATATGGAAATGCAAGAGATTGGGAATTGCCTTGCTTGTTGCAATGTCTTCATTGACATATAATGGATGTTGAATCATCACTTTGGCTTCACCGGCAGAAATGAATGGCATGCCGGCACCTTCTGTTCCAATCACCGAGCGAATCCAATACCCATCTTCTTTTCCAATTTTGAGTGTTTGCTCAAATGCGGAAAGTGAATATGAATGCGTGGTATTCGTTGGCATTTCAAGATAATTTGTAATTGCTTCGATTTGGGCTTGTGAAGGCGCAGATGCAACCGGTACATCTTGATAGCAATATGGTCTCTTAGGATTGATCAATGTTGAAACAAGTGTTTTCAACTTCGAATCAACTTGATCTGCAGTCATCTTTTCTTTACCGCACTCAATCAAGAGAATATTATAATCAGGATTCTTCGGATCTTTGATTGGTGCCGAAGTGATGAGAATATTTCTCATGTCGAGATTCTCTGCAGGTCTTCCGTCCAACTTGAACACCTGGAAAATTTGCAATTGCAAATTTGGCTCGCAAACACTCCAGCGTGGAAAATAAGGCAATAAACCCGGATCGACTGATTTCAAACTTGCAAGAGCAAGAGAATCACTCGTTTGTGCTGATGAGGTCATAACACCAAAACCGCTCATCGAAATGATGCACAGGAGGAAGAGATGCAAGTAACGTTGTTTTATCATGGTTTTCATCACCATTTATGTCAAGTAGTTTTCAAATCAAAATGATCGTCTAATGCAAATGTCTCACACTAAATTAGAAATTGAACAGCATTTGCAGTGAGGGAATTACGATTGTTTGCTCTTCCCATGGTTTTGGATCACGAAGCGCAGTTTGGAAATATTGCGCTTGGAAACGCAAATCGAATCCATCAACAACAGGAACTTGCGCCCAAACATCACCTGAAACACATCCGTCAAAAAATTGCATGGATGCTCCCCAAGGTACAGTACGAGATCTATTCATGAATTCAATGCGACCTGAAAGCCCGGCAACAACTTCTGAACCTTGCAAACCACTTATAGCTGCAATTTTCAATTGATCGAAGCGATTGAGGATTGCCAAATCTTCATAAGAATATTGATCGATTTGACGATTCTTCTTTTCTATAATGGGTCGACCATTATTGTCATTGCCATTCTGCTGATCCAATTCGGCAAAACGCTGAATTACATACATCGTCGCACCAAGCTTGAATCGGAAGAATGCTGTTCTGTCAATATCAACCGCAAATGAGTAGTGTGCTTGTGCATGGAAGCGTGGAAGATAACTAAGATCTAGGCTTCTATATGAAGCGGAATCTGTTGTACCGCTTGCATTACGACCTGCAAACATGAATTGGGTTGCAATTGGATTTACCGCTGCTGGACCAAACACATAACTTCCATTGAAATTAAAGACTCCCCCTTGATTGAGAAGCTTCATTGGAAAATCAAGTGATCCGTAAATTCCTAGTCCGGCATGAGTCAATTTGCGCTGAGCACTAAAAATATCAGTAGCAAGTGAAGACCAACCATTTGTAGGAAGAATGATGCCAAATTTATTTGATTGCCACATGACATTAAGCGTCATGCGCTCGCTCCACAATGAAGGGTAATTGATTTCAGGCATGCCATAACGCAATTCAACTCCATAAAGCGGAAGATATTTATTATACACCTTCTTTACTGTTGAATCACCTTCCCCTTCTTCTGGAATCAAATTGCCTTCTTCATCAAATTCATCAAGCTTACCATAATGGCGGAATCGAATCAAATCGAATAAACCAACGGTTAATTCATTGGGTGCATGATACTCTTGAGGTTGTCCATCAGTGATACGAAGATATTGCTGAATATCATCTTCATTGATTGGATAAGTCGTACCATATTTCTGAGGAAGAAATGTTGCATCTGCTCCAATACCTTGAGCTTCTGCTGTGATGTTTTCAGCATCATTTTGCAGAATCTTTCTTTCAAGATATTCATACAACGTTTTTGCTATGCCCAATGTATCAGGAGAGCTTACTTTTTGCAAATCATTTGCGAGAAATATTCCCTTCGGTGGATCGATGATTTCATCAATCTTGGCAACCATTTCTTTATTTCCGGAAGTGAGCAAACCAATGATTTCAAATGGTTCACCTGTGCGGAAACGTGTGGTTACCACATATGCACGACTAAACAATTCGTCTTGCCATTTGGTGTAGAGACGATAGTATTTTTCATATTCTCTATCGTCATTGTTCATGTTGCCACCATTGTTGGTTTTGAGGAAACCGGCAACATCTGCCTCTCCCTCATCAATGGCTTCTTGAATAGCTTCCTTTTTCTTGGATCTATTCGCAGCAGCATTTGCTTTGGGCTCAGGTACACCCAATAGAGGATTGATTGCTGTCACGGTTGGATCATCAACCTGAAACAGAAATACATTAGAGTATCTATAACTCTTGAATTTTCCGAGAATCGATCGGATCTGTGCAGTTTGTTGCGCAGGCAATTGAACTGCAGAAATGACCATCAGGCAAAAAATGGGAAGTATTGCCATTGGTCGAACAAATCTTGAACTCATTATCAGCTTTCTCCGGGATTACGTGGGGGATAGCATGAAAAAATTAAAATACGATGTTAAACTTGCAAGACTTCGATGCGTCGGGAGATGTCTCTCCATTTGGCAATTGTGCAGCAGCCTTTGCTTGTATCTTTATTGAACCACCGGTTCCGCGTGGAATTGGAATCTTTCCGTCGAGTCTATAACTCTGAGTCCACTTGCCACTGGTGAGTTTTGGCTCACCAACAGGTACCACTTTATAACCTTTGATGTTTTGTTCCTTGATTTCAAATTTCACACCTTTGATAGAAGCTGTGATATCTGTGTATGAAGGTGCTTTAATTTCAACATTCACAAAGAATATTGGGGTTTTTGCATCAGTGATTCTTGATGCATCTCCACAAACAATGCGAGGACGCTTGGGACCGGGCTGCGCTTCAACGGCACTTGAGCCATCAGTTGGGAAAACCTGCACCTGGATGGATTGATCTTTTGGATCTTGCCAAACAATGCGCACACTGACTTTGTCTGCATCTATCGGAATATTGTATCCATCATTTGCACCAACCTGCAAACCAATCACAGGACTTTTCTTTGATGTACCTTCAATGAATGTTCGGAATTGACTTCCGGGAATCGTGCTTCCCGATGTTGGAACCGCCGTGAATTCAACAGCATCACCTTTTGACAAAAATTTGACAAGTCCGGTGATTTCTTCTTCATTGCGAACATCTTCGCCTTCTTCTGTTTTCACCGTTGCCAATCCTGTTGGGAATACTTTCAGATTCATCTCCTCAACGACCGTCTTACCCGCTGATGAAAGTGAAGCTGTCATTTTATATTCACCGGGTGACAAATCACGATTGATTTCAACTTTATAGCGACCCGCCTTTCCATTCGTACTTGTTGGTCCAACCTTTGTGATCGATACTCCGGAAGTAGAACCATTGAATTGAATGGATGGTGTTGCTTTGTCATATAAGTTGGCAACAAATGTTGCTACATATTTTCCTGCTTTGTCGAATGAATACAATTGACCATTGTCATCCCATGTGATAATAGGATCTTCTTGCTCAATCTCAGGCTGCTGTACGAAAATGTCAATCTCGATGCTGCCTTTGTTCTGGTCGAATGTTGTATATCTTCCTGGTGACAGAAGCTTTGCAATATAGCCGAATAAGTCTATACGACTTGTGTTTTGAGCAACCTTGTCTCCACCACCATCAATGACTTTCTTCTTTGCTGCTTCCAATTGATCATTGAATTTGTCCAAATCCAATGAGCCATTTGCAAATGCTTCAGCTGATGGTATTCCCGATCCTGACAATTGATCGGACAATTGACGCTGTACGCTTCTCAAATCCTTTACTTTCAATTGCACCGTACCAATGTTCACCTTTTGATCATCTTTCAATGAATTGAATTTCTGCTCGGCAGAAATACCCATGATGCGATTTGTCTGAGAACTAAAACGCAACTTATACCAACCCGGTTTGCTCGGCGGTTGGAAATTACATACGAAAGCACGCTTGGTCAGTTTACCATTGTTGGATTGACGCAATCTGTCTGTCTTCTCTGCTGAATATCCAAATATGCGATTCACTCTTGCTGAATCCGGGGGAGCAAACTGCCCGATATCACCTGTTTTGACAGATGATTCGCCATAAGCAGGCTCTTTGAAATCCTTCATGGATTTTGTGTTCAGTTCCAATTTTCGAGTAGCCTGCAATTCCCAAGACTCAGTTGAAGTGGCATTGGGTGGGTTTGCAAGCTTCATCCCGGACTGCGGAGATGATTGAACCTTTTTGAACTCTGATGCTGGAGGTGAAGGCGGCACATCCACTTCTTTACTTGGATGGAAATACACCTCATATTGCAATTCCTGCACATTCGCGAGCTTTTTGAGCGTTTCAATCTTCTCTTTTTTCTGTGCTTCATCCATACCATCCATGTTCAATGCAGATGCAACATCTGTTACACCAACTTCGATATAATAGGTACGGAATTTTTTGAAATACTTTCTTTGCTCTTCAGGGAGTTTTTCAGATAAAACAATCGCATCCTGAGGTCTCGTATTGATACCCTCTGTTCCTGCACCCGACTGCAATTGCGTCAAAATGCTTTCAACAATGCGCATTGACTCCTGCTGTTTTTTTACAAGATGCTCCTCAGCTTCATCGCGTTCAACGATGATGATGAGAAGCTCTAGAATAACTGCAAGATAGAGAACGAAATAAACCTTTCCGGCTCCGCCTTTTGACATATCTTGACTCCGCTTGAAGACCTAAGACAGTAATGCAATGGAACAAAGTCCGAGTATATTGGACATTTGTCTGTTTAAATAGTATGTTATATCGACATTATAAGCCCCATGATAAAACCATAGGGCTTATTTTCTTTCAATAATTCCACAAAGCAATTTGTGAAATATTAGTTCTTTGGAGCTACTTCTGTTTTTTTGCTGTCAGCAGAAGACTTTGAGCAATTATCGCCTTTTGCTTGCTTAGAACTCATTTTCTTTTTGCAGCAAGCCATGCCATCTTCTTTAGATGCTTCTTTTGCACATTCTGCTTTTGATTTTGTACCGCAATCTGCAGTCATCATAACAGGAGCTGCAATAAATGCACTCATTACAAATGCCATGATCATGTTCTTGGTTCTCATAGGAACTCCATATGGAAATATGTGGATAATTTTTATGAAAGAACAAGGGGTTCTTCGTCACTTAAACGCAATATATTGATTAACTACCCCATGGACAAAGAATTTTTCGATTCAAAGGTGCTTTGAATCATCCCCCGCCATTTACAAGACAACGAAAAACCTGAATTCCTAACACACTTCACTATAAAAGTTATCAACATACAATATCACATTGAAAGCAAGCAGTTTATGTGTTTTTCCACTTAATTCCATAGTTTAGCAGCCACTTTCAATTGTGAATAAGTTATCCACATTTATTGATTTTGATGATTTATCTTGATAATTCCGCCACGACGCACATTGATGAAGAAATTTTGCATGCGATGTTGCCCTGGATGCAGGATTTTTATGGAAATCCTTCTTCTGCTTATGCGCTTGGAAGAAAATCAAGAGTGGCAATTGAAGAAGCCCGTGAAGAAATTGCTGCATCAATGAATGCTCATCCTGCTGAATTGATATTTACTAGCGGGGGAACGGAATCAAATAATGCAATTCTCAAGAGTGCATGTATTGAATCTCGCTTGGTGAATGCTTTGACCATATCTTCAATTGAACATCATGCCATATTGCATCCTGCGGAATGGCTTAAAGATCAAGGATTTACATTGAATATCCTTGAAGTTGATTCAATGGGTCGCATTCACGATGATTGGATGCAACACTTACCATCTTCGAATATGCTTGTCAGCATCATGCATGCAAATAATGAAACGGGGGTGATTCAGCATATTGAAGGATTGAAGCCCAATCTGCCGGAAACTTGTTTCGTGCATTCTGATGCAGTGCAAAGTTTTGGGAAGATTCCCATTGATGTTCAGCAACTTGGAGTTGATTTTCTGACTATTTCTGCGCATAAAATTCATGGTCCCAAAGGCATTGGTGCGATGTTGATTCGCAAAGGGATAGATTTTAAATCACATCAACAAGGTGGCGGTCAAGAAAGAAATAGACGCGCCGGGACGGAATCACCTGCTTTAATTGTAGGGTTTCAAATTGCTGTGAGAAAAGCGATGGCAGAAATGTCTATAAGGCATGCACATATGCGCTCACTGCAGGATACAATGCGGATTTTATTGAAAGAACACATCCCGCAAGCAAGAATCAATACTCCGGAAGACCCTTCTCTATGTATTCCTTCAATTATGAATGTTTCCTTTCAGGATGTGAATGATGGTGAAGCAATCCTGCAATTGATGGATATGGCTGGAATTGCTGTGTCTAATGGTTCTGCTTGTGTTTCGGGAAGTCAGCAACCATCCCATGTTTTGAAGGCATTGGGTTTAAGTGACAAAGAGGCAAGAGCGGCGGTGCGTTTTTCTTTTTGTAAAGATAATTCGCAAGAGGATGTGGAAATAGCTGTCAGAGAATTGAAATCAATCATCGATTCTTTGACATAATCTTTCCGATTTTCAAATAGGGTTTCATCTTTTCGAATTTCTTTTCTCCAATTCCTTTGACATTCATGATGTCTTCGATCTGATCAAATGCTTGCTGTTTTCTGTAGTTAATGATTTTTTCTGCTATTGAAGGCCCAATCCCCGGCAATTGCATGAAATCTTGCATGCCTGCCGCATTCATATCAATGATCTTGGGTTGTTTTGCTGTTTTCTTAGGAAAGCCAGATTGAATACCGGCATCAAGCACGGATGGTATGGTATCCTGCAATGAATCCGAAATAAGCATCTTTTGTACACGCAATTCTTCCGCCAGAATCATGCTGTCGATGATGAGATTTGCTTTGCTCATAGACTTATGAGCGCGACTTCCCTGCATGCTCATCACTCCTGTTCTGCGAATGATCATGCCGATTGCACCACCGCTGATGAGAATGATTACTATGATTGCCTCTTGCCTAGTCAATCCAAATGCAGATTGCATAATCATTCGCAATCGCTCCCCCATTGCACTTTTCTTCCCCATTCATTCCCCTGAATATTTAGTGCATCACCCTGAAAATGCACCTTTCATTTTGTCAAAAAAAGCTGATGAAGTTCCCTGAGATGATCGTTCATCATCATAGACCCTTTCAGGATTCACATGATCCGATTGTGAAAGCTCTTTCAATATCTTTTTCTCATCACTTGAAAGCTGAGTTGGAACATATACATTTACATGGACATGTTGATGACCTCTGCCGCCACTTTGCAAATGCTTGATTCCCTTTTCTTTGAGGGTAATGACTGTTCCCGGTTGCGTTCCTGCTTTAACATGAATTTCTTCAAAACCATATAGAGTTGGTACTTGCACTTTGGCTCCCAAAGCGGCTTCCGGATAACTTACCACCAATTCGAAGAGAATGTCATCCTGCTCACGAATGAAATGTGGATGTTCTTTCTCTTCTATCTCAATCAGAACATCGCCTGCTTGACCTCCACGCTTTCCGGCATTGCCTCTGCCGCGAAGGGGAATATAATTCCCTTCACTGACTCCTGCTGGTATATCGACTGTTTCGGTTGTTTCTCCCACCAAGCGACCTTCACCGGAGCAATCGCCGCAAATTTCTTTGATGATTTTTCCTGAACCTGAACAATTGGCACAAGGTGCGATATTGACGAATTGACCAAACATCGAGCGAGAGATTTGCCGCACTTCTCCTGCACCATTGCAAGCAGTACAGGTTGCATATCCGGAAGCTCCTTTTGCTCCACTGCCCGCACATGAATCACAAGTGGAGAATTTTTTGAATTTCAGCGTTTTGGATACGCCCATTGCAATTTCTTCCAAAGTCAATTGCAATCGAACTCGCATGTCTTGCCCAGGTTGCCCCATGGATTGTGATCTTCTTTGTTGTCCACCACCAAAGAATTCATCAAAAATGGAACCACCTCCACCGCCACCAAAGAATTGATTGAAAACACTAAAGACATCATTCATGTTTTGATAAGAATGGAAGTCTTGTCCGCTCTTCATGCCTTCATGACCAAACCTGTCATACCGAGCACGCTTATTGTCATCACTCAATACCTCAAAAGCTTCCGTTGCTTCTTTAAATTTTTCTTCTGCTTCTTTATTGTCCGGATTGCGATCAGGATGATATTGTAATGCAAGCTTTCTATATGCCGATTTGATTTCATCGGCACCTACTTGCTTGCCCAATCCGAGCACTTCATAATAATCTCTTTTATTCATTGCTTTCCGTATGTGTTTAATCCTGACTTCCGGCTGATGTGACAACTTTTGTATGGCGAATCACTTTTTCTCTCAATTTATATCCACGCTGAATCTCTTGAAGGATATGCCCCTCTGGTGCATCCGCAGATGGCATATGTGCAAGAGCCTCATGCACTTCCACATTGAATGGCTCACCGGGAGCAGTTTCTATTGGAAATACTCCTGCATCTTCAAAGATTTTGATGGCTTTTACATAGATCATCTCAACACCTTTCAAAAAACCATCGGGGTCCTTGGATTGCTTGCCGGCTTCCAAAGCCGTATGCAAATCATCAACGACGGGTAACATCTTTAAAATCAAATGCTCATTGGCAAATTCGATGAGATCCTGCTTCTCTTTCAATGTTCTTTTGCGATAATTCTCGAATTCCGCCGATTTTCTCAATAATTGATCTCGAAAATCATCGCGTTCAAGGAGGGCTTTCTCCAAAGCAGAGAGCTCTTCTGTCGCAGATTCTTCAGACTGATCACTATTCTGATCTTCAGAAGCGGTTGCATCCAATTCATCATTCATCATGAAATCCTCGTTCTTATATCTGCCTTTTGGCATTTTTTTTACAAATTTACGGCTAAATTCACCGAAAAACAGGCGGAATTGACGATATTTTTCATGATTCATTTTATTTCGGTTGGAATTTCCGAGAAATGATTTGGAATTTAGACTTTCGTTGTCGAATTTTACCTAAATTTGCCATAGCATTGTCTTGCTTTGAAAGAAGCAATTATCACGAGTCAAGGATTGAATGAAAAAAGAAATTTTGATATCCTCCACATTGAATGAAACAAGAATTGCAATCACCGAACACGGTGAATTGGCAGAGTTGTTTGTGGAAGTTCCTGAAAAGGAACGATATGTGGGGAATGTCTACATGGGGCGTGTAGAAAAAATCATTCAAGGGATGAATGCGGCATTTGTTGATATTGGATTGAATCAAGGTGCATTTCTTCATTTCTCTGATGTGGACTCATCATTGGAAGAATCTTTCAGCACCGATGATGAAGATGATGGAGAAGATTTTTCCAGAGCTAAAGGCAAGCAGGATAAAGGTTTGATACGCATGGAGTTCGCACCTCCGCATGCTATTCATGTTCCTGCACCTGACATCATCGAAGCAGATATGAATGAAATGATCGCTGAATTGCTAGATCAACCAACAATTGGCAAGCCAAGAGGATTCAAAGCATTTATTGAATCACTCAAATCGCATGTCATCCAACATGAAGATAAGCCCGCATTATCCGATGCAGCGGCTATAGCATTACGATTAAAGAAAATGCCTGAAAAGCATGGAAATGCCAAACCATTGCCTACATTCAGCACGAAGCGTTCAGGAACTATAAGCATCAATCTCCAACCCAAGCAAACGATCATTGTACAGGTGGTCAGAGAAGGGTATTCATCCAAAGGAGTGAGAGTCACCACAAAAATCGGTTTGCCGGGAAGATATATGGTTTTGCTTCCATTCGAGCAATTGATTGGTGTTTCAAAAAAGATACCATCACTCAAAGAAAGAAAGCGCTTGCGTTCGATTGCAAAGACATTCGTGCCTGATGGAATTGGTTGCATTATTCGTACTGCCGCCGAGGACAGAACGGACATCGAATTGCAGAGAGATTGGGCTTTGCTGATGGAACAATGGAAGGAAATGGAAGCGAATGTAATGAAAGCAAAAGCTCCTTCGCTATTGTATAGAGATAAAAGTTTAGCCGGCAGCGTAATTCGCGATTTGTTTTCCGAGGATGTTCAGAGAGTTGTGTTTGACTCCATGCATCAGCATAAAGAAACAATGAATTATCTGGGAATTGCAGATCCTGACTTACAATCAAAAGTAGCGCTCTATGAAGGACGCAAGCCACTTTTTGATTATTTCGGGATTGAAAAATCCATTCGCGAAACCTATGAAAGGACTGTCCGACTTCCAAGCGGAGGCTCAATAGTCATCGATCAAGCTGAAGCTATGCATGTCATCGATGTCAATAGTGGTCGCTCTTCATCGGGAGAAGCAGAACAAGAAAAGATTGCATTCAAAACAAACATGGAAGCACTGAAGGTTGTCGCAAAACAATTGCGTTTGCGTGATATCGGCGGCATGATCATCATTGATTTCATCGATATGCAACTTGAAGAAAATCGAAAGAAAATTTTCAATGAAATGAAACGGGAATTGCTGAAGGATAGAGCAAAGACGGTGGTGTATCCCATCACTCAATTGGGTCTTTTGCAAATAACTAGACAAAGAATTCGGCAGGCAATTTCTGAGCGCCTTTCAGATACATGCCCTACATGCCATGGAGGAGGAAGAATTCCTTCGCGCTCTCTTGTATTTCAAGAAATTGAACATTGGATTCGCTTGTTTAGAGGTCAGCAATTGGATTTTGGCATAGATTTGCATGTGCATCCTGATATGGCTGCTTATCTTACGAAAGGACCTATTTCAAGATTATCAAAACTTGTGATCAGATATCTCATTCGCATTCATCTGACAATCGATGATAGATTGGCACCGGATAATTTCCGTTTTTATTCGATGAAAACTTTTACCGATATTACTGCTGATTATTTGTTGTAAGAGGTACAGCATGGCAACTGAACATTATCAGGAATTGCTCAAGCTTGTGCAGAGCTTTGAAAAGGACTTCGACAAGTTCTACAATGCACGAAATAAGGAGGCTGGTGTTCGCCTTCGCAAACACATGCAAACTTTGAGAGAAGCTGCACGACATATCAGAGATGATGTGCAAACAGCAAAATCCACTTTCCCAATCAAAAGGGAAGATCTCTCTCTTCGCAATGCGCAAAGGAATCCTGCATCAAAAAATCCTGATCAGGAATAAATTCCCAATCCCGCATCAACGGGAATCTTTGTGAATTGTCATTAGAATCACATGGACCTACGGCTCATACTGATCCTAACAGGGATCATTGTCAGTTTTCTCACCCTTGCCCTGCTTGTCACTTTGCAGGTTCGAAGGAGTGTGAAAAAAGGTATACGTGCTCTCCGTGAATCATCCATAGGTAGCACTTCGCATTTTTCAATCGAGGGATCAATTCAATCTTGTCCTGAACCTGTACGACATTACCTTCGAATGGCTATGGGTAATTCCAAACAACTCATACACTTCGCTCGAATCAAACAGGTAGGTGAATTCAGAACTTCTCCCGATGGTGACTGGTCCGCTTCAAGGGCCGATGGACATTATCTTGCGACCAAACCCGGATTCATTTGGAAAGCGCGCTTTGGTGGAGGAATCATTCCTTCAAAGATTGCATGGCTAGAATTATTGGATGGCAAAGGGTTTGGCTCCGTTAAATTTCTAGGTTTATTCACTTTGCTCAATCCTTCCGGGCATGAAGCCGATACTTCTCTGCTTACACGCTATCTCATGGAAGCGATTTGGTTCCCAACTGCATTGCTTCCAAGTAGTTTATTAAGGTGGAATCCCATCAATGCACATTCGGCAGAAGCAGTGCTCCATTATGGATCTTTGCATGTTTCAGCCATTTTTGAATTCAATGAACGGCATGAAGTAGTTCGCATAACAACTGAAGATAAATATAGAGATTTCAGAAGCTCTTTTGAAAAGGCAACATTCACGCTACATTGCTCAAATTATCAGACATTTGATGGCATGCGCATCCCGGCTTCAGTGGAATTTGTGTGGAATCTGCCAAAAGGAGATTTCTCCTATGGAAAGTATACCATAGTCCACACCG
>Ga0129333_10001583_pt1 | contig 20709 bp, 19 predicted proteins | sample CPB6_08_DNA_FD_94474 | JGI IMG/M metagenome (GOLD analysis project Ga0129333, IMG submission 94474) | Freshwater to marine salinity gradient microbial communities from Chesapeake Bay, USA - CPBay_Sum_0.6_0.8_DNA | ecosystem: Environmental > Aquatic > Marine > Coastal | place: USA: Chesapeake... | reverse complement strand
CTGCGGACTAGCCAGCAAAACTACCTCCCCTAATAGAGTCTTCGAAAGGATTCACTATGAAGCGTCGTGAAGTACTTGTGGCAGGCGCCGCTGCGCTTGCTGCCCCATGGGTTTGTGCACAGAGCCAGGCCTGGCCCACCCGAAACCCGATTCGCCTGATGGTTCAGTACCCCCCCGGTGGATTGGTTGATACTGTTGCCAGACTAATGGCGCCCCATCTGTCTCAGGCGCTGAATCAGTCGGTCATTGTGGATAACAAACCTGGCGCAGGTGGACTAATTGGTACTGATTTGGCATCAAAGCAGCCCGCAGATGGCTATACGCTCTTAGTCAGCCACGCTTCAGTCCATATCTACGCCACTGCCACCCGCAAATCGATGCCGTTTGATCCAGTTGGCGATTTCACGCACATGGGGATGTTGGTCGAGGCACCCATGACACTGCTGGTCCGCGCTCAGTCGCCGTATCAGACACTGGCACAGTATGTGGCCGCCGCGAAAGTCAAACCGGTCCGCTATGGGTCTTCCGGAATTGGATCTGCAAATCATCTTTATGGCGAGCTTTTGAAACTGGAAGGTCCGGCACCGCAGCATGATCATGTTCCGTATCAGGGCAGTGCCCCCGCGATGCAGGATTTGCTCGGCGGCAGTATTGATAGCCTTTTTGATCCCATCACGACCAACACGGCTCAGTTAAAAGCTGGCGCTTTGCGTGCGCTGGCGATTTCGACTCCAGCGCGGCTTCCGGCATTTCCGAACATTCCAACGTTTGCTGAAGCGGGATTCCCATCGCTGACCGGTTCACAGTGGCTTGGATTGTCGGCACCTAAAAATCTGCCCGCCCCGATCGTGCAGCGGCTTACGGCTTTGATTCCGGAGATTATGAGCAAGCCCGACATCATGTCCCGGCTTGAAGAGCTCCAGACGTTGCCGCGTAAGACCCCCGTGGTCGGTGAAGATTTTGTGAAGCTGATTCGCTCACAAATCACGACATGGACAGCTGTTGCAAAGAAGGCAAAAGTCGAGGTCATCACTTAATCGACGAGTTGTTATCCAATTGGATAGGGCTGCCTACGGGCAGCCCATTTTGTTTTTCTGTAGTCTGGAATTTTTTGTAGTGAGTTAGGCTAAAAATGACTGAAGTTGATTTCGAGCAACTCGATACTTATCCCCGCTACAAATTGATGGCGAGTCTGATTATTCCTCGGCCGATTGCCCTGGTGACGACACTCGGGGCGAATGGTGTCGCGAATGCCGCACCCTTTTCCATGTTTAATATGGTGGGTGAAGACCCACCGATTCTGATGATCAGCATTAATCGGCTTACTGATGGCCGATTAAAAGATACTGCTGCAAATATTTTGCATAACGGCGAGTTTGTCGTGCATATGTCGGATGAGCCAATGGCGCAAAAAATGCATGATTGCGGTAAAGCATTTCCTTCTGATGTCAGCGAACTTGCAGCGGTAGGGCTTACGCCCGTGCCGTCACGCTGCGTGGCACCGCCCCGGATACAAGAGTCGCCCGTGGCATTTGAATGCGTTTTGCACGAAAAACTCGAGACTGAGAGTCGTTATGTCTTTATCGGACGTATTCGCTGGCTAGCAGCCCGTGATGGGCTCATCGATACCACGGCGTGGAGAGTTAACTTAAGAGAGTACAGCCCGATCGCACGATTTGGGGCCAGCTTTTACACTCGCACAAACGACCGTTTTTCTTTGAATGACGCCCCGCAGGAGGCGCCGCCTGCAACAACTTCGATCGATCAGTTGTGACCACTGATCGTTGGAGCTTCGGGGAAGCGAAGCTAGCATGGATTTGTCTAGACAGCAAGACGGTGCATCTCCGGATGTTTCCTGGCGGCCTCAAGAATCAAGATTCCTGGGCCTGACCCGTCTTTTTCTGGTCCAGTTGCGACCACTTTCAGTGGTGTCTTGCGTGGGTGTTTTCTACCCTGTATAGACAGACTGGTGTACGCCAAACAAAGGGGGCCAAGGATTTCGATTCGCCGCCAAGGCGGACATTCTTTTAGGAGGAATTTTTCTATGCGCTCGTCTCTTTTTAAAACGGCGGTCCTGACCGCCTTTTGTGCCAGCGTGGCCGTCTCTGCGCATGCACAAGAAACCAAACTTGCATTAGGCATGTCGGGATGGACTGGTTTTGCCCCCCTGACACTGGCCGATAAGGCTGGCATCTTTAAAAAGCATGGCCTTGATGTTGAGATCAAGATGATTCCCCAGAAGGATCGCCACTTGGCGCTTGCCTCAAAGTCGATTCAGTGCGCAGCGACAACAGTTGAGACGCACGTTGCTTGGAATGCGAACGGCGTGCCGATAGTTCAGATCTTCCAGCTGGATAAATCGTTCGGCGCAGATGGGATCGCTGTTCGGGCAAACATTAATAAGTTTGCGGATCTCAAAGGCAAGACCATCAGCGTAGACGCCCCGGGCACTGCACCTTATTTTGGTCTGGCCTGGATGCTGAGCAAAAATGGCATGAGCATGAAAGACGTAAAGACAGTGACGATGTCTCCCCAGGCGGCAGCCCAAGCCTTTGTAACCGGCCAAAATGATGCCGCCATGACCTACGAGCCTTTTCTTTCGACGGTGCGTGCCAATCCTTCTGCGGGAAAAATTATGGCCACGACTCTGGATTACCCCATGGTGATGGATACGGTGGGATGCGCCCCGGATTGGCTCAAAGCCAATCCTAAGGCGGCGCGGAGTCTTGCGAATGCTTATTTTGATGCGTTGGAGATGATCAAGAATGAGCCTGCGAAGTCGAATGAGATCATGGGTGCGGCGGTCAAGCAGACTGGCGAGGCGTTTGCAAAGTCGGCCTCGTATTTGCGCTGGCAGGATCGGGCCGCAAACCAGAAGTTTTTTGCCGGAGAGCTTCAGGCCTTCATGAAAGACGCAGCCGCGATCCTTCTTGAGGCTGGAGTGATTCGTAGCATTCCCAATAACTTTGATGCGATGTACGACACCAGCTTCCTTAAGTGAGCAACCGCAGCACCACTGTTGCATCTGATACACCGGCGGTTGTTCTCGGAAGGGCCAGCCGCCGGAAACGGGCACCTCTAGAGCCAGTCAGCACGGCTGCACGATGGGGCCTTGCGCTAGCCTTTTTCGTTTTGTTTTTTCTGGTTTGGGCTTTTTTCACGATTGGGGGCTATGTCTCGCCCACTTTTTTGGCGAGCCCAATCACGATGGTAAGAGAAGGCTGGCTGCTCTTTGTTGAATTTAACTTTATCCATGACATCGGCATGACCGTATGGCGAGTGATGGGGGGCTTTATCCTGGCAGCAGTAATTGCTGTGCCGCTTGGGATCGTGATGGGTGCTCACAAGGGGGTCGAGGCTTTCTTGGAGCCTTTCGTGTCGTTTTGTCGATACCTGCCCGCCTCGGCGTTCATCCCGCTGCTTATTCTTTGGGCTGGAATCGGTGAGCTTCAGAAAATTCTTGTGATTTTTATCGGTTCTGTTTTTCAAATTATTTTGATGGTCGCGGTGACGGTCGGGGCTGCTCGCAGGGATCTAGTCGAAGCGGCCTACACCTTGGGTGCCTCGCCGCGGGGGATAGTTCGGCGCGTCCTGATTCCCGGTGCCGCCCCCGAGATCGCTGAGACCCTACGCCTAGTCCTGGGCTGGGCATGGACTTATGTCATCGTCGCGGAGTTGATCGGCTCTTCTTCAGGCATTGGCCACATGATTACCGACAGTCAGGCCCTACTGAACACCGGCCAGATTATTTTCGGCATCATCGTGATTGGCTTGATTGGATTGATTTCTGATTTTGCGTTTAAGGCTTTTAACAGGCGGCTTTTTACATGGAGTTCGCTCTGATGAATATACTGTTGAGCCCTGCTGAGCGTAGCAGTTAAGACAATGATCAAGCTCGCTATACAAGGTGTATCTCGCGTTTTTATCGGAGCCAAGGGCGCTAAAACTGAGGCCCTTACGCCAATTGATTTTAATGTTCGAGAAAATGACTTCGTCACCATTCTTGGGCCATCAGGTTGCGGCAAGTCCACTCTGTTACGCATCGTTGCAGGGCTCGATCAGCCCACGACGGGGAACATCTTGCTTGATGGCAATCCCGTTGAAGGCCCGGGTGCTGAGCGCGGCATGGTCTTCCAAAGCTATACCCTTTTCCCTTGGTTAACTGTGGAGCAGAACATTTGCTTTGGCATGCGGGAGTGCGGCACTCCAGAGCGCGTACAAAAAGAGCGGGCTGCTTATTTCATTGCCAAGGTAGGTCTGAGGGGGTTTGAGCAGCATTACCCGAAGCAGCTCTCCGGTGGAATGCAGCAGCGCACAGCGATTGCCCGAGCCCTGGCCAATGACCCAAAAATTCTTTTAATGGACGAGCCTTTTGGCGCTTTGGACAACCAGACTCGGGTTTTGATGCAGGAGCTCTTGCTCGGTATTTGGGAGTCTGCTCAAAAGACAGTGCTTTTTGTCACGCATGACATCGACGAGGCGATCTTTATGGCCAATCGCGTCGTTGTGTTCACGGCCCGGCCGGGCCGAATTAAGACCGAGCTCAACGTCGATCTTCCGCATCCTCGTCACTACACGATCAAGACATCCCCAGAATTCATGGCCCTGAAGGCGCGGCTGACAGAGGAAATCCGGGCAGAGTCTATGGCTGCCGTTGAGCATTGAATGTGTAACCTTAATAGTGCGCGGCCTGACTTGAAACAACCTGAACTCGCCGCCTAAGACCATGGCTCGCACTGCTGTCGCCTTGAAATCACTCGTTAGTCAGCGCCACCACACACCGGCGAGAAAGGCGGGTGCAGTAGCGCTGTATCAGCAGATCAAAGATTTGGTCTCACGACAGATCCAGGATGGCACGCTTCGGCCAGGAGATCGATTGCCCTCTGAGCATGAGCTGGTCGCTAAGTTTGGTATGTCGCGAATGACGGTGAATCGCGCGCTGCGTGAGTTGGCAGCGCAGGGCCGCATTGTACGGATCGCCGGAGTCGGCAGCTTTGTCAGTGAGCAAAAGCCGCATTTGACACTATTGAGAATTGCGAATTTGGCGAGCGAGATTCGTCAGCGAGGCCATGAGTATCGGTGCGAAATGATCACGCTGGAGCGCGTGGCTGCACCGCTCGAGGTCGCTGCTGCTTTAGAGCTCCGCACCGGTGAGTTGGTCTATCACTCGGTCTGCGTTCATTACGAGGATCGCGTGGCAGTCCAGCTTGAGGACCGTTATGTGAACCCGCAATTGGCGCCCGATTTCGTACAACAAGATTTCAGTCAGCAGCAGCCTTCGGAGTATCTCGTGCGCAACGTGCCATTTGATGAGATAGAGCATGTGGTCGACGCGGTACTCCCCACCTCGGAGCAGGCACTTCGCCTGCAGGTAGATCCAAGCCAGCCTTGCTTGCTGCTGACCCGAAGAACCTGGACGCGGGGCGTTCCGGTAACGCTTGTGCGATGTTTTCATCCCTCCCGATATCGACTGGGCAGTCGATATCGTGCAGACGGCAACCCAAGCTCTCCGTAGGCTCGTAAGTTGACTCCGGGTGCCGTGACCTTGGCCCAGTGGCGCGAGATTTATCACGGCGCCTTACCCCAGCTCGATCCGGCCTGCCGGGAGGAGGTGAAGTCGAGTGCGGAGACCGTCGAGCGTATGGTCGCTGCCGGGGATCCTATTTATGGCGTGAACACAGGTTTTGGAAAATTAGCGAGTGTGCGTATCCCAGCCCAAGACCTGGAGCGCTTACAGCGCAATATTGTGCTTTCGCATGCGGCTGGCGTGGGAGATGACACAGCGCCTCAAGTGACTCGGCTGATGATGGCTTTAAAACTTGCAAGCCTGGCTCAGGGAGCCTCAGGAATTCGTTTGGCCACCTTAGATCTGCTGGAGGCGATGCTCACTCGAGACATTATTCCCGTCGTGCCAGCTCAGGGCTCGGTAGGGGCATCGGGCGACCTGGCGCCGTTGTCACACATGACAGCCGTCATGATTGGAGTGGGGGAGGCCGATACTCCCGAGGGCCGCCTGCCTGCGATACAGGCGTTAGAACGTGTCGGGCTGCGGCCGGTGATCCTGGGGCCCAAAGAGGGACTAGCACTCCTCAACGGCACCCAGTTCTCAACAGCCCATGCCCTAGCGGCGCTATTTGATACTGATGTTTTGTTTCAGTCCGCTCTCGTGACAGGCGCTTTGTCGACCGATGCCGCTAAGGGTTCTGATGCACCATTTGACCCAAGAATTCATGCGCTCAGAAGGCATAAGGGCCAGATGGCGACAGCACAGGCCTTACGACAATTACTGGCAGGTAGCGCCATTCGGTCCTCCCACCTCAGGGGTGATGAGCGCGTACAGGATCCCTACTGCCTTCGTTGTCAGCCGCAGGTCATGGGGGCGTGTCTCGACATGTTGCGATTTGCTGCATCTATTTTAGAGACTGAGGCCAATGGAGTCTCGGATAACCCACTCATCTTTGGCGCTGAGCGTGGTGGAGAGGCCCTGTCGGGGGGGAATTTTCATGCGGAGCCAGTGGCCTTTGCGGCCGATGTGATTGCGATGGCTATCTGTGAAATCGGTTCGCTGGCCGAGCGCCGTATCGCGATGTTGGTGGATCCCGCTTTATCAGGGCTTCCGGCTTTCCTCACGCCAAAGCCGGGACTGAACTCGGGCTTCATGATTCCGCAGGTAACGGCCGCTGCACTCGTGTCGGAGAATAAGCAACGCGCCTATCCTGCAAGCGTTGACTCAATACCGACATCGGCAAATCAAGAGGACCATGTTTCGATGGCGGCGCACGCAACCCGAAGACTCAGGCCGATGGTGGACAATGCCCTCAGCATTATTTCGATCGAATGGCTGTGTGCGGCGCAGGGCTGTGACTTTCACGCCCCGCTTACCTCGAGCGCGAAGCTTGAAACTGTACGGACCCGCCTTCGGGCTCGCATTCCTCGGCTGACCGAAGACCGCTACATTTATCCTGATCTGCAGGCTGCCCTTGAGCTGGTGCGCGACGAGCAGTTGATTCAAGGACTTGATCTGCCTTCTTTAATCTAAATGGATTCTTATTTTTGTTAGGAACGGGAGCAAAACATGAATATAAACGACGCTATCTTTGAAAAAGAAACGGATCCTCGGCTTGATAACAGCCGGGTGATACGCGCGCCCCGCGGCCCACAACTGACTTGCAAGAATTGGGTCACCGAGGCGGCCTATCGCATGATTCAGAATAATCTCGATCCAGAGGTTGCCGAGCACCCTCAACATCTGGTGGTGTATGGCGGCATCGGCCGGGCTGCCCGCAATTGGGAATGTTTTGACCAGATCCTCGAGTCTCTGCGGAATCTGAACGAGGACGAATCTTTGTTGATTCAGTCCGGTAAACCTGTGGGCGTATTCAAAACCCATCCGAACGCGCCGCGGGTATTGCTGGCCAACTCCAATCTCGTACCCAAGTGGGCCACGTGGGAGCACTTCAGTGAACTCGATCGCAAGGGCCTGTTTATGTATGGGCAGATGACAGCAGGCAGCTGGATCTACATTGGCAGTCAGGGCATCGTGCAGGGAACATTTGAGACTTTTGTCGAGGCGGGTCGCCAGCACTTTAATAACGACCTCTCCGGAAAGTGGATTCTGACCGCCGGTCTTGGTGGCATGGGGGGCGCACAGCCTTTAGCGGCAACGCTGGCGGGTGCCTGCTCGCTCAACATTGAGTGTCAGCAAGCCAGCATCGACTTCAGGCTTCGCACTCGTTATGTTGATAAACAGGCAAAAGATGTGGACGACGCACTCGCACTGATTCAGCACCACACCGCCTTAAAGGAGTCCGTCTCGATAGCGTTATTAGGAAACGCCGCAGAGGTCTTGCCAGAGCTTGTGCGTCGGGCCAAAGCAGGTGGTATCCGGCCCGATATTGTGACCGATCAGACATCGGCCCATGATTTGATCAACGGATATCTGCCTGCAGGCTGGAGTATCCCCCAGTGGAGAGCGGCACAAAACGATGTATCTCAGCATGCTGCATTAAAGTCGGCGGCAGCCCAGAGCTGTGCGACTCACGTGCGCGCGTTACTCGAGTTTCATGCAATGGGAATACCAACCGTAGACTACGGCAATAACATTCGGCAGGTCGCCTTTGATGCGGGGGTGGAAAACGCCTTCGATTTTCCTGGATTTGTGCCGGCCTATATCCGGCCAATGTTCTGTGAGGGTAAAGGCCCGTTTCGTTGGGTCGCGCTTTCGGGAGATCCCGAAGATATTTATAAGACCGATGCAAAAATCAAGGAGCTCTTCCCGCAAAATAAGCATACCCATCGATGGTTAGAGATGGCACGCGAGCGCATTCGCTTCCAGGGCCTGCCCGCGCGGATTTGCTGGCTGGGCCTGGGCGAGCGGCATGTGGCCGGGCTAGCATTTAACGACATGGTGAGAAAAGGCGAGCTAAAAGCCCCGATTGTGATTGGCCGCGATCATTTGGATACCGGCTCAGTGGCGAGCCCTAACCGCGAAACCGAAGATATGCGAGACGGCACAGACGCGGTGAGTGACTGGCCGCTACTGAATGCGCTACTCAACACTGCAGGCGGCGCGAGCTGGGTCAGCCTGCACCATGGCGGCGGTGTTGGAATGGGCTACTCACAGCATTCAGGTATGGTGATCGTGGCGGATGGAAGCGACGCAGCAGCTGAGCGACTCGCTCGCGTGCTGGTCAATGATTGCGGCTCTGGGGTAATGCGTCATGCGGATGCGGGATATGATTTGGCCATTCAGACGGCCAACAAGTTCGGCCTGAAATTACCAATGGTGCGCTAGTGCAGGCGAGTGTTTTTCATCGGTTTTATCGTGAGCAACTGCCGTGCGTACCATGGAAAAATGGCGGTGGCGTCACTCGCGAGATTGCCTGCTATCCGGCTGGCGCAGATCTTCAGTCGTTTGAGTGGCGGATTAGCATTGCGGATATTACGCATGATGGGCCTTTTTCCGATTTTTCGGGCATCGATCGGGTGATTACCTTACTCTCCGGGAAGGGCGTTCGGCTGGTGAGCCAGCAAGGTGAGAAGAGCGACATTGATCATCTTTTGGATGAGCCGTTTCAGCCCTTTTATTTTTCGGGGGATCTTCCGATCACAGCCGACCTGCTTGATGGCCCTTGTCAGGACTTCAATGTGATGACGCGACGCGGTGTCTGCGCCGCGCAGGTCTCGATATGTCGAAACTCCAACAGACTCGGCCCAGCGCCGGCGGGAGTATTGATGTCCTTATTCGGCGCCTGGCACTTGAATACTGAAACGCTCGATCCGGGGCAGGGCCTGTGGTGGTCGGATAAGCAAGTCTCATGGACCGCATCGCCTCAGACCAAAGAGGCGACGTTATTGGCGGCACTCATTCATCCGGTGAGGGTATGAGTTTCGGTTCAGCAATGCCAAGCGCTGATGGCGTCTGGACCGATCTTCGTCTCGCGCCCGAGGCGCTCGGGGCGGGCGAACAGGCTTCTCGCGATTCCGCCATTGTCGTCTCCAACGGCACCATTGTCTGGATTGGCAGCCAGCGCGCTTTGCCAGCGCTTTACGCATCCATGAGTCGCCATCTCGGACGAGGCGCATTGGTCACGCCCGGTTTGATTGACTGCCATACTCATCTGGTCTACGGTGGTCAACGTGCCAATGAGTTTGCGATGCGCTTGGCCGGTGCCAGCTACGAAGAGGTCGCGCGTGCTGGAGGTGGTATTTTGTCCAGCGTTCGGGCTACGCGCGCTGCTAGTGAAGACGAGTTATTTGCTCAGGCACTGCCAAGACTTCAATCCCTTTTGGCTGAGGGTGTCTGTGCGATTGAGATCAAATCCGGCTACGGACTGAATCTGACTTATGAGCGGGCTCAACTCCGTGTAGCTCGCCGGCTTGCCGAGCATTGCGGCGTGACTGTGCGCACCACATTTCTTGGCGCCCATGCGTTGCCCCCTGAATACTCGGGAGAAAGCCAGGCTTATATTGATCTTGTCTGCAAAGAGATGATGCCGGCACTTGCCTCCGAGGGTCTGATTGACGCTGTGGATGCATTTTGCGAGACCATTGGATTCTCGCTCTCCGAAACCGAACAAGTATTTCGTGCTGCCCAGGATTTGAAATTACCCGTGAAATTACATGCAGAGCAGCTTTCGAATATGGGGGGAGCAGCGCTCGCAGCCCGTTACGGCGCGCTCTCCTGCGATCATATTGAACATCTTGATGCGGAGGGCATCGCGGAAATGCGGCAGGCGGGAACTGTCGCGGTCTTGCTGCCCGGCGCCTATTATTTTTTGCGTGATACGCATCTACCGCCTGTTCGCGCGCTGCGTGAAGCCGGTGTGCCGATGGCGGTCTCCACTGATCACAATCCTGGTACCTCGCCGGCGCTCAGTCTGTTGTTGATGATGAATATGGCCTGCACGCTGTTTCGGCTGACCGTGCCTGAGGTTCTCGCCGGGGTGACCCGTCACGCAGCGCGCGCCCTGGGACTCTCCGAGACGCATGGTCTGATCGGAAAGGGCAGGCCCGCCAACTTTGTTCTCTGGCCGGTAGATGAGCCTGCCGAGTTAGCCTACTGGTTGGGCCACAAACCGATGCCGACTGTTGTACGACAAGGCCGAATAGTGCAAGGGGGCTAGTTGATAGCAGCCGCAGATTTTTTGAAACAACTGGTCAGCGAGATTGGCTCAGATCGGGTCCTGACAGGAGACCGAATTCCCTCACGATGCCACACCGACTGGAGTGGCGCGGATCCGGTGATGCCGCTTGCACTGGTATGCCCACAAAGCACTCAGGAGGTCTCCAGGCTTTTGCGTTTATGTAGTCTTCATCATGTGTCCGTAGTGCCCCAAGGCGGGCTGACTGGGCTTGCTGGCGCAGCCGTCCCCATTGCAGATGGCATCGCCGTCTCTCTTGAACGGATGAATGCTATCGAATCGATAGAGCCTCGCGCAGCGACACTCTGTGTCCAGGCTGGTGCCACCGTCCAATCAGTCCAAGAGGCTGCAATTAAGGTGGGGCTGCAGTTTGGTGTGGATTTTGGTGCCCGCGGTTCTGCTCAGATTGGCGGTGCGATCTCGACGAACGCAGGTGGCAATGGCGTACTGCAATATGGAATGATGCGAGAGCAGGTATTAGGTTTGGAGGTTGTACTTGCAGACGGCACAGTCTTGCCCATGCTTCGGCCAATGCTTAAAAACAATACGGGTTACGATCTCAAGCAGTGGTTTACGGGCGCGGAGGGAACCCTTGGTGTCATTACTCGGGCCGTGTTGCGTCTGCGACCCTTGCCTCAGGCCAAGATTACCGCATTAGCAGCCCTACCGGATTTTGACGCATCATTGGCCTTGCTTACTCGTCTTTCAGCTTCGCTTCCTGGAGCGATCTCTGCCTATGAGTTGATGTGGCAGGATTTTTTTTCGACATCGTTATCCTGGCAGAAGCTGCGTGATCCTTTTTCAAAAATCCATCCCATGGCCGTGTTGCTGACTGTCGATGGCCAGAGCGCTGAGGCCCTGCACTCTGCGCTCGAGTCAGTCCTCGCTGATGCAATGACCGCAGGCGAGATCGTTGATGTGGTGATCGCACAGTCGCAGCAGCAAGCCCGTACCTTATGGAAAATACGCGAGGCAACTGCCGAGCTTTCGGTTTACATGCATCCGCCAATTAATTTTGATGTGAGCCTGCCGTTAGCGGAAATTGGCCGATTCGCAGAGGACTGCCGCGCGGCGTTATCTCAGCAGTGGCCCGGGCATCAGACGATATTTTTTGGCCATGTTGCCGACGGCAATCTGCACATCTCTACCGACGGGGCCACGGTGGCCCAGGCCCTTCACGATGTCGAGTCCTTAGTTTACAGACTGGTGAGGTCTTATGGCGGCAGCGTCTCAGCCGAGCATGGCATCGGCTTACACAAAAAGTCTTATCTGAGCGCCAGCCGAACAGCAGCAGAGTTGGATGTCATGCGCGCCGTGAAGCAGGCTTTAGATCCTACCGCGATTATGAACCCTGGAAAGGTGTTTGACTGATGTCGCTGCTGCCTTTCGCTAAGAAGGCCCGTTGAAAATGAGCGTATCCGCATCCGGCGTATGTGCCAAGGCGTCACGATGTCTCTTCGCGCAAGAGGCGCTGCTGCCGAGCGGCTGGGCGAGTCAAGTGCTCTTGCAATGGGATGAACGGGGCCAATTGACATCGGTACAGACGCATGCGGAACCAGGCGATGCACCTCGCGCCAAAGGCCCTGTATTGCCCGGAATGCCGAATCTCCATTCTCATGCCTTTCAGCGGGCGATGGCGGGTCTAACCGAATATGGACAAGCAACGCAGGGCAACTTCTGGGGTTGGCGAGAGCTTATGTATCGCTTTGCGGCAGCGATCACACCCGAGCAGCTCGAAGCGATTGCTACTGCCGTTTATATCGAGATGCTGGAGGCAGGCTTTACCAGTGTGTGCGAGTTTCACTATATTCATCACGATCTAGATGGCAGGCCCTACGCAGATGATCGGGAGCTCTCTTTGCGCCTACTGAGGGCTGCCGAAAAGGCTGGGATTGGACTCACCCTGTTGCCGGTGCTATATCAGACAAGCGACTTTGGTGGTCGTGCATCGCGCCCTGATCAGCGGCGATTTATTCGCCGCACGGACAACATGCTTGCTTTGCTAGAGGCATTAAAACCTGCGTGTGACTCCCAGGATGCGCGGCTCGGGCTTGCCCCGCATTCACTGCGGGCTGTACCCCCCGACGCCTTGCAGCAGATCGTTTCGGGGCTGACATCACTAGATCCTACTGCGCCGATTCACCTGCATATTTCTGAGCAGATCGCAGAGGTAGAGGCCTGCATGAAATGGAGCGGTAAGCGTCCCTTACAGTGGCTTTTGGATCATCATGCGGTGGACGAACGGTGGTGCCTCATCCATGCTACTCATATTGACGCGCAAGAATGTCGACGAGCAGCAGCCTCCGGGGCGGTCGTGGGGCTCTGTCCGACCACCGAGGCGAATTTGGGAGATGGAATTTTCGATGCACCATCGTGGCGGGCTGTCGGCGGACGCTGGGGGATTGGTTCTGACAGTCACGTTGCAGTCAATGCAGCGGAGGAGCTCATGATGCTTGAATATGGCCAGCGGCTGGCCGCCCAGAAACGCAACCTGTTGGTTGGTCCGTATGCGTCATCGGTGGCTACTTCCATGACACTGGAGGCTGTCGCGGGTGGCGCTCAGGCCAGTGGGCGCCGAGTGGCTGGTCTGGCAGTAGGCCAGCAGGCGGATTGGGTGATCCTAGATGCCCATCACCCCGTGCTTCAGGATCTGCCGAATGCGGAATCCATGCTTTCAGCCCATATTTTTGCGAGCAGTCGTCAGTCGGCGATCGACGAGGTCTGGGTGGCGGGTCAGGCGCGTGTGCAGCAGGGTAGGCATCAAGACTTTATTGTGACGAGGTCCGCGTTTCAGGCGGCCAGAGGCCAACTCATGGAGACATCTCGCTCATGAACTTTGAGACTTCGGTGCCTGCCTTTCGTTTTATTTCGGGCCAGCGACCCTTGTTAATCTCAATGCCACATGTCGGCACCCACCTACCGGACTGCGTGCGATGTCGGCTCACGGAGGCGGCGATCACCACACCGGATACCGATTGGCATCTGGAACGACTTTATGAGTTTGCTGATGCACTCGGCGTGTCATTACTTGTGGCGACGCACTCGCGTTACGTGATCGACCTAAATCGCCCGCCGGACGGCAGCAGCCTCTACCCAGGACAGAGCGTGACCGGGTTATGTCCTGTAGATACTTTTAGCGGCGAGCTACTTTATCTAAGTCCAGCCGGCCAACCGGATCAGCAGGAGGTCGCCCAGCGAAGGCAGAGCCTCTGGGAGCCGTATCATGCTCAGATCGGTGCTGAACTCGCCCGCATCAGGACTCAACATGGGGTAGCGGCTTTGTGGGATGCGCATTCGATTCGATCACGGGTACCCCGTTTTTTTGATGGGCGTCTTCCTGACCTGAATCTAGGAACAGCAGATGGCGCGAGCTGTGATCCAAGACTTGCAGCGAGTCTTTTGGATATCGGACAAAAAGCCGAAGGTTATACCGCGGTGCTCAACGGTCGCTTCAAAGGTGGCCACATCACGCGTCATTTTGGCGCACCCTCTCAGGGAATCCATGCGATTCAGCTGGAGATGGCGCAGCGCGTTTACATGGAGGAGGTTTATCCTTTTGACTATCAGCCATCGCTGGCAGCAAAGGTTCAGCCTCACTTGCGTCGCATGTTGGAGGCGACACTGCATTTTGTCGAGTCGCTTTGAGCACCAGAAGCTAATCATCGATGGGCATTGAATCAAAGAGTCTTACTCATGGGGCGGTAATGTCAGATCATCAGCCTAATCGTCAAGGCCCCTTGGCCGGCCTGCGAATCGTAGATTTCACGCGGGTACTCTCAGGCCCGTTTTGCACGGCACTATTGGCAGATTTGGGCGCTGAGGTGATCAAGGTGGAGCCGCCTCAAGGGGATGATTACCGGGCGATTGGACCTATGCGCGATGGCCACAGTGCGCTTTTTAGCGTGATGAATCGCGGCAAACAGAGTGTTGTGTTGGATCTTAAGCATCCAGAGGCTGTCGCTCTGGCAAAGGAGCTGTGCGCCCAGGCCGATGTGATTGTCGAGAACTTTCGTCCTGCGGTGGCTGAAAAACTCGGCATTGGCTATGAAGTCATTCGACAAATCAACCCACGGGTGATTTACGCCAGCATCTCCGGATTTGGCCAGACCGGCCCTGCGGCGCACCGGCCAGCTTACGACATTGTGCTTCAGGCAATGACGGGCCTCATGGAGGCCACCGGCTCTCCGGATGGGCCGCCAACGTTGGTCGGAGAGGCCGTCTCCGATGTGGTCAGCGGCCTGTTTGCGAGTTGGGGGATTCTTGCCGCTTTACTCGCTCGAGAGCGCACTGGCAAGGGCACACAGGTGGATATTGCCATGCTGGATTCCACTTTGGTTTTTAATGCGACTTCTGTCTCGCGCTATCTCTTTACTGGAAAAAGCCCTGTACGGGTTGGCAATCGGCATCCCCTCTCAGCGCCGTTTGGTGTGTATACCGCTGAAGACGGCCACTATGTGCTGGCCGTCTTGAATAACAAATTGTTCGGTAAGCTTTGTGAGCTGCTTGATCGGCCAGAGCTTGCCCAGGATCCGCGGTTTGTATCCGATGAGGAACGCTCGAAAAACGAACCGTTACTTCGTGCTGCTATTGAGGCTTGGTCTCGAAAACTCACGGTGGAGCAGGTGATTCAACGCCTCGAAGATGGTGAGATTCCTGCGGCACCCATCTGGAATATTGAGCAGGCCTTAAATTCGCCTCAGAGTCTGCATCGTGCGGTGATTCAGCCGGTGGAGGACCCTGAGCTGCCAGGCCTCCGACTGCCGGTCCAGCCTTTGAAGTTCTCTGGCTATCCGCCAACCGCAATCGATCGCGCTCCTCGACTTGGCGAGCATACTGACGCAACGCTAATTCGTCTGCTTGGGCTTTCTGCCGAAAAGATTGCCCAACTGCGGGATCTTGGCGCCTTTGGGCATCCCCCCGTAACCGCCGGTAGGAGTAAGGTATGAAACCTCGTTTTGGCATTGCGCCTGATGATCAGGCCTTGGCAGATGCAATTCTTCGTTTTGCGGCCGAGGAATTAGCACCGCGTGCGCAGGAGGTCGATGATCAAGAGATCTCCACGGCGCGCTATGTACCCTTGTTGGCCGAACTGGGAGTGATGGGCATGAATCTGCCGGAGCGCTGGGGTGGAACAGAGATCACACCAACAGCGCTTGTCTTGTCACTCGCTGCGATAGCAGAGGCCTGCGCTTCCACCTCTTCAATGATTGGCGCCCACTTTCTTGCTACCGATTCGATTCTGATCGGCGGAGATGATGATTTGCGTCAGCGTTATCTACCTCAGGCGGCCGCTGGGAAAAAACTTGGCGCTTTTGCCCTCACCGAACCCCGCGCCGGATCTAATCCGGCCGATATGGCCACGCGCGCTATCCGAGAGGGGGATGGCTATCACCTCATTGGTACCAAGCACTTTATCTCGAATGCAGGAGAGGCCGATTTCATCGTGATTTTTGCTAAGACAGATCCGGCGAAAGGTCATAAAGGCATCAGTGCATTCGTGGTAGACAAAGGAACACCCGGACTAAAGATCTCGGCTCCAGAAAAACTCATGGGTATACGCGGTGCCCATGCTTTTGAAATGTCGATCGATTGTCATGTGCCCGAGAGTCAGCGTCTTGGCCAGGAAGGAACGGGGTTTCGCACAGCCATGCGGATATTGGACAACAGTCGTATGGATGTAGCAGCCACTTGCCTAGGAATCGGGGAGGCCGCGTTAGCAGCTGCGGTCGATTGGGCCCATAGCCGTCAGGTGGGAGGCGAGCCACTTGCCGCTAAGCAGGGCATTCAATGGAAGTTGGCAGAGATGAAAATGCGGCTTGAAGCGGCATGGCTGCTCACCTTGCAGGCTTGTGCCAAACGGCAGGCAGGTGTGTCATTTTCGGCCGAGTCGAGCATGTGCAAACTTTACGCCTCTGAGATGGCAGCATTTGTTGCGGATGAGGCGCTTCAGATTTTCGGCGGCTACGGCTACACCCGAAGCCTGCCGCTCGAACGTTATGTTCGAGATGCTCGCATCATGCGGATCTATGAGGGATCATCGGAAATTCAGAGAACGATTATTGCGCGTGGACTGCTTGCAGAAGGGTCTGCCGGGGTATGACCGGACACTAGGCGCCCCCAACTCTGGAATCGCTTTGCATTGCTTACTAGGCGGCAAGCTGCTCCAGCGACACCTTCAGCGCAGATTCAGGCATACCGTTTTCCCAAGGTAAATCCACTGGGTACTCTTTGAGCAGGCAATCATCGGGCAGACAATTAATCGGTGTGAAGTTTCGATGGGCGATGTATTCAGGGCGTTTAAATCGCCGAATATGATTGCTTACAGCACACAAGCTAAGGTAGACGCTGACGCGATTAAAAGGCGAGAGGTTACTGCTGGATGCATGAACCAGACAGCTGTGAAACAGCAGCATTGATCCGGCTGGGCCTTTCGGGCTGACAATACCACCATTTTTTCCGCCTGCGCGATTCACCAGCTGACGAATCAGCTCGTTATTGATGGTCCAAAGCGGGTAACTCGTAGTGGTTAGGTCGTGAGATGCATCAATGACTCCCTTCTTATGACTGCCCGGAATAAACATTAGGGGTCCGTTGAACTCATACACATCATCAAGAAAAATTGCTATGTTCATCGCACGTGGCTCAGGCATTAAATCATCATTGAGCCAGGTGCCGTAATCCTGATGCCACTGCCATACATCCCCCTCAAAGGCCATCTTTCCATTGATCTTGAACTGATGCATGTAAAGCTTTTCATTAAATATCTGCTCTACCGGACTAATCATGCGTGGATGGCATGCGAGTCGGGCGAAAGGACTGCTGTAAAGATGGGCGGCAAAATTGGTTCGGACTGCATCACTGTCTTTTTCCCGAACGTTGTAAATCTCCCGCCGTTGATAGAGCTCAGGCACGGCATCGGTAAGAGTTCTTGTTTCTTCGGACGTAAACAGACCGGGAAAAAACAGATAGCCATCTTGATTAAACTGTTCGATCTGTGCAGGGGTAAGTTTCATCGTGTTATGCCTCTTGAAGTTCTTAGTATGCCGTTCCGTCGCGCCTGGGACATCTTGCGATGCACCACTATCAGTTGGCCTTTTCGGGCGCGTCAGTAAGGCGGCAATCGGCGCGAGTATATTAGCGTTTGGCGTTGTGGCTTCGATAGTACGGGAGGGCCTAGTATGAAAGTTACAGGAGCATGTTTTTGCGGTGCAATCTCTTTTCAGGCTATCGTGGATCCAACACGGGTCATCGCATGCCACTGCAAGGATTGCCAGATCTTTTCCGGAGCGCCTTTTCGGGCGGTATTGCCAACCCCGATCGCCAAGGTTGAGGTTAGTGGTAAGGCCAAACATTTCGTCAAGATTGCGGAAAGCGGTAATCGCCGGATACAGGCGTTTTGCGGAGAGTGCGGCAGCCATCTCTGGGCCACCGAGGGTGATGGCGAACCCAAAACCATGAATCTTCGTCTTGGCTGTATTGAGGAGCGTGACCAGTTGGTTCCAACCGTGCAAGTCTGGAGCCATTCGGCCGTGCCCTGGTTGGACCAGCTAGTCTCGGTCCCCGCCCATACTAAGGGGCCATCAAGTCCGCTAACGACGGCGTCATAATTAGGAGCAATCTTTCGATGCACTCATCTTTGCTAATGAAAAACTTTATGAAACGCCGAGCATTTATTCTGTCAGGCTGTTCCGCTGCATTATTTGGCGTAATGAAATCCGACGGCTATGCACAGTCGTCGTATCCAAATCGAACTGTCAAGGTTATTGCACCCGTGAATCCGGGTGGAGGGGTAGACCTTGTGGCGAGAACAGTTTCTGAGCAGCTCGCAAAATCGTTAAAGCAATCATTTGTCGTTGAGAACATTTCTGGGGGCGGCGGTATTGTTGGCTCAATGGTTGTCAAGCGGGCTGCCCCGGATGGCTATACGCTTTTTCTATCCTATGTTGGTACGCATGGGACAAATCCTGCGGTGCGTAAACTCCCGTACGATGCGATGTCCGATTACACGCACATCGCAATGATTGCGGGTACGCCAAATATTTTAGTCGTCCCTGCATCGACGCCTGCCTCTAATATGAAGGAGTTTCTTGCATATGCTAAGCAAAATGTTGGAAAACTTAGTTATGGCTCAGCGGGCACAGGTACGCTCACTCACCTCGCAATGGAACAGCTAAAGCTTGCGGCTGGATTTTTTATGACTCATGTGCCCTACCGAGGTATCGGTCCAGCTCTAACTGACACCATGGGTGGGCAAACTCAAGCGATGATGCCTGGACTCGCAGCGGCAATTCCTCACATTCGTTCAGGCCGAATTAAGCCCATCGCAATAACCGGTCGGCGACGTCACTCTCTGCTGCCGAATGTGCCCACTTTAGACGAGCTGGGATTTAAAGGTTTTGATGGGGTTCAGTGGTACGGTATTTCCGGACCAGCAAAAATGCCCTCGGATATTGTCAATCTTTTGAATACCGAGATTAATCGGACGATTGCCATCGATGAAGTGAAAAAGAAGCTCTCCATAGAGGCGCTTGAGACAATGCCGATGAGCCCAGTTGAATACTCAAAGTTTATCCAGGACGATATTGCACGATGGGCAAGAGTCTCAAAAGAAAGAAATATTGTTATTGAGGGCGACTCGTAAGCGATGATAGAGTCCCGCAGGGTCACTCTCTAGGACTTTTATGGCACGCAATACAATTGTCAAGGCAGATACCAACGCGCCACCGATTACTCGAATATTGGCTGAGTTTATAGTTGGTCATCCCACCAAAGGCTGGGCACTCTCCGTAGATCAAGAAGCACATCGAACGTTTGCCAACTGGGTGGGATGTGCCATAGGCGCCGCCCGGCATGAAACAGTTGATGCTGCGGTTGCAGGGGTTATGGAGCTCACACCATCGCCGCAGGCGTCTCTTCTGGGCAGAGAAGAAAAAGTTGATATTGCGAGTGCAGCGCTCATCAACGGCATTAGTTCGCACACCTTTGATTTCGATGATACTCACCTCAGAACCATTATTCACCCTGCGGGGCCTGTTGCCTCTAGTGTCCTGGCACTCGCGGAGCACCGAGGCCTCAGTGGCCGATCGTTGATCGATGCGTTGATCTTAGGGATCGAGGTTTCCTGCCGTATTGGTAATTCAATTTATCCCGATCACTATGATCGTGGCTGGCACATTACGGGCTCTACAGGCATGCTCGGATCCGCTGCCGCGTGTTCCCGACTCTTGGCGCTTGACGTGGATCAGACTCAGATGGCTCTTGGTATCGCGGCTTCCCAGCCGGTCGGTTTAAGAGAGCAGTTTGGGACTATGACCAAACCATTTCATCCTGGGGCCGCCGCAAAAGCCGGCTTAATGGCGGCATTATTGGCTCGGCATGGCTTTACTTCTTCCCCTCGAGCGCTAGAGGCACCACGGGGCCTGCTGCAAGTGTTCTCGGATAAAACCGATTGGAGTGAGATTACAAAGGATCTGGGCGAAACTTGGGAAATTGCGTTAAATACTTACAAGCCATTTGCATGCGGAATCGTGAACCATCCCAGTATTGATGGCTGCATCCAATTTCGGAATCTTGGACTTACTGCAGACAATATAAAATCAATCTCTCTTAAAGTTCACTCATTGGTACTCGAACTTTGCGGAAAAAAAGCCCCGAAAACTGGCCTCGAAGGTAAGTTCAGCGTGTATCACTCTTGTGCAGTCGGATTTATTTTCGGTCAGGCGAGTGAGCATCAGTACACTGACTTAGTCGTACAGGACCCGCAAGTGATTCAGCTTCGTGATCGCGTTCAGGCAACAGTTGATCACTCAATACCTGAGGACGCAGCCGAGCTTACTTTAGAAACGATCGACGGAAAAACTCATCGTATTCGAATTGATCATGCGATAGGCAGCCTCGAACGTCCACTGAGTAATGCGGAGCTTCGGGCGAAATTTATTAGCCAGGCCGGTGAGACTATTGGCGAAAAGTTAGCTCAGCAGGCCTTTGAGCGAGCAATGACCATCTCTGAGCAGCATGGAAAGATTTCGTTGTAAGAACTTAGATTTTCTGTACAAGTCTAAAGACT
>Ga0129333_10001582_pt1 | contig 20722 bp, 41 predicted proteins | sample CPB6_08_DNA_FD_94474 | JGI IMG/M metagenome (GOLD analysis project Ga0129333, IMG submission 94474) | Freshwater to marine salinity gradient microbial communities from Chesapeake Bay, USA - CPBay_Sum_0.6_0.8_DNA | ecosystem: Environmental > Aquatic > Marine > Coastal | place: USA: Chesapeake... | reverse complement strand
CCAATGAAAAGTCTCGTGCGCCAAGTCTCGCCCGTCATCACTAAAGCCCTCAGCGTCTCCGTTAATAGAAAAGTAGCCCTCGTTAAACTCAGGCTCACCTAATCCCTCGCCATTACGAATACGAATACCGTTTGCGTTTGCGTAGTCGCACAACTTCTTTGCGTCTAGTGCGAGTTTGCCGAACATAAAAGCCGAGCCTGCGTTTTTAACAGGTCGTTTGACATAGTGCGTGTATCCCATTTGATTTCCCCTTTTGTAGTTGGTTTTAGAATACCTATAAAGGTATGAAATAGCAAGTTTTGTTTGTGTGTCATTTGACACCAACCACGCCGACCCATAACCGACCCCCACCCCGACAACCCAAGTCGTGTTAAATCCGAGAATAATTTTGTTGTCCGGGGCTTGCCACCTGCCGACAATGGACTACTTATTGACGGTGGCGTATGAGTGAGGGTAAAGCAAAGAGCGCACCTGCCTTTCGGCAAGTGCGCTCTCTTGGGGGTTCTTTAGTTGGTGATAAGTATTGCTAGTTGTTGTGAACAATCATTTGTTTCATAGCGCTAATGAGTGCGTCAGCAAGACTTCCCTTTGCCTTACCTTCATCAACAACCAAATCAGCATCACCTGAGAAGCCGAGTGCGCTTCCTGCTTCTAACTTGGTATTTACGCAAGACACAAGACGAACACGACGGCGTTTAGGGTGTTCGCTTGGCGCGATTTCATCATCATCAGTTTTATCAATGGGTGAAGCCCAACCACAAGTTTCTACACCTATGCCAATCTCGTCTTTTGACAAGATATATTTTCCACACTCATCAAGTGCGTCATATACATCTCCTGCTTCCACGAACACACGGGCAAATCCTTCTGCCGAGATAGCAAAGATACGAGCCTTTTCTATCTTAAACGGGTCTTTGTGGTCTTTAGCAAGCGAGTGCCAAATCTCGCTTGCCGTTTCTGTTAGTGCTTTCTTTTTCATCTACTACCTTCCCTTCCTGTTTGTTAGTAGGACACTAATAGTATTTATTAAATACACTTTAGTCAAGTTTATATTTTGTGTCATCAGACACACCTTGGCTAACTCCACCTACCCCACCTACCCCACCTGTGCCACCTATGCCACCTGTGCCACTCGTTCCATCTGCGCCCCCACTTCTTCTGGTCTGCCGTGCGAGTGCGGGGCTTCTGGGCTGACACATATCATCTACTTATTGACGGTGGCGTATGAGTTGGGAAACAAATGGGGTAAAGCAAAGAGCGCACCTGCCTTTCGGCAAGTGCGCTCGTTCCTGAGTGCTAGGGGTTGTTGGGAAGGGGGGTATTAACCTAGCAATTCAGAAATATCGTCAGGTATTTCCTGCTGTCCTGACGCAAGAGCAATAGAGTTTCCTAGCAGGCTGTATTTCTTAACGAGTTGCGCCACTAATTCCATTTTGGCGTTCTCATCATCACCTGCCATTATCGCTTCGGTGTTGGTTGTGAACTCTTTTTCATCAAGTTCACCTTTGTTGATTTCTTCCTGTATTGCTGTCCAACACTCTTTTGCGACACGAGCAGTAAATGCTCGCATATTAAACTCTATTACTTTCGCTTTGACTTTTTTAGATACTCGGTTGTCATCATCTTCGGTTAAGACAGACCAAACTTCTGCGAAAGACGGCTTCTTAGAGTAATCGTAATTATGACTACCAAAGACTTTTGTTTCTTCCAAATCAAGTTCGTCTTTAAGCATTTCGCACATCTGACAGTATTTAATGAAAGCATTAAATATATAAGGGACTTTGCCGTCCATTTCTTCTGTGCGCTGTATGCCTGTTTCGTTATCTATTTCTTCATAGATAGGCAGACCATCATCACCCCACTTGTAGAAAGATGTCATAACTATGCTCTCGTTTTCCCAAGAGAACAAAGTAGCAATTATGCCTTCCTTGACATTTGTGTCTGCTTTTTCATTAAACTCTTTTTCTAATGCGCCACGCTCTTGGTTGAGAAGTTCTACTAATTCTTCTGCTTCCTTGCTGTTGTTCACGGCAGAGCGAGCGTAGCCTTCTGTAATAAACGACAACCAAGCAAACTTTTCCAAACCTTCTTTGTTGAGGTCGCTCAACATTTTTGGTAAAGCGTCTACAGGGTGTTCGTCATTTTTTAGTTCTATTTCGGCTAATCCACCACCAACGAACTTATTGCCTTCATCATCTTCCATTTCCAAACCGACAATGACAAATGGGCGTAAATCTTCTTTCCCTTTTGCTTCACGGCTGAAATAGGTTTTCATTTCTTGGCTCATCTTTAATGAACTCTCTAAACAATGTTCCAACATTTCTTTATCCATAAAATACCCCTTCGTATTTAGTTGTGTTCATTGTAGGTAACAACAACCAATTTGTCAATAATTTGCCGTGTGTCGTGTGTCATATAAATGCCCTACCTTGCCTTTCTCAACCCACGCAATCAGTTTTATCCAGAACCCAGACCAACAACAGGGGGTCTGATTTATTTCAGACCGAACCGACGGCACTCTGCGAGCCTGCGAGCCCCGACCCCAAATAAACACCAACGGGGCTTCAGCCACTTGCTGACGGTGGTGTATGAGTGGGTGGTCTGATTTATTTCAGACCGACACGCCAAACAACAGTTGCTACCCAAGTAGCGATTAGATACAATAGGTAATATGAACAAGCGCAAGATACGAGCCAAATGGACTGACGCAGACAAGCAAGCGTTTGCTGACGGCTTCCGTTTGCGCTCTGTAAGATTTCTTGACCGTAAGAAACAGACGGCTAAATATATTTGTCGGCGCACCTATATAGGTGAGTAGTCCTAACGAGTGTGTCATAGTTCACACAATAAATACTTGACGAATAGTTGTGTTGCTTATAGATTACACAGTGTCATAAACAACCTACAAGGAAGGAATAGAAATGACACAGTCAATGGAACAAACAGCCCGTTTGTTTCTGAACGCACGACAAGCGTTTCAGAAAGCAGAACAGGCAAAGAAGGAAGCAGAAACAGAGTTACGCAAGGCTCTTGCTCTACTCGGCGTAAATGAAGTCGTAGTAGAAGGTCAGTCAGTCCAAATTGTTGATGTTGTAACAGTCAGTTACGACACAGACAAATTGGCGCAAATTGTCAAGCCTGCCGTATTCAAGAAAGTAACTAAGGCAGTCGTGGATAAAGACTTGATGAAGTCTGCTATCTCACTCGGTCTTATTGACCAACTCACAGCAGACGAAGTTTCTATTGTGAAGCCAACAACGCAGGTGCGTGTCTATGCGCTCTCGCCTGACGCAAAGCAAGTCGCTAAAGCCGAAAAGAAGTCGGCTTAGTAAAAACTGTTAAGTATGGTGCGTATCTTGACGGGCGCACCATACTTGACTTAACAACAAGTAATGACTAATGTCAAAACACTTATCAACCTAATACCTAACTAACACAAAGGAAAAAAAAATGGCTACTAAAGTCAAAAACACAACTGACTTGCCGAAATGTTGGCAGACAGTTAAAGACGCACTTGACGCAGGAATTGACCGAGTAATTCTGTTTGGCACAGCAGGTATCGGCAAGACCTACGCAGGTCTGAACTACGGCAAACTTGATGGTGGCGCACACCGTCTGATTTGTACTGACGAGATGACAAACGCAGATGTAACGGGTTGTTGGCAACCCACAGCAAATGGTTCGTGGTCTTGGTTGGAAGGCGCAGGAATTAAGGCGTGGCAAGGCAACGGAAAAATTGGTGGTCGTTTGGTCATTGACGAAATTGACAAAGCAGGTGGTGATGTGTTCGCAACACTTCTCGCCATTACTGACACGCCTGAAAGCGCACAATGGGAACACCCACAAAGCCAAAAAGTAATCAAGCCGTTAGACGGGTTCTCAGTGGTTATGACAACCAATGTTGAGGATATGAACGAATTGCCAATGGCATTAAAAGACCGTTTCCCCGTTGCTATCCGTATTAACGAGCCACACCCTGACGCTCTATTGCGTATGAGTGAGGATTTGCGTATGTATGCCAAGCAAATGTGTGACGCAGGCGAACGCCGTATTTCGTTGCGCTCTTTCTACGCATACGACAAATTGCGAACGGCTCTCGGCTCAAAGAAATCAGCAGAAATTGTGTTTGGAAACCGAGCCAAATCGTTTCTTGACGCTATCCGTGTGGACACAGGCAAGGAAGTAGTTTGATGTCCACTAAAGAAATCACAAGTGGCTACGAAGTCGTGGGGGTTACAACCCCCACGCAAGTAGTTCCTGATGTAGAAATGCTCAGCCGAGATGACGAGGACAGTGGGCGTTGGTCAGTTTATTCCTGCTCACCCGTTTCAGGCGAGCCGAAAACAGCAGTTTCAGAGCGTTTAATGTTCGTGCCAACTTATGATGATGAGATATCACGCCATATACGAGCGCACGAAATGTTCCACGCAAGAGTTTCACCAACTACAAAACTTTGGGATAAAGTTTGGAAAAAGCGTGGATACGCAAACGAGCGCACAATGGTTGCGTGTGAGGAATTGCGTGTGAATACTTTGATGAAAAACGCAGGATTTGAGCCTGAAAGATATCTTTCAGGTGGTGGCGAAAAACAACACGCTATCCAAATGGCTACCCACAACGATTTCCAAAGCGCAGTTCTTAGTGCTATATCTATCACTAACTCGGCAGGGTTCACAAACTTTATGGACGGAATTGCTATGGTTCGTCCTGAGTGGACACCCGTGATTACAGAAATAACCAAACAGTCAGTTGATTACTTCCAAGAAATCTTAAAAGACCCTGAGGACAGAGTAGGGTTGCCGTTAAATGCCACAGGCGAAAAACCACAGTTAAACGGATTTGGTTATGTGGAAAACCTTGCCAAATGGGTTGAGGGAGTTATTGGGGCTATCACAGCACCTAAGAACGACAAAGAGGGCAAAGACGCAAAAGACGGAGTTGGCAAACCGTCTAATGACAAAAACGGTCTAGACGGTCTAGACGGTAAAAAACTGTCAAAGGAATTAAAAAAACTCTTAGAGGGTATTAAGACTTCGGGCGAACAACAGAGAGAGGAAGTCGCAGGTTGGCGAAGTGGAAATATCCCAAGACGAGCATTGAGTGATACTTGGGAAGAATTAAAAGTTTCTAACCCTGCTCTTACCCGTAGCGTAGTTGGTGCTATCGGCAAGAAGCGTATTGCGTCAGCAACAGGACGCAACCCACGCCGTATATCTCGCCTACTGACAGACCCCGAACGCCGTATCTTTGACCGAACGGTTCGTGGCGAAGGTGGAGTGCTACTCATAGATACGAGTGGTTCTATGCGCTTAACCCCTGAAAATGTCAAAGAAATGGTGGCTTACGCACCGTCAGCACTTGTGGCTCAGTATTCAGGTGGCTCACGCACTAAACCAAATCTTTATGTAATCGCCGATAAGGGGCGTATGGTAGATAATCTGCCAAGACCTAATGGGGGAAACGGAGTAGATTTCCCTGCTCTTAAATGGGCAGTTAAAAAACGCCAACGCCAAAACTCGCCTATCATTTGGGTATCTGACGGGGGCGTTACAGGAAAGCGTGATGCCCACAATAGCGATTTGGTGATGGACTGTATAAGACTTCTCAAAAAAGAAGGTATCTATGTCGTGCCTAACCCAGAAACAGCCATTGAGTTACTAAAGAAACTACAACGCCGAGAAAAAATCACAAGCGTTATTCCATACACCCTTAGCGATATATATAAAAACCTAACGGGTCAAGACTTGGTATTGCGTTAAGCAATACTTAGCGTGGGTTGGTCGTATCGTCTTTCCTTTGTGCGATATGACCAACCCATTAAACGACACACAGCGACATTAAAAATAACAACAGTTCCAAGAAGGGAAATCAAAATGATACGAGCGTTGCGAATAACAACAGAAGGTAAAACCGAAATCATTAACCTGCTACCTGATACTCAATTAGAGCAAGTTCAGCAAGCAGTTGGTGGACTTGTCCAAGCAATAGGGCTTGATGACGATTTGACAATGTGGCTCAATGAGGAAGGCAAGACACTAAAACTTCCACACAATTCATTTGCTCAAAACTTGTGGGATAATAAGTTTGGCAAAGACACGGACTATATCGTGGGCGATATGGTCTTGACGGGTGGCGCAGACGATAATGGCGAAACAATAAGCCTAAGCGACAAGCAAGTTATAGCCTTTAGTCTCTTGTTTGGTGCTATGCGAACAAAAAAACAAAACGAAATAAGCAACACAGACATCTTGGAAGAATTGCTAAACGCTATCAACAAGACAAAAATCTAGATAACGCAAAAAAAACACGCAATAGGAAGCGATTACAGCCGAGTTAGCAACAAGTCCGACACCAAGAGAGCAGGACAAAATGGCAAACAAACAAAACAAAGAAGCAAATGAACAACTACAAACGCTACTTGATTGCTCACGAAAGTTTATAGTGAGCGAACTCACCGACACAGACGGATTAACCGAAGCCGAGCGTAAACAACTATGGGCGATACTTGACCACGCTTTAACTTTGGACGCAGAAAGTCTTATGCGAGCGATAGCAGAAGCAGTGGTGGTAATGAACCCGCCAAAACCAACTGACTATCGCATACCCTTTGACGGTGGCGTATGAGTTACTTCTTGCCGAATATAGCCTTGTCGTAAATACGCACTAGCAAGAAAATATAAACAATGGCAACGCAGTAGCGATACGAAATTATATTTTCTATAATTTGTTGCTCTCTCAGAATTAAAAGCAAACCCCAAAAACTCGCACCATAGATTACGCCCGATACTGATAAGCCGAGCAAGCCAAGCGTTAAGTTCTTTCTTGGAGATGGTGCTTCTGTATGGGGGCGTGTTTTGGGAAACTGATTAGGCATTTATTTTTTCTGGTTGATGAACTCGGCGCAAGATTTGATGAACACGCTGACGAGACAAACCATACTCGTCAGCAATACTTTGTAAAGAACGCCCTGACTGTCTGGCTGACAACATCGCAATATCTCTTTGTGTGTCGCCCGTAGGCCCCGGCTTACACGGACCCCAAGACCAACCAGAGAACGCTTCCAATTCTTCTTTCTTTGAAGACGATATTGTTCCTGTCTTGTGTTTAACTCGCAGGTAACTCACCCACGAACCTAGCGAAACAACAACCCCATCAACTTCAATTTTTGTAGATGCTGGGACAAGTGCGTGTCCATTATTGGAAACAAATATTTGTAACGCTTTTAAGTTCCTTGACCATTTATCGTAGTTTCTCATAGTCAAGAGGCTAATACAGTTATTTTTGCTGCGGCGGAACTCCCAGCAAACCGGCCGGCCCGTCGGCCGCTGCGCTCAAACCCTGTATTTGCGGGGCTTTTATCTACCCCTGTTTTTAATTCGACGGTGGTGGATGACTGACTTCAGGGTTCGACTCGAAGGATGCTGGGGTAATTCGAGCCACCAAAATGAGGGTTGCAAATTGTTAAGTACACCTGTATGGTGCTACACCTAAAGGAGACAAATTGAAAACTTACACAAAAACAGAAATAGAAGAATCTAATCCAAACCTACTCATCGGTAAGGTCGGTCAACTCACTGTTGGCGAACTAGATGTGGATGTCTCAGTAAAAGACGTCCGTCACCGATTTGGTCATATTGACTTACTTGTTAAGCCAATTAGTGGTTCTGGGAATGAGTGGGTTGAAAAACACCGTATTACGTTTAGTGACAAAAGTCACTTAGTAAATACTTGACATACAATACTGCTCACTATAGCGTGCTACCCACAAGTAATAACTAAATGACTATCTAACAAAGGGGGCGAATAATGAAACCAAAACAATTTACAAAAGAAGACATAGAACACGGTATTGGATTGGAATATTTCATTAGCACTAAAACAGATATTTACAATGGTGAAATCTTGGGAGTTAATAATGAATTCGTAACTCTCGAGTATTTTAACACTGTTAAAGACAGCACCAGAGAAATAGATATTCCACTTAAAGATATTCTTTGGATAAAGGAGGACCTGTAATGACGAAAACAATTCACCTATCTTTGACAGTTCCTGATGAATTGGATGTTGAAGAAATTGTTGAAACAATGAGCATGGATTTTTTCTACAATAATCGTGGAGCACTTCAAGAACGATTTCCAGAGATTGATGATTTAATGTCAAAAATTGAACTTCGCATTATTGACCGAGGCAAGAAATGACAAGAGCAGGCTACGTGGAACTGGCAAAGAAATATAGTTCTGTAATATCGCGCGCAAACTCAAAACAAGAGGAGGACGTGTGGTTGGAAATGGTTTACGTGACAGCACAAGTGCTGGCGCAAGATAACGTCGAATTCAACCGCGAGTTATTTTGGCAAGCGTGCGGAGTAGGCGAAATAGAAATCGGTTATATGCTCTGTGATAACTTGGCAGAAATTACACAATAAATAGGAGGGGATATATGGACACCAAAAACTTAACCTGTGAGACAGGCATTGAGGTCATAGCCACGAGGTCTGACCTAGAGGCTGGAGGAGACAACGGAGTGCTGATAACCATCAGTACCGACATATCAGGTATGGACGTAAACGAGTTAATCACTGTGAAGTTGAAACTCAAAGAGGACGGTACTTTATCCGTCCTAGTAGTTGAGAACACCACAGGACAGCCGTTTGGTCCCCGTGAAATAAAGTCCAAGAGCGAATACCCCAAATATGTCAATATGCTCGCAGACGGTCACCGTGAACGAGGCGACTGGCACGTCGCAAATGCATTATTGAATAAATAACATTTTTATTAAACTAGGAGTAATAAAAAATGACTATCTACACCGTCACTAACCGTGAAGTTCGTGAACACACTCAAGACCGTGTCATTACGTACGATTTAAACAAGCCTTTACCTGCAGACTGGGAAACATTAACGACCGACGAGCAAGGAATTTGGTTAAACGAAAACGCGGAGTTCATCAAAGACTTCTTTGAAGAGCCTGATTTTGGAGACATTGAAGAAACCACTATAGACATAGATTGCCTGGAGGAATAATGGAAGACGAACAAAACCACCTACCGCCACCCATGATGAGCGAACCACTTGAGCGTGTAAAAGAAAGTTTAGAGAACGCTATTCATGTTCTGTCTGGAATATTGAGCGATGTAAAAAGCGGTACCTACACCAAAGAGCAGGCATCTCTAGACGCCGAGAACTTAATGATGAACGATGGTCTTGATTATGTTTCAAGCATTTTGGATTATTCCGAGTTGGAAGAGGAGTAAACAATATGAAGGTCTACGAAGTAGTTCAGGGTGATTCAGATTGGTTTATATGTTGCTGTGGCAACGAAGCACATTATGACGGATTCTTCTCTTGTGACTCTACGGGCCGAATTGTTTCCCCGACACTAAGCGCGGATTGGGATGGTTCTCTGTATGTCTGTTACCGCTGTGGACGCATTATTGAACAGCGCTCATTAGAGGTTGTCGGAATCACCGATGAAGATGCATTGCTGCATAATACGAATTACGATTGGGGTAAATACTAATGAATCGCATCGCCGACATCATAGACAAAGCACGTAAGTCTGCTTTCTTTATTCGTATCCAAAGAATTCCTGTGTTTATGACTCTCGTGCGCGCGCGAATCTGGTGTTACAAAAAAGGGTACCGAGGTGAAGGTCTTCCGTGTTGGCACTGTGTGTTTATCTCTGAAAGCATCGATAACGAGTATTATCCAATTTGGTTAACCTGCACCAACCCAGAATTCGGTGGTTCTCAAAATGATGGGTGTCAATGGGGGAACACATAATGAGTTTGGAAAAAAACTTTGACTATCGCATTGCTGACGGTGGTGGATGACCACTACTGTTGACAACTAATTCAATAATGACTACACTAATAAAACCTACAAAGAAGGAACAGCATGGAAATCACCAGAATATCCTCTACTAAAAACCCAACCCTGATTCACGTTCGAATCGAAGAAACGACCACGCAATTATCTACGTCTTTTTACGCGGTCCACGAAGTACTTCCATTCAATTGGGGACGAATGTCAAACGAAGAAAAACACCATTGGTTAAAGCGAAACGCCAACATTGTCAATCGTGTAATTGAAGATACAAAAGTTGATATCGACGGTGTTTTTGATTCCTGGGGAGATTCGGACCCAGAGTGGACGGTCACATTCACATACACCGCCAGTGAGGTCGTTAATGCTGCATCGAAGAATGATGCAATCACGAAGGCACGCAAAATACTGGCATCGATACATCAATCAGCAGAAAACGTTCTAGTAGACGCAGACGTCAACATATCCAGCGGTCGCGACGGCTTTTAACCCATGGAGCAACAACTCATAGAGTCCAAAGAGCGTGAATTCGAATCCCTGTATATATGGGACAATGCTTTAAAGATTGGCTTCCCGGTTACCAATAACATCAAAGTGGTAGATATCACCAAGTTGACCGAGGATGAACGTAAGGTCCTTGCCATGGGTGACGAAGAGAAAATAAGTCAATTAATTGCTGCGCGAGGCACAACGCTAGCGTATCAATTAAGACTGTCGACCAAGATTCTTGGGATTGTCCTGCAGGAAATTTATCATGACTCGACCCCCGAGATTCAAGAACAGGTTTCATCAAAAGTTAAAAAAGTCTTAGGGGACATACAGAATGGAGCCCTCGATGATGAGTAAAAAAATCCTGCATGCTGGTCTAGACCTAAAACAGACGATGTATCTTGCTCCAAAGGCTGAACAACGAGCACGGAGCCGATTCATCTTCGGGTCTCCATGTAAATTTATCCGCACTTTAGACGTCTTGGTCCATCTGGTGTTACCGGAGTTAATAGAAAACATATTTCCAGCCACTGCGCGGTATCTTCGCCGAACATCACCGCGCTGGGGTCGCAGTTGGCGAGGATGGGAGAATATAAATGAATAATGGAATACTTATGATGATAATTCTTTTGTTGTGGGTTTACTCATAAACAAATAATGCGTGTAGTAACATAAAAATATGTCGGAGAAAACCAAACACTGGCGGTGCCCAAGTTGTGGAACACAAATATCAACCCATGTCACATTGAGTTGTGCTCCGGTATGCAGCAATCCATCGGCCCATTCGTCAAATCGAATCACAATGGAGCAGGTTAAAAAATTAGTTTTTAGTTAGGACTATCGCATACCAATTGACGGTGGCGGATGATGTGTGTTAAACATACTTCATGCTAAACACACAATTAAAACCAAGAACATGGAACGAATCCGCATCAACAAGTGTTGACAAAATCTGGGAACAAATACCTGGATTGAACGCTGATATTCAAATAATTCGAACATCATTTGAATTCTTGTCTACGTCATACTTCGACGACGACACCGCGAAGAACAAGGAAAGCGTAATAGAACTATGGATAACGCTTGGCGCCTATGCAATTACGTGGGGCAAAATACAATCAATTGATATTTCGAAAACAAAATTGCTCGAAACTCTTGTACGTAAACAGCGGGACTACGGACACCACAACATTGCTAAGTACGGCCGGAAGGGCATAATCATTCGAGTACACGACAAAATCGCGCGGCTAGAGAACTTAACTGGGCAGCAGTTAGAAGCCGCGAATGAGCCAATCGAAGACACGATTCTGGATATTGCAGGTTATTCGGCTATTGGAATCATGTGGGAAACAGGAACGTTTTTACTGCCTCTTGAGTAAAAACTGGTGGGGGAGTCCGCAAGTAGCCACCTACTAACTACCTCGGACTACAACCCCACCCAACCAACAGAGGGAGAAGGGAAAACCCCTGTCAGTTAAATAAAAGAATATACTTTTTTTAACCGGCGCGGCGGAAGTAGCGGGGCTTTAAGGTGAAATATTTTGACGGTGGCGGATGACGGGCCGGAGGGTTTATTACTTGCTGCTAATTTCTTTAGCTGCACTATAAACAGCGCGCAAATTCAACTAGTTCAATAACGTTTAGTCCTGTACTTAAACCGGCAATCACAGTAGGTAGTACTAACTAGTTGCCATCGAGCAAGCTCAGCTATCGCTGACGCTTCTCGAGGGTTAACCAACTCTCATTTACTATCAGGGTGTTTGTAATGCTCCCCCTGGGACTTACTGTAAGTCATCCCAACCAAGTGACATCCTCGTGGATAACTACATACTGGTAATAAGAAGTATTTTAATTTTAAAATTTTTTTCCTGTCAATGACCCCCTCTGTGACATTTAACACAAGTTGCATTAATACTGCACATCCTTTATGATGTACGTATGCCTCGACCCGGTCACCGCAAAATCCCACCCGAGGTGCTAGCAGCAGCTGCTCAGGTCCCATTAGAGCGCGTAGGTTACACCTGGGAGCTCTGGAAGAGCCTATACGCGGGAAGTAAGGGCAAGCTACCCAAGCTGTCTCCTAAGCGTGCTGAGGCCATATCAGTGGGGATAACTGAGTACGGTTTCGAGACATGCATCAAAGCGGTCATAGGCGCCTTCTTCTCGCCATGGCACATGGGGGATAACCCGTCACGCAAACCCTACACATCAATAGAATTGATTCTGCGCTGGGGCGAGAGATGGCGTATAAATAAGTTTGTTAACCTGTACAAGGACAACCTGCCAGACTCCAATAAGATATGGGACGAACACGAAATCGCCTATTCACTTAATGCTCTCCATAACCATTTGACGGTGGCGGATGAGCTAGTAGATAAAGTAGTGGAGAAATAGTAGTGGATAAAAATGAACTAGAAGAATTTCTCAAACTTACTTACATACACTGGAATTCCAACCTTCCATCTACACCACAGGCAAAGAAGCAAATAATGTCTACGTGGGCAACTGCATTACAAGGAATATCATTTGCAATAGCTAATAAAGCAATACTCGAACTTGCTTTAGTGGAAACGTTTATGCCTCGTCCAATGCAGGTACGAAAAAGAGCGTTGATTATTTCCGGTCAAATCAATCCTGCACCTGAACCAGCTACAGCATGGGCGATAGTCCAGAGCCTAGGACGCAATGTATCTTCTGGGTCTGTAGAACCAACGAAAGTGCATGAATGCATACTTACAGCTATAGGAAAGATGGGTGGGCTGTCTGTCATAGCCTTTAGTACTAATGGCGATAGAACGGCCTTTATAGACGTTTACAAGAACGTATTGAACGAATGGGAGTCCCAGGTCTTCACCCCTACAGACTAAGCTAAGCGCTATGAATAAGCGCATGGGTAGGCCCACAAAGCAAGCAACAGGTAAGTATTCAACTGTCACCATACGTGTTCCGGCAGAAACTAAAAACTTTATAACTACTCTTGCTGATGGCTATGACATGACCATCACCGAGTATCTGCTAACACTGGTGGAACGTGATGCCTCTGGAACCTCAACGCGCCAGTAACCCAGACGGAAAATATAACCTCACTGTCGTAATTCCAGGTTGGCTAAAAAACCAAATCGTCGATAGGTGTGAAGAATTAAATGTAAGCATAGGTACTTGGGTAGCTACTCGATTGATGCTTGACATACGAGAAGAGCGTGGATTACCAGAACCGCCCCAAGCTGTAAAAGGAATTCCGGATGTAACCGACGTAGTACGTGAATGGGTTACCGGAGAAAGAATGATTCAACCCTGTGGCAAAACTGATTGCAATCCAGACTGGGAGCAATTACAAAATATGAAGTTCTGCAAAAAATGCGGCGTTCGGGGAGTTTAAGGGGTTTTATTTTCCCCTTTTAGATATTTTTAGTCGCCCCACATCTGACTAAGCGTCGGTCTTTTTGGTCCAACCCCACGCCTTCTTTGTTCCGTCTGTAGTTGCCTACTCGTCATTCCTGCCCATATCCCATGCATGTCTGCTACTGGAAATTCCAGTGCGTACTCCAGACACTGCTTAGAAACTGGGCATGATGCACACAGGGCTCTAGCCTTGGGAATATAGGAAATATCCTTATGGGACCTGGGAAACATGAGGTGTGTTTGTCCCTTACATGCTGCGTAATGAATCCATCCCTTTTCTTGGATATCACTTTCGTTTGGTTGGTAAGGTATTTTTGGTTCGTCCAGCATTTTGTTTAACTTTCTTTCCATTACCTTTAGTGATTACCAAAGGTGATTTGTTCTTTTTGCCGGAACTCTCTTGAAGATATGAGTGATAGGGTGCACCTGTATTCACGTCATATTTTGCTGCTGTAGCAATAGCTTTAGTTGCTATGGCTTTTGCTACCTGGATTGTTATACCCTTCTTGCGATTCATCAGTACATGTAGCGCCCCCAGTGCAAAGTCTCCCCCGGAACCAATCGCGTAGTATCCATTTGAGTCAGCACACCATGAATAGTCGCCGTCTATGACGTAGATAATCCCGTGAATTACCACAAGAATTATTGATTCATGTTCTGCAATATGAGCGCCTTCCCTCTCTGGGGTGGCATAACCTTGTTTTTCGAAGGTTTCACGTAATGCTGGGATAAATTTAACGGTTATAAATTCGTCTAGCTTCTTGCCTTTCAGGTTGTTAGGAGGTGTAGGTGGCTGAAAGGCATGATGTAAGATATTGATTGCCCTGACGTCTCCTGCTGCTCCGAGAAGATATGGACCGTTTTGAGCGACCTTTGAACTATTGTTCCCCAGATGGGTAATGGCTGATGCAGTGCCATTTTCTGAAACGCTGACAATACGAGAGTCGGAGCATATTACAGCAAAACCGTCTCCCTGTATTCCTATTAGGGTTGTCACGTTGTCTCTTTCTCCTAGTGCTTTTCACGTATTCAGAAATCAGAACCGTGAAGGATTTAATAGCGCCGCCCGTATGGAGAGCTTATTGGATAAGTAGTCTTTTCTAGGGACTACTATTTTGAGTAGTACTCAACCCCTCTGAACATACCCCAGCCGCTATAAATATGCATTGACTCGTAAGAGAATTTGTGGTCGCCTTTGTCTTCAAATGTAACAACCCCTAAACCTTGTTGCCAATCTTCGACAACAGTTAGTGGGCGCCCATCCAGGTCAATACCGCCTTTGGTTGAGGGCACAGAACCATCTATGCGAGCTAAACAGCCTGGCGATGCAGCCATGATTGTCTTTGCTCCTTCGTAGTCACGACGTGTTTTGTATGCTGTTTCTACGCGATGAATGTGTCCATAAATCACAGAAGTCTTCTCCTGGTTTAGGTAGATATGAGCAGTAGAGCCATTTGACTTAACTCTGGTTCCGTGAATAACCCGTAATTTTTCATTAATCCATAACTCTCCAGCAGGATAACCTGGTCGGTACTCAATTGAGTACTCATCAAATCTGCAAAGGCTAGGGACAGACATTACTGGCCAAGATTTGGGGCAATCTCCCTTACGAAGACCAAACGTGGCCTTAGCGTTATCCAAAAGAAAATTTGGAAGTCTTTCTTCATGGTTCCCTGCAAGCCAGTATATTTTGGCTTTTGGGGCAGCGGCGCGAAGTTGAGCAGCAAGAACAGTTGCTCTATCAATTGACGCTTGAGTGGTTAAAGCAAATGCAGGGCTCGTCCTATATTTGCCAAGTTCTGGGAAATCTATATTGTCCCCTACACAAACCACCATCTCTGGTTGGAGGTCTGCTATCACCTGTAGTGCCACAGAGATAGCACGCTCGTCATGGGTTGGTTCTAGCCCGCCATCCTCACGCCGGTAAAACCCAATTTGGGCATCTGGAACTATGACTGCTTCTTTATATGGTCTTTTAATTTTCTTGACTATTTTGGATTTAGGTAGACTAATTGATGGCCCTGGTTGAACTACTGGCCATTGTGGACCCTCCTCGAAAGCAGGGCTAAATTGAAAATGCCACAAGTCATGGACTTCTGCTTCCCCTTCAATGTTTTTAATCAAAGTTTGAGAAGTAGATACTTTTTTGATTTGCCCAATATCATCGGGGTCTATACCCTTACGTTTTAAGGTATCAGCTAATGCTGATAGGAACTGTTGACGTTGTTTATCTAGTTCTGGTTTATTGACTATTTTGGTTAATTTGTCTGCCAGGGTTGATTTTTCGCTCATTTTGCCTCTTTCGATGGGTAACACTTACAATTGGCACTTGTTTTTGGGTCGAAACAATCACGGTGTCTTCGTATTGCTTCGCGAGATAACTGTATTCCTTCGGATTTTAAAGCAACAGAAATAGTGTTGTCCCCAACTGTGCTTTTCATAATTTCACGAAAAGCTGTACGAGACTCATTGTCCATTGCTTCCATAGCTTCACCCACCACGCACGCCTTCTTGGTCATTAACTTTGCTAATGTGTCTTTAAGCATAATTTTCCCTTTCAGAATGTAAGACAAAACCCATCATTGTTTTTGTTACCTAAACAGTGATAAGAATGTGCACACATGTATGCTCTATATTAAACCACATAAGTGCAATTTGCGCAAGGACCATCAGTAGGAGTTTTTAAATGTCAAAAAAGGTACAAAATTCAGCAAATCAGCAACTGGCTGTACCAATAGAGCTCTTAATTAAAGAAAGCCTGGACGTATCTCCAGAAGAATTGGCAAGAAGGATAGTTAATGCAGTAGCTAATACTTCTGGTATCAGCTATAAGCCAGCTAATCAAATTTCGCTTTTGACGGCTCCAGCAAAAATTTTAATCACAATCATTAGAGAGCCAAAAATAACGATTAGAGCTCTTGCTATTTATATAGGTATTTCAGAAGCAGCCGTAATTAAATCGCTCAAAATGTTGTTGGATAATAACCTCATAGCAAAGACAAAAGTCAAGGGAAAAAATAATTACACAGTTGTCAAAGAATCGTTCGAAAAACACAGTGATATCATCCATCTACTCAATGCGACTCAAATAGTTTTTGATATGGGACAATTAATGTCCGATGAGGAAGCATTCTGAATATAGCCGTGATATTTTAGAAGAACTATTAAATTCACGTCCTGAAACTTATTCAACAGGGGAGATATATCGCAAGGCCGCCAAAGAGATAACGCAATTACGTAAACAGTGTCAAGAATACGAACAAATAATTAAAACCTTAAAACCAGAGTGATATCATGAAAGAAAACATCAAATGAGTGATTTTGAATTAACATCTCCAGACAAGGAAGACAACCTAGAGGTGATTACAGCAAAAGTCACCAAGGATATGTTGTTAAATAGAAAGAAAAGCGGCACCGGAACCATGGGTGAGCCAACCCAAAAACAAGTAATTATTCGAGCAACAGAAAAAGACCACGAACGCTGGAAAAAAACTGCTGAAATCAAGGGCTTGTCAATGGCTGAAATGATTCGCGAACTTTGCAATAAATGCGCAAGCGAAACACTTGATTGTCAACATCCATTAGAATTTAGAAAAACCTATCCGTGGGCAATAATTTGCAAAAAATGCAATACCCGTATGGAAGTTAAGAAATAAAATCATGATAAGTACTTCTGGCGAAGTTTACTATAAGTCTTTTAATGACTTTCTTGCCGACGCAAGCATAGTTTACGAAAGGCTAAAAGGTGATGGTTGGAATTATCGCTATGGCCAGGTTTATTTTAATTTGCTTTTTAGTTACCGACCGGATATTTCTGAAAAATTACGCGGGTCAGCCCTTGACCCTTTTTATTGCGACCTAGTCAAATACGATACTCATCATTTCGTAGAAAAACTATGGTGATTTAAATTTGCGTCGGTAGCTCAATTGGATAGAGCAACAGACTTCTAATCTGTAGGTTGTAGGTTCAACCCCTGCTCGACGCGCCATTTTAATGTAAGATTTTTGAGTGCCTGAATTAAACGCTAATACCCCTCAAGTTGAATGTTTTGTGAGGGGCAATTACTTAAGGAATCAAAAAGATTCTCATAGTGAATATTTCCCTTGTGTTATTTTCGGGGTAGCTTCAATTCAGGGTCGCTCACCATTGTTTCACTTTTTAATGGAAGATGGTGGGGTTTGGTGGAGAATGCCAATATCTGCTTTTTGTACTCAACCCAATACTCCAGAAGTGGATATACACGATTTAGTTTTATGGAATTCCTTTAGCCCTTATGTGACGGTTACTGAATTCCAAGCAATGCGCAACATGCGAATGACTTATGTTTCTAGAGAGGGGCAATTTGTCAATGGTAAATACTTATTTACCCTTGATTGGCATGCCCCAGAAGACAACATCTTAAACGTAGGTTTTAGTGTTAATCCCGGGCAGCATAAATGTGGACACGTAATTGTCAGGGATGATGGGAACTTTGCGATTCAGCCCAATAATCGTGTGCGATTGTTTGACCCATCATTTACGACAAAAACCGGAAATTTAATTGACAGGCTAATTAATACGCGACAATGGGACGTTGAAGACGCCAATAAATGGAAAACGTCAGATGATGACAGGTATTTCTATGATATTGAATAGCGAAATTATGGCTTCTTTTTAGGGCACCTTGTTTTGTCCCAACTACACGGGTCCCATGGACCCCAGCCTGAGTATTGGTAAAGCAAATAACCTGCCTTAAGGTTTGTCAGTGGGTCCAACAATGGCTCTTGGGTGCAAATATCTAAATCCAAACAAACTCTCGCCCATTTGTTTCTTGATAAATCGTAGTTAACACCGTTAATTTGAAGCAGTCCTGTGTCGGAGCGATGGTTCCACTCAGAGACGCCTGTGATATTGCAGTTTTTGTCAACAATGTCCCCGCCCTTACGGTTTGGGCAGCCACCGCTTTCTCTCAAAATTATTTCCTTCAGTTTTTTATGGGTCTTTTCAGGCCATCCAGCCTGACTGGCCAACTGCGATAACCAATCAACATGACCATGAGCAAAAGTGATTTTTGGGGTAGCGACAGGGTCTAGTTTTTCAATATTTTTGAAGATAATTTGATTGCTCTCGTCATTTTTCCCGCCTAGATGTTCGGGAGCATTTACCTGAGATGTGGGAGTTTGGACCCCTAAGACAAAAAAGAGTAAAGAAGTAACCCAACCTGTAAAAATTCTCAATGTTGTTTCCTTTTTTCAGCCGATAAAACGTGACGGTTCAAAACTCGTCCTAGTTAATAATCAATAACTCCTTACATAAATTATATCTTGTAAATAAAAAAAAATTGTTATTTTGTAAAAAGTTATGATAAAAACGTGTCCTAAAACCCTTATGGGTGTTGAAAAAATAAATTTTGTAAAAAAAACGCCTTTAAAAACGCCAAAACCCACCCTTTCGGGTGGGTATGACATTTGTAACATGAAAACTTAGAAAGGGTCTTCTTGTTCTAATGTTTGTGTTCTCGCTGGAAGTTTTGGACGCGCATTGTTTGCAGGACGAGTTGTTGTTTTCGCTCCTGTCGAGGCAACGGATACTTCCCCGTGATTTGCGCTCCCTCTGCGGCGTTCAAAAGATTCAATTGAAATTAAACCAAGTCCAATTGCATTTGCTGTAATAACAACAGTAGAGCGCTTATCTCCAGTTTCTTTGTCATCCCATGTCTTTTGCTCTAATGTGCCCTTAATAACGACACGAACACCTTTTGAAAGAACACGAACTGCGTCTTCAGCAAGATACTTCCACGCTTCCACCTTGTAGTAACTTGTTTGTTCCTTTTTCTCTCCATTGGCATCATTCCAAACACGGTTTACCGCGACTGAAAATTCGGCTTTTGCTGTTCCCGAATCAAAATATCGGATTTCTGGGTCTGCTGTAAGGTTGCCAATTACAGTAATTTCTGCTGACATTACTATCTCCTAACTCGTTAATTTGTGCCCTTGGGCCTGATATATTTCACTATACACCCATAAAAGGACAAAAGCAAATGAAATCAAAATATTTAGATGCTCGTCAAAAAGTTGTTAATCACATCAAGGAAAACCTTATGGACGTTGTGGATGATGGGAAAATCGCAGGAGAAGAACTCATGAATCTAGACAATTCAATGGCAGAGATTGCAAATCTTGTTCTCGACTCAATGGGATTTCAGGTGAAGGACGTTTTCGAAGATGGGACCATTTCGGCAACAATTAATCCGCAAGATATAGATTAATTAGCTATTTGAGTAGCTGCCCAAGCAGAAAAAAAGTCATCTGTAGTTGGGATTATCCACACTTGGCAAGAATCTAGACCTAATTCCAAGTCACCAGCTAAAGCCCAAGCAATTTTGATTTGTGGAGCCGGAGAACAAATACCGACATTGCACTCGAGTCCAAATCTTTGGACAAACAATCGGACTATACATTCTTCGGAATATAATTTACACTTTGCATCATCTTCTGAATTGGGGCAAAAAATTTCCGTAATAACCAATTCTGTTTTTTCTATTTGCAACCCCAATAAATGACCATCGTCATGCCAGATAAGCTCTGAGTCGTTTTGCATTTTTGCCTCTCGGATAAATTTAAAATTTTACCCTTATCACTTTACGCAGCAGTGTTAATCAAGTTTACCTTACTCGTTAGGCTACTGGTTATGACGCTACCTTGAGTACATATTTAAATAATGCTCAAAACACAATAACAATAGACAAAAGACAAATAAATTTAAATTAATCCGTTTCGATAAAGATACATTCACCAGGACATTCTTCTGCTGCCTCAACAACATCACCAAGGCGGTCTTCTGCGAAAGAGGCTAAACCGCTTGCTCCTTCTGGGTTGCCTCGCGCTTTCGAAAATACTTTCCCATTCTCTTGGACGTACGCCAACCCATCCTCCAGCATGATGAATACATCGGGGGCTATCTCCGCGCACAGGCCATCTCCAGTACATAAATCTTGGTCAATCCAAACTTTCATTTATTTTTATTT
>Ga0129333_10001581_pt1 | contig 20729 bp, 8 predicted proteins | sample CPB6_08_DNA_FD_94474 | JGI IMG/M metagenome (GOLD analysis project Ga0129333, IMG submission 94474) | Freshwater to marine salinity gradient microbial communities from Chesapeake Bay, USA - CPBay_Sum_0.6_0.8_DNA | ecosystem: Environmental > Aquatic > Marine > Coastal | place: USA: Chesapeake Bay... | reverse complement strand
TCAATCAAGATATTGGTTCTTGGGATGTGTCCAGTGCAGTGTTTATGCAAGGTATGTTCCGCGGGGCGTCGGCGTTCAATCAAAATATTGGACCGTGGATCACTACTGCAGTCACTGATATGAATAGTATGTTTAGAGAAGCTGTATCGTTCAATCAAAATCTATCCGCTTGGGATACCGGAGCTGTTACGGATATGGGTTTGATGTTTAACTTTGCATCTACCTTTAATCAAGATATCTCAACTTGGGATACAGGTGCTGTAACAAATATGAGTGCCATGTTTAGAGATGCAGCAGTGTTTAATCAAGCTATAGGAATTTGGAATGTTAGCAAGGTAACAGATTTAAGTAACATGTTTAACAATGCCGACGGCTTTGATCAAAATCTTGGTGCATGGCAGGTAACTTCAGCCACTAACTTTGTAGACTTTATGTCTAACAAGTCTTTTACAAATTTTACAGCAACTAACCTCAGTGCTATATACAACGGATGGACCAATTACGAATTGCAAACGCAGCGTTCTATTAATTTTGCAACTATCAAATATACATCAAGTGCTACAGAATCAAGAGCTTTGCTAACTAGATCTAACACTACTACCAACATTACAAATGCTATCAACAATGGTTCTGGATTGATAAGGATTACAGCTACCGCTCACGGACTTACAACCAATAACAAGGTTTATATTAAATCTGTTGGCGGTACTACAGAAGCAAACGGAGCATGGGCTGTTACAGTGATTGACGTTGATACTGTGGATTTACAGAGCAGTGTATATGCTAATACATACACCAGCGGTGGAATATTAAGAACAGGATACGGTTGGAGCGTTTCAGACGGTGGACTATAGGCTTAGATAAATAATCATATGCGAGCTAGAGAGTTTACAATAAACATTCCTATCAACATTAAAATTAATGGTGACGGAGATCCTGAGGTAAACGTAGATGGTGATAATCCCTTTGACGGCCAAGAACCATTAGACCAAGATCAAGTTGCAGCTAATTTTGTACCACCTTTACAGCAAAAGATTGAATTAATGAAGAATACAGCGGGCAAAGACGGTCCGCTTCTGCAGCAAATTACTGCAGACGACGACAACGAAGCATCCTAAAAATCTAAAAAAACTTATCCAAATAAATACTGCTGAAATATGACCGTAAGGAAAATTCAAGCAGGTAGAGTTATTACCCTTACGTCTACAGAATTTGTAGGCGAATTAGGCACAATCTTTTACGAAGAAACTCTAGGCGATTTGCGCCTATCAGATGGCGTAACTCCCGGCGGCATACCCATAAGCGGTGGCGGAGGCGGCGGTAATGGTTATACTGGCAGTCAAGGTATACAGGGTTATACTGGCAGTAGAGGCCTTCAGGGCATTACTGGTTATACTGGCAGTAGAGGTTTTACAGGAAGTCAGGGTTTAACTGGTTATACCGGTAGCGAAGGGGCTATAGGCTACACAGGTAGTCAGGGTATTATAGGTTATACAGGTAGCCAAGGCGATACAGGTTATACAGGTAGCCAAGGCGATACAGGATATACAGGTAGCCAAGGCGATACAGGATATACAGGTAGCCAAGGCGGCGACGGGTATACAGGAAGCCAAGGCTACACGGGAAGTATTGGTTATACAGGTAGTGCTGTTATTGGATTATATTCTGATGCCACAAGCACAGTATATCTATCTGCAGGATTTGACTTCATTCCAGCAACTACAGGAACGCAAAGTTTAGGTAGTTTTGAAAAACCATTCAAAGATCTCTATGTAAGCACAGGCTCTATCTATATTGGTGGAGCTATTATTCAAGCTGATGCGGATGGCGAAGTATTAATTCAGTCCGTTAGTACGCAAACTGGTGCTACAAACTGGAATTCTTTAAGAGCTAAAAATTTAATCATAGGAACCCAGGAAATACCCGCCTATGCTATGGCGGAAAATCTCACAGGTATATTGTTTCCTGACGGAAAATTTCAGCCTACAGCAGCACCAAGAATGTATACCAATGCAGATGCAGCTAACGGATTTACAATATCGGATTTATATCCTGGTGACTATTATTACGACGATGTTACAGAATCAATCTACATAACAATAGATACAGGACTAGGCTATTATGATCTATTAGATCTAACTATTCGAGCCTAAGGTGATAAAACTTTGGGTTAAATAGTAGTTGTGACAATTTTTTATTTTCCTAATCCATCCACGCAACCAGCACCAGCTACAGTAGCAGGAGATAGCTATTTTGGTGTCAATGACGCCTACATAACACAAAATGGTGCGGTTAGAATAGGAAATTTAGGGTCTGGGCTATCCGCAGGAAAGATCACTCTTGTTAACTACGATCTAACCAAGCCTTTTTTAGGAGTCACTGGAGGAACCTTTCCAGGTTTATCATCCCCTCCAATACCTCCAGCAATCACTGCATCTACTTTAGTCGGTAGCCAAACTGTTACTCAAGGCAGTGCCGTACATTTTACACCTGTTACTGCATATGGAGGAGCAGGCATCGCTAATGGGGGATATTCAGTATCTATAAGTCCTCCACTTCCGCCAGGACTTAATTTAAAATTAGGAAAAACCCGCGTCAATGTGCAGGGCGCTGCCCCTACTATTACAGGAGCAGGAACTACTTGGTTTGCTGCTTACAACATTCAGTCAATTGCCGGACAGGTTCCAGTAATAGGAACTTTTTATGCGGTAAGAAATCAAACTAAAACTTCTTATAACGGTATCTATGAATGTGTAGGATTAACGTCTAGTACCGTTACTTTAAAATATTTTGCAAATCCCAGCGCCTCTGGAGGCACTAATTTATCAGGTCAGGTATCGTGGAGCACGTCTGCTACTACTATTATTACAGATGCTGGTGTTAAAACTGAAACCGTTGGTGGGGTCAAGCTATGGTACAACACTGTTGACGTAAGCATAGAAGGTACTCCAACCACAGTCATAGGACCAACGACCTTTGTTGTTACGTTTACAGACAGTATTGGTCAAAGCGGTAGTGCTAGTTTTAATTTAACTATAGAGTCTGGGTTTGGTCCTTTAGACACTACTCTTCAGATTGCAAATAAATCTCTGACTCAGAATGCTTCTGCTTTATCCTTTATTCCGGTATCTGCCAGCGGCGGCAGTTCTCCAATAACATTTTCAGTAAATCCTGCTCTACCATCAGGTTTATTTTTAGATTCCGCCACAGGATCAATATCTGGAACTCCTTCAGTAGCTATACCTCAGACAGCTTTTACAATAATAGCAACAGATAGTTTAGGAGCTACTAGCAGTAAAGTCTTTAATCTTACTGTATCTGCCCCGGTAATAGTGGCAACCACTGCCGTTGCTGATAAAGTATTAACTGTTAACATCCCTGAGCCGTCATTTATTCCTATAACTGGATCCGGTGGGATACCTCCCTTATACTATACCGTAACACCTGTATTGCCTACTGGGCTAGCATTCAATACTTTGACCGGTGCGATAAGTGGAACCGCAACGGTTGCAATTTCTCAAACTGGTTTTAATGTACAAATATCAGATAGCAATACCCCTACTACAATTTCTAACGGAAGTTTTAATTTAACTGTAAATTTACTACCAGCTTTGACATCCACAGTTTTAGTAAGTTCAATTTCTCTTACTAAGAATAACACTGTAAATTCTTTTATACCTGTAAGTGCTTCTGGCGGCTACGGATCCTTAACTTATTCAATTAGCCCACCTCTCCCTAGCGGTCTTTCTTTTAGCGTAGTTAACGGCAGAGTTGGAGGAACTCCAACAACTACGAGCACAACTGCTAGTTATGTTGTTAGTGTATCTGATCAAGCATCACAAATCACCAGCGGAACTTTTAGTTTATCTATAGATCCTGCAATACTTACAACTAGTTTAGATATTTCTTCTAGAATTCTTATAAGGAATGTAGCAATTGTACCGTTCACACCGGTAAGTGCTGCAGGCGGTGAACCCGCATTGATTTATGCTGTAAATCCTGCATTACCAGCTGGAATTAATTTTAATACAGGCACAGGGCAGATCAGTGGATTACCTACAACCGTAAGTGCAGCCAGCAATTATACAGTAACGGTTACTGATAGTATTAATCAAACTAGTAACAAAACTTTCAGTTTAACAGTCAACGCAGCACCTAGCATATCTCTACAAAGCATAGGAACAAAAGTAATTGTTCAAAATCAGTCCACTAATTTTACTCCTGTAGAGGCATTTGGTGGATACGGGACATTGGTTTACAGTATATCTCCTGCATTACCACCTAGTCTAAATTACAATGCTTCTAATGGTCTAATCAGCGGAATTCCTTCCGTTTATACCACAGTAACAACATACACAGTAACTGTTAGCGATCAGGCTTCGCAATCAACAAGCACTACATTTAGTTTACAAGTTGAAACACCACCGCTACAGGCTTTAAGAAATACTGCAGAACTAAATCTCTATAGATTAGTAGAATCAACTCCGGTCGCACCAATTTATGGATCGGGCGGTACCACAGTTTATACCTATTCCATAAATCCGTTGGTTCCGTCTGGGTTGAGCTTTAACAACAGTAATGGATTTTTGTCGGGTACTCCTACAGCACTCCTGCCAACCACGACTTTTACTGTTACAGTTATAGACAGTTTATCTCAGTCTGTTGAAAACAATTTTAAATTATATATTACAGATCCTCCTACTGTAACTACGGTGCTAACCACAGGCACGTTTACATTCTATCGATCAGTAGACAATATTAATATTATTCCAGTAACTGCATCAGGTGGTTACGGTAGTCTGTCTTTCATTATTAATCCTAGCTTACCTGCCGGATTAAATTTTAATAATTCTAACGGCAGAATTACAGGAAGTGCGAATACTCTTCTAAATCAATTATACACTGTTACCGCTAATGACAGTATAGGACAAAACAGCAGCAAAACATTTAATCTAATTTTATTGAATCCACCTGTTACCGCCAGTATAGTAACAGCAACTAAAACGGCTATAAGATCAAAAGAAATTACACCATTCAAGCCAATTAACGGTTCTGGCGGTTTGGTACCTCTCAACTATTCGATTGATCCTGTACTGCCAAATGGCTTAGTAATAAATCCAAGTACAGGGTTTATTAGCGGTATTCCTGCAGTCACACTTTCAACAACTACATTTGCAGTAACAATCACCGACAATGTAGGTTCTAGTGATACTGAGTCTTTTGATCTTACTGTCGTTAATCCAGAAGCCCTAGCTGCAGTTAAATCAATTTCTACATTAAGCTTCTTTGTAAACGAAGCTATAACTCCTGTAACACCCATCTTAGGCGAAGGTGGGGAAGGCTTACTGTCCTATTCTATATCACCAAACTTACCTAGCGGATTGATGTATGATGGAACAGACGGTAAACTTACTGGAACACCTCTGGCGCTATCTGCAATGGCAAACTATACAGTTACCGTTACAGATGAAATATTTGCTACTAGCACATCAAGTTTTGATTTAGCAATTATTTCAAGACCACTGCTTGCTATAGTGAACTATAGTGCCGTTACTTTTGTTCTTTATTCAGCAGCAACTCCAATCATACCTATTAGTGCAACTGGTGGTGTAGGCGATTTAAATTTTACAATTTCTCCAAGTTTACCAACTGGACTTACCTTTAATTCTAATAACGGTGAAATTGGTGGTACATCTAGCCAGCAAAGTAATACTGGCACTTATACTATAACCGTAACAGATACTGCCCTAAACACAACCAGTAGTAACATTACAATAGCAGTTTCCGAAACTGCACCTCCGGATCTTACTGTTACTGCAAATCAAGGAAATATTGTATTAGAACTAGGAGATTTAGTTGAAATAAGTCCTGTGAGTGTGACAGGTGGAATTGGAACTTTAGAATATTTAATTAGCCCCGCACTTCCTCCGGGGTTGTCATTAAATTCTGTTACTGGCTTGCTTTCTGGAACACCTTCTGCACTATTTACAGCTACTACGTTCACAGTATCAGTCACCGACGATGTGCCAAGAACACGTAATGCATCTTTTGTACTTAGTGTTATACAAACACCGGTTTATGGCAATAAAGGTTACACAGGAAGTAGAGGTTATACTGGAAGTCAAGGTGATATTGGGCCAACCGGTCCTACTGGACCAACCGGTCCTACTGGGCCAACTGGGCCAACTGGTCCCCAAGGTGACGAAGGTATAGGTGGTGCTACTGGTCCAACCGGTCCTACAGGTCCTACAGGTGCACAAGGTCCAACCGGTCCTACTGGCCCCACAGGCGCACAAGGACCAACCGGAGCTACAGGACCAACCGGTCCTACTGGTGAAATAGGTCCAACCGGTCCAACCGGTCCTACAGGCCCCACAGGCGCACAAGGGCCAACGGGTCCAACTGGTCCTACAGGTGAACAAGGTCCAACTGGTGCTACTGGTCCTACAGGACCTACAGGAGCACAGGGCCCTACTGGAGCTACCGGTCCTACAGGTCCTACTGGTCCACAAGGGCCAACGGGTCCAACTGGTCCTACCGGCCCAACTGGCCCAACAGGTCCTCAAGGTGAGCAAGGACCAACAGGTCCTACTGGTCCTACTGGCCCAACCGGTCCTACAGGGCCAACCGGACCTCAAGGAGATATTGGTCCTCAAGGCCCAACCGGATCAACAGGTCCTACAGGTCCTACAGGTTCCACAGGTCCAACTGGTCCAACCGGACCTCAAGGAGATATTGGTCCTACAGGCCCTACAGGTCCTACAGGCCCTACAGGCGAACAGGGTCCAACTGGTGCTACAGGTCCAACTGGTCCACAAGGTTTAATAGGTCCTCAAGGACCAGAAGGTAAGTTTGGCGGTGCAAATTTTGATTATGTGTTTATTACAACTACCGCTATATCCGATCCCGGTGTTGGCAATATTAACTTTAACGCAATATCTTACACCAGTGCAACTATTTTGGTTATCGATGCGCTAGACAGAAATTCAGTTGACTGCACAAGTTTTCTAGAAACAATAGACGATAGCTCTAGTAGTATTAAAGGTTATGTTAAAATTACTAATGAAAATACTACGACTGAATTTGTACTATTTTCAATTGTAGGTAATCATACTCATAATTCTGGATATTTTAACATCCCTATATCCTATAGTTCGGGTTTTATTGGAACATGGACTAGCGGAACCAACATATCGGTTACCTTTAACGTAGTAGGTGATAAGGGAGATATTGGTGCTACTGGCCCGACTGGTCCAACTGGTCCTACTGGAGAAATGGGCCCGACTGGTCCTACTGGCCCAACTGGTCCTACAGGTCCAACAGGAGAACAAGGTCCTACTGGTCCTACTGGCCCTACCGGAGATATTGGTCCAACAGGACCAACAGGACCTACTGGACCTACTGGAGAACAAGGTTTAGTAGGTGATCAAGGACCTACTGGTCCTACTGGCCCAACTGGTCCTACAGGACCGACAGGACCTACTGGAGAACAAGGACCAACAGGATCTACTGGTCCAACTGGACCAACAGGACCTACAGGTGAACAAGGACCAACAGGATCTACTGGTCCAACAGGATCTACTGGTCCAACTGGTCCGCAAGGTGAAATTGGACCTACTGGTCCAACAGGACCTACTGGAGAACAAGGCCCAACAGGATCAACCGGTCCAACTGGTCCTACCGGTCCAACTGGTCCTACTGGCCCAACTGGTCCTACTGGAGAACAAGGTCCAACGGGTCCAACTGGTCCTACCGGCCCAACTGGTCCTACAGGTCCAACTGGAGAACAAGGTCCAACGGGCCCAACTGGTCCTACCGGCCCAACTGGTCCTACAGGTCCAACTGGAGAACAAGGTCCAACGGGTCCAACTGGTCCTACCGGCCCAACTGGTCCTACAGGTCCTACTGGTGAAATAGGTCCAACCGGTCCAACTGGTCCAACAGGAGAACAAGGTCCTACTGGTCCAACAGGTGCTACTGGTCCGACAGGACCTACAGGTCCTACAGGTGAACAAGGTCCAACTGGATCACAGGGTGAACAAGGACCGCAAGGACCGCAAGGACCCGAAGGCAAGTTTGGTGGGGCAAACTTTGATTACCAATTTATATCAAAATTAGATACAACAGATCCTGGAACAGGAAATGTTAACCTTAATAATGTCGCTTACAATTTAGCCACAGTTTTAGTTATTGATGATTTAGATAGAAATTCAGTAGATTGTAGTAATTTCCTAGCAACAATTGATGACAGCAGTAGCAGTATTAAGGGTTATGTTAAAATTACTAATGAAAGTTCAAATACTGAATTTGTACTATTTGCAATAACTGGTAATCACACTGATAGCGGCACTTATTTTGAAGTACCTATTAGTTACAGTTCTGGATATTTAGGCACTTGGACTAGCGGAACCAACATATCGGTTACTTTTAACGTAGTAGGTGACAAGGGAGATATTGGAGCTACAGGTCCAACCGGTCCAACCGGTCCAACCGGTCCAACAGGAGAACAAGGTCCAACTGGTCCTCAAGGTCCTACTGGTGCCACAGGCCCAACAGGTGCAACCGGTCCAACCGGTGAACAAGGACCAACAGGCGCAACTGGTCCAACTGGTCCAACAGGTGAACAAGGACCAACTGGTCCAACCGGTCCAACTGGACCAACAGGACCTACGGGGTCAACGGGGCCAACAGGTCCAACGGGGCCAACAGGTCTTACAGGGGAAATAGGCCCAACCGGACCTACAGGGCCAACTGGTCCGCAAGGAGAACAAGGACCTACCGGACCTACAGGGCCAACTGGTCCGCAAGGAGACATTGGTCCTACCGGTTCTACTGGTCCAACGGGTGAAACAGGAATAACAGGTGCTACTGGTCCAACTGGACCAACTGGTCCTACTGGTCCTACTGGAGAAATGGGCCCGACTGGTCCTACTGGTCCTACTGGAGAAATGGGCCCGACTGGTCCTACTGGTCCTACTGGTCCTACTGGTCCAACTGGAGAAATGGGCCCAACTGGTCCAACAGGAGAACAAGGACCTACCGGTCCTACTGGTCCAACTGGAGCTACAGGACCAACTGGTGATATAGGTCCAACAGGACCAACAGGGGACACTGGTCCAACTGGTCCAACGGGTGCTACTGGTCCAACTGGTCCTACAGGGCCTACAGGACCGCAAGGAGACATTGGATTAACTGGTGCAACTGGACCAACGGGTCCAACTGGCGATACGGGCGATACTGGGCCAACGGGTCCAACTGGCCCAACTGGCGATACGGGCGATACCGGTCCTACTGGTCCAACGGGTCCAACTGGTCCAACAGGACCGCAAGGAGATATCGGTCCTACAGGACCTACAGGACCTACAGGACCAACTGGTCCTACTGGGCCAACTGGAGAAATGGGTCCAACTGGTCCAACAGGTCCAACTGGCCCTACGGGTGAACAAGGGCCAACAGGTCCAACTGGCCCAACTGGCCCAACTGGTCCTACCGGTGAACAAGGATTAACTGGTGCTACTGGTCCAACAGGGCCCACTGGTCCAACTGGTGAACAAGGTCCAACTGGTGCTACCGGTCCAACTGGTGCTACTGGACCTACCGGTCCAACTGGACCTACAGGACCAACTGGAGAACAGGGTCCAACTGGTGCTACCGGTCCAACTGGTCCAACTGGTCCAACTGGCCCTACGGGTGAACAGGGTCCAACTGGTGCTACAGGTCCTACAGGCCCACAAGGTTTAATAGGTCCTCAAGGACCAGAAGGTAAGTTTGGCGGTGCAAACTTTGAATATGTGTTTATTGCAACAACCGCTACTACAGATCCCGGTGTTGGTAATATTAATTTTAACACAATATCTTACACCAGTGCTACTTTTCTTATTATTGACGCTTCAGACAGAAATTCAGTAGACTGTACTAGCTTCCTTGAAACCATAGACGACAGCTCTAGTGGAATCAAAGGCTATGTTAAAATTACTAACGAGAGCAGCGCGACAGAATTTGTTCTTTACTCAATTGTTGGAAACCATATACATCAAAGCGGTTATTTTAATCTTCCAATTTCCTATAGTTCAGGCTATACAGGTACCTGGACCAGCGGTACAAATGTTTCTGTAACATTTAACGTAGTTGGTGACAAAGGCGACACCGGTGCTACTGGTCCAACTGGAGCTACAGGTCCCACTGGTCCCACTGGTCCAACCGGCCCAACTGGTCCAACAGGAGAAATGGGTCCAACTGGTGCTACTGGTCCAACCGGTCCAACTGGTCCAACAGGAGAAATGGGTCCAACAGGATCAACCGGACCTACAGGCCCGCAAGGACCAACTGGAGCTACAGGTCCTACTGGACCCACCGGTGAACAAGGTCCTACAGGACCAACAGGGCCCACTGGTCCTACTGGCGCACAAGGTCCAACTGGTGCTACCGGTCCAACAGGAGAACAAGGTCCTACTGGTCCAACCGGCCCAACTGGAGCTACAGGTCCAACTGGGCCTCAAGGAGATATTGGATTAACGGGCGCAACAGGTCCAACTGGACCCACTGGTCCTACAGGACCTACAGGACCAACTGGTCCTACAGGTGAAATAGGCCCAACTGGTCCAACAGGAGAACAAGGACCTACTGGACCAACTGGTCCTACTGGGCCAACTGGAGCTACAGGTGAACAGGGGCCAACTGGGCCAACTGGACCAACTGGTTCACAAGGAGATGTTGGACCTACCGGACCTACAGGATCAACTGGTCCTACAGGACCAACAGGACCTCAGGGAGATATTGGAGCAACTGGTCCAACTGGTCCTACAGGACCAACAGGACCTCAGGGAGATATTGGTCCTACAGGACCTACAGGACCAACTGGGCCCACAGGTGAGCAGGGTGCAACTGGTCCTACAGGACCTACTGGAGCTACTGGTCCAACTGGTCCAACTGGAGAAATGGGCCCAACTGGTGCTACAGGTCCAACTGGCCCAACTGGACCTACAGGCCCTACGGGCGAACAAGGGCCAACCGGCCCAACTGGCCCAACTGGCCCAACTGGAGCTACTGGTCCAACAGGCGAGCAAGGTGCAACAGGACCAACTGGACCAACTGGACCTACAGGACCAACTGGTGTATCGGGAGCTAGAACCTACACAGTTACAAATAACGGTGCAGGCAGTTATAGTATAGACGGCAGCGCCAATCCAACACTGTATCTTTTAAAAGGATTTACCTATACATTCTCAGTTAGTGCGAGCGGACATCCTTTCTGGATTAAAACTTCTCAAACAACAGGCACTACAGATGCTTATAACACAGGTGTAACAAATAACGGTATCGATAGTGGTACTATAACATTTGCTGTACCTTATGATGCTCCCTCTACATTATATTATATTTGCCAGTTCCATTCATCAATGGTCGGCACAATTTATATAAATGAACTTGGTCCAACAGGCAATATAGGCCCCACCGGACCTACCGGCCCAACTGGCGCAACAGGTCCAACTGGTCCTACAGGTCCAACTGGTGAGCAAGGTCCGACTGGTCCAACCGGCCCAACTGGCCTAACTGGCCCAACTGGAGCTACTGGTCCTACAGGCCCACAAGGTTTAACAGGACCGCAAGGACCTGAAGGTAAGTTTGGCGGCGCAAACTTCGATTATGTTTTCATTACTACTACTGCAACTACCGATCCAGGCGTAGGTAACTTAAACTTTAACACACTATCTTATACCAGTGCTACTATTTTGGTTATAGACGCACTGGATAGAAACTCTATTGATTGTTCTAGCTTTCTAGATACCATTGACGATAGTGGTAGCAGTATTAAAGGTTATGTCAAAATTACCAATGAAAGCAGCGCAACAGAATTTGTACTGTTTGCTATTACCGGTAATCACACTCATAATACAAATTACTTCAATGTTCCAATCTCTTATACTTCGGGATATGTTGGAACTTGGACCAGCGGAACAAATATTTCAGTTACCTTTAACGTAGTAGGCGATAAGGGAGATACTGGTGCTACAGGTCCAACAGGACCAACAGGGCCAACAGGGCCAACAGGATCAACTGGTCCAACCGGCGCAACAGGATCAACTGGTCCAACCGGAGCACAGGGCCCAACAGGTGCAACAGGACCAACTGGTCCTACCGGAGAAATGGGGCCAACAGGTGCAACTGGGCCAACAGGTCCTACAGGCGCACAAGGTCCAACTGGACCTACAGGCCCTACAGGCGAACAGGGTCCAACTGGAGCTACAGGCCCCACTGGTCCAACAGGCCCGCAAGGTCCAACAGGTCCAACAGGTCCGACTGGTCCTACAGGTGCACAAGGCCCAACTGGACCTACTGGTCCTACTGGAGAAATGGGACCAACAGGTCCAACAGGTCCAACTGGAGGGTTTGGATTTACAGGTAGTCAGGGCGACACTGGATTTACTGGCAGTCAAGGAGACGTTGGATATACTGGTAGCGAAGGATCTATAGGTTATACTGGTAGTCAAGGTATTCCTGGTGAGGCCGCTGCCGCTGGATATACTGGTAGTAGAGGTTATACTGGTAGTCAGGGAAATATTGGTTACACAGGCAGTCAAGGAAGCGGATTTACAGGCAGTGCTGGATATACCGGAAGTAGCGGAGTTACAGCATTTACATCCTTAACTGACGCTCCAAATAGTTATAGTGGTGCTGCCAACAAAGTTGTAGTAGTTAATACAACTTCTAATGGTCTAATTTTTGTTCCAGCATCGTCATTATCTGGTGGATCTTTTGGAAATTCAGATGGTGGTGATCCTTACTCAATATACGGCGGTACAACGCCTGTAGATGGTGGAGGAGTATAGGTTCAAATTACGAATAAATATGGACATAAACAACAAGATAATAAAAAATGGCAGTTAATATTCAATTAAGACGCGGTACAGCAGCCCAATGGACAGCAGCTAATCCTATTTTAGCACTAGCTGAAATGGCTATTGAAACCGATACCGATCAATTTAAAGTAGGTAATGGTGTAGATCACTGGAACGATTTACCCTACGGAGGCGTACAAGGCCCAAAGGGTGTACCTGGCTACTTTACAGGGTTAGACCTTATAGGTGTTTCGTCTAATATTAATGATCGTCCTGCGAGTGCAAATAACGGGGATGCATGGGGTTTGGCTACTGGCACAAATCTCACCATATATATTTGGAACGTAGATACATGGTACAGTGCTGGACCAATAACTAGTCCTCCTACCTATCCTATTGCTAACACTATTTTTGTTGCTATTGATGGTGACGACGATGCTTCAGGAGATTCTCCCGCAGCAGCAGTGCTTACTATTGAAAGAGCTGTTACCCTTGCTACGGCTAGACAGACACTTACACTTATAGAAGTTGGTCCAGGAACTTACTTAACTGAAGGTCATATTGACTTACCTGATAACTGCATAATTAAATGCGCACACAGATCTGTTATTATAAAACCTGATACAGGATTTGAAGAGCGTAATGTTTTTAGATTGGGGAGTGGTTGTTTTGTTGAAGGGTTTATATTTGAAGGTTGGAGAGTAAATGATCTAGATAATCCTACAGAAGGTTTTGCAATTTGTTTTAGACCAGGGGCTGTAATTCGTAGAGCACCATACGCTCACAAAATTGCAGTTAGAAGTATTCCTTATTGGGATACTATTGCTCCCCCATTAGATAGAAAAAAAGGAAATCCTCTTATTGGTAGAGGAGCTGGAGTAGTTCTTGCAGACGGACTAGTCTGCGATAAGGATAGTACATTTCCTAATATTATGACCTGGGGTGCTACGCCGGTGTCTCCTAACGGTGTAGGATATTGTGCTAAGAATGGTGCTGCTATTAATGCTGTCAATGCCGTTGCTTTGTGGGCACACAAACATTTCTATGCGCTTGATGGCGGACAACTTATTCTTTCTGGTTGTAGCACACAATTTGGTGACTACACCATGGTTTCAAAAGGATATAGGAATTTAGTAAACCCTTATGAATCTACTGCTACTTTTGTCGCACAGCCTACTGCAGCTAATACCATCACTTCTAATACTTCAACAATTATTAACACGATGTGGGCCGCACTTACTGCTACAGGATACACGTCAACCTGGGATGCTGAAGATGAAGCATTAACTAAGCGAGATGCGAACACTTTTCTTCAGGTGGTAAGATGGGTTCTTCAAACAGGAAATGAAAAGCCCGCACTTGATTTTGCTAGAGGTTTATTTGATGTTGCTGCAAATAAAGTATTTTCTAACGACAAATTAAATGCTTTTACATTCTCGTTTGATAATATGCGAGATCAAATACTCGCATATCTATCATCGGCGCCAGAACAATATAATACTACAACCTGTAAAAGAGATATAGGATTTATAGTAGATGCTATTGGTATGGATTTGCTATATGACAGTACCTCAGACAGTAACTTTGCAGGTTTACAATATTGGAATCAGACAGGTCTCACAGGAACCATCTCTAGCGGGACAACAGCAACAATCGCAGCTATTGGATACCTCAAAGATATAGCTCTACAATACGTAACAGCCACACTTACTACTACAATGGTGCAACTGTTTACTACCATTACAAACATTATTTCTACTGCCACAACAGTAAGTAACTGGATAAGTTATGGAGGACTACCCTCTTCTACTGCTTCATATATTGCATCTTATAATGATTTACAAACTAATAAAACTACCATGCAGGATGCTGTGATTGCATTTGTTGGCTCTACCTATCCAACATTAGTATATAATACACAAACCTTCAGACGAGATATAGGTTATATTATAGATAGTGTAGGTTTTGATTTACTGCATGGAGGGAACGTTCAAAGTATTAAAAGTGGCGTCTCTTACTACGGATTCAGTAGCACCAGTAGTAGCATTGGTAATGAATTAGACATTACTATTGCTGCTTACAATTATATTAAAAAGCTATTACCCTATATTATAACTGGTGTAACTGCCACAAATGTTTATCAAACAGGTACTGTGCAGGTTATTTCTGCTAATACCGGAACAACAAATGACGTGAATGCACTTATTTCTAAACTAACATTTATAAATCAAATTTTAACAAACGGACCAGAAGTTGCTGATCCATTTATACCTATAACCGGAAGCATCACTACTAGTACCGCTACTATAAATGCTTATAATATTCTACTTTCTAATGAAGATTTTATAAAAGAAGAATTAATTGCCTATACAAAAACTTTAGCACCAGCTATGGTAACGGATATAGTATATCAATTGAATAGAACACTTACTTCTACGCAATTGCAGGTAGAGCCAAGTCTCATTACGGCAATAGGACATACCTGGTCAGGTGTAATGGCGGGAGTAGCATTAACTAAAATACCGCCTGCAAGAAATCAAACTAAGATACAGGACAGTATATTAGAGTTAGATCAAGGCACCGTTATTGCCAGTGGACAAGACGATCAGGGAAATGCTATCTTTGTTGGCGGTTTAGAGATAAATGCAGACACCGGTGAATTAACCGGACCGCCATTTACATCTGCTGTCAATCAAATTGCGATGAGAGCATCAATTACTCGGAGTTTCTAATGTCAAGAATAACATGTAAAACACCTTCCTCTGCTAGACCATTGAGTATTAGTGTGGTGGATTTAGGTACCAACTGGCAATCAATAGCCGAAGCCCCAGATTTCAGCGTTCCGGACACTTCTAATGCATTTCCAACAAGGGATCCTACCGACACAGATAGAGCCATTAGACCCGGAGAAGTTTATCTAACAACTCCTATTGCTGCTAAAAACAAAACTACATCAACAACATGGATTGATGTAAAAATGGTTACTGAAACAGGAGTAGAAGTTAACTTTGGAAGAATTTCCGTACCAGGTACAGAAACTAGTTTTATTCCTGTACAAGGTAGAAGTTTATTAAAAAGAATTTCAACTTCAACTAATGGGGATAGATTGTTTGTAAGAGCACAGACCAGTTCAACTTTTGATATTTGGCTAGCCGCAGAAGAAAAACTGTCAAGTGAACACATAGGTGTTATAGGTGGATAAGTTAATATCAGGAAAGACTAGAATTCTTGGGCAGTCTATTGCCTACGATGTGCCTATCACTCTGGATCCCGTACCTTACGTTGGTGCACAGATATATGGTACTGACGGAAAAATGTACTATTCCAATGGTACGCAGTGGGTTGAAGCAGGAAAAACTGGATTTACCGGCAGTATTGGATTCACTGGATCACAGGGCGACACTGGGTTTGTTGGTAGTCAAGGAGATATTGGTTTTACCGGTTCACTTGGCTATAGCGGTTCAAAGGGAGATATAGGATATACAGGCAGTCAAGGATATACAGGCAGTCAAGGTATACCTGGAGGATTTGGCGGGGCAACTTTCTTATATACATTTGTTTCAACTACTACCAATACTGCACCTACGATTGGAACTTTAAAATTTAACAACTTACTTTTATCATCTGCTACAGAATTGTATATCGACGACGAAGATACAGATGGCACTAACATAACCGCATTCTTAATAACTGTCGCTGACTCTACCAGTCAAATTAAAGGACATTTTAGATTAAGTAGATCTGCTACACCTGCAGATTTCGTGATGTTTACCATTAGTGATCTAGTTGATAATAGCGGATGGTTTACAATTGAATGTGAGTATTTGTCTGGTAGCCAAAGCTCTTTTATTGACAATGAAGATTTACTTATAACTTTTGCAAGAACTGGCGACAAGGGGGACACCGGGTTCACAGGTAGTCAGGGAGAAATAGGTTATACAGGAAGTAGGGGAGATTTAGGCTATACAGGTAGTTTGGGTTACACTGGCAGTGAAGGCGCGGGATTCACGGGTAGTCGAGGCGACACTGGATTTACTGGCAGTACGGGAGGCGCAGGTCAATCAGGATTTACAGGTAGCAGCGGAGAAATTGGTTATACTGGTAGTCAAGGTTTTACCGGTAGTACAGGGTATACTGGAAGTAAGGGAGAACCGGGAGAAGCAGCAGCTATCGGATATACTGGTAGCCAGGGTGATTTAGGGTTCACTGGTAGTGCTGGTTATATTGGTGTAGATGGTTATACCGGAAGCCAAGGTTTTACAGGAAGTGCTGGGGCAGGATTTACTGGTAGTGCCGGATTTACTGGTAGTAAAGGAGACCCGGGCGAGGCAGCGGCAATAGGTTATACAGGTAGTGCAGGTAGTGCTGGAGCTACAGGTTATACTGGAAGTCAAGGTAATATAGGCTATACTGGCAGCAAAGGAACCCCACCATTACAAATAGTTAATTTTTGGCAAGAAGGAGCATTAAGCCCTCGAGTAGGAACAATTAGATGGTATGCTGCTTTTGATTTGGATGTAGTTAAAATCACTGCTAGATTGGGCGTTGCGGCAGATAGGGATGTGATCGTGCAAATTAATAAAAATGGGATATCAACTAAATTAATAACAATACCTGCTTATAGTTTTGGACCGATAGTGGATACGGGCGTCATAAATATGAGCATAAACGACTATTTGACTATAGATTTAAATCAAGCAGGAGCAGGAGCTGTAGGAAATGATTTATATCTACAGTTTATATATAATGGTACAGCCTACATTTAAGGGAAATAGTAATGCCAATTTTTAAAACCAATAAAACGACTTATGTTACACATGCAATCTATGAAGATCCTAGACCTGCAGGTAACAGAATGTATGTTTGGGGCGAAGCCCATTCTCGTGATACTTTAGAATATCAACTAACAGACGGTTTCAATCACAACGTGGCAAAAACTAGCATTGCGGGCTACGGTTTTCCTGCTCTAGGATATTCCAGCATACGTTACGACGGTGTTCTACTATTAACTGGTGAAACAGTTCACTGTTTACATATAACAACAAACAACAATTCAGACGACAATACTTTAGATTTCAAACACATGTTGTCTATGGATCCAAACAATCAAATAAGAAATCACAGATTTGTAACCTACGGTCCAGATTCTGCAGTTGTTAATATTCATAATCACATGGTTTATAATAATGCTAACCCTGCAATGTATTATGAAATCTTTTATAATCCAGGATCACAGAAATTAGACCTTGCAACTATTTCACAGAGCAGCAGCATTGCCTATAGACAAACCTGGATGAATAACATAAGAAATTCTACAGGCTACATTCAATGTATTACGCAGGCATCAGGTAGCACTAGAACAGCCTATCCTCAAACTTGGGGTCCAGGAAGAATTAGAAACTTCCTTGGAGGAAGCGGATTTACTGTAGAAAATAGCACACTTTATAATTCACAGATGATCCAAAGAATTGGTGATTCAACTGCCGGTTTAGGTTTGTTCCTTTTGAATAATGTCAGCAACGATTACACGCAGACTATTATACGGTACGACGACAGTGCCAATGCTATTACCACTCTTCAAACAATAAATGCCATTCCTTATCAATCTGGAGGAGGAAGCAGTACAAGTACCGGTTGGTTACTACCCGGTACCACTACTACAAACATGGGCGGTGCTAGAAGTTTCACAGTAACAACCACAAATATTAAGGTCAGCAGTCAGACATTCGTAGATCCTTCTACAAGCACAGGTAGAGCATGGTATACACCATTTTTTGATCTAGGTGTAAATTATCAGCCTTTCTATTATCAATGGAATACTGCTACAGACACATTTGGCCGTTCAAACGACGTTATTGTTGATTGGAGAGGCACAGGAACTCAATGGGCAGCAACAGCCACACAGTGGCATTATTTCCTTCCTGACAATGTCAGTGGTGCCACCCTAGATCAAACCTATCAACTCTCTAGACCGCTATGGAATGAAACTTGGACTGTTACAGCTGGTAGTACCACCACAAGGTATGTGATGTTAATGCAGTTACATGGTAACGGTGTTGCTTACGATAACAACCATTTATTGAGAACATTTGTTACATTCCAAGTAGACGCTGTCAATCCAAAGTACCTTGTAAGACACAGTCAACTTATTATTCCTTACACACCTAAGAATGTAATATGGTTGAATTCAGATCATACATTGATAGGTGTATTTGGACTCAATCAATTTAACATTTATTCTTTCAACCAAGATACTGGTTGGAACCTAACTGTTCAATTGAATAACAGATTTGACGCAGTAGGCCTAGATGCATTTAACAGAATTTGGGCTGTTGAACCCGGTCCCTTTGGCGGTTACGGTCGCATTCATCTATTATCTTCAGCAGTGCCTAGTACCTTAACAATCAATCTATTTGAGCCAAGTTATAACTTTACCGGTACAAATATTAACACTACAGCTACGGTAAGCGCCTATGATCAATCAGGAAACAGAATAGCAGCAAATGTTACCTTGTCAATAGAAGGTACTTCAATGAGATTTATAAACACACTGTCGGAACAGGTTGCATCCCTAAGCACAATAACTTCTGTGTCAACAGGGGTAGATGTTAGCGTTGTAATTGTAGGCAGCGGAATAAGTTATATTAATGGTTCAGTGACAATTTAAGAGGTAGAAAATGCAAAAGGACACAATTAAAGAAATCAGTACAAATTTTACAGACGAAGAAGGCAATGTCAGTACAGTCGTGACAACTAGCACGTTTAGAATGAACTATGCTGCAGATACACTGACTATTTCTCGAGTTAAAATTGAGGAGGGACAAGAAGTAGCTACACCAATCATGATTCAACCGTGGAAGTGTTTGCCTAACGGTTCAACATCAAATTTTGCCAATGCACAGGACGCATTTGACTGGTTTGAAGAAAATATTAAACCAACTATTGTATAAGGAAATATAGATGGCCAAACTTAAAACAAACAAATATCCTGTTTCTACTGCTGCTATAGTAGAGGATCCTATTCCCGGTGCTGACAAACTTTATTTTTGGCTAGACGCTTATGATAAAATTACACTGGCTTCAATCTTAGACGTAGGTTTGAATCAAAACACAAGCTCTAATGATGTTGCAGGATTTGGTGATACTAGACCAGGCCTAAGTTCACTACTGGCTAGACTGTTGTTAACAGGCAATACAGTTGATGTGCAATTGAGAAGCAACAACGATAATACACAGTACGCCAATATTGAACCGCTTACATGGATGTCTATGGACAGCGGTAGACCTATCAGAAAAGTTAGATATGACACAGATGGAACAAATAAAGTTGTTAGTATGTGGGGTGGGATACCAGGTCCAGATTCTGTAAATCCAAACATGGGTCCGGGATTCCCGCAAAGTGGACATTATTCTACTCGAATTAATGTACGCTTTAATCCCGAATCCCTTAATATTTCATTACCAAGGGTCAACAATGGTGGCTTTTCAGGTAGCGGATTATTTTTTAGTTCGAATCAGCCAAGTAGCCTAGGACGTTGCGGTCCATTGCACTATCCTGTGTTTTACAATGCTGCCACTAACAACCTAGTTGTTATGAGTTGGGGCGGTATTTTAGATTCGAGTAACATTGGTGCGTATAACAGCAACCAAAATGGAACGCAATATACTCCCAGTGCAGCATTCTGTAGCTTCACTAGCTGGATCAGCACATCCCCTAGCGGAAGCAGAGACAGTCCAACCTATCAGTATAATAAAACAAATCAGTTTTTAGGATTAGATGCATCAAACAGATGTTTATTTTTTACCAATGATCTTACCACTGATTATAATCATATAATATATCGTTACGCAGACTCCGACAACACCGTAGCCACATTATTCAGCAATAGT
>Ga0129333_10001580_pt1 | contig 20737 bp, 19 predicted proteins | sample CPB6_08_DNA_FD_94474 | JGI IMG/M metagenome (GOLD analysis project Ga0129333, IMG submission 94474) | Freshwater to marine salinity gradient microbial communities from Chesapeake Bay, USA - CPBay_Sum_0.6_0.8_DNA | ecosystem: Environmental > Aquatic > Marine > Coastal | place: USA: Chesapeake... | reverse complement strand
TGCAAATACGTCCGTTACGGACATCATTGCGACTACGATTCAGTCGCGCACTCGTCAGATCGCTGACAACGTCACCAAAAATAACGCTCTTCTTGCCAAGCTAAACCAGCGCGGCAACGTGAAACCGTTTGGCGGTGGCTCGTCAATCATGCAGGAACTGTCGTTCGCCGAAAACGGCAACGCCGGCTTCTACTCGGGCTACGACCTGTTGCCGGTTGCTGCGCAGGATGTGATCTCGGCCGCCGAGTTCAGCATCAAGCAGCTTGCCTGCCCGGTCGTCATCTCTGGCCTCGAGCAGCTGCAGAACAGCGGCCGCGAGGCGTTCATCGACCTTCTCGAGGCTCGCATCAACGTCGCCGAGTCGACCATGGCGAACAAGCTCGCCCAGTCGATCTACAGCGACGGCACGGGCTCGGGCGGTAAGGAAGTCGTCGGCCTCAACGCCGCCGTTCCTGCCGATCCGACTACGGGCACCTACGGTGGCATTGATCGTGCGACGTGGACCTTCTGGCGTTCCAAGCTGTACGACTTCTCGGCTGCCTCTGTCACGCCGAGCGCGAGCACGATCCAGGCTGGCCTCAACACGCTCTGGGCGTCGCTCGTGCGTGGTGCTGATCGACCGGACTTGATCGTTCTCGACAACACCTACTGGAGCTACTACATGGGCTCGCTCCAGGCTCAGCAGCGCTTCACCGATCCGGCCACCGGCTCGCTCGGCTTCCCGACCGTGAAATTCATGGACGCGGATGTCGTGCTTGATGGCGGCATTGGTGGCTATTGCCCGGCTGCGACCGGCTTCATGCTCAACACGAAGTACCTGTTCCTCCGTCCGCATCGCGACCGGAACATGGTTTCTTTGAGCCCGAACCGTCGCTACGCCATCAACCAGGACGCCGAGGTGCAAATCCTTGCGTGGGCTGGTGCGATGACTTGCTCGGGCGCTCAGTTCCAGGGCCGTATCCAGAACTAATGACCTCGTGGTGGGGTCACCCTTGCCTTACCGGGTGGGGTGACCCCTCGCCTGGTAAGGCTTTTTTGGGAGTGTGAAATATGGCAGCGACTTACAGCGCAGCAGTAAACGCCAACAACCCGGCCGTCGTCGATACGGCGGCGTCGCAAGACACGGGCGCGGCTGTTGAAGGTATCGGATTGCGTGGCGCAGATGGTGTGAGCCTTGGCGGCTCTCGCATTGGCGGCGCGCCTGGTACTGACTTTAAGTACGAGACAAACGTAGCCTAAAACCGAGCGGGGCTTCGGCCCCGCTTTTCTTTGAACTCAAAAAAGGAAAACGACATGTTAGTGAATGCCACCACGACGCCAACAGATTGGAATGCGGTCGCCGACGCGCCGGGCCTCGACGAGGATCGGTTTGCGGGCGACGCAAAGTTGTTTGTTCAGTTCTTCCGTAAGCCTGTGCTTCAGCCTGGGCTCTCGCAGCAGGAAGGCCGCGCAATCTACAAGGAAACTGATTACATCCGAATTATGGTGCCTGGCGACAAGCTGAGCGTTATCGAGCGTCCCGTTGACTCTATCGACGCGCGCCGGTTTGCCGACAAGTACGAAAAGTGGAAGGCGGGCGCCGGTAACGCCGTCGAGGGCACACCGCTCTCGTCGCTGCCGAAAATGACGCCGTCGAAGGTTGAGGAATACAAATTCTTTGGCCTGCACACAGTCGAGCAACTGGCCGACGCGAACGACAACCTCGGTCAGAAGTTTTTCGGCTTCCAAGAAGACAAACGCGCTGCGAAGGCGTTCATCGAGCTTGCGAAGGGTAATGCGCCCATTGAGAAGATGAACGAAGAGCTGAAGGCGCGCGATAGCAAGATTGAAGAGCTACAGGCCCAGATCGAGGCTATCACTCGAATGATGGGTGCCAAGTCGGGAAAGTCCAAAACTGACGCGGAGTAAAGGAACCGGATGGCTTACCAGATCATAGACGAATCGTCCCTTTCGGCTATCGTTCAAAACGTAGCCGCTCTGGTGAGCTATCCGACGCCGTCGGACCCGGCCGGATCGCCTGACCCGTCTGTGCAGCAGATGGTGCAGGCGGTCAACTTGGCCGGTTACGACCTGCTGTCGATGAACGATTGGCAGGAATTGCAGAAAGTTCACACGATGTCGATTGAGGCCGCAACGGCGGGTCAATCGGAGCGTGCGTTCGATTTGCCGGAAGACTTTTACGAGTTTGTCGATCAAACGCAGTGGAACTCGTCGATGCAATGGCCGGCAATCGGCCCCATCTCGCCGCAGTTCTGGCAGCAGCTCATCATTCGTCAAACGTTGCCGACGCTGTCGTTCTATTGGCAGGTTCGCAGCAACAAGCTCTACATCCTGGTCCCACCCACTGAAGCTCAAACACTGTCTTTCTATTACCAGTCGTTCGCGTGGGTGCGCGACCAGGATAACCCCGACCTTTACAAAAACCGCGCGACCAAAAACGGCGACGTAATTCTGCTCGACTCGTACCTCGTCACGCTACTTGCGCGAGCGAAGTGGCTCGAGATGAAGGGGCTGGATTCCAGCGCCGCGATGCGCGACTTCCAGGTTAACTTTGAAAACCGCAAGGGCAACGAGAAGGGCGCGCCGGTGCTTACGATGGTACGCACGTTCTCGTACCCGTACATCCAGCCGCTCACCAACACGCCTGACACCGGGTTTGGAGGAGTGGGCTAGTGCCGCTTGTCCCGCTAAAGGCGTGGAAGACTCCACGGCTGGCGGCGGCTGCGCAAGTGTCGCAGCTGATCGTTTCGCCTGCGCCGGTGGGCGGACTCAACTATCGCGACCCGATCAGCAACATGGCGCTGACCGACGCGTTGGTAATGCGTAACTTCATTCCGAAGCAGACTGGCGCAGAACTGCGCAAGGGCTGGCAGTACCACACGCTGCCGCTTACTGAAGTTGCCGATATCAAGTCTTTGTTTGCGTACAACGCGCCAAATCCTGCCAACAGCAAATTATTTGCAGCGGCTGGTGGCGATATCTTTGACGCGACCACGCCGGAAGTGGCTCCGACCGTTTCGCAGGCCTCGACTGGCAGCACGAACGACCTTTGGAGCACAACGCAGTTCTCTACGGTGGCGGGCAATTTTTTGCTGGCTGTGTCGCCTGGCGCTGGCTACTGGACGTACAACGGCACGACATGGACGCAGCAGACGGTCACCGGGTTGCCGGCCAATCCAACAAGCGTCGCAGTGTGGAAAAACCGAGTGTGGTTTACGGTGCAGGAAAGCGCCAGCGTTTACTACCTCGATACGGTTAATGCGATTACTGGCACCGCGGTCGAGTTTCCGATGGGCGCGATGCTGCGCAACGGCGGCTTTGTGCGCGGGCTTGTTAATTGGACGCTCGACGCGGGTTTAGGAATTGACGACTACCTCGTCGTCGTTGGCTCGCAAGGCGACGTGTCGGTTTGGCAAGGCACTGACCCCTCTGATCCAACTAAGTTTAGCATTCGTGGCGTTTGGTACGTTGGGCCGGTTCCGCTTTACGGCCGGTTCTTTACCAACTTTGGTGGCGACGTGATGCTGCTCTCCGAGCTAGGCATCGTACCCGTCTCGCGTCTTGTGAACGGTCAGTTCAGCGAGATTCAGCCGGGGCCGTCTCAAAAAATTCAGTCAGTGCTGTCGCCGATTATCAGCAAGCTTCGCGAAGAAGTTTCGTGGGACGTTTATCTCGTCCCAAACAGTGACGTGCTGGTTATTAAGCTGCCGCCCGTTGATGGAACGTACGAGCAGTACGCGATGAACATCAACACCGGCGCGTGGTGCAACATCGCCGGCATGCCGATGACGGCAACCGCCATGCTCAACGGCCAGTTGTATTTCGCGACCGATGACTCTGCGGTGGCGAAAGGCTTCTACGGTGAGCTCGACCAAGTCGCTGCGGACGGCAACGGCGGCCAGGCTGTCGATGGCGAGCTGCAGACGTGCTTTAACGCGTTCAATACGCCGGGCCAGTTGAAGCGATTCACGATGGTGCGTCCGGTCTTTATTGCTCGTCAACCGCCGTCAATTAAGTTGCGTCTCAACACTCAATACTCGTTTGGCAACGTTGCCGGCGCGCCGTCATTTACTACCGAGCCTCGACCGGAGTGGGATGACGCGGAGTGGAACTTGGCGCGCTGGGCGTCCTCTTCGAATACCTACGAACTGTGGATCGGCGTAACAGGCTTGGGCTATTACGGCTCGTTACGTATGCGTATTCGCGGGCTAGGTGGCTCAACAATTTTTGCAAGCTTTCACGTAATGAGTGAAGTCGGCGGGGTGATGTGATGACACCGTTAATGACCAACGCTCCAACATCAACGCCAAGCTCGGGTGGTAATGCGCTCATTGCTGCGCTGCGCGCCGGAAGTGCTCCGGCAGGCGCGATGCCCGGCGGCGTCAAAAATTTATCGTTCCCGTGGCAGAAGGCGACCGGCGGTGCTTTGGTTATGCCCCCGCCGAAAACGCCGTCGCAGCCACCGCCGCCGGTAGCTCCCCCGCCGCCGCCTCCTATTGTTGACCCGCCAGCTCCACCGCCGCCTCCTCCAAAGACGGAGGACGACTTCCGCAATGGAAACTTTACCTACGACGACTTGAAAGGGATCGGTAACGACAACTGGGATCGTGAGACAGGCAAAAATCCGAATCCGACGGCAATCGTTATTGATGCCAATAAGGATCGTGTGAAGTACGTCGACACCGCCAACCCGGTGCTGAACCTCGTTCAAAAAGACCCGACGATTGCGCCGCCGTCGCCCGTTGCCACCATTGGCATGGACGAGATGGGCGAAAAATTCGGGTTGAGCGTAGGCGACTCGTCTGGCTTGCCCATTGTCGACATTCCAAACCCGTACGCCAATCCGATCCCGTTTGAGTTTGATATGGGCGTCGACAACGGCGGCGTACCGTCTGACGGTGTGCAGGTAGTGCCGACCCCCGCTGCGCCTGCGCCAGTCGCTGCAACTACGCCAGTGACAGATGAAGTGTCGGTGCGACAAACACTCGAGCAAATTCTCGCGGACAAAAATCCGCAGGTTGTTGTTCCGCCTCAAGCAGAGCCTATGCCTGAGAACGTCGATATCCCGGCGTTTGAAAGCGGGCTTGAATATAAGGGACCGGACTCGCTCTTTTTTACTCCCGCGCCGTTTGTCCCTGGATTTACGCCAGACCCCGACGTGTATGCAGCGATGCAAGCTCCACGTCCGATCGTGCAAGAAGCGCCCGAGCTCGATCCCGAACTTCTCGCGATGCTGAACATGCCGCAGCAGCCGGCGCCTGTGCAGGCGACGCAGCCTGTGCCAGAAGAGCCGATGTACGACATGCAACTGCCGAATTGGTATTTCGATGCTTTTGGAATGGGCTCAACAAGGTAACGAGGTAAATGAAGTTGGTGACGGACAAGCCAGGCGATCCTCCCGTTATCTGGGAATGGATGACCAAGCAGACGCAAATTCCGTGGAGCACGGACCTGCGAACGATTGCGGCTATCCGCGACGACGGCGAGATTGCAGCCGCTGTGGCGTTTGGCTCGTGGACAGCGGACAGCTGTTTTATTCACGTTGCGTTCGACACGCCGCACTCGCTCACGAAGGACTTGTTGAAAGCGACTTTTGAATACCCGTTTAAGTCTATTGGCGTGAAAGCAATTTATGGTTTGACGCCAAAAGATTTGGACAAGGCAATTCGGTTTAACAAAAAGATTGGCTTCAAGCAGATTGCGGAAACAGTCGACTGCGTGTTGCTCGAGATGCGCCGCGAAGACTGCCGGTACATTAAGGAGACTTTGCAATGAGTAAAGGCAAGGCGCCTCCGGCGCCAGACTATACCGGCGCCGCAATTGCGCAAGGGCAGGCGTCGAAAGAAAACGTCAACATGCAGAACTACGCCAACCGCCCGACGGTGAATACGCCGTGGGGGCAGGAGTCGTGGACGACGCAGGCGGTGACTGACCCTGCCACTGGGCAGCAGGTTACGCAGTGGACGCAGAACACGACGCTGACGCCGGAGCTCCAGGCCGCGCTTGATTCGCAGATCGGATTGCAGCAGCAGCGCAGCAACCTGGCTGAAGGCTTTATGGGGCGTGTCGGCGAGGCCTATTCGCAGCCATTCGATTGGCAAAATCTCCCGCAAATGGCGCAGGCTGGCCCAGCGCAGTTAGCGGCTGGCATTGCCGATTACTCGCCTGGGCTGTCCACCAATGTTTCGCAGCAGGGCGTTGTTGGAGGTTTTGACTTTCAAGGCCCGCAGATGGGCGTCAATGATTTTGTGGGCAACATTCAGCAGGGCGTTGCTGGAACTGCGTTGCAACAAAGCGTTGACCCGCTGATCAGCGCATTACGTACGAGCACGCCTACAGTAGGCCTCGACACTGGCTTCAATGCCAATACCGGCGGAATACAAACCGGCATCAATCCGTTGCAGGTCAACACGGCGTTTAATGCGAACACCGGCAACATTCAAACTAACGTTGCTCCAACGCAAGTCAATTCTGCCTTCTCATCGATGACTGGCGACTTGGCTCGCTCGACGCAGGGCGAGGCATTGCAGCGCCAGTTGACGATGGGCGACAACCCGGCGATGCCTGCCTTTGACGCATCGTATCGCGACTCGATAGCAACCGATCTTGTTGGGCGAATGCTGCCTGTGCATCAGATGCAGCAGCAGGCGCTTGAAACGCAGTTGGCTAACCAAGGCTTTCAAAAAGGCACTGAGGCATACAAACGCGCTTTTGATGACCTTGCTGGCCGGCAGGCTTCAGAGCGATACAACGCTTTGGACATTGCTGGCAACGAAGCGCAGCGCCTCTTTGGTATGCAAATGGGCCAGCGCCAACAGGCGTTTAACGAAGACGTTGGTGCGGGCAACTTTGCCAACTCTGCCGCTCAGGCTGCATTTCAACAGGGGCTTGCTCGTAACCAGTTTCAAAATCAGGCGACTGGTCAGGCTTTCAATCAGGCAATGTCTGCCCAGCAGGCAGGCAATCAGGCGCTTGGTCAGCAGTTTGGTCAGAACCTACAAGCCGCGCAATTTGGCAATGCTGCGCAGAACCAGATGTTCTCGCAGGACATGGCTGCTCGACAGGCTGCAAATCAGGCAATTGGGCAGCAGTTCGGTCAAAACCTGCAGGCGGCAAACTTTGGCAACGCCGCGCAGAACCAAATCTTCCAACAGGATACGGCGGCAAGGCAGGCTGCGAACGCTGCGCGCAATGACCAATTTCAGCAGGGGTTGCAGGCAAACCAGTTTGCGAATACGACGGTGGGGCAGGCGTTTGGGCAGTTGCTTGGCGCAGGCAACTTTGCTAACGACGCCGCAACGCGTCAGTTCCAGCAAAACCTTTCGCAGGGTCAGTTTGCTAACCAGGCCGTCAATCAGGCGTTCAATCAGCAGCTCGGTGCTGGGCAGTTTGCAAACGATGCCGCGCAGCAGTTGTATGGAATGCAGATGGGGCAAGCCGATCTTGCAAACCGCGCAAGCCAGCAGGCGTTTGGTCAGGACTTAGCTGCGCAAAATTTGCGAAACCAGGCGCTGGCGCAAGCCTCGCAAATGGATATTGCGCGGCAGCAAGCAAACAACGCAGCGATGCAGCAGCAGTTCCAAATGGAAATGGCGGCCGCGGAGCAGCAGAACCGGCTTCGTCAGCAGGCAATTGCAGAGCAGCAGCTGCAACGCTCCATGCCGCTCAACGAAATGAATGCGCTGCTAACGGGTCAGCAGGTCGGTATGCCGCAGATGCCAGGCTTTCAGAATGCGGGCCGCGCGGACACACCTGATTTGCTCGGCGCCGCGAATATGCAATATCAGGCGGCGCTTGATGCGCAGAACGCCAAGAACGCGGCGCTCGGTAATACGATGAGCGGGCTCTTTAGTTTGGGGAGCGCGGCGCTTGGGAATCCGTTTGCTTTTTCGGATCGGCGCCTAAAGCGAAACGTGAAGCGTGTAGGCACGCACTCGACGGGCGTAGGTTTGTACGAGTACGACGTGGCCGGATATCGCCAGCGCGGCGTGATCGCGCAGGAACTCGAGAAGGTGCGACCGGACCTCGTCCGTCGCCACTCGAGCGGTTACCTCACTGTGAATTACGGAGCGCTGTGACATGAACGACGATGTAATGCTTGAGTATTTGCTGCAAATGGGCGCGATGTCGCCTGAGGAGGAGCGCCTAGCTCGTCGTCAGGCTCAGGTTAACGCGCTGCGCGAGCAATCGATGCAGCCGATGCAAGGCGGAATGGCTGGTCGTGTTTATGTGGGCCCGTCGCTGACGCAAGGACTTGCGCAGCTAGGTCAGGCTTACGGCGCGCGAAAGGGGCAGGAGAAAGTCGATACCGAGCACGGCGCGTTTAATAAAACGCAGGGCGACATGCTGCGCGCAATGCAGCAGCGCATGACGCAGCGCCGTGCAATGTCGACTGGCACAACGCCGCCGTCAATGGTGCCGCCCGGAGGCACTCGTGGCGTCAAAAAGCCCTACGACCCCGAAGAAGATTACGGGATGTATTGAACGGAGAGCAGCATGGACTTCTACGAATCAATGCTTCAAAGCGATCCGTTTCTTACGCCGGAAGAGCTTTTGCGACGCCAGGTTGCTGGAAACGCCGCGCCGCGCGTGCTGCCCAAGGCAACCTCAAAGACCAGTGTTGGCGGCACATTGACGAACAACGTTAAGCCTGGCGATAGCTCAATGCTGCCGCAGACCGCGCGCGGCATGGCTGACTATTTCACGCGTAGGGGCATTGACGCTTACGCCGCTGAGCCAGACGTAAGCGGCTTGCAGCAGTACGCAAAGCAGCGCGCGCAAGAAGGCGAGAGCGCTATGCTTAATGCGCTGGCGGCAAACTATGCCGGCCGTCGTTTTGAGCCTGTGCAGGCGCAGTTCCTCAAGCGTGCAATGGCTGCGCAGGAGCCGCTGAAAGTCGGCAACGCAGGCTACATCACGCCGGGCGGCGAGTACGTCAAAGACCCGACGTACTCGCAAGACCGCCAAGCAGAAAAATACTTGCAGCTTGGTCAGTTATATAGCGGTCAGGCTTTGCGAGAAGATCAGGCCGAAGCAGACCGTGCCAATCGACTGGCTATTGCCGGTATGCGTGGTGCTAATAGCGGCGCGGACGATGCGCGGCTGTGGCGAGCTGAAGATAAGCTGCGCGGCGATTTTGACAAAGCTACGCAGAACTTAGAGACCGAGCTCGGCGCGACACGCAAAATCACTGACATCATTTCCGCAACACCTCCCGGCTCAAGACCCGACGCGATTACGCAGCAATCCCTTGTCATTTTGCTTAACAAGTTTTTGGACCCCGGCTCAGTAGTGCGTGAGGGCGAATTTGATCGCGTTGTGAAGGCTCAAGGCCTTGAAGGCCGTGCTCGCAACCTGCAGGCATATCTGCTGCGCGGTGAGCCGCTTAACGATGAGGCAATTAAGCAAATTAGCAGCCTCGCGGCACTTTACCAGCGCGCCGCGGAAGCAAAGCTAATGTCGGTCGCGCAAAACTACTCGCAACTTGCGCGCGCGCGCGGACTTGATCCAACGGCCGTTATTGTTAACCCCGCATATCGCGGGAATGGCGGCTCAAGCGACGATCCTCTCAACCTGTTCGGCAGGGGCCAGTAATGGCACAGACGATCAAAATGTCGGAAGTGCGCAAGCAGTTTCCGATGTACAACTCGGTCGACGACGAAAAGTTGCTTGAGGCAATTCGTCAGCGCTATTACGCCAGCATTCCTGCTGAGCAGTTTGGCGCAATGGTTGAGCGTGACGTTGAGATGCGCCCGCAGCTCACCGAAGAGTGGCGCCGCAACACGATGCGAAGTATGGCCGGCGCCAAGGCGAAGGAATCGTCTTGGCTGCGCCGCGCGGTTGAAAACTACGGCGCCGGTACCGCCGAGCTTGTCACGGGAGTGCAGCAGCGCTGGAACGACATGTTTGGTGACGACAAGAGCCAGGCAAACCTCAAGCGTCGTGCCGCAGATGAACGAGCCATCGCTGAGACGCTCGCTGAGAACACTTCTGGTGGCGGAGCTTTGCAAGTGGCTGGCAACGTCGCCCCAACGTTGGCAGTCCCCGCTGGCGCTTTTGCAAATACAGCAATGCGTACGGCGACGTTTTTGCCGCGCGCTTACCAGGCGCTGCGTGCGCGCAGCGCGATAGCCCCCGCCGCGACAACAACGGCGCGCCTAGGTGGCGCAGGGCTAGTGGGGGATTCGCTGCTTGCGGGCGGCGCGTATGGCGCTTTGCGGCCTACTGTCGAGGGCGAGAGCGTGCTTAACAACACGCTTGAAGGTGCCGCGCTTAGCGCCGCGCTCCCTGGGCTCGTTGGGGTCGGAAACTACGGGCGTCGGATGATTACCAAAGCTGGCGGCAGCGACCGTGCTGCTGAGCGTATTGTTAACGATATTGCCGGCGAGGGCGCAGACGCAGCAACGCGCCGAAGCGTATTGCAGCGCACGCTGTCTCAACTGCGCGGAAACGCGCCGCAAGGACCAATCCCGCTCTCGACGGCGGCGCAGCTCGATAGCGCCGACCTCGCTCGCCTCGAGCGCGGCAGCCGCGCGCGCGACGCATCTAATTGGTACGACTTTGACCTCACGCAGGCACGGTCGGTCGCTGACGAAGTCGGTCGTGCAACCAAAGAAGCAGATGCTCTTGCTGCTCGCCGCGCGACGCGTTCGCGGCTTTGGAATGAAAACTGGGCTGACGCGCAGCAGGGCGCTAACCTCGGCCAGTTCTCGGGCGACCTCGCGCAGTTCCGTAATTTCCTTGACGACGCAATGCTTGGGGCTGAAGCCAGCAACCCGACCGTGCGCGGCATGTTGAAGGCGATCTCGGACGACATCGAGCGCGTTACGGCGGCCGGCGCCGAATACACTCCGGCGCACTTGCAGCAAATTCGCGCCAATCTCAGCGCCCGGTTCAATCCCATGAACCCCAACGCGTTGTCAGCCGCTCCGCGCGATTCTGCGTCGCGCTTAGCAACAATGCGGCAGGTCGACGACATCCTTAACCGCGCGACCGACGGCAAGTGGCAGACAGTAGTAGACAACTACGCGCGGCGCTCGCGCATGGTGGATGCAAGCAAGGCCGCAGGCCGCGTGCGTGATGCGTTCTACGACCCGACAACTGGGCGCGTCTTAAACGTCGCTGCCGACGCCGCGGGCGATGTTCCAAAAATTACTGAGGCGGGCCTTGGCCGCGCAATGAATCGCGCTCGAGGTAAGGACGGCGTGTCGCAGCTCTCACCCCGAGCCGAGGCGCGATTAAATGTAGTGCTCGAGGCGCTACGACGGCAAAATATCACCCAGCGTGTAGCGAAAAGCGCGACAGCAGGCGGTGGCAGCAACACTGCAAGTGACACAATTGCCGCGGAGGCTGCAGGCCAAGTCGGCGATGCAATCGCAGGCGCTGCTGGCGTTCCAAGCTGGGTGAGCCGTATTGGGCTCGGTCGGCTTGAGGATATTGCGACAGCAACCCGCGACCGCGCATTGGCAGAGGCGTTGCAGAATCCTGACGAGCTGCTGCGCATGCTGGAGAAGCTCGAGCGATCTGGGCAGCCATTGTCGCCAGAGCAGAGCGCACTTTTGAACATGCTGCGTGGCGGCGTCAGCGCCGGCGCGAATTGATAGGAGACGGTAATGCCTAGAAACGGATCAGGTACATACACACTGCCCGCTGGCAACCCGGTAGAGCCGGGTACAGTCATTGAGGCTAACTGGGCCAATGACACGTTAGAAGACATCGCAAGTGAGATTACCGATTCGCTGTCTCGCACTGGCGAAGGCGGCATGCTGGCTCCGTTCCGACTGGCAGATGGTGCGCAGGCAACGCCTGGCATCTCCTGGCTAAACGAAACGTCGAGCGGCTTTTACCGCGCAGGCTCTGGCGAGATGTGGGGCGTGGTGCTTGGCACCCGCATTTTGCAGTACACCGTCAACGGCGTATTGGTGCCGACAGGTCGTACGTTGACCGCGCAGGGCAACGCCACCTTTGGCGGTACGCTCGGCGTCACTGGCAACGCGACGTTGTCCGGCACCTTGGGCGTCACCGGCAATACGACGGTCGGCGGTACGTTGGGGGTGACGGGAAACACCACACTCAGCGGAACTTTGGCCGTCACTGGTGCGATTGCCGCAAACGGTGGAGTAAGTGGCAACGCCACCATCACGGGCGGCACGATCAATAACACCGCCATTGGTGGCACGACGCCTGCGGCTGGCACGTTTACCAACGTCACCGTCAACGGCGCGGCTGCGCTGGGCGATGCAATCAGCGCGACAGGCGGTACGTTAAACGGCGTCACTATCGGTAACGTTAATCGCGCTGCCGGTAACTTCACGACGGTCAACGCGAACAGCGGCATCACTGGCACATTGACCGGCAACGTCACGGGTAACGTGACGGGCAATGTCACCGGCAACGTGACGGGCGATGTGGCGGGTAACGTCACTGCCGTTAGCGGCACCTCGACGTTCAACAACGTCACGATCAACGGTTCGCTTGACATGACGAGCGGCGTTATCTCCAACCTTGTCGCGCCAGTCTCTGACAGCGATGCCGCCAACAAGGCGTACGTTGACCAGGTGGCGCAAGGCTTGGATGCCAAAGCGTCGTGCGTCGCGGCGACGACGGCCAACATCACGCTGTCCGGCACCCAGACCATCGACGGCGTCGCCGTCACGGCGGGTCAGCGTGTGTTGGTCAAGAATCAAACCAGCGCAGCAGAGAACGGCATCTACGTTGCTGCTGCCGGTGCGTGGAGTCGCGCTACCGACGCCAATACGTGGGATGAGCTTGTCTCGGCCTTTACGTTTGTCGAGGGCGGTACGACCAACGACGACAGCGGCTGGGTCTGCTCTATATCACCGGGTGGCACACTTGGCGTGACGGCTGTCACCTGGGTGCAGTTCTCCGGCGCAGGCCAGATCACCGCTGGCGCGGGTCTGACCAAGACCGGCAACACGCTCAACGTCGGCACGGCATCTGCCTCGCGCATCGTCGTCAATGCTGACGACATCGACCTTGCGACGACGGGCGTTGCCGCTAACACCTACAAGTCGGTGACGGTCGATGCCTACGGTCGTGTGACTGGCGGCACCAACCCGACGACGCTGGCTGGCTATGGCATCGTCGATGCCTACACCATTGCGCAGGTCGATAGTCTCTTCGGCAGCACGACTTCAGCGGCAGCGTCTGCTGCGGCTGCGGCAGCAAGTGCGGTGTCGGCGTCTACGAGCGAGTCAAATGCGGCAACGTCAGCCAGCAACGCGTTGTCGTCTGCTAACGCCGCCGCGGCGTCGTTCGACTCGTTTGATGACCGATACCTCGGCGCGAAGGCGTCTGATCCGACCGTAGACAACGACGGCAACCCGCTGATCACTGGCGCGTTGTACTTCAACACCGTCTCCAGCGAGATGCGTGTCTACAACGGCTCTACGTGGCTTGCGGCTTATCTGCCGCCGACTTCGTACGTTCAAGGGCCAGTGTCGGCTACCGACAACGCCATCACGCGTTATGACGGCACGACCGGCAAGGTGGTGCAGAACAGCCTCGCGACGATTGACGATGCTGGCAACGTTACGGCGACGAGCTTTATTGGCCCTGTCACTGGAAACGTGACGGGCAACGTTGTTGGCGACGTTACCGGCAATGTTACGGGCAACGTGACTGGCACAGCGGCGAACGTCACGGGCGTTGTCGCTGCCGCCAACGGCGGTACGGGCCTGACATCGCCTGGCGCGGCTGGCAACGTGCTGACATCTGACGGCACTGGGTGGGTCAGTTCCGCTCCGTCTGGATTACCGGCGATGAACATCGTCACCGGCACCACGCAGACGGCAACGGCGCTGAACCAATACGTGCTGACAAACGCTGCCGCTACCACGCTCACCCTGCCTGCCGCTCCGGCGGCTGGCGCTGTGGTGTGGGTGACGGTGGCAAACGGGCGAACCGATAACGTCGTTGCTCGCAACGGCCAAAAAATTCAAAGCATTGCTGAAGATATGATTCTGGATGCGGCTTACGCCGCCATTCAGCTTCGTTACGTCAACTCCACCATAGGCTGGTCATTTACATAACTATGAAGAAGGTAATGATTGCTACCCCTGCATATGAGGGGAAAGTTCACGCTCACTACGCCACCGCTCTGGTCGATACAGCGGCATTTTTGGGAGCGAACGGATTCAAAGCGGACATCCGCATCGCGTGTGGCGGCTCGCTGCTTGTGCATGATCGAAACACGATCCTGAACGTGTTTATGGAAAGCGACGCGGAATACCTGCTTTGCGTTGACTCTGATTTAGGGTGGCAACCAGAGGCGGTGCTTCGGCTGATCCAAGCAGACAAGGAGTTTTCCGGCGGGTGTTATCCCGCTCGGATCGGCGGTGGCTTTCATTTCCGCCCCGCATTTAACCCGGACAAAAGCATCGTCCTCGACAAAGAGAATGGGCTTTTGAAAATGGAATACATCCCTGCTGGCTTCATGCTTCTCAAGCGCAGCGCCGTTGAGAAGATGCAGCGGCACTTCTCGCATCTGTATTACGAGCCAAAAGACCCGCGTAACCCGCATAAGCCAGGCTACATGCTCTTTGACCTAGAGGTTTACAAAGGCGAGTTTTGGGGCGAGGACTATGTGTTTTGCCGTCGAGCGGGAGAGGCTGGAGTCGACATTTGGATTGACCCGGCGTTTCACTTTAACCATGCAGGCATCGAAGGCCGTCTTATTGACTCACTGACTACTAATCCAGAAGAGGCTGCGAAATGAGTACTCTGACCCAGTTTTTCCCAAAGTCGTCGGAGTCTCCGATTGGAGAAATCCGAATGGTTGCGACGGGCCTGTACAACGCCCCGCTCGTCATTAACGCGGCGGATGGCAGTGTGTGGCTGCGCGATAACGCGCTGTATCCGCGAGCAACGTACCCAGAAGCAGCCAAGCTGTTCTACGGAACGGGCGGTGCTTATACATTTGGGTCGATCTATAACCCCGGCAGTCAACAAACTACTTACTGTGCTTACGGGAATGGAAAAGTAGTATTCACACGAGCAGTAAGCGGCCCTTTTGAAATTTATAGAAGCTCCGCTGTCGCTGGTTCGGCTGGAACCAATAATCTTGAAGCCGCAACTATTCCCAGTAGCTTCGACGTCCCCAACTTTGCGACGTTTGGAGCTGGCAGATTCATCCTGTGTGGCGATGGATCGGGCGGCCAGATCGCCACTGTGGCGACATCAACTGATGCTATCACTTGGTCAAAATCTGCGCCGTTTTCGGCCTTGTTCGGAATCGGGATAAGCGGCGCTGCCGGTGGCGGCGGAATTTACCTTGCTGGTGTTAACTACGCCATCAATACTGGTGAAAACCTTGCTCGTTCTACAAACGGCACTACGTGGTCGGTCATTAACTCGCAAAGACAAGTTGGGCTGGCAACACTTGGCTACGGGGACAACAAGTTCATATCAATCACCAAGTTTGGACAAGTAGAAACCTCAACTGACGGCTTAAGTTGGACTGGCCCTAATTTGGTAAATGCCAGCGGAGCTAGTGGTGATCGCTACTGGAACCAAGTCGCTTATGCAAACGGGTTGTACGTTGCTGTTGGAGACAACAATTCGTTAAACCCCCGCGGCTTGATCATGACATCGACGGACGGGGAGTATTGGACAAATAGAACTACCGGGCTGCACCTTGTCTTTTACACGGTCACGTACGGCGCTGGAACATGGATCGCCGGTGGGCAGAGTGGCTGGATTGCAAAATCCACTGACGCTGTGACATGGACGACGCAGACCGTCGGCGCCAACTTCACTATTAATACGATCATTTATACAGACAAATTCATCGCCGGTGGGTCGTCTGGAAACCTTCGCACCTCTACCGATGGCGTCACTTGGACTGCTCGTACGTTACCCAACGGCGGACAGGACGTTAACGCGCTTGCATACAGCGCGGCGGACAATCGCGTTGTCTATGTCGGTGGTGCTGGCCGTACTGCGTATTCGACCGATGGAATTACGTGGACAGATAACTACGCTGGCAGCGCATGGGTTGGTGAACCCATGTCGAAAATGGTTTACGGAAACGGTCTTTTCTTAGCTAGTGGCGCAAATCAGCGACTAATGAAGTCGACTAACGGCATCGCTTGGTCAAGGTGTATGCCAATCACGCCAAACAACCAGACGATCAGTAACATACCTGTACTTGCTTACAACTCGACTAACCAGTTGTTCGGCGCGCATTTCGTAGACAGCCCCGGCGGCATCCACATCTGGACATCAACAGATGGAAATACTTGGGCTGACCTTTCCGACGAGTCGGGAATCATGTTCCCGCAGCAAGGCGCTGGACGACTCTTTGGGTTTAGCGCCGCTAACGGCAAGTTCATGGGCATTACGGACTGGAACTTTGGCGGCGGTATATACCAAACCGCTGATGGTGTGACATGGAATCACCTGCCGTTCATTTATAGCTCAACCCAAATGTACAAAACCGTTACCTACGGCAACGGGCAGTGGGTTGTTGGCGGCGCATACGGCAACATTTGGACATCAACAGATACTAGGACTTGGGTTTCAAGAGGGCCAATCCTTGAAAACAATTACCAATCGTCCGACATTGAATCTATTGCGTATAACGCAAATAGCGGTCTGTTTGTATGTGCAGGTACCAGAATGCTCGCCTGCTCGACTGACGCCATTGCATGGCAGCCGCTGGCTCAAAATATAGGCCAGACGTCTAACCGATATTCCGACTACACCTCGGTATGCGCTGCTGATGCCAAAGCGTTTTACATTGGCGGAAGAACTATCGAAACCACAACGACGTTGGGCCTCTACGGCTACTCAACAGATCCGACAGTGCCGTATTCGCCAAACTACGACGCGACAGAGAACTTCTACATTCCGCTGATAACGAACAGCACGTTGACTGTCGCAACAACGCTGACTGGCACGCAAAACTCAGGGCAGTTCATTACGACGTACAACGGCGCAGCCACTGCCTACGTGAAGGGGAAGTAACATGCTTTTCTATCAAATCCTGCCTAACTCTTACTTGGGCGACACGATTGGTCATGCAACTGGTCATGGCATTCCTCTTGGCTATACGTCGAAGGTCCCGCCTGTTGCTGGTGAAGGTCAGTATGTCCGTTGGCACGGTCAGGGCTGGGAATTAACTACGACACCGCCCCCTGTTACCGAACCTGCACCGCCTGCTCCGCAGCTAATTACGAAGGTGGCATTCCGCTTTCGGATGACTGACGCCGAATACGTCGGCGTGCTTTCTGCTGCCAAGAGTGATGTGGAAATCGAAGCATGGTTGGCTACATTCAACATGGTGACGCAAATCAACCTGGTCGACACCCGTACGCAGGGCGGCATTGCGAAGCTTGTTAGCAAAGGGCTGCTCACGCAGGCGCGTGGTGACGAGATTCTGACTGCGCCTGTGCAGGATGGCGAACGACCGTAAGTTGAGGGTGTGACATGAACGACAAGCTGACAGAAGCAGAGATTGAGCATATCGCTGAGCGTGCTGCGAATAAGGCCATCGAAAAGGTCTATTCGCAGATCGGTAAATCCGTCGCGCAGAAGATTATCTGGATGATCGGCGTGGCGACTGTCGGCGTCTTCATGTTCATCTCCGGCAAAGAGGTACTGAAGTGATTGAGATGCTGAGCGGTGGCGTTGTCGGCTCCGTGCTGGGCGGCGTCTTCCGCCTCGTGCCGGAGTTTCTCAAGGCGTTTGATCGGAAGAACGAGAGGCAGCATGAACTGTCGATGTTCGACCGGCAGTGCCGATTGGAAGAGCAGCGCGGACAGCAGAAGCTGGCCGAGATTGGCGCTGCGCGTGATGCCGCGATTGACGTTGGCGTCATTGACTCGTTCAAGGCGGCAATCGAACAGCAGACCGAGATGACCAAGGCCGCAGGCGGCTGGGTTGCGTCGCTGTCAGCCTCCGTTCGGCCTGTCATCACCTACTGGGTGTTGGCTATCTGGTCGTTTGTGCATGTCTGGTATGCGTATAACGCCTGGCATTCTGGCGCTGACGCAAAGACGGTCTTCATCACAATGATGTCGGCTGACTTTGCGGCGCTGGTGGCTGGCACGTTGAACTACTGGTTTCTTGATCGGACGCTGGCACGACGAGGGCTGTAGTGAATCTCGAGCTTGCCGTCACACTGTGCAAAGAATTTGAAGGCTTTCGCAGTAAAAGCTACTTGTGCCCAGCCGGCGTTGAGACCATCGGTTTTGGCAGTACACGCTATCCCGACGGGCGTCAGGTAAAGCTCGACGATCCGCCAATTACGCGAGCGGAAGCGGAAGAGATTTTGCGGTGGCAGCTTGAGCAGGAGTTTGTGCCAGGCGTGCTGCGTTTGTGTCCGACACTGATATCGCATCCGCAAGCTCTAAACGCGACCGTCGACTTTGCCTACAACCTAGGCACGGGGCGACTTCAGACAAGCACGCTGCGACGACGAATCAATCAAGGCGATTGGGAAGGCGCCAAAGAGCAGCTCATGCGCTGGGTGCGCGGCGGCGGGCGAGTGTTGCCCGGCCTAGTGCGTCGGCGACAGGCAGAGGCGGCGCTGTTATGAAGCGCGCTGGCATCCCCAAGCGATTTCAACTGCTTGGGCATGTCATCACGGTGCGCATCCTGCCGCGATCAAAATGGCGCCACGGCAAAGGCGTTGTCGGAATGTGGGAGCCGGAGAAGCTTCGCATCGACCTGCTATCGAATCCAATTGAGTCACAACTTCAAGCAGTGTTTACGCACGAGCTTGTGCATGCGCTTCTTGATCACCTTTCACACGAGTTGAGCCACGACGAAGTATTCGTCGACCAGCTTGGACTTCTTCTACAGCAAGCGTTAACGACGTTCGAGGAGTAGATGCCGGCAGCGAAAGTATCGGACGAAGAGTTCATTCACCTTTGGCAGATGTATCAAGAGCCGACGAAAGTTGCTCGAGCTATCGGGGTCGACGCGCGCAATGTACACAGCAGGCGCAAGACGATTGAAGCGAAGTACGGCGTTGTGCTTGAGAGTAGCAACCAAAGGCTAGCTGGCGGCCGAAAAGGCAAGCTGCGCCAGGCTGTGCAGGCGACCGCAGCAGCGCGCGCGCGGGACTACGAGCGCGAGATGCCGCTCGAGCTCAGCGACGGTGTAGTGCTAGTCGGCTCTGACGCGCACTACTGGCCGGGGCTCGTGACGGCGGCGCACCAGGCGTTCTGCCAGCTCGCGAAAGAGCTCAAGCCGGCGGCGGTGATCCTCAACGGCGACATCCTCGACGGCGCCAAGATCTCGCGCCACCCGCGCATCATGTGGGAGAAGCAGCCTCACCTCAAAGACGAGCTGCACGCGGTGCAGGATCGGTGCGCCGAGATTGAGCGAGCGGCCGGCAGGGCGCAGCTCATCCGCACGATCGGCAACCACGACGCGCGGTTTGAGAACTACCTGGCGGCGAACGCGCCCGAGCTCGAGGAGATGGCCGGGGCGACGCTGATCGACTACCTGCCGCGCTGGCGCGCCGGGTGGGCGGCGCACCTCAACGGCGGCACGGATGGCTGGACCGTGATCCGGCACCGGCCGGTCGGCGGCGGCATCCACGCCGCGTACAACTCGACGCTCCGGTCTGGGGTGCACTACGTGCACGGTCACCTGCACAAGCTCCAGTACACGCCCTGGGGCGATTACAGGGGCCGACGATACGGGGTAGACACTGGGAGCCTCGCGGAAGCGAAAGGGCCTCAGTTCGCTTATACGGAGGCCGGGCCGCTCAATTGGGCGTCAGGCTTTGTCGTGATGACGTACCACAAGGGGCGACTGCTGGAGCCCGAGCTGTGCGTGGTGCACGACGGCGAGGCATGGTTCCGCGGGCAGCGCGTCGGCAAGAAAGCCGCGTGAATTCTTTGAGCGAGGGTGGGACGTAAATGGGACGTAACTCACGAAAAAGTGGGGTAGCGGGGTACACTCGGGTCCAAGAAAATCAATAACTTGCTGATTCTGTTAAGGCCTGATACGCTCTCATAACCCGAAGGTCGTAGGTTCAAATCCTACCCCCGCTACCAATCAAATCAACGACTTACGACGATTCCTCAAAATTAGAAAGTTCTAATTGGGACGTAAATGGGACGTAAGTCGCGCGGCTGGGACGCGATTAGTGCAGACGAGCCGCTAATCGCTCCGCCGCATTCACCAAATGGTCGGTCGGCAGATGGACGTAGTTGTCGATCATGGCTGGGGTTTTCCAACCTCCCATGTCCTGCAACGTTTTCCTATCCACCCCGTCCATCGCCGCCCAGCTCGCGAAGGTGTGGCGGATATCGTGGAAGCGAAACCCAGCCGGCAACCCGGCGCGCTTCGTGTAGCGGTTCCACTGATGCCAGCACGGCGCCTCGACTGGGAACACCCGACTCTCGCGCGCCACCCGTGGCTGCTGCTCGAGCAGTGCCTTCGCCGCAGAGTTAATCGGGCAGACGATCAAGTTGCCCGCTTTGGTGTCAATCGGCTGTACCCAGCAGACCGAGCGGGCAAGATCCACCCGATCCCAGGTCAGCCCGAACACGTTCGACTTGCGAAGGCCCGTCATAAACGCGAAGCCGACCGCAGCGCGTAAGCTCGCCGGCAACACCTCAAGCAGTGCCTTCGCCTGCGCAGGGGTCGCGATCAGCATCTTGCTCGCATCGCGCTTGCTGCCGTAGGTGCGAAAGGTCGGCACCTGGTCGATCCACTCCCACTCCTTGCACGCAGTCGAGAGCACTGAACGCAGCGTGAT
>Ga0129333_10001579_pt1 | contig 20740 bp, 13 predicted proteins | sample CPB6_08_DNA_FD_94474 | JGI IMG/M metagenome (GOLD analysis project Ga0129333, IMG submission 94474) | Freshwater to marine salinity gradient microbial communities from Chesapeake Bay, USA - CPBay_Sum_0.6_0.8_DNA | ecosystem: Environmental > Aquatic > Marine > Coastal | place: USA: Chesapeake... | reverse complement strand
TTATTAGCTATTCTGTAAAACCCCCAATTTATTGGGGGTTTTACGTTTGTATTAGTATATTCTTTTTAGTATAATGATTATGAATAGATCCTAGGAGGACCTAAATTGGCAACAACAGTATATAACGTAGAAGAGGTACAGCTACAAAACGGACAGACCGTAAAGCTTAAGCCACTTTCAATTAAAGAACTTCGTAAGTTCATGATCGCAATCAAGAAAACTGGGGAATCCCAGACAGAGGATGAAACACTAAACATCCTAATTGACGCATGTGCAATTGCACTAGAGAAACAGTTACCAGAGTTGGTAGCAGACAGAGAAGCATTTGAAGATGCAATCGACGTTCCAACAATGAATCGCATTCTTGAAGTTTGCGGAGGAATTAAACTTGACGACCCAAACCTACTAGCGGCAGCGGTTCTGGCTGGTCAGAACTAGACTTAGCCGCTTTAGAAGGAGAAGTTTTTCTTTTAGGACATTGGAAAAATTACGATGAACTTGAAGAAAGCTTATCAATGCCAGAACTTATAAATACTTTAAAAGCTTTAAAGAAGAAAGATCACGAAGACAAAAAGTTCTTTGCATCTTTAAAGGGAGTAGAGATAGGTGATTATCAGGAAGATGGTAGCAAAGGTTCTAGTTTTGAAGAGATAGAGTTGAGAGCGGCAGGAATACATGCTAGCCCCAACGATGTTGTTTCACTACAAGGAAGATTCGCAGCTCAGGCTGGATTCGGAATTGGAGAAGGACTAGGATACACAAAGGAGTAACTTGAATATAAATGGCTGAAGAAACAATTAGTACCCGAATAGTCGCTAATGCCGACTTCTCAGCCCTTATTGCCGATGTGCATAAGGTTACTGCAAGCCTATCAAAATTACAAGAACAATTAGCTAACTCTAATAAGATGATGGCAAATCAGATTGCCGTCATGAACAGGTCTTTTGCGGACACTCTAAGAAGCACAGGCCAGTTCTCCACACACTTTGTAAGCCTACAATCAGATGTAGAAAAATTTGGTAAAAATCTAGATGGCGGAAAATTAAAGTTAAATCAATACTTTAATACATTTAGAGATCATGCTAGAACATCTGGCGGACTTATAAGAGAGTTAGCAAAACAGCAAGTAGCCTTACAGAACTCAGTATTACAACCGCTAGGCAGAAACGCACAAGGACTAATGCAGTTCAATGTGCATGTTCCAAGAGGGCTAGATGAAGTAAAAAATAAATCAGCAATACTAAGACAGGAAATGCAAATTCTGAATAAAGTTATTCAGGATGGTGCAACTGGACTTATTAACTGGGGTAAAAATACTCAGTGGGCAGGTCGTCAGTTAACAGTTGGTTTGACTGTACCGCTTGTAGCATTTGGAGCACAGGCTGCTAAAGCATTTAGAGAAGCAGATCAAGAACTAGTTCGTTTAACTAAGGTTTATGGAGATACTGCTGGAACTTCAGCAGCAGAGCTAGGAAGAGTAAGAAAAGAAGTATCTGCTACTGCAAAAGAAATTTCTTCAGCGATGGGTGTTTCATTTAAAGAAACCATCGGCCTTGCAGCGGATATTGCGGCAACTGGTAAAACTGGAGATGAGTTACTAGGGTCAATTAAAGAAACAACAAGACTCGCAGTTCTCGGTGAAGTAGACAGACAAGAAGCAATGAAAGCTACTCTAGCTATTCAGTCTGCATTTAAACAAAATACAGATCAGCTTTCAGAATCAATTAACTTCCTTAACGCAGTTGAAAACCAAACTTCTACAACTCTTAACGACTTAGTAGAAGCAATTCCAAAGGCTGGTCCAGTAATTCAAGGATTGGGCGGAAGCGTACAGGATCTTGCACTATATCTAACTGCTATGCGTGAAGGTGGTATTAATGCATCAGAAGGTGCAAATGCATTAAAGTCAGCACTCGCATCTTTGATTAACCCAACAGATGTTGCAGTAGGCAAGTTTCAAACTCTAGGAATTGATCTTCTAGGAATTGTAAATAATAACGCTGGTAATCTAACTGGCACATTGATGGCATTACAAGGAGCGCTGGACAATTTAGATCCACTACAGAAGCAACAGGCAATTGAGCAGTTGTTTGGTAAGTTCCAGTTCTCAAGACTCAATGCTTTGTTTGAAAACTTGGGAAGACAGGGAAGCCAGACTTTACAGGTATTAGATCTTATGAAAGCATCTACTGGAGAATTAGCCTCTGTAGCAGATCGAGAATTAGCAGCCGTAACTGAATCAGCATCTGGTAAGTATCGTAGAGCAATTGAAAGTTTGAGAGCATCTTTGGCTGAAGTTGGAGAACAGTTCCTTCAGATTAATACAGTTTTAATTCAAGTTATTGACAAGGTTGTTCAGTTTGCTAATAATCTTCCAGGACCAGTAAAACAAGTACTAGCTTTAGCTGGAGGTTTCACAGCAATAATTGGACCAGTAATTATGTTAACTGGTGTACTTGCTAACTTCTTCGGCTATTTGCTAAAGGGCGCATTTGCCATGAAGTCATTCCTTAAGGGTGGAGAGGGATGGAAATATTTAACTCCAGAAATGTTGGCGGCAGAAAAGGCTGGAAGATTAGTTGAACAATCATTTTATAGCGATGCCAAAGCAGCGGCGGTACTACAACAGGCACTCAGAAATCTTTTAGATGAATTTGCATTACTAGAAGCAAAAGCAAAATCAGGAGCAATGTCAGTAAATCCAGCAGTATCAACAATGGCTGGAAGCATGATAGTAGGCGGACAAAGAATAGTAAATCCACAGCATCCTCTCGCAGGTGAACAAGGAACAAGAGCAAGTTCTCATATGGTTCCAAGATCTGGCATGAGCGAAGCACAGAGATTACAACAAACAATGTTTGGTATGGTTCCAGGATCAATTCCTGTAAATCAAAGAATCGGCCAGAACCCACAAATTTATATGAACGAGCCTTTGCCAAATGTACCTGGCCTAACAACAATTAAGGGTGTATCAACAGGTATTGTTTCTGGCGAAGCCGCTAGGTGGCATGCAATGATGGCTACTCTTGGTATGCAGTCAAAGGCAGAAATTGAAACATTAAAGAAAACAATAGCAGCAACTGGAACTGTAAGTAAAGAATTTATGATGCAGTTTGACGATATCCTGCCAGTTGTTTCAAGACTTACAGATAATGCCGCAAGAGAGTCTGCAATGATTGTAGCAGAACTTCGTGCAGGTAAGTTAACAGTAGAGGCTGCTAGAGCAAAGATTGTAGCGCTTAATCTGCAAACTGAGCAGATGATTGCTTCTTCTGTTTCCGCCTCGGCGGCTTCAATGGGAAGAACAATTAATCCAACAATGGTGCCTACACTAAATCAACCAGTTGTAGATCCTACTGGTAAGTCTAATATGAGAGAGCTATTTAAAAAGGGTAAGACAAGAGACTTCATTAATAGAATTGCTGGCGTACTTGGAGTAAGAACATCTGGTGCTGGATATAATGTTGAAACAACAATTCCTAAAAGATTTAATAGCGGAAACCTTGTACCAGGATCTGGAAATACAGATACTGTTCCAGCAATGCTTACACCTGGAGAATTTGTTGTAAATAAAGAAGCAACACAAAGAAATATGCCTTTACTTCAGGCAATAAATAGTAGCACTCGTGGTGGAGTAGCTTCTCCTGGAAGAGGAAATTACGGACCAATTAATCCAAATCTTTTAGCAAATGTTGGAAGGATGTTTACAAGAACTGGAAATTTTGCACGTAGATGGTTCTGGGATACAAGTACTGGCTCAAGTCTTTCTGGACAAAGAGATTCATTAATTAGGTCTATAAGAAAAAGACCATTATTAAATAAAAAGGGAGTTCCTTATACAGAAGCAGAATTAAGAAAAGCTCCTAAAGAAGAAATTCAGGGACTATGGGCTAACTACGATAGAGGTCATGTCGCTCCACACAGGGCTATAGGAGGCACAGACAATTACTTTGCACCAGGAATACTAATGCCTATGTTTAGAGGCTCTAATAGGTCTATGATTACCGCTGGAAAGCCTATAGAAATTGCAAAGAGTTTAGAAAATCAATCAATTCATCCAACAGTATTTTTAGATGAAGCAGCAGAAGCTTTCGGATATTCTGCTGGAAATCAAACAGATGCAGCTTATGAAGCTTTAATAAAAGCTTTATACAAAAGAGGTAATAAGCCTTTTGATCCAAGAGGTGGAGATTCTTTTGAAAAATTTGCATTCGATACAATTGCTCCATTTTTACAAAAAATTAAAAATAAAAGTGGTGCAAATTTATTAGATGATCTTTCAAGAATAGGAACAGTAAGAGGCACACAGGCAAACAGATCTGCTGGCGGTGGTTCTGGAACTGGTTCCATAGCACCGTTTGCAATAGCAGATGATTACTTTACTTTAAATATGAATAACGGCGGAATGGTTCCAGCACAAAATGGACAAAAGTATAATATGGGCGGAATGGTTCAGGGATACAATAGAGGCGGCATGGTAGCAGGACTACTTGGCAGCGCAGCAGTTGGTCTTGGCGGAAACATGCTAGGAAATGCAGTCGGCGGCGGACTTGGTTCAGCTATTTCAATGGGATCATATCTTGCAAGCGGTATGATTGGATTTGGAGGAATGGGTGGCCGAGGAGACCAAAAGGGTCCTGGATTCTTATCAAGACAATTAGAAAGAGCAGTAGGTCCAGACACAGCTAATAAATTAAAAACACCAATTGGTCCACTTAACAGTTTGTCTAAAGCAAGTAGTGGCTTAGCAGGAAACCTTGGCGGAATTGCTAGAGTATTTGGTCCCGTATTAAGAGGATTTTCAACATTATTAAGACTTACTAGTCCTTTAGGATTAGCAATTACTGGCGTTACCGCCGCCATTGGATTCTTCATTAAGGCTCAAAAAGAAAAGGCTGCCGCATTAGAACTTGGAAGACAAGCATTTGGTATGGATGCTGCTGCTGCAGAAAAAGCAGGATTTAAATATACAGACTATAATACAAAGATTAAAGCTGCAATTGAAGATGCTCAAGCATTAAAAGAAAAAAACATGATGGTTTATGAAAGCATGACAAAGGCTAATGTTCCAATAAATATGACTATCGAGCAGTATAAAAAACTTAAAGAACAAGTTAAATCAACGATGGGTAGTTACATAGATTTGTTTAGTCAGACAGATAGAAAAGATGTTGGTCAAGTTGCTATTCAACTAAAAGCACAATTTATGGCTGCTGGAGATACAGCAGAAGTTGCCGCTGCTAAAATATTTACAATGATTAAGCAATCTGAAAATGCTAATATGGCAGCTTCAGCGATTAGCTCTAACGCTTTCCAAAGCATTCAAAATATGGAACAGGCTTCTGCACAGACAGTAAAGACATTTGAAGCAGCAATGAAAACTGGAGATGCTGAATCTCAGGCCAGAGCTCTGCATACTACATTTATGGCAATGGATGCTACCTTAGAAGAAACTATTGCAAATCAAAAGAAGCTTGGCGAAGAAGGAAAGGCAACTGCAGATCAGGTAGGTAGTGCAATACAACAAAAGCTAGATAAAATGAATGAATCATTTGGCAAGCAAGCAAATTTATCAAAAGATGTTATTAATGAATTAGGTAAAACAGACCCATTGTTAGCAGGCATGTTAAACGATACAGATACACTAAATAGCGCCTGGGCTAAATATAGATTAGTTCTTCAGGGAGTAGTTCTTGATTTTGAAAACATGACTGGAGAAGCAGCAATAGCTGCTGTTTCTTTAAACGAAATAGTTAAAGCTCAAGTTCAATTAAATCCTTCTGTCGCTGCTGCAAATAAATCATATGCTGGTATGACTGCTAGAATTAAAGAGCTTGAAAAAGCCCAAAGAGGTCAGTCTGTTAAAGCTCAATATAATGCTAAAGAAGAATCAGCTAGATTACAAAAACAAATTGCAGAAATTAAAAAAGCTGCACAAGAAAAAATTGATGGAATTCGTAGAGCAACTGAGGCAGAAAATACTCAGCTAGAAATTCAAAAAGCTCAACTAAGAGCTCAGCAGGCCCTTATCCAAGGCAATATGACTGCATATGCTGAAGAGCAAATGACTGTTGAGCAATTAATGAATGAGGCTAATCGTAAAGACGCAGAAGAAGCAATTATAGCTAAAGCAGAAATTGACATTAAACCTCTTCAAGACGCACTTGATGCTATAGCAGATAAGAATGACAAGGCTGCGAAGAAGGCAGCACTTGCGGGAGATAGTTTGGCAGATCTTAGAACTAAGGCTAATGACTATAATACTAAGCTTCAAGAGTATACAACTAATTTAAATACTTTAATGTTTAAATATATAACAGACGTTAACTTTGCAGAAAGTAAAGAATATAAAGCAGCTTTAAAATCTTTAGATGACTTAGGAACAAAATTAAATATTAAGACTCCAGCAAAAGATATTGTCGGTGAGCTTGCCAATTCATTAAAGAATGGAATTAATGCAGCACAAGTGACAATTTATACAGACCAAATTAATGATGGAAAGATGAGAGACTATCGTGGCGCAGGAGGACTTGAAAAAATGCAAAAAGCTCTTCTTGCTGGAAACGCTAATAATGAAACCTATACAAATCCTTATGATAAGAGTGGAAAGCTTGTTGAAAAAGCTAGAGAAGCAATTATTGAAGCAGAGCAGCTAAGCTCTGGAGATATTTTTTATGACTCTAACGGAAACAAATATAAGATTTCAAAGAAAAAAATATTAGGTTTACCTATTGGAGAAAAGCAAGCTGTATTACAAAGTGCAATGGGCGGTGCAGTAAGAAAGTATGGAGATGGATCAATGGGCGGAGTTTGGGGTCCAGGAACATATAACTCAGATTCAATTCCAGCAATGCTTTCAAACGGTGAGTATGTATTAAATGCAGCGGCTACTCAAAAGTTTGGAATTCCTTTATTAGATCAAATGAATGGGTCATATAATATACCTTCTTCAACTAAATCTATGGGCACAAATATAATTAATAGCCCAAGTAGCAATAACGTATATAATATAGAGATTGCTTTAAATGGAACAAACGTCACAGCAGATGATGTTATAAATAGAATGAAACGAGAGATGGCTTTGGTTAACGCTAAAGAAGGAATAAATAGAAGGGTTGGTGCCTAACCATGACTACATATCTACCTAGAGGTTCGGTACTTAGTATAGAGGCTAAAGACCTTCTTGCCACCCCAGAAGGAACCACTAAGATTTGGAATAAAATTACTGAACATAATCGTTCAGACATTAGCATATCTATAGAAAGAATTGAAAGATCTGTAAGAACATCTAATGGCACATTAAGAAAAAATCATATAGCAGACAAGAGAAGGTTCTCAATGTCTTGGACCATGCTGCCTTCATATAGATCACTAACTGTTGACGGAGGCTGGGGAGCGGAAGATTTAAGATCTTTCTATTTAAGCGATGACGGTAAAAAAGAATTTAATGTAAGAATTAACTTAGCAAAAGGCGGAACAGATACCTCTTCATCTGGTGCTTTATATACGCCCAATATGGCAAAAACATCGTCAGAATTATATACGGTGGTATTTGGAGGCTGTAATTTTTCAGTTGTAAAACGTGGTCTACAGCCACACTGGAATGTTTCTATTGAACTGGAAGAGGTATAATGATTTCGTCTCCAACAGTTAAAACGCTTATTGAGCAAAATACTACAATACAAACTAATGTAGGTTGCACTATTGAATATAACATGAACTCAATGGTCGACAACATTTCCGTTACTGGAACAGATTATGTTAGAGCAGATGGCGCTAAACCTTACCAAAAACTATTTCCAGCATCATCTGTTGTAAAAGCATTTAGGCCGATAGGGGCGGGAGTTAAGTACGGCATATTTGGAGATGTAACTACTAATACTTGGAAAGATCCTAAGAAGGTAGAGTATCCATTAAATTTTAGAACCTATTATCCTGGCATAGATACATACTACAAATACTGGGTATCTCAAAAAGGCGTAGGCGCAAATATATCAATAACATACCCTCAAGCAGTTTTAACTAATAAAATTGTTGTTAGATTTGAGATATCTCATTCTATTCCTGCAACATGGACTGTATATAAAGAAGGAGACGCAGTTCTTGCAACAGGCACAAGCGCTGCAATAAAGCCTTTTACAACTAGCGGAACAAAGAATTATGATGCTGGAACATTAACTCTTTATTATAATGGCACTACATGGGTAACCACAGAGCCTGCAACAATTGCAGCGCCAGTATCTATAACAGCCTTAAAGTTAATAACAGCAGGCGTTACTAATGCCCACGTCGGAGTAATTGAAGTTTCTCCTAGATGGATAACAGATTTAACAGAACATATTGTAGATTTTTCTATAGCAAAGGAATCATCTACAAGTGCTGACGACATTTTGCCAGTGGGCAAGGTTTCAGCAAATTCTATTTCTATGGGATTAGTTTCGTATGAGTCTACTAGAAAAATTATTACATACGAAAAGGGAACGGCATTTGACTCATCTAAGTTATATATGTATAAGTCCGTAGAGCTAAAGCCATATATAAAAGTATATAATTCTGGAGCATCATACACAGACTCAAAGGGTCAATATGAAAAAGTAAATCAAGGAACATTTTATATTGATAACTGGAGCACATCAGAATTTGGCGACATATCCCTAGATGCACTAGATGGAGCAAAGTATTTGCAAGATCTAATTTGCCCTGGAATGGTATCCAAAGATACCACTGCAGTAGGAATTATTAGAAGGCTTCTAGACAATGTTGGGTTTACTAATTATAACGTAAACTATAAAACAAAGGTTGAGAATGGGGCAACAGTAATAGATGATCAATCTATTCTTAGCCCAATCTATTGGTGGACAGATGATGGCGAAAGCGTATGGAATGCTATTCAAGAACTATGCAGAGACTCTCAAATGGTTGCTACGTTTGACGAAAACAACATTCTTCAATTTTATACTAGAGACTATCTTTTTAATCAATCGACAGCACATTGGAATTTTAAATACGCAAAAGACGGAAGCATCCTTCCCAACATCATGTCTTTGCAGAAAAGAGATCTGCCTGCAGTAAATCAAGTAAAGGTTTTGTGGAACCCAGTAACATCTAGCCAATTAATTGGAGATGGTCAACCTTTGTGGAAATCTGGAACAGCCTACCTTGGAGCATATTCTTTAGTAGCAGATATTCCAGCTAGCACAAGCGGTGGTGGAGCAGGAACAGAAATTACATTATTCCCAATAACAGTACAAGATGTTAAACAGATTATATACAATTATTCTGGATATCTAGTTATAGACTCTGAAATTATAGAGTATGACGCAATAGAGTACCAGTACCTTGATACCCAAAAGACATTAAAAAAATTATGGGTTACTCAAATTTCTGACTTACAAAAAATAGCAAATGACCTATATGCTTTAGAGCCTGCTAATAAAATAATTGGACAGACTGGAAAAATTAGAGTAAAAACCAGAGGCGCATTTGGAACTAGTGCAGTTGCTCATGCAAAAACTGGATCAATAACTGGATGGAACGGATTTGATAATACTCTTAGATCTAGTGGTGAAACTTCACCAGCCGTAAGTCAGTCTAAAACTGTTACTTCTGGTACAGCATCAATTCCTGGATTATTAGACACTCCTCCAGAATCAGAAGAGCCAGTAGTTGGTACTAAAGTAATTCAAAAATCTTTATTACAAATAACAGCCCTGGGATCAAAAAGCGAACAAAGTAAGCAGTATTCTATTGCAGTTAAGGATATGACAATAGATACTTCAGGAAACTATTATAATTTTGGAACTGGTTTATTTTTTAAGGGAACTGAAGACAATACAAGAGGATCTGGCGGTATAGCATTCTTTACAAGTCCAAATGGATTAGACGGATATTATATTAAGCTAGAAACAACAAGCAATCAGCCAGAGAGTGGATCTGATAAGCCACTATCAATATTTAAAGTAAAAAATGGAGTAATAACTAATTTACAAGATAGCCAAACAGATAAAACCAAGTCTTTAGCATATCTAGCACAAGGGGTATCTTATAAGGTTGATGTTCGTGTACAGATTAAAAATTCAATTGTTTCTATCGATGCTTATATAAATAATTTTAAAGTAACAGCAGTAGATTCATCAAATATTATTTCTCCAACAAGCAACATTGCTGTATTTTCAAATTCTAATTCTACATTTTTTGACTATGTATATTCTATTCCTCTTAGCGAAAAACAATACACAGATGGAGTAATAGCAAATCAATACTCTGGAAGATTTGGATCGACTACATTGGACTTTTTATATGGTGATAAACTATCTAGCGGATTTGAAAATAGCGGTATATCAGGCGGCAAGATAGACGAATTTGGAACGGTTGCCAGAGAGCTTTTAAAGGTAAATATTAAATATGACTCAAGACCAGCTTTCCCAATCATAACCAGCCTTGGGCTAAATCAATTTGTTGAGTTGCTTGGATATAGGCTAAATTCTTTTGGAGCAGAGGTTTATGTTTTAAATAACGCTGGAACATTTATACCACTAGACGACTCTAGATTTGCCTCATTTAGCGTTATTGGTAATACCATAGTTCAGTCTGGTCAAAATGAATACTTAGATAAAACAATAAATGAATTTACCGTTCCAGAGCAAGTGACATTTGAATCTACTTGGATTCAAAGGGAGGCCGACGCAAAAAGTCTTTCAGACTGGATTAAACTTCAATGGTCAAAAAAACAATCGGTTTGTGAATTAGAAGTATTCTCCAACCCCTTGATTTCTGTAGGAGATATTGTTACAATTAACTATCCGTCTAACGGGCTAGACGGCACACAGAAATTTATAGTTTCTAGTATTAATAATTCATTTGATGGGGGGCTAAGTACCAAGATAACGACTAGATCTATTTATAGTCTATAAATGGTATAATAAAAAAATGGCATCATCGGATAAGAAAAAAAAGTCAACAAGCAGCCAGCCTAATACAGCTGCCCTAGTCACCGTAGTCGGATCAGAGTTAGATTTTTATACTAACTCAAATTATCTAGCCTACGAGTTGCCCCAGTTTGCAGCGGCACAGAGACAGGGAAATCTTGCAAGCGATGATATAGACGACGGTTTATCTGAAGAGGAAGAAGAAGAAACCGAAGAAGAAGAGGAAGAAGAAGGTGATTCGGAAAGCAACAGCCGACCAAGCCTTTCAGATATCGAAGTTGTTTCAAATGAAGTAATTCGTGGGGTAGGAGATATCCCAACTGCAAAAATAGTTTTTAAAGTTAAAAACAGCAGTGGAGTAGAACTAAAAGCAGTAAATGTTAGAGTGGAGAAAAAATGATAACTAAATTTGGTAAAAGGTTCTTAACAAGCTACCTTTCTGGCAACAATTCATTTTCATCTAAGGAGTTGGCTTTTGGAATTGGTTCCACTACACCTAATGTAAAAGGTAACGATACAAAATTAGATTTTGAATTTTATAGAATACCAGTAGAGTTATCAAGTTTTAACGTCATACAAAATGGTGTTGACGGTGACGGAGACCCAATTTATGAATATTTTGTTACTTATAAATCAACAATACCGCAGGACGTATCTGGAGTTATTTCTGAAATAGGATTATACCCTGGAGGTAGACAGTCATTTAATAACTTTGATAGCAAATTTATTACCTCTTTTACAAATGAATTTAATTGGTTTGATGGATCTAATAACCCAGTATCTCAAGCAAACACTCAAGACTCAAACGGATCATACACATTTTTGTCAAAAGTTAGCGATAGCATGATAAAGGTTGATGTTACTTCTGGTCAAACAAAAGAGTATATTAACTCTTTAATATCAGACGATATATCTGGGTATAGCATAAATGATACTATATCGATTGCATACAAAAAAGCAGATAATAATGTTTCTAAAATTAGAGTTAAGTTTTATAGCTCTGACTTAGCATATTATTACGTAGACTTTACTCCAGAGTCTGGAACAGGAGATAAGATCCAAAGCTTATCCCTGAGCAATCTTTTTTCAAATTACACAGCTTCTCCAAATTTACCAGACCCATCTTCAATTATAAAAATTGGAGTAGCAACAACAGCAACAGGCGGAAACACAACAGTTTACTTTGACGCAATAAGAATAAATGACGAAGATACATTTGATCCAGGATATGGATTAATTAGTAGGTCGGTTTTATCAACTCCATTAATTAAAAAACCTGGTAGACCAGTAGATATAGAATATAAGTTACAGTTGGATTTTTAAATGGGCGCATTAGACGAAGCTAACTGGGAAAAGTGGTACGGGGCTAATTACCCAGATGATTTAAATAAAGACAAAAAAGTAAAAACTGGTCAAGATTACTTTACAATACCTGTTGTAGATTTAAAAATTGCACAACAATATTCTTTTAATTTTCAATGGGTGTATCCAGATGGAAAAGTAGGTCCATGGTCGGACGGCTTGACATTAACAACAGCTTCCTACACTACGGCTTTAACAAAACCAGTGGTAACAGTAACGCCAGCAACTTTAGGCTATACAGTTTCTTATACAAAACAAACTGATAAAAATTTTGAGCATGCTATTATTGAAGAATCTGTTTCTACTTCAAACACTGCTCCTGTAAGTGGATGGACAGAGGTTGCAGTAACTTCTAGCAACCCAACAACTATAACTATCGGAGACACTCTTAAGAGATGGGTTCGTGTAAAACTTATAGATAAAATTTTGGGAAATACCCCATACTCTGATCCAGTTTCAGTAACCCCAGTAGACCCAGTTGCAGCAGCAATAGACGCAATTGCTCCAGATCCAATTCAGTCAGCAACCGCAGTTGGAGTTGCAGACAGCTCTGACTCTTCTGGAATATCAGGAATAATAAACATTTCTGTAGTCAATGCTGTAGCCACAGTTCCTGCAGATTTTAATGGATACATTGTTAAAATAATTAGACAGTCCGATAATAGAGAATGGTCTCAAACATTTTTTAGTAAAACGTATTTAAGTACTCTTTCTGTAAAGTTGGGCATAGTTGTTGGTCAATCCTATACACTTTCTGTTTCTACAACTGACGGAAGAAATCAATCTGTTTTTGTAGCAATTACTGGAAATCCAATATCTGTATCTGATACAAGAACAAATACAAGTACAGTCACTGGCTCCCTATCATTTTCTGCAACAGATTCAATATTAACGGTTTCATGGGGATTATCTGCAGACACAAGTGTCGATTCGTATAAAATTGAATTAACATCCAATTCAGACACGACATTTGCTAATGTTTTGCAAACAGTTTATAGCAAAGGCACAACCGCATCATTTGGCGGACTAGAATCAAATACAACATATAGGATACGTGTAACTACAAAATATGCTGGAGTAACTGGACCACTAAGTACATCTTCAGTTACTGGTACATTTACATTAGATGCTTCTGGAGCAATTAGTGATGGAGTAGCTCCAACAACAAATCCAGCCATAACTGCCTCTATGGTCAAATCTTTATTTGGAGCATTTGCAATAACATTTCCACCAGTAACAAATCCTGACGACGTAAAATATGAAGTATTTATTAAAGATACTAACTCTACTGGAATAGTTGATGATCAGTACAAAGTTTTAGAGGTAGGCGGAACCTTTGCAGTAATTAAAACCTTAGCAGATAGAACAACCCTGCTGTCATATGGAACTAATTATTTTATTGCTGTTCGTGCAAAAGATAATGATGGTGTATCTACGGGAACAGTAACTGCTGTGGGCCCAATACAAACTTTACAGGTTGCAAATGCTGACCTGGCTGCAGATTCAGTTTTTGCAAACAATATTAAGGCTGGAGAAATTGACGCTACTAAAATGGTTACCGACCTTTTGTTTGCGGAAAAAACAATAAACGTTGGGCAAAGTACATCTTTAAATAGGGTTAGGTTAGACGGAACAACAGCAACACTTACAGATTTTCCTTCTGGAACATATGAAGCAAAGGGTAGAATATTTATTGGAGCTGGAAACTATTACAGCTCTGGAACATCTTTTTATGCAGATAATACGGGAAGACTCTCAATTGGAGACAAATTAAGATTTGATACTTCTGGTAATCTTACAATAAATGGTAGCGGTACTTTTACTGGATTATTAACTGCTGGTTCTGGAAGTCAGGTTATTAAGGTTGGAACTGGAGTTAATGGTTCAAATAATGGTTTATATATTCAACAAGGCGATCAATATATATATACTGACGGCACATTCTCATTTGGTGGAGGAAGTTTAACTGGAACAAGCTCATCTTTAAATGTTTCTGGAACCATAACCGTAAAGGGAAATAGTGAGCTTCAAGGAGACTTAAGGCTTGTCTCCCCAGGAATATTTTACATTGGCGATAATAAAATAGTTGGCGGATCTGGAGATAAAATCGTTATTAACTCTAGCGGAATTGCAGCGTATGCAAGCAATGATGCTTCACCAAGATTTCAATTAGCAAAAGACGGTACTGGAAAAATTGCTGGATGGACTATTAATGCTACAAGTTTATCTTCTAATGGAATGATAATTGATTCTTCAGAGCAATCAATTACATTTAAACAGGGTTACGAAATAGATCAAGAATCCACAAGCATAGCAGTAGTTAGTGCTACTAGCAATACTGGAAGTTCTTCATCAGAAGACGATGTTCCAGACTCTCTTTACTCAAGTTCAAGTGCCGCATCTGCTTCTACAACCGCATCCACATTGGCAATAAGATCAACTAGTGGTGTTTCTAATGGAGGAGCTTTATATTTAAGTCAATCTCCAATTGCAGCAGTTTTAAGAGCAGGGTCTTCATCAATTACAGTAACTAGCGTCGGATTAGAGTTAAATTCTGCAACAGCGGGAGCTTACGTATTTAAAAATTTAGCTGATACATCAAGAACACATCTTAATTATAATTATGTTGATAAGCCAGCAATGCTTATGATTAAATCTGACGGAACACTTTCTGTAGGAAGAACAATATTTAAATCTGGAACTACAGAAACATCTATTGTTACAAATGGAACACATAACCATGTAGGTCGCATTGGTGATTTAATATTTAGTACGGCGGATTAAATATGCCTGGAAAACCTTATATTAAAACTGGTAACAGTACATGGACTAAAGTAAAAAGAATATATATAAAAAGCGGTGGACAAACCTGGGCTCCAATAAGAAAAGCTTATATAAAAGTTAGAGAAAGCGGATCGGTATCAGGAAGATGGGCAAAGTTTTTTGACACAACAAGTAATAGACCTTTTATCGAAGGAAACGATAGACCTAAAATAAGACTTAATACATTTAGACCCAATAGTACATATAATCCTACTGGAACAGAGAATGATCCAGTAAATCCAGTTGTAGAGGCTCCACCAGTTCAACAAATGGGTCCTCCAACAACTACCCCAACATCTGGATGGCCAAGCGGAACCATAGGTAACCATCTTTGGGGATACGATGGAGACTGGAGATCTGGAAATGGAAGCGCCATAACCTATACTTATCAATGGCTATATAATTTAACTGGAGACAGAAACGATAACACGTTTGATCCAGCATTTAGCCCAGCATATTCATCAACAACAAATGCAAGTAATACTTCTTCTACTGGTAGAGCAGATATGTTAACTAACAACTCTACATATTTAGGTAGAGGAGATGGAGATTATTTTGATAAAAACTTTTTGACGTTTAGAGTAGTAGCTACAAATTCTGCTGGAAGTGTGGCTGAAGAAAGCGATACTCAATTATATATAGTAAGACAAAGACCAAGCGGAACAATCAATCTAATAAATACTAGTGTTGATGTTCCAGAAACATTGTCAGCAAGTTTTACTTACAGCAATGAATGGTATAGAAAACCAAATTTATCTAATTCTTACATAGAATGGTTTGCCATAGATTCTGCTGGAGAAGCATTAACAACAAGTAATAGAGTAGCAATTGAATATCTATCAAATGTAATTGGTATAACTGGTACAACAACAAAATCTGGAACAGTATATCATAATGCTACTGTGCCAAACAAATTTTATACAGTTAGAATTACCTTAAACAATTCAAATACTGAGTCAGCAGTAGTTCCTATATCTGGATTTATACCAAATTCTCCATTTACTGCAGAAGATTCAACAGCCCCAGGATCAGCGCTTTCTGTTACAACGTTAAACATTTTAGATTATTTTAGTAATCAGGGTACAGATAACAGGGGATATATTCCAGTAGGGGGACTTTTTAGAATTCAATCTAATGTTACAGGAGTTGATGGAAGCACAACTTATAGAATTAGATATAGAATGTATAATTGGCAAAATCAAAGTTATTATGGAATGGACGGAACAAACTACGGGACCGCAGCTTCTAGTGCATGGACTACAAGAACTGGTTCTAATACTAGTTTTGGGCCTGGAGGCACACTGATTAGTAACATTTCAGTTTCTGGAACAACTGCTACTTTACTTCATAACGAAGTAATAGATTCATCATTATTTGGCTCTACTACTTTTACTGGAGGGCAGGATAGATGGCAGATTGAAATAGAGGTTAGTGCTTTAAAGAATTCAGTAAGAAAATATTATGCAGATGTTGTTGGCGGAATTCCGTATTATGTTTCTAGACCAGCAACTTTATTGCTTACTGCAACCCCCGCTAATGTTCAAGTAAACGAAACTGTAACATTAAACGGAACAATTACTGCTTTAGGAGGAGGACTTTCATATCCTAGACAGTACAAAGTTTCTTTTGGTGACGGTACTGATAGCGGATGGCTACCAGTAGGAGAATACTCTTATGGAACTTCTAACCCAACTTTTCAAATTACAAAACAATATTCTACAGTAGGAGAATACTTTCCTGTACTTACAACGATTCCAGATTATTCTTCTACAAATACGTACGTTGTGGTTTCTGCAGCTTTATCTGGAGCAACAAGTACATCTGTTTCTGTTTCCAGGCTTGATAACACAACAACTAGAGCAGTAGTCAGTTCATCTGGTGCAAGTGGACCTTACTATCAACTGTACTGGGTAAATTCGACAACAGCCCCAACAACTACAAGTTACGATGCTGCTTCAACAACAAGTACCATAACTGAGGACTTCTCATTTGGACATAATCTTACATACTATTTTTATGTCAGATCGTCTTCTCAAAATTTAGGAAACACAATTCAAAATGGCACTGCCACTGCTGGAACATACAGTGCTTACGGACCTACAACTGGAGCGGCTAGTTACACATTTCTGCAACCATCTGGAACTGTTAGCGTTTCTCCATCATCAGGAACAGGAGGAACTACACAATTTACAGCAACTCCTTCAGTAAGCTCTGCTCCTGATTCACAGATATCATATCAATGGCAGTACTTTGAGGGCGGTTCATTTGGCTGGGTTGCACTAAGTGGAGCCACATCTTCAACATATACACCTCCTTCAAATTATGCTTCTATATATGGCTCTTCTTTAAGATGCCAAATAGTTGCAAACAATGGTGTTGGAGCTACTCTTACTACAGCATCCTCAACCGTAACTGTTTCAGCAGCAGCAACAAAACTTTCTACACCCACAAATGTTTCTGCATCTGATGCAAGAACTGATGGAATTTTAGTTTCCTGGACAAATGTTTCAAATGCAGCAACATATGGAGTATGGTGGGGAGGTGCTCCTGGATATGATAATAGTCCAGATTTTGGCGGACCAAATAATAATGGAGGAGTATCTATTACATCTTCACCGTTTTTAGATACAGGGGCTCCAGTAGGATCTAGAAACTATTACGTTCAAGCATTTCCATCTTCTGGATCAACTTCATTTTTAAAATCAGATTGGTCCACTGGTGATTCAGGAACCAGGTTAGCCGCTCCAGTTAAATTATCTACTCCAACAGGAGTTAATGCTTCTGATAATAGGACAGATGGCGTATTGGTTACATGGAATGCTGTTTCTGGGGCATCTTATTATGGAGTATGGTGGGGAGGACCACCAGGATATGATAATACTCCAGATTTCCAAAATATTTCTGGAACCTCTCTTTTAGATCAAACAATTAGTGCTGGATCAAGCAGAGATTACTATGTTCAAGCATTTGCTTCTGGTAATCCAGCGGGAACAAAGTCTGATTGGGGTGGCCCAGATAATGGAACTAGAGCAAATGTTACTGTATCAGCTCCACCAACTCCAACAGGAGTAAACACATCTGGTAGCGGATTAGTTACATGGACGGCATCCTCTGGAGCAACAAGTTATACTGTAGAGTATTATTTAGCAAGTAACTCTAGTGGTTCAAATGCCTACGGTCCACTTTATGGATCTCCTGGAAGCTCAACATCTTTTCAGATTACCTATCAGACTATTGGTGGAATTCTTTTAAATTATGCTAGAGCTAGAGTTTTAGCCTCCAACTCTGGTGGATCTTCAGCTTATTCAGGGTTTAGTCCAGCGTCAGGATATGTATAATGATTAGTCATGAAGAAAAAAGAATTTTTATTATTAATCGCATTAATAATATAGACGCTCAAATTAAATCTTTTATAGATAATGCAGAAATATGCGCTGGAAAGTACACAATAGAGGAAGAAGTTTTAGCCTGTAATGCTAAAAAGGAGGCCCTAATTCAGGAGCTCGAACTCTTGACTAATCAGGGTTAAATGATATAATTATGAAAGGAGGCCAAAATGACATTGTTAACAAATGCAGATAAATTAAACATTGTAAATCAGCACATAAAAAGTATTGATTTTCAGGTGTATAATTTGCAGTTAGACTTAATTGAAGCAAATGCTGAATCTCCAGTAAATTCAGAAACTGTTTCAACTTTAACTGGTAGAATGAACGTATTAAATGCGAAAAGAGTTGCTCTGGAATCAGAAGCAGAAACGTTAGAAGGCTAGGAATATAAATGGCAGAAAAAGCGGAATTAGTTATTACCGCCTTACAGCAACGCATAGGAGAGATTGTATCTAATTACGAAACTCAAATTGCATTTTTAAGGGCAGAGATTACTAAACTTATTGAAGAAAAGGACGCAAAGGTTGAAGCTGTTCAAGCATACGAAGACCACCTTGACGATCTCACAGCCGACTAATTTCCCTTCAGGTATCGCTGTTAAAACAGATAAAGATACATATTGGATTAAAGACGGTAAGAGATATAGATTAATTTCAGATAGAGCCGCCCAGTCTTGGTGCTTTACTACGGTATTAGCAACTGAGGCGGCATTATCAGGAATTAAACTTGTAGGTAAGTTAGGCTTTCGAGACGGCACCTTGATTAAGAGTGTTGCAGATGGTAAAATGTATCTAGTATCACAGAATAAACTAAGACACATTGTAGACCCAGATTCGTTTAATCGATACGGTCTTGATAGGTCAAAAATGATCGAGGTATCTGAAAAAGAAATCTTGGCACATGATTTAGGAGAAAATATATAATGAGTGACACCTTTAATGATGGCGATCCAATTGACGCTACACTACTGCAAAAATTAAAAACTGATGTTGCTAAAGCAACAGCATTAGCTGGAGCAAAAGTAAGTGCTGGGTCAAATATTAATGTTGATGGACTTAAAAATCAAACACCAGCAGAAATAACACCCCCTGTGTTTTTTGGCGGAAAAACTGATCCAAAAACAGTAACTACTGCAGGAGGCGGAACAATTTTTGATATTGATTATTCTGGAGCGGGATTTACAAAAAAACCTAGTGCAATAATTTTGACTCCTGTTGCTAAATCAAATAACGAGTCGATGTATGCCGCAAGTATAGTAAGTGGATCAGTTACAAACACGGGAGCAAAAGCGCAAATTAGAGCAGTGAGCTCCTCTAAGTCAATAAGTTTGTATTTTTTAGCAGTTCAAAATCAGTCATAGCCTATTGACAACCTAGTTCTATATGCTACAATTTGTTAAATACCAAGTCACGGACTCGTGACTTTTTTTACGTAAGGAAATAAATGGCCAACGATTTAAAATGGATGCTATCTTCAGATCAGCAGTTTCCATATCAAGATGATAAGATGATTGCTCTGTGGTTTAAGGTTCTTAAATGGTTTAAGCCAGATGTAGTAGATTACCTTGGCGATACCGACGATCAAGCATGCTACAGCAAATATACAGAAGGTCGCTCAGCAGAATTTTTGAATTTACACAAGACAGATAGTCGTGACCTTATTGTGCCTATGATGCGTCATGAGGCAAAGGGCGCTAGAGAGTTTTATACAAAGACTCGTGAGATGTTGCCAGAAGCTCAATTGTTTTCTGCTCTTGGAAATCACGATGTTAGAATTTTTAATTATGTAGATGCAAAACTTCCAGATTATATTAATGAAGTAACTCCAGAAGCATTGTGGGGGCTAGACTCATTGGGATATGAATATATTTATTACGACTCTTTACCTAAGCGTAGATTTGGAGATGTTCATGTTCATCATGGAATTTCAATTGCTGCAACTGGTTCTGTTCGTAAAGATATGGAAGATCTTCAAGTATCATTAATTCGTGGGCACTCTCACAGAATTGCATCACACCTAGTAACTTATGAACTAAGAAATAACGGAGAAGGCGAAACTCTTCGTGGATATGAAATTGGTCATATGTGTGATGAAAAGGGTCCAGGAATGAAGTATACACAGCACCACGATTGGCAAAAAGGATTTGCAATAGCACACATTGTAAATGATTATCCTCATATTCAAATGATCCATGTTGCTCCAGATTATTCATGCGTTGTTGACGGGAAAGTCTTTGCG
>Ga0129333_10001578_pt1 | contig 20742 bp, 19 predicted proteins | sample CPB6_08_DNA_FD_94474 | JGI IMG/M metagenome (GOLD analysis project Ga0129333, IMG submission 94474) | Freshwater to marine salinity gradient microbial communities from Chesapeake Bay, USA - CPBay_Sum_0.6_0.8_DNA | ecosystem: Environmental > Aquatic > Marine > Coastal | place: USA: Chesapeake... | reverse complement strand
GTCGGCTCTGATGTCGGTCTGTACAAACTGCGGCGCCTGTTGTGCCAGTTTTCGGGTTGATTTCTCTACCTACGAGCTTGAAAGCATGGGTGGACAAGTACCCGATGGCCTGGCGTTGGAAATTAATGGCAGTACCTGCCGTCTACGAGGCACCGACCATGTTCCGATCCGCTGCATAGCCCTGACCGGCAATGTGGGTGAACGAGTTGCCTGCGCCATTTACGAGTGGCGACCCTCACCCTGTCGTGAATTCAGCGAAGGCGATTTCGCTTGCAACAAAGCCCGCGCCCGGCATGGGTTACCCGAGCTGGTTTAAGTTGGGCCTCAGCTGAAGTACCCAGACTAATGTCCCGGCGGCTTGCTCATCCGTGCTCACAACGGTAAGTAAGCCATTGACCGCTCGACTGCCGCAGGGCCCTATCAGTCCCTGGCACGTCAACCAATTCCACGACCCTTTCCACCAAGCCCATAGACCCAACTCGATTCGGGGAGGTATGCCCAGCGATCTGATTTACGATAAACTGACAAATCAGAATACAACATCAAGGTGGTTCTTATGCTTTTAAGCTTCCATCGAACGATCCGACTTCTCTTGCTCGTAGCCTTGTCAGTTGGCTGCGCCACAGCGGTGCTGGCCCAAAAATCTGGCGCCAATGCAGACGACCTGGAGATCGCCACCATCAAGCCCCCGCCGCGCGATATCAAGGACGTGCTGCGAATGCTTGATGCGGCGAAACCTGATTTGGCCGGAATTGAGCTTGCGAAACAATGGGCTGCCAAACCAGCGCCAGCGTCTGACTCAGACCCAAAAATACTCAATGAGTTTTACGTCAAACGATCACTTGCCAATCAAAAGCTAGGCCAAATAGGTGACGCGCTCAAAGACCTACGACTGGCTGCCCTGCAATATCCAAATCCACAATTCTCCTATCGAGATTTGATTGATCTTGCAGTATTTGAAATGTTTTCTGGCAACCAGCAAGAGGCTATAAAACAGCTGGAGAAAGTGAAGACAAAAGCTGAGCAAGATCGATTACTGGGCCTGGTAATGACTGTTAATCGACTGATGGTTAGCAACCTTGGAATTATTGGTAATTTTGAAAAGGCCAAAGAATACTTGCGAGATACAGAGGCCACCATGACAAGGCTGAGGGGCAGCCCCAGGCTGTCGGATTTTTTTATCTCGTGGGAGTCCGATCTTGAAGCGACACGCGCCAGCCTTTTTTCGCAGCAGGGTCAATGGATCGAAAGCGAACGCAGTTTCCGAAAAGCCCTTAGGCTTTTCAACCAAGGGTTGGAATTCGCTAAAAGCAATCCTAAAACAGTGGATGAGTTAGCAATTGAGGGGCGCGTTCAAGTTGATGGCAGAAACCTCACACGTCATTGGATTCAAAAAATAGTTGTCTCGAATTTTCAGCTGTCCGAGGTTCTGCTGCAGCAGCGAAAGCTGGCTGATGCCGAATTTCACGCGCGTGAGGGATTGAGCTTAGCTTTGAATAACTTTGGACGTAACTCGACTGATGTTGGACGCGGCTTAGCCCAATTATCCAAAGTGGTGTCAGAGCAGGGCCGATTTACTGAAGCCCTTGTTCTTGCTAAATCCTCCATGGAAACCCAACTAGCCAGCGGAATCAAAGATGATTCCCGTGTCATGGCCCTATCCCGCAAGTTCTACGCCACCGCCCTGGTTGCCAACAGTCAGTTCAAGGAGGCTGACCAGACGTTCAATGAGATGCGGGCCAGCGTTCGCAACAACCCGGATCTGGCCACAACCTTTCCGATCAACGATCTGGATTGGGTGATCGCCATGCAAAAGGTCGGCAAGCATGCCGAGGCTGCTGAAATGACAGAGAACATGCTGAAGTTTCTTCAGTCCAAGTTTGGCAAAAACACGCCCCGTTCTGCCATGGTTCACGCCTTTAATGGTGTTTCGCTACAGCGCCTGGGCAAAGTCAAAGAGGCGCAAGAAGCGTTTCGGCTTGCTATTCCAATCATGGTCGATCAAAGCCGCAACGACGCTGAGAATGACACGACCAGTTACAAACATCAGCAAAGAACTACCTATCTGTTTGAAAACTATCTCAGTCTGCTGGCCCAGGTCGCACAAAACCAACCGGCTCAAGCGCAAGGCGCGGCCGCTGAAGCTTTCCGCGTGGCAGATCTGGCCAAAGGCAGCGGGGTACAAAGAGCACTAACAGCCAGTGCAGCGCGCGCCAACATCAAAGACCCCCAACTGGCAGCCATGGCCCGCAAGGAGCAGGATTTACAACGCCGTACGAACACGCTCTCGGAGCTTTTGACCGGCCTTCTGTCCGCGCCACCCGAAAAGCAATTGCCAGGCATCCAAGCCAAGATCCGGCAAGACATTGACGCCTTCAAGCTGGAACGTGAAAAGCTGAAAAGAGAAATCGCCTTCAAATATCCCGACTATGCCGACATGGTTGACCCAAAACCAGCAACCGTTGAGCGGGCCCGCAGTTTGTTGAGGGCCGACGAGGTACTTGTTTCCTGGTATTTTGGCGATCAGGAATCCTATGTCTGGGCGATCAGCAAAAACGATATTCCCCTGTTCAAATCCATCCCTATGGGCCGTGCCGAAATGGCTGGCCAGGTCAGCCATTTGCGCAAAGCCCTGGATCCAGGCGTGTCGACTGTTGACGAAATTCCGCCTTTTGATGTGAAGGCATCTTTCCAGCTCTATCAAAAAATTCTTGCGCCCGTTCATGCGGGCCTGCAGGGCAAAAAAGTATTGCTGGTCGTGCCCCATGCCGATCTGGGGCAGTTACCGCTTTCAGTGCTGGTTACCCAGGATGCCCCGCAGCCTGCAGCCTCAGATGTGCGGTTCTCCAACTACAAAAGTATTCCCTGGCTGACCCGGGAAATCGCAATTGCCCAGCTGCCCTCTGTCACCGCCTTGACTACCTTGAGAAACGCCCCGCCTGCCAGCGTCAACCGTAAGAATTTCATCGGTTTTGGTGACCCTTTCTTCAGTTCGGAGCAAGCCAAATCGGCCAATCGCGTCCAGGTCTCCAGCTCTCAACTGACCACCCGGGGTGGCGTCCCACTGCTTCTTCGAAGTGCCCCCAAGACTTCTGGCGTCAGTTCGGCTGAGTTGGCCCTGCTCCCCCGTTTGCCTGACACCCAGGACGAGGTACGGGAGATCGCCAAGGTCATGTCTGCCTCTGATGCCGATGTTTTCCTCAATCAGCGCGCGACCGTCAAGGCCGTGATGGAGGCTGACCTGTCAGACCGAAAAGTTGTGATGTTTGCCACCCATGGCCTGGTGCCTGGTGAACTCGATGGACTGAGCCAGCCCGCCCTGGCACTCACCTCACCAGACATTACGGGTGACAAGGACGATGGTCTTCTCACCATGGACAGGGTTTTAAGCCTGAAGTTGAACGCAGATTGGGTGGTTCTATCTGCCTGCAATACTGCCTCCGGCGAAGGCAGCGGCTCGGAAGCCGTGTCCGGTCTTGGCCGCGCCTTTTTCTATGCCGGTGCCCGAGCTCTTCTGGTTTCGAATTGGCCCGTTGATTCTGTCGCAGCCCGCCAGTTGATGACCGATCTGTTTCGACGACAACAGACCGGAAACCAGAAGATTGATAAGTCTGAGGCACTGCGGCAAGCCATGTTGCAACTCGTGGATCAGGGTGGCATGTCCGAACAGCAGACCATGCGGTATTCTTATGCCCATCCCTTGTTTTGGGCGCCCTTTATGGTGGTTGGCGATTGAAGATCACGACGTTGCCAACCGCTGCGCCCAAGGTTCAGTAACTTTCTAGAAATGCTTTTTTTTCGGGAGACAGAAATGATCCGCGCTGTTGCTTCGCTTGTCTTTATGTTTGGGTTCCTGGCCCAGGGCATGGCCCAGACCACCCCCCTGATTACGACCAAGGAGGCTGAATTGCCCCCCGCAGCAGGAAAACTTGCCACCCGTGGCATTTCTCGGGGGCCAGCCGTCAAGGTTGTTTCACCCGAACCCAGTTCGACAGTGAAATCGCCTTTCAATCTCAAAGTGAACTTTGAGGGACGAGGTGGCGAAAAGGTCGACGCAGGATCGGTAAAAGTCACCTACCTCAAATCGCCTTTTGTTGACCTCACACCCCGCCTGCAGTCAGCCATCACCTCGTCGGGTATTGATCTCCAACAAGCCGAGGTACCCCCAGGTGAGCACACCCTGCGTGTGACTGTCAAGGACAGTGCCGGACGTGAAAGCAACAGCACGCTGACCATTGTCGTCAACAAGTGATGAAGTGCCCCTATTGCCTCAGCGAGATTGACAATGAGGCGCTGGTCTGCAAGGTTTGCACCAAAGATCTTTACCTCTTCAAGCCCCTGCTTGAAAAAATTACGCATCTTGAGGAAAAGCTCGCTGCTGTAGCGGCCCCAACAAGTCATGAAGATCGCATCAAAGAACTTCAGGAGCAGCTGGACCATGCCCTTGAACGCCTGAACCCGGTTCGCACCGGACCTCTTGTCTTACTGGGCCAATTGGGGACCTATCTTCTGTTTCCGCTGGGTTTGCTGTTGCTATCCCATTGGCTGATAACGATTGTGCTGGACACACAGCTGATCTATTTGCGAGTGATCTCCATCGCCTTGCCTTTGCCGTTTGGTTTGATGTTATTTGCCAAGCGCAGCCATGCACTACTGCCCTGGTTTGCGGGTACCGTTTTTCTGGCGGTGGCCTCGGTCATTGGCATGGGCTGGATCACCAGCCTGGTTGACCAGACCCCCGTCCTGCCACAAAGCGCATTTGAATGGCGAGAGTATCTGGAGTATGCCGCGAGTATTTCCTTCAGTTTCCTGACCGGAATGTTAATTGGTGGCGTACTACGCTCCAGAAAAAATCAGCAAGGCAAGTTACGTGAGACCGTGTTTAAACGTCTGATCGCCCATCTGGTTGGCGGAAATCTTTCACCGCAGCAATTGGCTGGTCTTATCAAGAAGCTCGAAGAATTAGGCAGCTCGCTTGTAGCCATAGGCACCACGGCCATGTCAGTCTATACCGGCCTGAAAGCCGTAATGGGAAGTTGATTTTTTTGCCCGTCGGTGTCCGCAACAACCAGCGACAGCGTACCTCAAACAGTGCCCTGGGCATTGGTGAAAAGGGCATACACCGAGTGACTTGCCGCCATGAACAATCGGTTGCGCTTGATTCCGCCAAAGCAGACATTGGCACAGCGCTCGGGCAAGTGGATATGCGCAATGGCCGAGCCGTCGGGTGCAAACACACGCACCCCGTCGAGTGACTGGGCATCTGCACCCAGCCTGCCATCGCTGCCCCAGCCGCACCAAAGATTGCCATCCGTGTCAATGGCCATTCCATCAATCGCTCCGGCACCCTTGGCATCAATCAGCAATCGCTTGTGGCTCAGTTCGCCTGCTGAATCCACGCCGTAGGCCCAAATCAGGCGGTTCGGCTTGGCCCGGCTCTCAACCACATAGAGAATGCTTTCATCAGGCGAGAACGCCAGCCCATTGGGACCAGCAAGGTCACTGAGCACCTGTTGCAATTCACCATTTGTTTTCAACCGATACACCGCATGAGGCAGTTCTGACTCAGCAAAATCGCCCTCCCAGTGCCCGGCAATTCCAAAGGGAGGATCGGTGAACCAGACCGTGCCATCACTCTGACAAATGATGTCGTTGGGCGAATTCAGCCGCTTGCCCTGGTAACTGTCAGCCAGCACCGTCAGCGAGCCATCATGTTCAGTTCGGACAATGCGCCGTCCGCCATGCTCGCAGGTCAGCAGTCGGCCTTGTCGATCGCGCGCATTGCCATTGGCATAGCCGGAGGGAATTCTGAATTCACCCACGGTACCGGTACATTCATCCCAACGCAGGATTCGGTTATTTGGAATATCTGAGACCAGCAGGTAGCGCCCATCAGCAATCCATTGCGGCCCTTCGGCCCAGCGCATTCCGCTGAACAGTTGCTCGACTGAGGCACTGAAGATACGGTACTTCATAAAGCGTTCGTCGAAAACCTCGATCGATGGATCCGGATAGCGGGTATTGGCCTGGAAAGGCACTTCCAGTGCGCTTCCCAGGGTTAAGGTCGGCAGAATGTTCATATCAAAGTCCCATCAGTCGCGGCAGCCACAACGACAACCACGGAATATAGGTCACCATCATCAGCACGACGAACAGGGCGACGAAAAAGGGCATCATGGCACGCGTGACTACACCGATCTTCAGTCGTGCAATGGCGCTACCTACAAAAAGCACCGACCCCACCGGCGGAGTGATCAGGCCAATGCCTAGATTGACCATCATGATCATGCCAAAGTGCACCGGATCAACGCCCATCATCTTCACCACCGGCAACAAAATAGGGGTCAGAATCAATATCAGCGGAGCCATGTCCATCAGGGTGCCTAACAGCAACAGCAAGAGATTGATCAAAAGCAGGATCACATACTTGTTGTCCGACAGGCTGGTCAGAAAGGTGGTGATCTTGAGCGGCAACTGCATCAGCGTCATCAGGTAACCGAAAGCCGCAGCAAACCCAATCAGAATCATCACGATGGTTACGGTTTTCACCGTTCGGTGCACCAGCCGGGGCAGATCTCGCCACTTGTAGTCCCGGTAGACAAACATGGTGACAAAGAATGCCCAAAGTACGGCGATTGACGCCGACTCGTTCGCAGTAAACACCCCGCTCAGGATCCCTCCCAGGATGATCAGGATCGTCATCAACCCCCAGAGGGCCTCTGCAGCAATTCGAAGTGCCTGGCGCATCGGAATTCGATCGCCGCGTGGAAAATCATTGCGGCGCGCCATGATCAAGCAAAGGATTGCCAGCACCAGCCCCATCAGCAGCCCGGGCAAGACACCCGCCATGAACAGAGCGGCTATCGACACACTGCCACCTGCGGCCAGCGAATAGAGCACCGCGTTGTGGCTGGGTGGAATCAGGATGGCCTGGACCGAGCCGCTGATGGTCACCGCGGTGGCAAACGGACGTGGATAACCTTTTTTCTCCATCTCCGGGATCAGTACCGTGCCAATGGAAGCGGTATCGGCCACCGAAGAGCCCGAAATGGCACCAAAAAAGGTAGACGCCATGATGTTGACCAAAGCCAAACCACCTCGCACAAAACCCACCAATACCGCTGCAAAGGCCACTAGCCTGCGCGCCATGCCGCCCTCGGCCATGATCGCTCCGGCCAAGACGAAAAACGGAATGGCAAGCAGAGAAAACTTGTTCACGCCCGAAGCGATCTGGATCATCACCGCATCCAGGGGAATATCGATCCACCAGGCCCCCACCAGAGCGGCCAGGCCCAGCGCATAGGCAATCGGCACGCCAATGATCATGAACAGCATGAAACTGCCAATCAGAACAAAGGCATCCATGTCAGCCCTGCTCCTGGCTGACCACAGGACGCGCATCCTGCTGACCGAACAGGCGCCGTTCAATGACGAACAGCAGCGTGATGGCAGACCCCAGCGGCAAGGCGGCGTAGGTCACGCCCACCGGCAACCAGGGCAATTCGGCAATGGACTGCCCCAGGGTTTCAAGGCAGAGCCGGGTGCCATACCAGGCGACGAAAAGACTGGCTGCGCCGACCAAAAGATCTGCGAGAAATTCAACGCCACAGCGCAATCCAACAGGCAGGCGCTCGGTCAGCAGGGTCACACCGATATGGGCGTTGGCCCGGTAGGCTGCGGCGGCCCCCACAAAACTGAACACAATCATCAGCAGAATCGCAATCGGTTCTGGCCACTGGGAGCCGGTACCCAGAACATAGCGAGTGAACACCCCCCAGGGAATGATCAGCGCCATGAAAAAGATCGCCGTACCGGCCAGCCAGATACTGGCCAGGTAGAGGCGATCCATCCAGCGCACGTAGGCTGGTGTACTCACGAGGGCTCCTGTTTCAGAGGAACTCGGTCACTTGACGGCCGCAATGCGATTCATCAGATCGGAAAACTGGACACCGTACTTGGCGCGGACAGGGGCTGTCGCGTCATAGAACGGCTTGTTGTCCATCTCGATGAACTCAACACCCTCAGACTTCAGCTTTGCGGTGTATTCAGCAACCGCCTTGTCCCACAGAGCGCGCTGTTCGATCTGGGCTTCACGCGCAGTCTTCTTCACCAGCGCTTTGTCAGCAGCAGACAATTTGTCCCAGCTTACCTTGGACATCACCAGAATCTCGGGGATTATTAGATGGTTGGTTTGGGTGTAGTACTTGGCCCCGGTCTTGAAGTGGTTGGCAGTGTAGAGACTGGGCGGATTGTTTTCGGCACCGTCAAGCACACCCGTCTGAAGCGCGGTAAACACTTCGCCGTAACCCATGCTGATGCCATTGCCCCCCATGGCATTCATGGTGTCAACAAACAGAGGGTTCCCCATCATGCGGATCTTCTGCCCTTTCAGGTCCTCGGGCTTGCGAACTGGCTTCTTGGTGTAGAGGCTGCGTGAGCCACCATCCATCCAGGCCAGACCAATCATCTTCGCAGGCGAGGCACTGATTTTGTCGAGCAATTCTTGGCCAATGGGTCCGTCAATCACAGCACGCATGTGGGCAATATTGCGAAAGACAAAAGGCATGTTGAAAACATTGACTTCAGGAACCACCGGGCCAACCGGACCCAGCGAGGTGCGCAAGATCTGGATGGCCCCGACCTGGGTCTGCTCGATCATCTCTTTCTCGCCACCGAGCACACTACCCGGGAACATTTGAAACTTGATGCGACCATTGGTGGCGGCGTCGAGCTTCTTGCCCATGCTCTCAACCGCAACTACGGTGGGATAGCCAGGTGGATGGACATCTGCTGCCTTCATGGTCTGAGCCAGTAAGCTGATCGAGCCGGCCATGGCCAATGCCGCAATCAGGGATCTTGTAGTGAGCTTCATTGCAAACCTCCTTGGTGAAAAAAACAAAGAAAGATCAATCTTCAAACGGGCCAGTGCGAACAAATGCGCCACCCTGGTAAGTTACAGCCGGGTCGCTGTAATCCAGGGGCGCCTGGCGTCCTTCAGTAGCCACACGAAATTGCTCGGAACTATCCAGCGGACGGAATCCCAGATGGCGGGCAGGCGTGTTATCCCACCATGAGGTGGCGTTGTCCGACATGCCATACACAATGGTATGACCCAGCACTGGCGTGGTCAGGCAGGCCACGACCAGTCGCTCCAGATCGTCGTAGCTGAGCCAGGTTGCCAACATGCGCCGATCTTTTGGCTCTGGAAATGAGGAACCTATGCGTAGGCAGGCGGTTTCGATGCCATAACGGTCAAAGTAAAAACGGGACAGGTCCTCACCATAGGCCTTGCTGATGCCGTAATGTCCATCAGGCCTGGCAGGCATGGTGGCATCAATGACCTGATCCTGCCGGTAATAGCCCGTCACATGGTTGGAACTTGCAAACACAATCCTCTTGACGCCTTGCTTTCGCGCAGCTTCATAGAGGTTGTAGGCCCCAATGATGTTGGCCTGCAGGATCAGATCAAAAGCTTGTTCGGTGGAAACCCCGCCCAGATGGACCACGGCGTCCACACCAGCTAACAGTTTGAGTATGCCTGCCCGGTCTTCCAGACGAACCGGCATGAGTTCTTCGCCAGGCTGAGCCGAGCCGAGATCGGCCACATCACTAAGCCGCAAGACATCGCAACGTGCCTTGAGACGGGGTCGCAGCACCTGGCCCAGCCCACCCGCGGCACCGGTCAGCAACAGGCGCTTGAAACGCAAGGGTGAAATGTGCACTTGAGGGGTTGTCATAGCAACGATATTACTATCATCATACGTTACACCACACCCGACAGGCTGCCTGACAAGGTCGAGCGCGACCCTATTTGACAGGTGCTACTTACGGGCGCTTGCCGGCACCCAGTTGGCGCAGATCGGCCAACACCTCAGCCGAGTGGGTGGAGGCATTGACTGAGAGGTAGCGTTTGGCAACCTGCCCTTTGGGATCAATCAGGAAGGTGTTGCGCTTGGCAAACTTGAACACCTTCCAATCTGAAATTGCGCCGTAACGCTGGGCAACCTCACCCTTTAGATCGGCCAGCAAAGGAAACGGCAGATGGTATTTTTCAGAAAATTCTTTATGCGAGGCCGTACTATCCACGCTGATGCCTACCACCATGGCGCCCAAGGCCGTGATCTGAACCCAGTCATCACGAAAGTTGCACGCTTCAGTGGTACAGCCCGGCGTGTCGTTCTTGGGATAGAAGTACAAGACCAGCCACTGACCGCGCCACTCTTCCAGCCGGCGTAGCTTGCCGCTCTGATCAAGCAACTGGAAATTTGGTGCCTGTACCCCAACCGCCGGCGCCTGGGCAACAGCAGCAACTGCAAAACCAGCCAGCACTGCGCCAATCACACGTTTTAGACTTGCAATCATGGTTCAGACTTCCGCAATTCAGTCTACTTGGATATACCTTTTCAGCGCGTCAGCAGCCGAGCTGGGATCAGCCAGTCCGGCTTACGCCGGCGCAAGCACAGTCAAACCACCCAGATAGGGTCTGAGCACCTCGGGAATCTCAATCGTTCCATCCTGGCGCTGGTAGTTTTCCAGCACGGCGACCAAGGTTCGTCCCACGGCCAGTCCGGATCCGTTCAAGGTATGGACCAGCTCATTCTTTCCCTGGGAGTTTTTAAACCGTGCCTGCAAGCGACGCGCCTGGAAGGCCTCGCAATTGCTCACCGAACTGATCTCGCGGTAGGTGTTTTGCGCGGGCAGCCAGACCTCCAGATCGTGGGTTTTTGTTGCCCCGAAGCCCATATCACCGGTACACAAGGCCATCACGCGGTAGGGCAAGCCCAGTTTTTGCAGAATGGCCTCGGCGTGGCGGGTCATTTCCTCCAGGGCCTCGTAGCTTTTCTCGGGATGCACGATCTGCACCATTTCCACTTTGTCAAACTGGTGCTGCCGGATCATGCCTCGCGTGTCACGCCCGTAGGATCCGGCTTCAGAGCGAAAACAAGGGGTATGGGCAGTGAGCTTGATTGGCAACTCGGCCTCGGCCACGATCTCATCGCGCACAAAATTGGTCAGGGTGACTTCACTGGTAGGAATCAGGTAGAGGGACACATCGTCTGCAGCCCCGTCCTGTCCCCCCTTTTTGGCGGCAAACAGGTCCTCTTCGAACTTGGGCAACTGCCCGGTGCCACGCAATGTCTCGGCATTGACGATATAGGGGGTATAGCACTCGGTATAGCCATGCTCGCTGGTCTGCACGTCGAGCATGAACTGGGCCAAAGCGCGGTGCAGTCGGGCCACCTGCCCCTTCATCACGGTGAAACGTGAACCCGTCAATTTGCTGCCAGTATCGAAGTCCAGGCCCAGGGGCTCACCCAAATCGACATGGTCCTTGACCTGAAAATCATAGGTCCCGGGGGTTCCCCAGGTTCTCAGCACCACATTGCCATGTTCGTCAGCACCTTGCGGCACACTTTCATGGGGCAGGTTAGGCACGGCCAGCAGCATGGCCTGCATGTCAGCCTGAATCTGCTCCAACCTTGCCGCTGAGTTTTCCAGTTCGCCCTTGATGGATGCCACCTCGGCCATCACCGCCTCAGCCTGCGCATGCTCACCCTTGCCCTTGAGTGCACCGATTTGCTTGCTCAGGCTATTGCGTCGGGCCTGCAGTTCCTCGGTTTTCATTTGCAGTGATTTACGCTCGGCTTCTAGGGTACGGAAAGTATCTGCGTCGAGAAATGACTGCGGCTTTTTACGAGTTTCCAGGCGCGCCAGCACGCCATCCAAGTCTTTGCGAAGAAGATTTATGTCAAGCATGTGATGATTTTAGTTGCCTGCCACTTTCATCCGTTCGATCAGGATGGAGCCGACGGTTTTGGCGCCATAGTTGTAGGCGTCTGATCCCACAGCGGCCATACCCAGGAACATTTCCTTCATGTTGCCAGCAATCGTGATTTCCTGGACCGGATAGACAATGCGGCCTTTCTCAACCCAAAACCCACTGGCACCGCGCGAGTAATCGCCCGTCACGTAATTGACGCCCTGGCCCATCAATTCAGTGACAAACAGGCCGGAGCCCAGTTTTTCAAGCATGGCATTCAGGTCATCTTGTGGCCGTGTCAGGCGCGAGGTGAGGATCAGGTTATGTGACCCACCGGCATTGCCAGTTGTTCGCATACCGAGCTTGCGGGCCGAATAGCTGCTCAAGAAGTAACCCTGTACTTGCCCGGCTTCGATTACTGAGCGCGGACGCACCTGCACCCCTTCATCATCAAAGGGCGAACTTCCCTTGCCTCGCAGGACAAAGGGGTCCTCACGCACATCGATATGCTCTGGCATCACCTGCTGGCCCAGCGAATCCAGCAGGAAGGAACTTTTTCGGTACAGCGCACTCCCGCTCAAGGCCTGTACCAATGCACCCAGCAAGCCCGCCGCCAGGGGCGATTCAAACAGGACCGGGCATTCAGTGGTCTTTATTTTGCGGGCCTTCAGCCGGCTCAAGGCGCGCTCGGCCGCATAGCGACCAATCGCCTCTGGCGCGGCCAATTCCTGCGGGTGGCGCTGTGAGCTGGACCAGTAATCCCGCTGCATGTCATCGCCCTTGCCAGCAATCGGTGACACCGCGATGCTGTGACGCGAGCTGGCATAACCGCCTCTGAATCCACGCGTGTGTGCACTGAAAAAATGTGATTGCTGGGCTGAAACTGAAGCCCCTTCGCTATTGGTAATGCGCTTGTCCACCGTCAAGGCCGCGGCCTCAGCTGCGCGGGCAATTTCAGCGGCTTGCGCGCTGCTGACAGCCCAGGGATGGAACAAGTCCAGATCGCGTCTGGCTTCAGAGACGGAAACAATATCGATTGCATCAGGCAAACCGGCAGCCGGATCGTCGGCCGTAAAGCGGGCAATATCAAAGGCCGCCTGGACCGTGCGCTTGACCGCCTCCTGCGAAAAGTCCGATGTGCTGGCGTTACCGCGACGCTGCCCAACATAGACCGTCACACCGAGCGACTTGTCACGGTTTCGCTCAACATTTTCCAATTCGCCCTTGCGGACTGACACGCTCAAGCCACTGCCTTCGGAGGCCTCGGCACCAGCATCGGTGGCCCCCAGGACCCTGGCGTGTCCGAGCGCAAGGTCGACCAGTTCTTCAAAGCGGGCTTGACTGTAGGTGAATCCTGGTGCAGGCGCCGTGTCCTGGCTCAAAACGGGGGGCTTGATGGGTTTGTTCATGGCGGAGGCTATGATACTTGGCTCTGCAAAGATTGCCTGATCGCGCTTTTTTATGTCACGTAAACCCAAAAAAGGCTATTTCGTCAAAGGCCAGTTCGTCGCAGAGGGCAGCGAGCTGGACCTTGAGCTCAAACGAGAGCTTAAAGGGGATACCGAAATCAGCAAAACCGATCTGAAGCGTGAAAGCACAGAGCTGCAGAAACTGGGCGAATCCCTGTTGACCCTGCGCAGTGACCTGATGGCCGGCCTGGCGCTACCCGACAAGCTGGTTGACGCACTCGCAGAAGCCAAGCGCATCACAAACTTCGAGGGTAAGCGCCGTCAGATGCAGTACGTCGGCAAATTGATGCGCCAGCTCGATGAGGAGATCGTCCAATCCATACGCGAGGCTCTGAGAGAACAGGACCAGGGTTCTGCCCGGGAAATACAAATCCTGCACGCTGCCGAGCAATGGCGCGCACGACTGATCGCCGATGACGATGCCGTTGCCCAGTGGATCAATACCTTTCCCGCCACCGACAGCCAACAACTGCGTGCCCTGGTTCGACAGGCCCGCAAGGATGCGCCCGCCTTTGATCAGGCAGCCATCTCCCAGGGACTGGCACCCCGCCAAAGTCGAGCTTTTCGTGAATTGTTTCAGCTGATCCGAACGCAACTATCCGAAACACAACCCAATGGAGATGGTGATGAGTGAAGTCTTTGATCCGGTCAGGATCGGCATTGTTTCGGTCAGTGACCGTGCCTCAACCGGGGTCTATGAAGACAAGGGACTGCCCGCCTTGCGGGACTGGCTGAGCCGGGCTTTGAAAAATCCAATTACCTTTGAGTCCAGGCTGATTCCAGACGAACAGGACCACATCAGTGCTGCACTGATTGAACTGGTGAATGCCGGCTGCTCCCTTGTCCTCACCACGGGCGGCACCGGGCCGGCGGTGCGCGATGTAACGCCAGAAGCCACCTTGGCGGTCAGTCACAAGGAGATGCCCGGCTTTGGCGAGCAAATGCGGCAGATCAGCCTGAAATTTGTGCCCACTGCCATTCTGTCGCGCCAGGTCGCTGTGATTCGGGACAAGAGTCTGATCATCAACTTGCCGGGCCAACCCAAATCGATTGCCGAAACCCTGGAAGGCCTGAAGGACGCCGAGGGCCAGCAGCTGGTTTCAGGCATCTTTGCAGCCGTCCCCTACTGCGTAGACCTTATCGGCGGCCCCTATCTGGAAACCAGGGACGAAGTTTGCAAGGCATTTCGACCCAAATCAGCGATTCGTCCGATACGCACAGGCTGAATTTCGTGAAGACCTGGCAAACTGTCCCAAGTGGTCAAGCTGAGCCAGCCGTACCTACTTGCAAGGCTACTTGCCAACCAGCTGGTTGAGCTTTTCCTTTTCGAAGTGCTCTTCGCGGGCAGCATCACCCGGGACTTGCGCCGTTGAGAGCTTTTCTAGGGCCTGCCAGAGCAAGGCAATCTGATGCTCCTGCGACGACGCGTTGTCGATCAACCCCCGCATGGCCTGGTTCAAGGGATCGTCTTCCTGGGTAATGCCGTAAGCAGAGAATCCTTGCTGAGTCGTGGTGACATCAGCACTCTGGCCTTCCTTGGAGGGAATGATTCGCGCTGGAATGCCCACTGCGGTAGCACCGGCTGGCACTGGCTTGATCACGACCGCATTGCTGCCGATCTTGGCCCCATCACCAACCTCAAAGCCACCCAGCACCTTGGCGCCGGCACTGACCACCACATTCCTGCCCAGCGTAGGATGGCGCTTGGCGCCCTTGTACAAGGAGGTACCGCCCAGCGTGACCCCATGGTAGATGGTGCAGCCGTCGCCCACCTCGGCCGTCTCGCCGATGACGACGCCCATGCCGTGGTCGATGAAGACGCGCTCGCCGATTTTGGCACCCGGGTGAATTTCAATACCCGTCAGCCACCGGCCGAAATGGGAAATGAAGCGACCCAGCCACTTGAGATCATGCGTCCAGCACCAATGCGCGCGACGATGCAAGACCAAGGCATGCAGGCCGGGGTAGCAGGTCAGCACCTCCCAGAAACTGCGCGCCGCAGGGTCACGCTCAAGAATGCACTGGATATCAGAACGCAAGCGGGTAAACATGGATGGAGTTTATCCCTTAGCGCGTTCTGCCGCTTCCAGCATGGACTTGGCCACACCCCGCAAGATATGTATTTCTTCAGCTGTCAGTTCAGCGCGGTTGAATAGCTGGTTGAGCCTTGGCATCAGCTTCTTGGGCGCCTGCGGGTCCAGAAACCCGATGGCCATCAGGGCCTCTTCCCAATGAGCCAGCATGCCGGCCACCTGCTGGGCATCTGCCTTCGATGGCGATTGTGCAACAGTGGTCTTGGCAAAACCCCCCAAGGCCAAACGCCACTCATAGGCGATCACCTGCAAGGCGGCGGCCAGGTTGAGAGAACCAAAGTCAGGATGGGTCGGAATGCTTAACGCAACATGGCAGCGGTAGACATCTTCATTGCGCATTCCAAAGCGCTCGGAACCAAACAGAAATGCGACCCCCGATATCCCCTCACCTTGGTTGTCATCCTGGCTCGCGGCTTGATCAGCCGACTCAAACAGCTGCGCAAAATGCTCACGCGGACTGCGGGTGGGCGGGCCAAAGTCGCGGGGAGTCATGGCCGTGGCGCACAGATGTGTCATACCCTCCAAGGCCTGGTCCAGGGTGTCAACAATTCTGGCCTGCCCCAGCACATCCAGGGCCCCGCTGGCACGGGCAATGGTTTCCTCGCGCCGCAAGACATTCGGCCAGCGCGGCGCTACCAGCACCAGGTCAGAGAACCCCATTACTTTCATGGCGCGCGCGACTGCGCCTACATTGCCAGCATGGCTGGTGTTGATCAGGACAAATCGGGTTCGAATAGGCGTGGTTTGCATCGAATGGGGACGCGAGGCAGGTAAAATCGTCCCTATTGTCGCTGCCCGCATCGCCTGGCTGGCAAAAAACCGTTCCTGCTCAATTGGGGATAGATAAAAATCTTCTGTCCCGCAATGAAATAACAATTTATGTCATCCCCAAACCTGCACCCCATGCTCAACGTGGCCGTCAAAGCCGCCCGCGCCGCTGGCGCCATCATCAACCGCGCTGCCCTTGATGTGGAGGCTGTTCGGGTGTCACAAAAGGCGGTTAATGACTTTGTCACCGAAATTGATCACGCCAGCGAAGACATCATCATTGAAACTTTACTGACTGCGTACCCTGGCCATGGCATCTGGGCCGAGGAAACGGGGCGGGAACGGGGCGCCAAAGATTCGGAATTTGTCTGGATCATTGACCCCCTAGATGGCACCACCAATTTCATTCATGGTTTTCCGGTTTATTGCATCAGCATTGCTTTGGCTGTGCGTGGCAAAGTAGAACAGGCCGTCATCTATGACCCTAGCCGAAACGATTTGTTCACAGCCACCAAAGGGCGGGGCGCTTATATGAATGACCGCCGCATTCGGGTCAGCAAGCGTTCAGATCTTAGCCAGTGCCTGATCTCCACGGGTTTCCCGTTTCGCAAGGACGATGACTTTAGCAAGTACCTGGCCATGATGAGCGAAGTGATGCAACGAACCGCGGGCATTCGACGTCCCGGGGCCGCAGCGCTTGATCTGGCTTATGTGGCGGCGGGTTTTGCCGATGGGTTTTTCGAGACGGGTTTAAGCCCCTGGGATGTGGCCGCTGGCTCGCTACTGGTGACAGAAGCCGGAGGTCTGGTGGGAAATTTGACGGGCGAGGCCGACTTTCTGGAGCAAAGAGAGTGCCTGGCTGGCAACCCAAAAGTCTACGGACAATTGGTCAATCTTCTGGGCCGCTACAGCAAATTTGCCAGCACGTCTGACAAAACTGCAGAATGAGCAGTGAACCTCACTGCTTAATGGTGGTCCATCTGTTCGGCCGACAGAAACATTGAGGCATATTTCTGGAACACCCTCTGGTTGATGAACACATCGTAGAGATCGGTATCGATATGCCCGGTGTTTCGCATGTTTTCCATGATCGACAAAGCCTGTGACAGGGACATTGCCTTTTTATAAGGACGGTCGTGGGCTGTTAGGGCTTCAAAGATATCAGCAATGCCCATCATGCGAGCCTGCCAGCTCAGCTGATCTCTGCTGAGTCCGCGCGGGTAACCCTTGCCATCCATGCGTTCATGATGCCCGCCGGCAAACTCCGGCACATTCTTCAGGTTCTTGGGCCAGGGCAAACGCTCCAGCATCTTGATGGAAGCCTCAATGTGATAGTTGATGACCTTGCGCTCCTCGTTGTTGAGGGTACCGGCGCGAATCATGAGGTTGTCCTGTTCATCAGGCGAGAGCAGCGGCTGACGCACGCCATCAGGCCCCACCCACTGGTAGCGTTCAGAGATTTCCTGGACCCGCGCCACATCACCGTCACCCATGCGCTCAGTGCCAATATTGGTGAAGCGCAAAAACTCACGGTCTGAGTCAACCTGGGCGCAGAAGGCCTGGAAATCGGCATCCGCCTGAGAGGCGTCCACGCCCATGGCCATGGCCTGCCACTTTTTGACCTCAGCATCCCGTTTGATGACTTCAAATCGAGTGTCCACCATCAGAATGCGGTCAAACAAGGTTTGCAGCTTGGTCGCCTTGTCCACCACATGAACCGGCGTCGTCACTTTGCCGCAGTCATGCAGCAAGGCGGCTATCCGTAATTCATACAAGTCTTTATCGTTGAAGCTGATTGAGGCCAGGGGCCCCTGATCGGTGTTGTTCACTGCATCAGCCAGCATCATGGTGAGTTCTGGCACCCGCTGGCAATGGCCGCCTGTATACGGCGATTTTTCGTCAATGGCCATGTTGATCAACACGATGAAAGATTCAAACAGGTGCTCGAGCTGTGTGATCAGTTGCCTGTTGGACAAAGCAATGGCCGCCTGGGAAGCCAGCGACTCTGCCAGACGCTGATCGGTACCGGAAAATGCAATGACCTGCTTGTCGTCGGGGTTTGTGCAATTGAGTAGCTGCAACACCCCGATCAGTTCCCCCTCATGGTTTTTCATGGGAACGGTCAGAAAGGAGTGCGATCGGTAGCCAGTGTTCTGATCAAAAGCCCGGGTGCCGGAAAAATCAAACCCCTTGGCCTGGTAGGCATCGGGGATATTCAAGGTTTCGCCCGTATTGGCCGCATAGGCTGCGACCATGGCATTGTTTGGGGTCCCGTCATCCAGTGTGAGCGCCAGTTCACGAAATTTTCCCGAAATTTCTGCGCCAGTGGTACCACCCAAGGCTACCCCCAGAGTGTCATTTCTCACAATGGCAAATCGCAGCCGTTTTTTATCGTCCGTGGGGATATACAGCGTGCCGCCGTCGGCATGGGTAATGTTCATGGCAGCCAGCAGAATATTTTCAAGCAGGCGATCCAGATTTCTCTCGTTGGAAAGCTCTGCCCCGATCTCATTGAGCTGTTCAAGCCGTCGAAAAAGGACTTCGGTGGAATCCATGCGCGCCTTCCGCTGAATTGACAGGAATCAAGGTTTCAGCTTAGCTACGCTTTGAGAAATTGCAAGCAAAAAAACCAGAGAATTGATCCCTAACTTGTCCCAGTTTGATCCCACGCAAAATCCTGCCGCACGTCACCCTGCGCCGGCGCTTGCCCCTCTTACTCAAATAAGCAGCATGTAGCCGTTCAGGGTGCTAAGAATTCCCAACACGCCCAGAACTGTAGAAGCCCAGAAAAATGACCTTCTCTCGGTGATCAGCGTGATCGACATCAAGACGATGGCAATTTGCAGCAATGCCTCGGCGGCATCAAACCAGGGGTCGCGACGCAATGCCAGGTCCCGCTCCACTTCATGCGCCTTGGCGCGCGCCAACAACTCTTTTTTGCCTTCCCCCGTATCAGGCTCACTTTCATAACGGGCTATGGTCTGTTTGTGCGATTCGAGCTTTTTTTCCATCGCCTGCTTCAAAGCCGGGGGCAGACCTGGCATTTGAACTTGCAGCGCCAGGTCGTCAGCAGCCAGTTTGAGGACTGTCTGCCGGATATTTTTTGCCTGATAAAAACTATAGGCATCAGCTGCCAATATGTTGTACAGCGTCGCCTCTTTGGAGGCGTTCCCGCCGCCAAGACTGGCCAAGGCCAACACCATCGCCAGGGCAGCGACCATCAGGGCGCACCGGGTCTTGAACTTGTCTGTTTGACCGTGCTGTGCCTCAGTCAACTCTCCAACATTTGCTGCTTCCATCATTTCCCCCAGTCATCAGATAGCTGAACATTGAAACCAAGATTTGAAGGCTCACGCCCTGCCCCATCAGGGTTGACGCATTATCGACAGGACCAGGTCAGCTTGATTACCGACCCGGGTATTAAATTCAAAAAGGTCTGGTTAATTGGGGAGGGATGAGGTCATAAGCTGCGCGCCCCTCCCTGGAAGTAGCAGCTTCATGATGTTTTTCTCATCGCTTGAGCAGCCAACGGGTCAATTCGCGGTTAACCAACATGGGTTGTTCACGGTGCAAAAAATGACCGGCATTTTCGATCAGACGAAACTCATAGTCGCCTTCGAAATACCTGGCCTGATCCGCCATCAATTCAGCCCGCAAATCCTGCGCGCCGCACAAAGCCAGGGTTGGCACCCTGATAGGACGCTCCATCAACACGCGAACTGCTGCCAGCTTGGGATCTGCTTTCTCTGGATCAAACATGGCCCGGTAATAAGCCAATGTGGCAGCGAGCACACCGGGTTGTGACAACATGGTCTTGATGGAACGTATGTGTTCTGTATCCTCAAAACCCTCCACAGTCCAATAATTCCAAAGGTAGTCGATAAAGTGCATGTCGTTTGCAACCAGCGCCTTCTCCGGCAGGTTTGCAAGTTGAAAAAACCACCAGTGAAACGAGCGGTGAATATGCTTGGGATCCAACAAGCTGCGGGCAACCTCGACAGGATGGGGCACAGCCATCAAGACCGCGCGTTGAACCAGTTCCGGGTAAGCGGCCAGCAATCCGTAGCCAATGATGGCACCCCAGTCCTGGCCCACCAAATGACATGGTTGTCCCTGGTTAAGTTCGCGCAGCAACCCAGCTATGTCATTGACCAGGGTGGCCTTGTCAAAATAGCCTGACTGGGGAATGTCGCTTGGGGGATAGCCTCTGAGGTAGGGGGTGACAACCCGAAAACCCTGACTCACCAATTCAGGCACCTGATGGCTCCAGGTCAGGGCATGGTCTGGGAAGCCATGCAACATCACCACCAAGGGGCCCTGCCCCTGCTCCAGGTAGCCAATTGAGAGTTGCTCGAGTTTGAGGAATTTCACAAAGCTAGTCTACCCAGAGTTTGATCGTCAAAAGCGTTCCAATATCTTCATCTCATTTATGCGCATTGATGTTTGCCAAATTTACATCCTGATCTAGCCATTCTTTGAATAAACGCAATTCCAGCCTGGCCCCGTTCGCTGCACAATCAGATTGCCATAACCCTCAAGCCAAGCCGGAAGACTTTTACGGATAAACTTTTTGCGCAAACTCGCTCAGGAGCACCCATGAAAAATTACCAGCATTTCATCAACGGCGAATATGTTGACCCAATTGGGGGTC
>Ga0129333_10001577_pt1 | contig 20744 bp, 30 predicted proteins | sample CPB6_08_DNA_FD_94474 | JGI IMG/M metagenome (GOLD analysis project Ga0129333, IMG submission 94474) | Freshwater to marine salinity gradient microbial communities from Chesapeake Bay, USA - CPBay_Sum_0.6_0.8_DNA | ecosystem: Environmental > Aquatic > Marine > Coastal | place: USA: Chesapeake... | reverse complement strand
ATCAGACTTGTCTTGAACGTCACCCATTACTTGGAGACTGTAGTAAAGAGAAGTCTGTGGACTTGCCAACCAATCTTCGATGAATTGCTCATCATAGGTAACCACATCTGACCAGCTGTTGAAGGAGTATCCATGCAACAGGCCGGTGCTATCGAGCAGACGAACGATGCCGTCCACTACTCGTTTGTATGACTCCCAGCCAACTTCAGACGCGATCTCAACAGGACCGTAGTCAAAGCTCTGGACGCCAAACGTACCGCTGTCACGGTCCACTTGACGGGCAATGGGAGGAGCGATCTCAGGACAGGTGGTGTACCCATCGAGATCTGTGTATCGGTAACTGCACGATGCAGTTGGAGCAATGGCAAAGGCACGCTCCATTTTGTTGAACTTGGCAACCTCAGCAGCTTGACGAATGCCTGAGCTGATCTCATGAGCCAGTACCGCAGCAGGAGTTCGCTCGTGAGGACGGTTGTTGTTGATGTTCTCCAACGCCTCACCAAACTCTTTGTAGGTCACCCCTTGCTGTCGTAGCAAGTTGGCAAGCCCAAGAAGTCCAAGACCCACTTGACGATCTGTTGACGGAGGGAGATATTCTCCACTGCTATCGACATTTGTCTTACCATGGAGTTCACACAGCTCGGACATTCCGTTGACAAATGCACGTTGTATGTCTCCGACTTCACATGCGCCAAGGTTGACATGTTGAAGCAGACATGTGCCCCGTGAGGGCAGATATACCTCAAGGCAGACGTTCCCCCTGATTCGATTGCCATTTCGATCTACCTTTGTTTTGTTGAGCCAGATGTCTCCCTTGCGAATGCCATCAAGAAGTGCTTCCTTTACGTTCTCGGTGGCTTGTTCCCACCAGTGATCGTTAATGTTGACGCAACGCTTAACCCAAGGCAGCTCAGAACGACTAGCAGTAATGAACTCAAGCACATCCGGATGGTTCAGATCCAGATGACATACAACAGCCCCATTCTTGTAGACACCACCGCGCCTCAGGATTTCGTTGAGGGTTGAGTAGATCTTGGCAAACGACACAGGACCAGATGCCACAAGACCTTTGCCGTTCTCAGCGCCTTTAGGGCGGAGCTTAGAGAGGTGTACTGCTACACCTGCTCCGTACCGTAGTGCATGGGAGACAAAGCGCCACGAGGCTTCAATACCGTTCTCCCCTTCCATTGTGTCTTCCACCACGAACACGGTGCAAGAAACGGGGAGACGGCTGGTGGGATCATCAATCCAGGACTGCACACGCCCAGTGCGGGCGATCAGTTCTTTGGTGGTTGTAGACATTATTAAACGAGATCAGTAAGATTAGGAGGTTGATAGTTGGGGCCTTTGAGGACTTTCTTATCCTCTCGGTAAATTGGTTGTCCATCTTCCCCGAGCTTCGACATGTTGCTCAGGTGGACACGGTTGAGAGCTTCATCGAGATCCCAACACAAGTTTTCTGCATACTGGTAGCAGACATAAACAAGATCAGCGAGTTCTTTCAGACAGTCAGCTGCATTCACTCGCAGACCCATGATCAGCTGATTTTCTGCATCAAGAAATTCTTTGAACTCCTCAACGATCAAAGTCCGCTGCATAGTCCGTGAAGCTGGCGTCGTACTGTTCCTCACTTGGAAACCAGCTCTGAACTCCTTTGCTTGCTGACTGATAAAGGATTTCGTTTTCGAGTTCATTCTGTAGATAATGGATTGCTTTAGTTAGATCTTGCGTCTTGCTGTCTTTATGTCCAGCACGACATATGTATTTGATGGCGTTACCCAGATGGAAGTTCAGGTCTTGGTCTCGGATGAAGTCCCAAACTTGAATGCTTCCCCGTCTGTAGTACGACGGTCCTGTGGTATTTGAGTCGGCCATTTCTTAACTAGGTTAGTTAGTGAATTGCTAAGGACAAAGTTCTGATGCTGCAGCGCAAGGAACACTGTGATCACATCTTCCAGTTTTGTTTCTGGATCACGCAGTGCGTTTTCAATCCGCTTCAACTTGAACTGTTGCTCCATCGTCATTTCGACTATCGGAGCTGGGAGACCAAAGTCTTGGTTCTTGATTGGTGAAATCATAATCTTCCACTTGAAGGATCTTTGCCAGGCGTGCATTCTTCAGTGCATCTTCCTCAGTGAGACCCTTCTCAAGAAAAGTCTCCAATACGGTCTTCCAGGTTGCACCCTTCTCCGTCAGGATTGCGTCTGCTCTCTTGACTCCGATGGTGGGTACACCGGCATAGCCATCTGTCTGGTCACCTGCCATTGTCTGGATCAGGTGCCAGCGATCACCCTCTTCCTTTGTGATTGTTACTACACCTTCGGATAGGTCATAGAGATCACCTGGAATCTGGCGCATGTCCTTATCTGGACTGCAGATGATGTGACCCTGTTCTTTGGTTGCGTAGATACCGATGGCATCATCCGCTTCCAATTTGGGCATCACAACAACGTGGTAGTCCTCCTTGAGTTTGTTGATGACCCTTTTGTAGCCGCACGGCTTTTTTCGGTTTCGATGTCCTTTATAGTCTGAATCAATAGACTTACGGAAGTTGATAGAATCAGAAAAGAACAGAACAGAATCATCAAAGCATCCGAGATCGGAGGCAATGTTGCTGAGTTCTCGTTCAACGTACTCGTAAGCTTCGCTGAACTTGGAGGTGACGACGATGAGATCGTCCCCAAAGTCGATTTCGGTTTCAGTGGCAGCACAGCATTTATAGACAATGAAATCAGCATCAATGAGAAGGCTCATTTCCCTTGTCCTCTGCTTAGCTTCCTACCTTTCTTAGGTAGAGAACGTGTGCCGTTGCCTTGATGAGTGTGTTTGAACTTGGCCCGTGATTGAAATTCAACCCGACCGAGTGATGTTTTAGATTTGGTGGCCATAGTTAATGTACTTCGCTCCAATCCATGCCTGACTTCGCATCAGCAGCGATTGGAACTCTTAGGTCGTAATACTCTCCTGCATGAGCTGCTGCCCATAGGAGTGCAAACTTAAGGTCTTCTATAGTTGAAGGTGTGGTCTCAAACTGCAGTTCGTCATGAACGAATGCCAGTTGGTGAGCCTCAATGTCGGCTCTGATAACTGCTTCATGGGTTAGGACCATCCACCGTTTGGCGATGACACCAGCTCCACTCTGCAGTAAATAGTTCAGAGCCTTATGCCCCGAGTCAACGCTGATATGCCTACCGTCGATGCTCCTGACATAACCTCGTTCAGCAGCTTTCTTGGTAGCTTCCACAAGCTTCTGAAGGCCAGGGATAGCATCCATGTAAGCCTGGCGAATCTCCTTACCTTTTTGCTTTGCCTTGTCCGGGGAAAGGCTTTGGTCATAACTCAGTCCTATCTTTTGATCGCCTGCCCCATACAAAAACGCATAGGTTACAGTCTTCACTAGCCGTCTCGATATGCCTATCTTGTCTGCGTTCTCCTGATGAATGTCGCCGTTGAGAAGAATATTGCCGTACCTGCCCCCATCATGGCGGGCTAAATAATGCGCCAAAACTCTTAATTCGATCCCTGAAAGATCAGCACCAACCATGACATAGCCAGGACTAGCTCGAAATAACTTTCTAAATTCAGATTCATGTGGAACCTGGCCTAAGTTGGGCTTACGGTGCGCACATCTATGTGTGCTCGTTGCCACTGAACAGTGGTGATGTATTCGATTGTTTCTGACCAGCTTCAACCAAGCATTGATGCCTTCTGACAACATGCCAAGCTGTTTGGTCAGTTCAAGACATCGGAAGAACTGCAGCGAGATCTCAGTGTTGATCTCCTTCAGTACCACTTCATCAATCGTGGCCTTCCCTTTGTCTGTGAATTGTGTCGGTGTCCATCCGTAGTGAGTCTGCATCACCCAGGCGATGTGATCTCTACTGGTTGGATTCAACTCCTTCAGTCGAGTGAAAGTAGCATCTGTGACGTAGCCTTGGGTTTTGTTAGGTCGTCTAGGAGTAAACTCCGAGCCCGCAATGAGAGGATGCCGGTCTCGTAGTAATTGACTAAGACCCTCAAGCTCTCTTCTGAGAGTTGATTCAAGTTCCCATGCAGCAGGCTCATCAAAGTACCATCCATGAAGTTCCTGTGTTGTTAGTATCTGAGCAGCTCTGTGCTCTAACTTCACCCAGTCAGGTATTTGTGGAAGTGTTTCCAAAGCTTTTTGGTAACGTTGACATCTTGCAGCATGTAATCCTGCATATCCTGAGACCACTCCTTCCAGTCAGTCGTCTTACCGAAGCATCCTTTGTATTCACCTAGTCGGTAGCCGTAGGCTTCCAAGGAATGGCGACCATAAAGCTGAAGTGGCATTTGATTCCACTTTCTCTTTTGATCTGTCTTCAGGATGTCTGCGTGATAGAGACGACTGAGTAGGAGTGTGTCTACAACCTCCCCTCTTGGCTCAAACCATGGGAAGAGTTTCTTAATGACTGGCAGGTCATAGCCAATGATGTTGTGACCGATAATCCGATCAGCATCCTCAAGCCTCTGTATTGCTTTTGTAATTGGTTCCTTATCACCTTGGTCGTTGTATGCCAAGGTTTGATCAGCTTCCTGATCGTAGATACCAACGCAGTGGATGCAGGTAACATCATTGTAAAGTCCGTCAGTCTCAATATCAAAGATAAGCATCATTCCAATGCCTGATTACCCCAGCTACAATAAACACGTTTGTAATGGCAATCATCCATTCAAGAAGGTTTAGTCGTTGTAGTAGTGTTCTGCCAGACATAGGTCTTATCAACAAACTGAGCCTTGGCTACAGCTTCAGGCGTAGGAGGTGTCGGACGCTTGAGTTCAGAACTCGGATACGTCGAACTCGTCTTCTGCTTCTGTTTCATAGAACTTACAGGTGGATAGGTCGTAGCTCAGTCGGCACGCGATGCCAACCTCGCCTGAATAGCGATTCTTAAGGACTCGCACAGTCGTATCACTTCCTCCAGATGCGCTCTGCTGGTTTCTTTCGAGTGCAATAACTCCGTCAGAGAGTTGTGCAATGGCCGCAGATCCTCGCAACTGTCCCAAAGTGACGCGGGCACCCTCTTCATGGTTCTGGTCACTTGATGTACGTCGTAGATGTGAGACAAGAAATAATGCGATGCCTGTCCTCTCCACCAATGAACGCAAACGTGTCATTGTCTGATCAATCATCTTGCGCTCATCACCATCAAGACCACTCAGAAGAATGGACAGGTGATCTAGAAAGACGACCCTTGTATCAAGACCTGCTGCCAGGTACTCAATTCGGTTGTAGATGATATCAGGATCAAAAGAACCAAAGCCATCGAAAAGAAAGAGATTCCAGTTAGCAAGAGTTGCTTGATACGCTTCGGTGAGGGTAGATCGGTCATGTTCGCCTAGGTGGAGTGATTTACCGACAGCAGCGGACATCAGTCCGAGAGCTGTACGACGGTTGGATTCTTCAAGTGCCAAGTAACCGACCCGTTCTCCTCCATTAAGAAGGTGAGTTGCAAGTTCACGGCAGAAGGAAGACTTTCCGATCCCAGATCCAGCAGTGATCGTGACAAGTTCTCCATACCTGATCCCGTGAAGCTTTTGTTGAAGACCTTCAAATGGGTAGTCATGGTCAGCTGGTGGTGATGGTGTAGTTACAAGGTCAAGGAGAGACTTCCCATCAACGATCCCATCTGGACGGTAAGGTTTCGCATCCCAAATAGCGCGACGAATCGCTTCAGGGTCATTGGCAGAGAGGGCGTCTGACGCATCTTTGTAATCACCTTGGAGCGATGCAATCTTGCACTTGCCAGGTGGTAATACGCTTGCTGCCTCCTCCGTTGCCTTACGGCCTGCCTCGTCATTGTCGAAGAACAGGACAATCTCCTCATAACCCTGCAGCCATTCGTAAGCCCGTTGAACCGACTTTTTGGCCGCAGCGGCACCGCTAGGAAGAGAGACCATCGGCCACCCCGACATAACTTCTTGACATGAAGCCGCATCGAGTTCCCCTTCGGTGATAACGACTCGTTTTCCAGTGGCGGGAAACAAATGTTGTCCAAAGAGTGTTCCAGGAACGTCTCCTTCATAGCTGAATACCTTGTTCTTGGTTTTTACTTTGCAGCCTTTAAGGATTCCAGAGCCGTCGAAATAATGGAACCGTAGAATGTCTCCGTCTCGGTAGATCTTGTACTGTTGGCAGACCTTTTCGGAGATGCCACGCTTGGGTAATCGTTCTGCTGATCCTTTGAGTTGGACATTGGTGGACATGCGATGATTGTGAACAACCTCTTCGGTATGGCCGTAGGTCTGGCAAGCAAAACAAAAAGTGTGGCCATCTGAGTACAAGCTGTTTGCATCAGATGACCCACAGGTTTCACACGGCAAGTGCCTGATGAACTCGCTTTCGGAGTTCTGCGTAGGCTCGTGATTGGGCATCGTGATAGTCAAACCATTCATCAATGGCTTTGTAAAATCCTTCGAGAATGGCCTCTGCTGTAGCAGGGTTTTCACCGTCTACATCAGCAAGAATGTCGCCAAAACAATCTGCGTAGTATTCAGGTGTGCCGTACTTGAGATGACTCATTTCTGTTGGTGGATTGTGTTGATTAGATCTTCGTAGGCATCTAAGGCATCCTCGAATCCTTCGATGATGTCGTTTGATGACGAGTGTTTATCCAATGCCATGATCAGATTCATGGCCAGATCCTTGATCAGTTCTAGGTCAGCCATTCAATAGGGATCGAGTGATAGGCGCAGTATTGAATCCCGTTCTTTTCACACCACATTGCGTAGGTGGTCTTTGAACGTTTTTCAATCTTGTTATGAGGAGCCTGAAAGACCATCCGAATGTCAAGATCCGGATTCGCTTTCTTAACTGCAAGCATCTTGCGGCGATCCTCAGGAGTAAAGTGACCCTTGGTTTCTAGGTAGATACCGTTGGGCAATAGAAAATCTGGGGTGTAGTTACACTGAAGAATATAAGGAACCTTAGTGGACTCATATTCAAACTTCACGCCCAGGCTCTTCAGCAGATCAGCAACCTGCCTCTCAAGACCAGAGCGATAGTTCATCAGAAGTCTTCGTCGTCGTCACTCGTGGTTGCGGTCACATTGGGTTCACCTGTTTTGAACCCTTTGGTTTGACCAAACAAGGCTGCGACTTCGGTTTCATCCATGTCCCCTGTGTCCACACCAGCGCCGCTGCTGAGTGCGACCAGCTGGAGACCCACCAATTTGACGGAGGTTCCATACGATCCATCCGGCATGGTGTAGGGCTTTTGACGGAAGGCCAGCTTCACCTTCGAGCCGCCGTAGATCGGCGTGTTCTCATCAGTGATGGGTGTGCCTTCGGTGTCAACCACCGGAGGTTCTTGACCCGGCTTCCACGAGAACTTCAAGACATAGGAATCACTGTCGTGCTCTTCCCAAGGCTCAGGCTTGAGGATGGCCCGCTTGGGATTCTTCAGCTTCGATTCCGCCCACTTCAGCAGCTCTGCGCGTTCTTCTTCCAGGCGATCAATCAGCTTGCTGTCAACCACAGCCTTCAGGCCAAACGACCCAAACTTGGAAGGTTTCAGCACCGCTTGGTAGCCCTCAAGAACAACAGGCTCTTGCGTGACGTGAATATTCTTAGCCATATACAGTAGTGGATAGGTGGATTAGTTAAAACGCGGGCGCTTGTAGCCCTGATCAAAGCGAGGGAAGAATTCGTCCAGCCCTTTGATGATGAAGTCCATGTTGTACCAACCATCACGGCGGACATTGCCAATCATCATCATGATGGATGGCACCAAGGCGTTACGCACTTCAGCCGGCAGGTACTGCCATGTCGTACCCCCTTGCTCCCCCTTGAGGCGGTTGACTTCTTTGATGACACCAGCTTGAACACGAGAATAGATCCCTTCATTCAGCACACTGGCAAACCAGCGACCAAACCGAGTGGAACAATCCGCTGGTACTTCTTTTGCTTTTGGCCGGCCATAGTAAGAGCGGTAACACTCCAACTGCAGAAGGCCCAGTGGTCCTTCGTAGGCTTTGGCCGTGTCGGGGAAGGAACGCAGGATGGAGTTGTTGACCTCCTTTGCTGCCTCCTCGTGCATCAGACCTGCTTCCTTGCGGAGGATCAGATCCAGCGACACACCAATCAGCTTGTCTGTGATCTCATCGGCATATTTGCCAGCCTTGGTGTTTTTGCCCCGGTAGAGCTTGAGCAGGGACTTGAAGGTGTCTTGGGTCATGGCTTGTCCCTCCTGCTTCATGTGACCGTTGTCGATGAGGACCGTACAAATTCCGGCCAATTCGCTGAGATCGACTGCAGCAACTGCGGTTTGAGGACCGTACAGCTTGAAGAGCTGTGACCTAAACCTTTCCAGCTGGTTACCACCAGATTGACCGTACAGCGTCTTGGTTGCCCCGGTGATGGAGAAGTGGGGGACACCCTCCACCACCAAGCAGTCCGTGTTGAAGAATTCCGAGAAGAAAGGGGTGGCCGTCTTCATGTCAACAAAAGAAATAGGTGGATTCGATCACGGATTCCGGTTCAAGGTCTCCGATGATCGGGGGTTCGCTCTCTGCACCGATCTGACGGGCAAAGTCGCGCAGGTAGTCGTGCTCGGCGAACAGGTGCATGTATGTCTCGCGTACCAAAGTGGATAGAACGGACATGTCGGTCGCCCGGCACAGCACAGAGTCGTGGATCAATGCAATCGGTGCATCGAACCGTAAGGTGCTCAGATGTAAAAGACAGGAGTCAAGTGAGTGAATCAGGTTAGGACTGGTTGCATTCTTGTGGTGGTTGAGGTCCACCTTGTCGGTGTCACCTGTCGCCACAGACAACTTGCACTCACCCAGTAGCTGCAGCTCAATGCGGACCACCTCTTTCTTCATCAACTTTTGATTGACGACAAAGCCAGAGGGTGTGACCCATTGCAGCTTCTCAGCCCCGCGTTTGATGGCGTTGGCTACCTCCTGCTCAATCCAGCGCATGACGCGCATGGGACCGGGGAAGATCTCCTCCATCGCTGCTCGAACTGCAGCCACGGTTTCCGTTAGGTCTTCTTTGGAGACCTCAACACCTTTCTCGGTCAATGCTTCACGGATGTAACTCCGGTTGCTGTAAGGACGCGAGTTATACGGCACAGTCATGACCACGCGCTTGGTCACCTTCCGATCCATGTGATCACGAATGGACGCAGGACAGTTGGGTTTAGCGGCTTCGGCCACCACCTTGTACGCATCCTGCGGTTGATCACTCGGCACCACATTGACCATCTTTGCCGTTGACTTACAGCGACACAGCCCTGCCAGGATCTGGAGTCCTGAGCAAGTGGCATCCGTGGCGACCATCAGCCCTGTGAATTGCCGATCCGCTGCAATGACGCAGTGGTAGTACTCCTCACAGGCGGCTAAGAACTGCCACGGTTCATCGGCGACTTCCCATTCAGGTAGGCACCCAATCGGGTCAGTGGCGACACGCGTGATGAGTGTGAGGTTGTTGGCCGTCCACTCCAAACGTTCTGCCATGGTGGCTTTATCCAGCCCAAAGCAGGTGGCGACCTGAAACGACAACCATTGCTCTGCTTCAGGAGTCATGAACGACTCATCGGCAAAGCGCAAGAGGCTTTTCCCGCAATCACTGTCCTGCGGCGTCAAGAACGCAGGGATGGGGTAGGCCCTCCCCCTGTAATCCAGACTCCAAGGCAGGAAGAATCGCTCAACCTTCTTGAACCGACGCACTGCTTCCATCGTCATGCGTGTTCGGCATGATCGCTTGAACTCTTGGGCATTCAGGTTCATCGTCTCTGCTGCACGTCTTCGATAATCCTTCCGGCTATCGTAGTTCTCAGCAATGTCCACGGGCTTGGGTGGTAGCTCGTGATGCACGATGGGCCTGAACTTCCCAACAGGTCGTTGCAGCCGCTCTAACTCTTCCGCCACCTCCACAATGAAGGGATTGAGGCGAAAGGCAACCTTCTGAATCTTGTTCAGAAAAGCCAGGGGCACTTCCCCCTGTATACATGTCGGATCTCCCCGTCGCACCAAGTCGTGGCCGCGCATCACCTCATTGAGGAGGTAGCCACCGGGCCGTTCGTTGGTCCAATCGTTGGGTTCAATCAACATCGGCCATGTCAGCGGGGCAAACAGCTCTGAATCGCTGATCACCTTGTCCTTGATCGCCAAGAACTCGGGTGTCGGTGTCACGTAATTCACGCGCTTCCGTCCCTCTTGGCGCATCTCCCGTGTGAACCAGCCACTGCTCTCGATGATGCAATCGAGCAGCCAGGCACCCAACTTGATGCGGTTGACCCGACCCCAAGCTGTCCACGGCTCCACGTCGCAACGGTTCATCAAGGTTTTGATGACAACCAGTTTCTGATGTGTCCCAATCGAGCGATGCCAGTAGTTCTGCTTCAGCGTGTTCAGCAGACCGGGCGCCTTGCGCTCGTAGTGCCGCATTTGACACTCCGCTTCAATCGCTGAGCCGATTGCATCGCACACCTCGGTGGCCTGATCGCTGCCTTTTTTGGTGCTGAACACCTTGTCAAAGGTCAGCTTCAGGGCAATGGCCCCGGCGGCTTTGGCGTCGAGGTCCGTCAAGTACTGATGGATTTCCTTGAAGGCCACCCCGGTTTTGCCGCGTTTGATCGCGTACTCCACCGTGGACTCGATTTGCGTCACCAGCTTGGGGAGCAACGCTTCGATGGAGGCGGCGCCGTAGACCGTGGCACTGGCGTAGCTCTGGTCTTCGAGCTTGCGCGTGTTGTCACGCAGCTTTTGGAGCCCGAGTCGGATTTGATCGCGCTCCAGTTGGATTTGCTCATCGATTTGAGCGGGTGTGGGCATGGGCGTCTCAATAAGAATTGTTTCGTCGGTGAGACTCGATCTTCATCTATCCACATACGGCTATGTATAACCGCGAGACCCAATAAAAAAGGGCCGGTTGGCCCTGATGAGTGTGAGATGTGGACAGACCTAGATGTCACATTTTGAGTCGAGTCCGTCTACCAATTCCGGCACGCTCCCACAGGGATTCCAGCCGATCTCATCGCTGAGATCCGCCCTGCGAAATCACCATAGCAGGCTGTGGCGGGATTGGCGTAGACAACCATTAGATGTTGTTGGCTGTGCTCAAAACGGCGTCCTGTGTGTTATGGACGTACCGCTCGGTGGTTTCCACTCGTTTGTGACCCATTGCCGCCTTGACGTGCATCAAGGGTGCACCGGCTGCGATCTGCCACGTCCCGAAGGTGTGACGCAGTGTGTGGAAGACATACGATTCATCAATGTAGGGATCCAATCGGATCGCCTTGTCCCTCACTTTGTTGAAGTGACGGTTGATGATCTGACGGCTGTACCACACCTCACCAAAGACCAGATCCATTGCGTCCTTGCCATGGAGTCGCCGTTGGAGCATCTCCACGATCTTGTCGTTGATGCCCACCTGGCGGTAGTTCTTGGCCTTGGTCACGGAATCAGGTGTACCACCGATGTGAATGACAGGCTGTTGCGGCCTGAAGTCCACGTCCCTGACCTTGAGTTTGCGTAACTCTGCTTGCCGTGCTCCGGTATACACCGCTGCACGAATCAGGTCAGCCAACTCGAAGTCACCCCGTTCACAGGCAAGGTTGGTGAGCAACGTCACCTGTTCTTTGGTGAACCAGTTGGTGCGTCCTTCCCCTTCCTTGTAGCGTTGAATGACAGGAATGGCGTTGATGTACCCGTCCCTGGCTGCGATCTTGAGGACCATGCTAATCGTTGAGATGAAACGATTGGCAGAACCATTCGACCAACTGTAGCTGTCTACAGCATCTTGAACCACCGCTTTTATGAACGGTGTGTTGATGATTGTGAGGGCAGGATCACCAGCGATTTCTTCAAACTGTTTGGCGTGACGAATCACGTTCATACCGTTTGCTGTCTTGGGATCCCATTGCTGGGTCAAGGCATGTTCAAACGCTTGGCTAAACGTCTTGATCGACGTTTTCTTGGGGATGCGGTCAAGGATGCGTTGTGTTCGCTTATCCATAGAGGATGGATTCGATTTGTCGGATTAAATCGTGGCCTCGTTTGGTTAACCGTAGAGTCAACCTTTTTCTGTCGATAGGATCTACCTCCTTGGTGATAAGATCCATCCCTGGCTTACCTAGATAATGCTCACTTGTCAGTCGAGCAATGTTTCGACTGCTGCTCGCAGTAGTGAGTCCTAAGTCCTCTTCTAATGCTTGCTTGTGGCAATTATCATGGCTTGCAATGTAGAAAAAACAAGCCAAAGCTTGGGCTGGTACTGATCGGTCAAGTACCCTCAACAATTCCATGACCCGAAGCATCCGCTCCATGTCTGGATTAGTGCGAGTCCTCCGTAATGGGTCCATGATCCTTGTATTGGATACAGTCCCATTCTAGACGCAGCCTACCGAAGTGGATAATCCATGCAGTGGTGGTACGCCATATGTGCTGGAAGCTTGCGTCATCAAGCCCCACATATAGGCGTCCGAAACTGATTAGCGTCACTGATGGGCCTCCGTCCAGGCTGTAGATAGCACAAAGGTATCATCCACGAGCTGTTCTTGGGTTAGCTTGACTAGCTCATCCCGATGCGGATGCTGCATAATTTGGTCCTTGAGCTGAGCGAGGCGGCGCTCGAAGGTGGTTTCACTCATCGGTGACGGTGTGTGGATAGAGGTAGTGGATAGATTCGTCATCAGCCACAACAAACTCAATGTCTGGTGTGTTGATTAACTCGTTGACCTTGGCCTGAGCAGCATGGTGTTTTTGGTACACATACTCCTTGACCTTCTTGGTCTTGAGGTTTGTTGCACGAATGATGCAACATACAGAACTCGGTAACTCCCATCCCCCAACCTTCCAAGACATCACTTCTTCAAAGGTGTGAGGAATGAAGTCGCTGTCGTCTGCGTCCTTGTACTCTTGCCAGTTATTCGGATAGTAGGATTTCTTACCACTCATCAGACTTAAATACTTGGATAGTTTGTGTAGATAACTGAGCACCGGACAATTCATAACAAGCCAAAAGGGCACGTTCTTGATTGGCGGCCATGACGTGGTAGACCTGGCCACTGGCTGCTACACATTTGAATTGTTGGAGACTACCCATATAATCTGAAGGGAGAAAAATAGACAAACCTACTTCTCCACATCAAATGTGAACAGGGAGTCCAGTTCAAGCCAGATAGCGCTCTCAATGTCCTGTTGAAGTAACATGTTCTCTACGTCATGACGACGTAAACCTGCTGTTACTCCACGTTCGATACACTCAGACACAATGGCGTAGATGTTGGGTTGCATGAACTGCGTCCTTGCTTTGATGATTGTGAACGTTGGATGTTGGGCACAAAAAAACACGGGTATTATCCCGTGTCTATTGTTATCACTGACGATACATGCAATAGGCATCATCAATCAGTGATAGCTTGGCTTCATCAACGCAGCCAATGTATTGCAGGTGCCTAGACATAGCAGCTGTAGCTGATAGACAGCCAACAGTCGCTAAAGAATAGACACCACAAGCAGCAGCGAAGATACCAAGCTTCTTGAACACTTGATGTGCGTCCATGATGTTAGCGGTGGAGAAAGTAAAAGGAGATTGCAAGGGCAATCAATGCAGGGAAGGGAAGGAGAACGATGGTCACTCGCAATCCTCTTCATCAATACGAGACAACCACTTGAAGATGTCCGTATTCCAATCAGTCCGCGCATCAGTGCTGCGATCAGACACCCAATACAGAGTGTTGATCACCTCTTCAGTTGATGCAGCCATGAAGTCAAGGCTCATGCTGTGTCCTTGGTGAAGTGAACGAGGGTGAGTCCCTCAGAAAGCCCATCTATACACATACGAAGGTGGATAGAAAGGGCAATGGGAGAGAGTCAAAGGTCTGCCTGTTCCTGGCAGTAGTTCTCAACAACAAGCCATACCATCTTGTTGATCAGTTCCATGACAGAATCTGTGTTGACATCAACCAGATCCTTGATATCAAGACCAAGATCAGCGATGGTGTTCTCGATGTCGTGTTCGTGTTCGTTGAAGAAGTCCCTGATTTCCTTGTAATAAATGAAACCAGAGACACCACCAGAGCAGCCATATTGGGCTACATCCTTGATCTCATCAGCATCGGTGAACCGTGCTGCGAGTGCGTCAGCAAGACGAGTCATTGTGTGTACCAAGGTGGACAGAGTAAGTAGCACTGTGAAGGCTACAGAAAGGGAGACACATGGTGCGTCCCTGAGTGTAGGCATCAAGTCCCTACTGTGTATTCGAGATCCGATAACGAGTCGAATAGCTTGTCTAGCATCTCATTGTCAATGAGTGCGTCCCAAGCATCATCAGATGTTTGCTCGCGTAGTGCTATGAATAGAGAGACTGTTGTCTCTACATTCTCTAGCAATTCGGCAAAGGTGTTGAGGTTAGACATCAGGCGAAACAGCGAAACCACTCGACATGATCAACAACACCAATCCAGAATGAATTGGTGTTCTCGTTCCTGTATGCAGTGGCATACCTGTTGGCGTGATCTAGTTCGCTGAATGAATACAGACGAACTGGTGCATCCTTGGTGACGGCTTCGACGACGTAATAGAGCATTGCGTCCATGATCAGGTGGAGCAGTGGTGAACACTGCAGAAAGCCTTCTATACACATACGGAGATGGACAGAAAGCAGAGTGCAATGATCAAACAATGCGTGTTGCTCCGCTTGCTACTGCTTGTGCTCCTCGCGGTCAGAGACCCATGCCGCTAGTCGTCACCACTGGTTGACCCAGTAACGGAGCTGCTATTGAGTTGTCTAGGTTCGGGAGTACAGCGACTGAATCGCTGGTGCTGGTGGCATTCTGTCCTAATGTGGACAGTCTGTCAAGTTTGGTGTGCCACTTGTTCTGGTGGCTGCAGATAGGTGATGGATCTGCCCAGCATTCGCGCTGGTTCGCATCGCCTGGGTGCAGTATAGCTACCGATGTGGATAGGATGCGTTGGAACTGTAATAACTTGTCACAATGTGGATGGCAATGGCTGAGAACCGTTGGTATGACAAGCGTTACGAGTTCGTATCAAGGGAAGGCAGAACAGATGTGTTGACATGACATGCGTCTGTTATTGCGAGGCATTCTCAATAAGCGATGTCTGCGGCCTATGCTGACGCCTGTTTGGTAGCGTAGCGATACACAATAGCACTAGATTTCCTATCTAGTGGCGCCAATACCCCAGGGAAACCGACCCCACACGGGGGAATCTGCGTCCCTGTATAGCGGTAATAGGCTTTTCAAATTTCTGCCAAAAATTCATCAAGCTATAATGAGGTGGGCCAGCGTAGTTGGAGCTACCTGACCCGTGACCAACTCAACCATGGATTGAGCTGATGAACTCATTTTCACGACAACCAAGCAATCAGCAAGGTTTGTCTCGTTTCACAACACCATTAACACGGAAACCAAGCCGTGTAACAGTCACCATCCCTTGGTCCTTACGACAAACACTCGACAAACAAAGTGACGAAGAAGGTAGAAGCTTAAGCAACCTTATTGCTTACCTTCTTGAACAGTCCATCGAGAATCGCCCATAAGCCCCTCATTTGCCTCTCTAGGTGTCTCCATATCAAACTATAGTTTAACAGGCCTTAGAGAGGCTTACAGAAGCATATCTGAAGCGATTACGCATCGTTAAACGCTTCATGTTGCGCTGAAATAAAGTAGGGAAGGTGACTACGAGTCTTTGGGTACTGGCAGTGCGTGGTGGGGAAGCCAGTAAGCACTTTCCCAACCCTGTTCAAATACGCTCCTTTCCAGGAACTTCCACTCTGAAGCTAGCCAGTCCCAGATAAAGCATCGGCCTTCTGTGTCGCAATCATCCGGTCCTGGTAAACGCTCATTCATAGGAACAGGGGCGGGTGGGACGAAGCCGCAGGAGGTCAAGACCTGGCGTGCAGCAGGGCGGAGTTGCCCGTCAGAATCAAACAAGGCATAGGCGATGTCGGTTTCAGTCGTCAGATCTGGTGTTGATGTCATGGGTGATTAGTGGTAATGACTGCTACTGGTAAATAAAACTATTCCTTGTCCCACATTGCTTTGCATACGTTAGGTACAAACTGATACAGCAAATCTTGAATCTGACCAGCAATCACAGCATGTTCCTTCTGAGTACCATGACCAGTCCTCAGATCACAGTAATGTAACCAAGATCTAATTGAACCATTCATGTACAACTTAGTTGGAGCTGCCATTGGCAACACTTCACGTGCGCACTCCTTGGCTACACCAGCTGCTACCAGTTCTTTGTAGAGACCATAACAATCAGAGTAAAGACTACCAATCCTGAACTGGAAGTGTTTCTTCAACACCTCATCCAGATCATCAATGGAGTTCTGACGGTTCTTCTCATCTTGTCTCCGTAGCTCTGGAATCCCGGCATGTTTCTCTACCTTGGCATACCGTTGACTGAACTCCTGGAAGGAGAACGACCTATGCCGAAGGATTTGAGCTGCAATACTCCTTGTAGTCTCAATAGACACACACATGTTCACCATTTCAAATGGAGACCAGTGTTGATGATCAATGAGATACTTAATCAACCTAGCACTTGTCTGAGTGTTGGATTGATTGGAAGGATTAGAGACTCTTGCCATGTAAGCAATGAGATCTTCTGCATCAGGAGTGATGTGTACAAGGCTGACTAAATGGGTGGTAGTCATTGGTGGTTCTAAGTTGTTGTTATATACACTTGGTGCGGGATGATCTGTTGGTCACTCATTGACCATCTGTATCATCCATCACCAGTCTTTTAGAAGGCAGTGAGGAGGTGGTTAGAAGATTGGTTGGATCTGTACTATTGGTACAATCGGGATGTGCTTCCATCGCACATCAGTACTAACAGTAAAAGGGGAGGACTAACATCAATTGATGTTTGTCTTCCCCCTACAGGGGTCCGGTCCACCCTTCCATTCCCCTGTATACATGTCGGACCTGCCAAATCCATTGCAGGAGAACGGATCTGAAGGATTAGACCCAAGTTGGTGTTTGTCTTCCTTTAGACCCGCCCCTGGCTTGTTTTCGCTGGTCTAACGAGAAGCCCATCACGAGGTGATCGGTAGCACTTTGAGGGTCATCAATGAAGGCTTCCAGGAGGTCTTGCCAGTCTTCCATCCGACGTTGTTTGACGGTTTCATAGGCCGAGATGGACATGGCATCAGTGAAGTATTTGACGCCTTGTGCAAGACTGTCCAATCTGTCGTCATGTTTGACGGCACCTTTTTCACGACACATGCGACTCATCTGGTAGAAGAGCATGTACAGCAGTCGTTCTTCTGGTGCTGCGTCTTTATTGGAGTTGTAGTCCCATTCCACGACTGACTTATCGATGATGAGCCGGTGTTGGTTCATCACAGGTTCAAGGGCATCAATGATGCGGTCTTCCTTGCGGACATTGGCACGGACTTCTTCTACGTCAATGGCTTGCTTGGTCTGTTGCAGATGCTTCTTAAACAACTCGGCCACGATGCCATCACCGAAATTGGTTTCGATGAGCAGCTTGGTGACGTTGTACTTCTTGCAACCTCTGAGGATATCAAGAAGGGTGTTGTCGCTGTAACCCTCACGGTAAGCACGCACTTCATGGACGTACAGGAAGCCGTTCTTCTGTGAGATGTAAGTCGCTGCTGTCTCGTCAGAACCACGACCAGAGGGGTCTATCGAGCAGATGGTCTCGGTGTATGGACTCCATTCCCCTTGGAGTTGCATCGGGGAGTAGAAGTAATCACCCGGTAGGCCAACCGTAGGCAGATCTTTGAGAACATTACGAGGGTCACTGCACCACACAGCAGCATCCGGCGCTTGAGTCGGATTAACGGAGGTAATGATGAGGTCTGAGAACTTAAGTGGGAACTTTTCTGCATCACTCAACGTAGTATCCAGCATGAACTGCAACATGAAGTTGCTACGACCCATGGCTGCTTCCCGTTCCAACAGGTCATCGGATTGGAAGCGGTCAGGGTCTGTTGGAGACCACTCCTCAGCACCCATCTCGATGTCTTCTACGATCTGTGGGGCTAGCAGGTTCTCGTATTGACTGAGCTTGTCTTTACGGGGATACCGGGCAGGCCAAACGAATGGACGATAGTTACGTTCGGCTAGTTTTCGGTAGATGGTGAAGGTAGTCTGTGGAGTGCCAAGGTACATAATGCGGCTGTCCTTCTTCGGCGTGAGGATGGACTCCGCTTCTGTACAGAGCTGAAGGAGCTTCTCTCGCATCATCTCGGTCATCGAGTTACCAGGCACTTCGATGTCATCGAGAATCATCAGGTCTGCACGAGAACCCGTTAGCTGACCCGTAATACCGACTGACTTGACTGATGGTGCTTGGTGAGGAGAGCAATTAACGTCAAAGCTAATCCGAGACCACCGAGCATCATCCGACTTCGGTCTTAGATGACTTAGCCACGGTGTTTCAATGATCAGCTTTTGAAGGAAGATCGACATGTTATCTGCACGCTCTTTTGAAGCGGAGATGATCATGATCTTCTTTTCTGGGTTGTTGAACAAAGTCCACAACACAAAGGCTCCAGTAATCCAGCTTTTACCGACACCACGGAAAGCTTGGATCTGTAGTCGTTTTGGTCCTAGTTGTAGGTAGTCTGCAATGGCATACTGCGCTCTTGTCGGAGAAGGCAGATCTAGTTGTTGCCACAGCGCTTGAAGAAAGAGCTTAAAATCGCCCCGTAAAGCCTCAAGTATATCGTTCACGGTAGATTGTACCTAAATAGAAAAAGAGAGGCGCTACAGACGCTTGTAGCTACCTCTCCGTGCGTTATTGATTTAAGCCATGCCTGACTGACGGCGACGACGCATCCGTTCAGCAAGGGTCATGCCTTTTTCTGATTTGGTTTTGTCAGCAGGCTTCAGGTTGCTGGCATAACGGTCACCATCCTTGACAGGACCGACACCCTTTGTGCTGTTCTTTACATCGGCTGCATAACGAGCACCATCTTTGACAGGACCAACGCCAGCAGCATCTTCCCGTTGACGCATACGAGCTTTCATGGCGTCGTCAATCATTGGGTTATTAGTACGGCTTGTTCCGTAGTTACCTGCTTCACGGTTTGCAGTGGCTGCTGAGACACGACGCTCTTTAGGTGCTGTAGGTTTTTGGGGAGAAGCAGGTGCTGCAGGACGGGTTGCTTGAGGTTTAGGTGCAGGAGGCTTTGGAGCTTTTGGCGGATTACCTACACCCTTGAGACGCTCCCGTTCGGCTGCAATCTGCTGGTTGCGGTAGTCGTTATATTGTTGACTACCAGTAGGCGCTGCCTTGTAGTCTCTATTGTTTTCTTTGTCTGAGACACGCACGCCAGTACTGCTACGATTGTTTGCGTCTTTTTTGACAGGCTTAGGGCGATTCCAGCTAAATGTCTTGTTACGGTCTGACATTTCACGGATTTCATTTCCAGCCGCACTAATAATGCCAGCAGCTCCAAGAAGTCTTCCAGCCCCATTAGCCAGTGCAGAAGTCCGACCAATTACACCCCTTGCAGCAGCATTAGGATTAGGTTTGCCAGAAATAAACGGATTCGGTTTTGTTGCTGCTGGTTTAGCAGTAGGCTTAGCTGGAGCAGGTTTAGCGCTTGGTGCAGTAGGCTTAGTCCTTCCCGCCCGTTCCCATTTACCTGTCTTACTATTAAAGCGTTCCAAATAGCCTTGGCGACGGCGAGTACGTTCCATAATCAGTTAATGTGTGAAAGAATAAGGTCTTCTCTTTGGGTAATCCCAAATGTTGCTCTCATCCACGAGAGCCAATTATTGCTACCTTTTGCCTGATTACACTTCCAACAACTGGGTACGAGGTTTGAAGCAAGGTCTTCGCCTCCTTTACATTTTGGTCGTACATGGTCGAGTGTAAGTTCGTGTAAGTCATAAGTTTCTCCGCAATAGACACAACGGCACTCAAAGTGCTCCTTGATAGCGCGTCTCCAAAGACGCTTTGCTTCGGGACTTGTCATTGTGATTAAGTTTTGGAGGTAGTGATCAGGCGTTGGTAGCAGTGGAGTCATGTCGCGTACTTCTTACCAGTACGGGGTCTACGTCGATTTGACGAAGGCTTTTCTTTTTTGCCGGTATTGGGGCCTGTATGGGACGCATCCATACCGTCTCCATTACCGTATGTACCCAGTTGTCTGTTCAATTTGTTCGCATTGGTGCGAATCTTGAGCCCATCAGCAGTTTTGTTGTACTCTTTTTGCTGTTTAAGACGCTTAGCGCGTGCTTTTGGGTTCTTTTTGTAGTACTCAGAAGTTTTTCCTGCCATATAACCTCGACTGAACAAGTTCTGGGTCTACTTTTGGCATGATCGTGGCTAGTTTTTCCAGTGGGTTACCGTCGTATGCGACTCCACTGATGTCATTCTTAGCTAACCAGTCACATGCAGCCTTTAATTCTTGAGCGGTGGCTTCTCCACTCTTGATTCGCTTGAGGAATTCAGTGGTAACGAGGTTATGTAACTCGTTAAACATGTCCTCAGTTGCCTTATTCTTAGCCATTTCTAAGGACGATCTGATCTAATTTGTTTTCGATGCGGATCATGTGATCCTCCATCTTCTGAAGAGCAGCAGATAGCTCTTGTTTTTGAACGTAGTTCTCAGCTACGCGAAGTTCTACCTTGTCTACGCGGCTATCCACTTCACTGATCTTGGTGTGAAGACGGTTGTGGACTGAGACAATGGCAGTAAATAGAGCAATACCTGCTGCGACACCTGCTTCAATCATTTTCAGACATCAATCGAATGAGTTT
>Ga0129333_10001572_pt1 | contig 20760 bp, 19 predicted proteins | sample CPB6_08_DNA_FD_94474 | JGI IMG/M metagenome (GOLD analysis project Ga0129333, IMG submission 94474) | Freshwater to marine salinity gradient microbial communities from Chesapeake Bay, USA - CPBay_Sum_0.6_0.8_DNA | ecosystem: Environmental > Aquatic > Marine > Coastal | place: USA: Chesapeake... | reverse complement strand
TGGTCATATCGGGAAATTTCTTCTGGAAGGCCTTGCGTAGCGCAGCCTCGTTGGCGATAGCCAGTGAGGACGTGAGCAGCAATACAGCCGCGACGATAGCGGAAACAGGTTTGAACATGCGGACCTTTCTGGATGGGAAAAGTGGGAAGTTAATCAATAACTGGGGTGCGGCGACCGCCTTATGCCACCGCATGACGGACCAGGCTTTTTTTCAGGAACGGCAATGCGTTGACAATGTCCAGTCCCGCATTGCGGCTGCGCTTCAACCAGACCTGTCTGGATGAAAAAAGTTTCTGCAAACCATCCGTGGCAAACGTCATGGTCGCGATATCCTCCCGGCGCGCCCGCTCATACCGGCGCAGCAGCGCTGATTCACCCGGCGATTGGCGAGGAGGGCGAGTCGACAGAACCCGCGCAAGCGCACGAACATCACGGAAACCCAGATTGACCCCCTGACCGGCAAGCGGATGCACGCCGTGCGCTGCGTCTCCGACCAGAGCCACCCGGGGCGCCACGATGTGCGCGGCGCGCGCGCAGCGCAAGGGGAAAGCGGCAGCCGCCGTGATCAGTTCAAGGGCGCCAACTACACCATGGCTGGCCGTAAACACCCGCTCACACAGTGCCTCCGGCGGGAGCGTCAGCAACTCACCGGCAAGCGGAGACTGCGCCGACCAGACCATCGAGACCCGATCACCGGGCATGGGCAGCAGTGCCAGAACACCGTCATCACGGAACCATTGATACGCAGTGCCGCGATGCGGCAGCGACACCGCAAAATTCGCAACCACGCCATCCTGCGGATAGCGTTGCGCCTCGACGCCGAGGCCAGCCGCCTGACGCACCCAGGATTCGCCACCGTCAGCCCCCACCAGCAGGTCTGCCTCGACCGGCTCGCCATCGGACAGCGTCAGTTTCACCGTGGCTGCCAACTCCATTGCACACACCGAGGCCGGCCGACACACCTCGATGCCGGCAGCAACGGCCGCCTGATCCAGTGCACCCTGCAGGTTGCGGCTCTCCAGAATGAACGCCAGTTCGCGCAGGCCGCAATCGTACGCATCGTAGCGAAGGGCATGTCCCGGCATGTCCCCTTCAATACGCATGGCCTCAACCGCCTGCACCCGGGCCGGATCCAAACGCGCCCAGACCCCGATTTGGGCCAAATACCCCGCATTTCCGGGACTGATGGCATAAATGCGGCTATCCCATGCCTGATCGGCAGTCGCCGGGACGCCCGCATCGATTAGCGTCACGCTACAGCCGGTTTGCGCCAACGCCACCGCGGCAGCGGTGCCCACCAATCCTCCGCCGACGACGACAATCTTCCGATCCACAGAACTCATGCTGTTCCAATTCCGGCACAGGCCCGAAGCCGATGCGATGGTGTTATATAACTCATTGAAATATATGAATTATTTTTGATGCGCCGTCTGCCCGCCGCTTGACACGAACCCCTCATCACATTAGACTCCGCGGCCTTCTGTGGCGAGTTAGCTCAGTGGTTAGAGCAGTGGAATCATAATCCATTGGTCCGGGGTTCAAATCCCTGACTCGCCACCACTTTTCTTCTGCCCGGGTCCAATGCGCTTTTCCGGGTCCGGCACCGCGTGCTATCGTGCGACGATGCGTAAGTTAATGCTTTTATTGGCGTTTTCAGCATATTCCGGGGTTTCGCTCGCGCAAACCGTCGCGACGCCGGCTGTTAATCGCCAGCTTCCGGATAACGCCCGGCGGGCTGAAACGGGTGACAATCAGCCCCTTCCCGTAGTGGTGTTGAACAATCAGGAGTATCGCCTCTCACCGGGCGGCATCATTATCGACGCCAGCAACCGAAGCATTACCCACAACCGGCTGCCGCCAGGCGCCGACGTCCTGTTCACGCAGAACGCTGCCGGCGAGATTACACGCATCATCATTCTCCGGCCCGAGGAGCAGGCACGGCTCGACGGCATCCGCTGATCTCATGGGCAAGCTGTACATCAAGACCTTTGGCTGTCAGATGAACGAGTACGATTCGGACAAAATGGCCGACGTACTGCGCGATTACGCGGATTACACTCTCACCGATGACCCGGCGGCGGCCGATGTCATCCTGTTCAACACCTGCTCCGTGCGTGAAAAAGCCCAGGAGAAAGTTTTTCACGATCTTGGTCGTGTCAGGCAGTTCAAGAACGCCAGGCCCGATCTGATCATCGGTGTCGGTGGATGCGTCGCCAGCCAGGAAGGCGAGGCGATCGTCAAGCGTGCGCCATACGTGGACGTGGTGTTCGGCCCGCAGACGCTGCACCGTCTGCCCGACCTCATCGCGAAGCGCCGCAGCTCCGGCAAATCACAGGTCGATATCTCCTTTCCGGAGGTCGAAAAATTCGATCATCTCCCGCCTGCGCGCGTTGACGGCGTCACCGCATTCGTCTCCATCATGGAAGGGTGCAGCAAGTACTGCACGTTCTGCGTGGTGCCCTACACGCGCGGAGAAGAAGTATCACGCGGTTTTGAGGATGTGCTGACCGAGATTGCCGAACTGGCCGCTCAGGGTGTTCGGGAGGTCACGCTACTCGGGCAGAACGTCAATGCGTACCGTGCTCCCTGGCAGGGAAAGTCAGACGGTGCCGATTTCGCGCTGCTGCTGGAATATGTGGCCGAAATACCCGGCATTGAGCGAATCCGCTACACCACCTCGCATCCAAAAGAGTTCACCCCCCGACTGATTGCCGCCTACGCAGACATCCCGAAGCTCGTCAGCCACGTACATCTGCCGGTTCAATCCGGATCGGATCGCGTACTGGCCGCCATGAAGCGCGGCTATACCGCACTGGAATACAAGTCCATCATCCGCCGCCTGCGTCAGGCGCGCCCCGATATCTGCATTTCCTCGGACTTCATCGTGGGATTTCCTGGTGAGACGGCGGATGATTTTGCCGCGACCATGCGCCTGATCGAAGAAATACGCTTCGATGCCAGCTTCAGCTTCATCTACAGCCGGCGCCCCGGCACGCCCGCAGCCGACCTTCCGGATGACACGCCCGCCGACGTCAAACTCGCGCGCCTGCAGCAACTGCAGGCGCACATTGATGCGCAGGCACAGGACATCAGTCTCAGCATGGTCGGCACGACGCAGCGCGTGCTGATCGACAGTCTCGCGCGACGCGACGGCCGCGAACTGGCTGCGCGCACGGACAATAACCGGGTGGTCAATTTTCCAGGGCCGTCGCGGCTGATCGGCCAGTTTGCCGATGTACAGATCACCACCGCCCTCGCGCATTCCCTGCGCGGCGAACTGGTGACCCGCGAAAGCATACTGACGGCGGCGGAACATTGAAAACAGCGGAGCTCAGCTTCACCCCGGTAGACAACACCCGGCTCGCAAACCTTTGCGGGGCCTTGGATGAAAACCTTCGCCAGATCGAAACGGCACTGGATGTCGGCATTGCCAGGCGGGGGGAACATTTCTCTCTCACCGGCAGCGCGGAGCGCACGCGCATCGCAGTCCGGGTGCTCGAGGACTTTTACAACAAGGCCTCTGACGCGTTGTCACTGGACGCGATCCAGCTGGCGCTGATCGAGGCAGGTCATGCAGTAGCCGCCCATGCCGGCATTCCTTCGCCGGCGCTGATCACGCGCAAACAGGATCTGCACGGCCGCACACCGCGGCAGAATGACTATCTGCTGAATATCCAGAAGCACGACATCACCTTCAGCATCGGGCCGGCCGGCACGGGCAAGACCTACCTTGCGGTCGCCTGTGCCGTCGACGCGCTGGAGCGCGATGCCGTGCAGCGCATCATCCTCGTGCGACCCGCAGTTGAGGCGGGCGAACGTCTGGGCTTTCTGCCGGGGGACATGGCGCAGAAAGTCGATCCGTATCTGCGCCCGTTGTATGACGCGCTTTACGATCTGATGGGCTATGACAAAGTGGCGAAAATGTTCGAGCGTCATGCCATCGAGATTGCCCCGTTGGCCTTCATGCGCGGCCGGACACTGAACCATGCGTTCATCATTCTCGACGAGGCGCAGAACACCACCCGGGAGCAGATGAAGATGTTTCTCACCCGCATCGGCTTCGGCAGCAAAGCCGTCATCACGGGTGATGTCACCCAGGTGGATCTGCCCAAAGGCCAGGTCAGCGGTCTGGCAGAGGCCCAGCACGTGCTCAAGAAGGTGCGCGGCATTGCCTTTACCTATTTTGAGGCGTCGGATGTCGTTCGGCATCCGCTGGTGCAACGTATAGTCAATGCCTACGACCGGCACGGCAAATCGGTGGCCTCACGCCGCGACGCCTGATTGCCTCGCCTGGACAGCCGGACAACCGTCATGCAACCCAGTATTTCCCGCAGCGGCTCTGCCCGGATTTCGGTACAGAATGCCTCCTCAGCGCGCAACGTCCCGCCGCCCGCACGCATCCGGCGCTGGGCCATCGCTTCACTGCCACGTGATGCCCGGGTCACTATCCGCATTGTCGGCAGCCGTGAAGGACGCCTGCTCAACCGCAATTACCGGAAAAAGGATTACGCAACAAACGTCCTGACCTTTGTTTTCCGTGGTTCCGCGCCGCTCGAAGGCGATCTTGCGATTTGTGCCCCTGTGATCACGCGTGAAGCGCGCGAGCAGCGGAAAACAGTGGCTGCGCACTATGCACACATGATCGTGCACGGCCTACTGCATCTGCAGGGCTACGACCACGAAACAGCGCGTGAAGCGCGCGTGATGGAAGCGCGAGAGCGAGCACTGCTGGCCGGATTCGGGTATCCTGACCCGTATCAGTGGCAGGATCGCTGACACCCCATCATGGAAGACCACCCGAAACCCTCCCTGCTCGAACGCCTGTCTGCGCTGCTGCTGCGCGAACCGGAAGACCGCGAACAACTGATCGGGCTGCTGCGCGCCGCACACGACAATAATCTGCTTGACGCGGATGGTCTGGCCATGGTCGAAGGCGTCCTGCAGGTGTCGGAAATGCAGGCGCGCGACATCATGGTGCCGCGCGCGCAGATGGATGTGATTGATGTTAACGACCCGCCGGACCGCTTCATCCCCTTCGTCATTGATACGGCGCATTCGCGCTTCCCGGTGGTCGGCGACAACAAAGACGATGTCATCGGCATACTGCTCGCCAAGGATCTGCTCCGCTACTACGCCGGCGAAGAGGAATTCGATGTGCGCGACATGCTGCGACCGGCCGTGTTTATTCCGGAATCAAAGCCGCTGAACGTACTGTTGCGCGAGTTCCGCAAAAGCCGCAATCACATCGCCATCGTGGTTGACGAGTACGGCGGCGTCGCCGGGATGATCACCATTGAAGATGTGCTTGAGCAGATTGTCGGCGACATCGAGGATGAATACGATTTTGACGAGGCCGAGGACAACATTGTCCCCGAGAAGCGCGGCATGTTCCGCGTCAAGGCGATCACCGAGATTGCGGATTTCAATGCGGTTTTCGGCAGTTCCTTCGGCGACGATGAGTTCGACACCATCGGTGGGGTGGTGCTCAAACAGTTCGGCAGGGTTCCCAAGCGGGGAGAGCAAGTCACCATCGGTCAGCTGAATTTCCGCGTCCTGCGCGCCGACAGCCGGCGCATCTACCTGCTCCAGGTGTCGAAAAAAATCGACAAGCCTGCGGCCTGAACACACTGGTTCGATGGACGCACCCAGCGCGCCGCCGGTCTTCGCTGCGCGCGGCCTGCGGCTGTTGCTGGCAACCGCATTAGGCGTTGTTCATGTCGCCTGTTTCGCCCCGATCGGGCAGTTCTATCTCGCTCCACTGGTTTTTGCCGTGCTGTTCAGCCTGTGGCGACAGGCCTCGTCAGCCCGTGATGCCGCACTGATCGGCTTCGGCTTCGGTCTCGGCTGGTTCGGCGCCGGCGTGTCGTGGATTTATGTCAGCCTGCATACCTTCGGTGCGATGCCGTCACCCCTCGCCGCATTGGCGACCTTGCTTTTCTGCGCCTATCTGGCATTGCATCCCGCACTGGCCGGCTACCTCAGCCGGAAGGTCAATCAGGCCCCGCTGACGCAGTGGATCCTGTTTGTCCCGGCGACACTGACGCTGCTCGAATGGATTCGCGGCTGGCTGTGGACCGGATTTCCCTGGCTCAATCCCGGGTACTCGCAGGTGCCGGTCAGCCCGCTGGCGGGCTACGCCCCGGTGACGGGTGTCCACGGCATCACGCTGCTGCTGCTCATGACCGCCGGCACCCTGTCGCTGCTAGGCGCAGAAACGTTACGCCGCCGTTGGCGGACTTTCATGCCGTGGCTGGTGCTGATCAGCGCGGTATGGGCGGGCGGGCCCTTGCTCAAAACCGTGGCCTGGACGGAATCCACCGGCAGCCGGCTTAACGTCAGCCTGCTGCAAGGCAATTTCGCCCAGGATCTCAAATGGCGCGACGACCAGCTCCGCGCCACCTTCGCAACGTACAGCGAACTCGTGCACTCCTCCCGTGCGCAGCTGATTGTGCTGCCGGAAACCGCACTCCCGCTCTTTCTCAATGATGTGCCTGCAAGGTATCTCGACGTGCTTGCCGGTCATGCGCAAAGACAGGGCGGAGATCTGCTGCTGGGGGTTCCCGAGCGCACGTCCGATGGCCGCTATTACAACAGCGTCGTCTCCATCGGTCAGTCCGAGCGACAGTACTACCGGAAAAACCATCTTGTGCCTTTCGGCGAATTCATCCCTTTACGGCCGTTGCTGGGTGCCGTAGTCTCAATGTTATCGATACCGCTTCAGGATTTCTCGCGAGGTGATCCCGGTCAGCGTCCGTTACAAGTTGCCGGCGAGGCTGTCGCGGTCAATATCTGCTACGAAGACGCGTTCGGCGAGGAAATCATCCGCCAACTGCCCGAAGCCTCATTGCTGGTCAACGTCAGCAACGTCGCCTGGTTCGGCCGGTCCATGGCGCCGCGGCAACATCTCCAGATCGCGCAAATGCGCGCACTCGAGACCGGGCGCTATATGCTGCGCGCCACCAATACCGGCATGACCGCCGTCATCGACCCCCGCGGTCACATTCAGGCAGAAGCGCCCGAGTTCACCCGGTCCGTGCTGACTCATACCGTCTCGGGCATGCGCGGTGCAACGCCCTATGTGCGCTGGGGCAACACGGCGGCACTGGCGCTGGCCGTATTGCTGCTCGTGACTGCACTTGTCGTCGGCCGGAACCATCCGGCACGCTGCGCCGGCTGATGACCGGGCGCCTTCTTGGGCGCCGCGCAAAAACGCTGTAAAATTCGCGACTTACATCCTCTTTTCCCATGCAAACTTTTCAGCAAATCATCCTGTCCCTGAACCAGTTCTGGGACCGTCAGGGCTGCGCCTTGCTACAGCCCTATGACATGGAAGTCGGCGCCGGCACTTTTCATACTGCCACCTTTCTGCGTGCGATCGGACCGGAACCCTGGAATGCGGCCTTCGTACAACCGTCGCGCCGGCCCAAAGACGGCCGTTACGGCAACAATCCCAACCGGCTGCAGCACTATTACCAGTATCAGGTTGTGCTCAAGCCGTCTCCGGCCAACATCCAGGAACTGTATCTGGATTCGCTACGCGCGCTGGGCATCAACCCCCTGCAGCACGACATCCGGTTTGTCGAGGATGACTGGGAGTCTCCCACGCTCGGCGCATGGGGGCTGGGCTGGGAAGTCTGGCTGGACGGGATGGAGGTCACTCAGTTCACGTATTTCCAGGAGGTCGGCAGTCTCTCCTGCAAGCCGGTGCTCGGCGAGATTACTTATGGCCTCGAGCGGCTGGCCATGTATCTGCAAGGCGTCGAGTCCGTCTTCGATCTGACCTGGACGCCGGGCGTCACCTACCGTGACGTCTATCACCAGAACGAAGTCGAGCAGTCGCGTTACAACTTCGAACTGTCGAATACCGACATGCTGTTCCGGCATTTCTCCGAATACGAATCCGAAGCCCGGCGTCTGATCGAGACGCAATGCGTGCTCCCCGGCTATGAAATGGTCATGAAATGCTCGCACACCTTTAACCTGCTGGATGCGCGGGGGGCGATCTCAGTCACCGAACGCGCGGCCTACATCGGGCGAGTACGCGCGCTTGCCCGGCTGATTGCGCAGGCTTACTACGAGTCACGCGAGAAACTCGGCTTCCCCATGGTGCGTGCCGCATGAACGCCGCAACACTGCTGATTGAACTGTTGACCGAAGAGCTGCCGCCGAAGTCGCTGGGCCGGCTGAGTTCGGTTTTCCGTGACGAAGTTGTCCGTGGCCTCACCGCCGCGCATCTGCTGGACAAGGGTAGTCTTGTACGTCCTTACGCGACGCCACGACGTCTGGCGCTGTCGATCACCGGGGTTGTCACGCGGGCACCGGACCGCGTACAGGCGGAAAAAATCATGCCGGTCGCAGTGGCGCTGGATGCGGAAGGAAAGCCTTCCGCCGCGTTGAAGAAGAAACTGTCCGCCAGGAAGATTCCCGAGAGCGAGATCCCGCAATTTACCCGGCGGATGGACGGTAAATCCGAAACGTTCTATTACGATCTTCCGGTCGCCGGTGAATCCCTCGCCGCCGTGTTGCCGTCCATCGTGGAAACCGCGCTCAAACGACTTCCTGTCGCAAAAATGATGCGCTGGGGCAATAGTGACACGCAATTCGTGCGCCCGGTTCACGGCCTGATCCTGATGCACGGCAGCGCAGTGATTGCCGGAGAAGTGCTCGGACTGGAATCCGGACGTATCACCCGGGGTCATCGTTTCATGAGCGAGGGGCCAATTACCATTGCCCACGCCGATGCCTACGAGACCACGCTCGAAAAGGAAGGCAGCGTCATCGCGGATTTCTCCAAACGCCGCGGGCAAATCGATACTCTGCTTCAGGCCGAGGCCCTGCGACACGGGGCAACGCTCGGCGACTACCGCGATTTGCTGGATGAAGTGACCGCGCTGGTGGAACACCCATCGGTCTACGTGGGTGCTTTTGATTCCTGGTTTCTGGACGTGCCGCAGGAATGCTTGATTCTGACCATGCGCCAGAACCAGAAATACTTCCCGCTGTTCGATGCCGGCGGGAAGCTGATGCATCACTTTCTGATTGTCAGCAACATGGCGCTTGAGGATCCCTCCCACGTAATCAACGGAAATCAGCGGGTGGTCCGGCCGCGGCTCGAAGACGCGCGTTTCTTTTTCGACCAAGACCGGCTGGAACGCTTGGAAACGCGGGTGCCGCGACTGGCGAAAGTCGTGTACCACAACAAGCTGGGCTCCCAACTCGATCGCGTCCAGCGCGTCCAGTTGCTGGCCGGCAAGATTGCCCGTCTGCTGCAGGCGGACGCCGCACAAGCCGAACGGGCGGCCTGGCTTGCCAAAGCCGACCTCGTCACCGGCATGGTCGGTGAATTCCCGGAACTGCAAGGCGTTATGGGACGCTACTACGCGCAGCACGACGGAGAGCCCGCCCCGGTCTGCGATGCGATCGCCGCACAGTACCGGCCCCGTTTCGCAGGTGACGAACTCCCTGACGGCGCGGTGTCCTGCGCCCTTGCATTGGCCGACAAGCTGGAAACGCTGACCGGGCTATTCGGCATCGGCCAGTTACCGACCGGCGATCGCGATCCCTTTGCGCTGCGCCGGCACGCGCTGGGGGTCGTGCGCATCCTGATAGAACGTGACCTGCCATTGCGGCTTGATGCGTTGATCCATGATGCTTTTTCAGTATTCGCCGCAGACTTGAAGCTTGGCAATGCGCACACCGACCTCGAGACCTTCATTTTCGAGCGGATGCGCGGTTATTTTGCCGATCAGAACTACAGCACACAGCACATTGACGCAGTGCTGGATCTGCGGCCGGTCGGCGTACACCGGATTCCGCAGCAGCTTGCGGCGGTTCGCGCTTTTGCCACACTGCCGGAAGCTGAAAGCCTTGCCGCGGCCAACAAGCGTGTCGGCAATATCCTGCGGCAAGCCGAAGCCAAAGGGGAGGCAGGCAACAATGCCGATGCCCAACTCCTGCGCGAGCCTGCGGAGAAGGCATTGCACCAGGCCCTGCCACAGGCGGCGGCTGAAGCAGTTCCGCTGTTCGAACGGGGGGACTACACGGGCTATCTCAAGACCTTCGCGGTTCTGAAAGCGCCTGTCGACGCCTTCTTCGACGGCGTGATGGTCATGGCCGAGGACAGCGCACTGCGCAAAAACCGTATTGCGCTGCTCGCTGATCTGAGACGCGAAATGAACCGCATCGCTGACATCGCCAAGTTGGCTGCATGAAGCTCGTCATCCTTGATCGTGACGGTGTAATCAACCAGGACAGCGCATCCTTCATCAAGAACCCGGATGAATGGAAGCCGATTCCCGGCAGTCTGGAAGCGATCGCCCTGCTCAACCAGGCAGGCTATCGCGTGGTTGTAGCCACCAACCAGTCCGGCGTCGGACGGGGACTGTTCGACATGGCCACGCTCAACACGATCCACGACAAGATGCACCGTGCGCTCGGTCAGGTCGGCGGACGGCTGGACGGCATTTTTTACTGTCCACATGCACAGGACGACGGCTGTTCATGCCGTAAGCCCAGTCCGGGCCTGTTCGAGGAGATCAGTCGTCGCTTCGGTGTCGAGCTGACAGGCGTACCCAGTATCGGTGATTCCCTGCGCGATCTGAACGCCAGCATCGCTGTGGGTGCTGAACCGCTGCTGGTGCTGACAGGAAAAGGCAAGGCCACACGCAAGGAAGGCGGGCTGCCGCCCGGCACGTCGATTCACGCCAATCTGGCCGAGGCTGTTCAGGTGCTGCTGCAACGCTGATGCTGACCGTCATCCGGTCAACCCTGTTCGCATTCTGCCAGCTCGCGCTCACGCCGCCCTTCGCGGTCATCGCTCTACTCACGTTTCCCTTGTCGCCGCTGACACGCTACCGGATCATTACGCTCTGGACCCGCCTGGTCATCGCTTGCGCTCGCGGTATCTGCGGCATTCGCTGCGAGATCACCGGACTCGATAATCTGCCGGACAAACCCTGCATCATTTTGTCCAAGCACCAATCGGCCTGGGAGACACTCGCCTTCCAGCTCATATTTCCCCCGCAAGTCTGGGTGCTCAAGCGGGAACTCCTCCGCGTCCCCTTCTTCGGGTGGGGGCTGGCGATGCTATCGCCTATCGCCATCGACCGGAGCTCCCGGCGCGAAGCCCTGCAGCAGCTGGTCGAGCAGGGCAAAGCACGACTGGCGGCCGGGTTTTACATCGTGATTTTCCCGGAGGGTACCCGCATTGCACCCGGAAAGCGCAGCAAGTATCGTGCCGGAGGCGCCCGGCTGGCCGTCGAAACCGGTACCACGGTAGTCCCGGTGGCGCACAATGCGGGGCGCTTGTGGGCACGCAATGCTTTTCTCAAGCGGCCCGGAGTGGTCAGCGTGCGCATCGGCCCGGCGATTGCACCGGAGGGACATACCCCCGAGACCCTGATGCTTGCTGTCGAAAGCTGGATCGAATCGCAGATGCAGGTCATTGATCCGCCCGCGAACGAACCCGCTGAGTCGCCCGCAAACCCGGTGTCATGACCCCCCCGAGAACCGCGGCTTACGCCGGCGAGATCCGGCACATCACCATCGGCAGCGAGGCAATCGCTTTCTTCGTGCGATATTCGCCACGCCGGCGCCGCCTGGCAGTGCAAGTGGATGCGGATGGCGTACGCGTGATGGCCCCGCTACGCGCCAGCATGCCATCCATACACGCCCTGTTGCACCACTACGCCGACTGGATCCGGCGACAGCGCCTGCGCTGGCAGGTTCTGCAGCAGCAGCGGATGGACTGGTGGTCCTTGCAACAGGTCATGCTCCGCGGCACACCGCTTTCCCTGATACTCAACGAAGGTACACGCCGGCCGGAGCAGGAGGGCGACTGCTTGCATCTGCCCGCCGGACTGTCGACACGCGATGCGGCGGAAGTCGCCGTTATACGCTGGCTGCGAGTGCAAGCCCTTGCGGACTTTACGTCGCGCTGCCACGGTTTTGCCCGGCGACTCGGTGTGCCCATGCCAGAGGTTCGCTTGAGCAATGCGCGCAGTCGTTGGGGAAGCTGCACGATGACCGGACGCATCAGGCTGCACTGGCGCCTGATCCAGGCGCCGCCACAATGGATTGACTACGTGGCCGCTCACGAAGTCGCCCATCTGCTGCATATGAACCATTCGCCGGCTTTCTGGAACGCTGTCGAAGCAATGGTTGATGACGTTGAGTTCACGCGGAAATCCTTGCGGCAAGAGTCTGCGCGCTATCTGTGGCTATAGCCTGTGCTACACTGAAAAATCATTTTCTATCTCGCTCTCCTGCCGTGCGTTTACTGTTGTTGATTCCTGCCGTCATGCTGCTCACGGCCTGCGGCTACAAGGGACCGCTCTATATGCCGGGGGAGAAATCGCCGGCACAGAAGTCGCGCACCACACCGGCGCAAAATTCCCCCACACCACCCGGGTCACCGCCTTGAACCCTTTCCAATTCCGGGACGGCGAACTGTGCGTCGAATCCGTTCCGCTCCCGCAAATCGCAGAACGCTTCGGAACACCCAGTTATGTGTATTCGCGGCGGGCGCTGACGGACAGTTGGCGGACTTTTGATGCCGCCTTCAGCGGCCGCGACCACCTGATCTGCTACGCCATCAAAGCCAATCCCAACATCGGGATCCTCAATCTGTTCGCACGGCTCGGCAGCGGATTCGATATTGTTTCCGGCGGCGAACTGGCAAGAGTGCTGGCAGCCGGCGGCGATCCGGCCAAAATCGTATTTTCGGGTGTCGGAAAATCGGCAAGTGAAATGCGCGCCGCGCTGGCCGCCGGCATCCTGTGTTTCAACGTGGAATCAGAGAGCGAACTTGATCTGCTGAATGCTGTGGCCGCTGAAACCGGCCAGCGCGCACCGGTCAGCCTGCGCATCAATCCGGATGTCGACGCAAAAACCCATCCCTATATCGCCACCGGTCTGAAGCAGAACAAGTTCGGCATCCCGCACTCGGACGCCCGCCGCGTCTACCGCAAGGCCGCGGCATTGCCGAATATCCGGGTCGAAGGCATAGACTGTCACATCGGCTCGCAACTGACGGAAATCAGCCCGTTTGTGGAAGCGCTGGAGCGTGTCCTGCAACTCGTCGACGCACTGCAACAGGACGGTATCGCAGTACAGCATCTCGACCTGGGCGGTGGATTGGGTATTCAATATCGTGACGAAACGCCTCCGCCGATCAGCGACTATGCGGCCGCTCTGCACAAGACGCTGGGATCGCGCTCATTCAAGCTGATTTTCGAGCCTGGCCGACAGCTAACCGGTAACGCCGGCCTGCTGCTGACGCAGGTGCTGTATCTGAAGCCCGGGAGCGAGAAGAACTTCGCCATTGTCGATGCAGCGATGAACGATCTCATGCGCCCCGCGCTGTACGATGCCTGGCATGGCGTCACGCCGGTGCGTCAGGACGACAAGGCGACGGCAGCGGTCTATGACGTTGTCGGTCCGGTTTGCGAAAGCGGTGATTTCCTCGCGCGCGACCGCCACCTGACGATTACTGCCGGCAGTCTGCTGGCCGTGATGTCGGCAGGCGCGTATGGCATGAGCATGTCTTCCAATTACAACACCCGGCCACGCGCAGCCGAGATCATGGTCGATGACGATCAGTGTCACCTGATACGCGATCGGGAATCCGTTGCGGCGCTTTTCGCAAACGAACTCTGTTTGCCGGACTGACATCTCTTACGCTGGATTGCGTGTACTGCGGCATGCGACTGCTGTCGCAATACGTACACAATAAAAATCCGCGATCAAAAAAACTTGACAAAACTGTTGCAATTATTTTTAGGCCTAGCATAGAATTGGCGCACCGAACATGGTTTACGCCAAAATTTTTCGGCGTCGGCGAAGTAACAGCAATGTGAAATGCCGCCTGATCATGCGATGGTGGTGCGGACCAAATCCCGCATCCGAACGATGCCTAAGTTAACGTTAAAGGAGACGAAGATGGCAGCGAAGAAAAAAGCAGCAAAGAAAAAAGTGGCCAAGAAAAAAGCCGCTAAAAAGACCGTAAAGAAAAAAGCAGCCAAGAAGTAGTAGTAAAAGCGAAAGCCGGGTTTATCCCGGCTTTCGCTTTTTTGGCCGACCGATCACCGCGGAACACGGTGAAGAAAAATAATAATAATAAAATCAGATAGTTATACTCATTCTCGGCAGCAAATCAACGATTCAATTCCCGATATACCGCATCAGCGACTCGCAAAAGCGCTGCGCGCTCGATCTGCCCTGACAAGGCATAGCCGGTACGTCCATCGACCCAGTAAAACACGCGGACTTTCTGTTCTTCGGCAAAACGGAACGCGGTCTCACCACCATCGTCACCGCCAACGCGAACATACAGCGTCAGCCTCTGTCCCTTGGCATCCTGATACATGAATTGCGCCGCGGGACCTTTCTCGCCGGGCAGCAGTCGTCCACCGACCAACGAGTAACCCTGCGCCTGCAACTTCGGAATCCGCAAGCCGACTCCCAGCCGCTTGGACAACCAGCGCACCAGATGCTCTTCCTCGCGGGCTTCGACTTCAACCGGATGACGGATCTCCGGGCTGTACACCACGTGTGCCACAGCCGCAGCGCGCGGCAGCACAGCGACTGCCGGCACTGGCGAAAAACCGACATAGGCGCGCATCATCCAGCCGGTCAGCACACTGACCGCCATCAATCCGGCTGCAAGCGCCCAACGGTGCCGGACCACGGTTGGACGACGGCACACCGTCCGGATGAGGTACGCAGGTACCGGTTCAGCCAGTAAATGATCAAAAGCACCATGCAAAGTCTGGCGTTGAGACCGGTACTCGGACACGCGGCGCGCATCCTCTGCATGCTGCGCCAGATGCGCTTCGACCGCGAGCGCACGCTCCACCGGCAGCAAGCCGTCCACATACGCCTGCAGGTCAGCATCGGTCACCACGCTGTCAACCACGACACCCTCCCGCGATCCCGTTAATGCCCAGGGAAAAAACGAAAACGCCACAACTCATTTGATCACCTTCAGCACGGGGCTGCTGCCGCCGCCACCGGAGAGAATGCGCCGAAGCCGTTCGCGACCGCGCGACAGTCTGGACATGACAGTACCCGCCGGAATCTCCAGCACCGCCGCAGCCTGCTCATAAGTCAGTTCCTCGAGTCCCACCAGCAACACCACTTCTCTCTGCTCCTCAGGCAAACATTGCAGCGCGCGGTCGAGATCGCGCAATTCCAGGCGGTCAGTGGATGTCACTGCGGGGGAGTCCAGCAGTGCATCATCGACCGGCACCGTACGCGTAGCCGCCGCGCTGCGTATCTGATTGACGAAAACGTTATGCATCACCGTGAACAGCCAGGCGCGCAGATCACTGCCTTCCCGCCACAAGGCCTGTTTGTTCAGGGCACGCTCCAGAGTGTCCTGAACCAGGTCATCGGCAGCAGCCGCATCCCCGGTCAGCGCCCGGGCGTACCGACGCAAGCGCGGCAGATACTGCAGCGTTTGCTCAGCGAACCCGGTCCCCAGCTCGTCGCTCATCAACCTTCACTCCCAGAACACATCAACGGACACTGGTATTCCCGGCATTGCTCAATCAGCCGATCCCGGCAGACGTAGGTCCAACCCCCATCTCGCCGCCATAGCCTCCACAGCGTTAAAACATTCCTCGCCGCGGGACGGATGATTGTATGCGGCCGCGGCCAGCGTTGACAGGCCGCCAGGACTGCCGAATACCGGCCCCAAAAGCCCGACCAGCTCGCCAGCACCGGGGCCGGCCATTTCCACGCCGAGCGGACGCCCAGAATCCATGTCCGCCAGCAGGCGCAGGAAGCCGTCCGGCTCACCCTCCGCCAATGCCTGCGGATTCAACGCAAACGCCGCAAAACCGGTGGCCGGCTCCCATCCGCCCGCCTCTGCGGCGTCCTCGCCGAGTCCGGTACGCGCCAGTTCAATCGCAGAATACAAGGCCTCGGGCACCCAGACATCGGCCCGCTTCGCGCTGCCCGGCTGGAGAATGTTGCGCACGGCAACGGCAGCATCTGCCAGCGCATGATTGGCCGTCATCGCCGGATTGCTCACATCCCCGATGGCGTACGTTCCCTCGGCGGCGTTGCAGCAGGCATCCGTGACAATATGGCCACTGTCCGACAACATCATGCCGGCAGCGGCAGCGTTCAAGCTCTCAGTGTTTGGCACGCGCCCGGTACCGGCCAGCACCCAGTCGGCGGATACCTGACTTCCATCATCCAGCGACAGCAAGACTCCGCCATCACCTGAGACGGACGCTTGACGTACACGCGCCCCGGTGCGGGGCGTAATGTCGCTGGCTGCGAGGCGTTCCAGCAACAGCCGTTGTGCCGGCGCACTGAATTCGGATCGGCTCATGGGCGGCTGCCCCATTAGCCAGGACACTGAAAAACCGAGATGATGAAGTATGAATGCCATTTCGGTACCCACTGCGCCGGAACCCAGCACGGCAATGCGACGCCCCGGCGGCAGCGGCCGATCGAACAGATCGTCGGTAGTCAGTATCCGGGCGTCCGCCATGCGCAAGGCCGGCGGCAACAAAGGACAGGATCCGGTTGCAACAATGACAGCACCCGCTGACAGGGACTGCGTCCCCGCGACCAGTTGACGTACGGCGGTGAACCGGGCCAGCGCCTCAATACGCTCAATCCCCAGTCTGTCGAGATAATCAACATAACCGGCACGCACCTGAGCACTGACCCGGTGCTGATGCTCCCAGGCAGCGGCAGCGTCAGCCGTCAGCGTACCCGCGATGCCGCGGGCAGCAAATCCCCGCTGCCCGGCCATTAATCGCGCAACGTCATACCAGGCCTTCTTCGGCACGCAACCCCGATTAAGACAGGTGCCTCCCCAACTGCCGCCCTCGATGATTGCCACGGACAATCCCTGCTGACGTGCCATAACGGCGGCCCGGTAGCCGCCGGGACCCGAACCGATGACAACAACATCGATATTCCGCTTCATCCGTACCTCTCAACAAGACGTGCCCGCAACCGGGCTATCAGCGGTTGCCATCCCGGTGCGCTGTCGCTCACGATTTCCACAGACGGATACCAGCGGCAGCGACCGTCGGCGTCAGGCACCCAATAGTGAAAAGGCGGACGATTCCCGGGGAAAATCAGCCAGACCGGTTTGCCCAGTGCCGCCGCCAGATGCGCGCTAGCGTTGCTGGTGGTTATCAGCAAATCGCAAAGCGACAGGATAGCCAGCAAATCCTCCAGATCATCGCGATAATTCAGATTGTCGAAATGGCACAGGGATAGCCCTTGCTCTGCCGCTTCGGCACGCTCGACGGCGGTATCGCCATACTGCACATCCACCCAAGACATTCCGGGCAAGCCGGCCAAAGATACAAAGTCCGTCAAACCGGCGCTCTTTTCCTGCCCGGCCCAACCGCGACGGAAACTGCGCCATGACAGGGCCACCCGGTGACCCTCGCCCAATGCGCCGGCATAGACCGCCACACGGTCCGGGTCAGCGGCCAATACGCGCTGTGGCTGCCTGGAATATGCTGCTGCATCGCGACGAAAATACCGGGGCAGCGATGCCATGGCGACATGGGAATCGGCGTCCAGAAGGCTGTCACCCGGCGGATCCGTCAGCGGCACAAATGCCACCCCCGGAAAGGCGCGCCGGTACGCGGCAATCAAACGCGAATCGACTTCACAGGAAACCCCGTGCACAGCTTCACAGAGGTCCGGCAGCAAGGTCGAAAAAAGAATCTGGTCACCGATACCCTGCTCCGCCCACACCGCAACCCGCGCAAGCGTTGTATCGCCCGGTCCCTGCCACGGCCTGCTTGCGCCGAAGGCCGCGAGAGACCGCGAATCCTTGCGCAAAGCGCGCATCGCAACCGGCACCTGAAAACGCGCTTCGTAGCCATCCCAGGCAGGCCCGTGCTCCTGAAGGAAGAGCCCGAGCAAAGCGCGGTTATAGCGTGCCTCGGGGAACGACGGATCCAGCCTGATCGCGAGATTGAAACTGGCCACGGCGGCATCCCATTGGCCGAGACGCTGTTGCGCCATACCCAACCCGTCCGCGGCCGCCGTGCTCTCCGCATCCAGCCGCTGCGCATCCCGGAAGCAGGTCAGCGCCTCGTCGACCCTTGCGGACTCCAGCAGTGCATGGCCTTTGTTTACCAGTGCATCCGGGAACGCCGGGTCAATGGACAGCGCCTGATCAAAGCTTTTCAGCGCCGCGTCGATGTCACCCGACTCCAGCAGCGCGTTGCCGCGGTTGTTCCAGGCGTCCGCATGTCGCGCCTCCAATTTCAGGGCGGCATCAAAGGCGGCTATCGCCTCGCGGTAACGCATCAATCGCATCAGCACGTTGCCGCGGTTATAGTGAAACAGCGCGGCCCCCGGCTGAAGAGCGATCGCGCGGTCAAACTGCTGCAAGGCCGGTTCCGGCTGATCCAGCGCGGCCAGCAGATTGCCGAAATTGCAGAGAAGGTCCGGACGTGTGATCACCAGACGGTAGCCCGCCTCATACCTCCGGCGCGCCATCTCCAGGTCTCCCCGCTGCCGCAGCAGCGAGGCCTCGGCCACCAGCGCTTCATCGCAGGCGGGATCAATCGCCAGCGCCTCGCGAATGCGCGACAGTGCTTTCTCCGGATCACCAAGCGCTTCTTCGAGCCGCCCGCACAACACCAGCGCGGACAGCAGCCGTCCATCATGCTGCAAAGCCTCTGCGACGAGAAAATGGGCTTCAGCCAAGCGCCCGGTCTCGGCCTTGATCAGCGCCAGCGTATAAATCGTGGCCGCGTCGTCAGGACGGCGTGCCAACTGCTTCTCCAGTAATGCCTCGGCCGCAGGCACGCGCCCTTCACGCGCCAGTTGCAGGGCACGGCGGATAGTCGGTGACTGCATGGACATGACGGGCGCGTCCGCCGCTTACACCAGGAACAGCGTCGCAAGGCCGAGGAAGATGAAAAATCCTCCGCTGTCGGTCACCGCGGTGATCATCACGCTCGATCCGATTGCCGGGTCACGGCCGTATCGCTGCATCAACAGGGGAATCGCCACCCCCATCACGGCCGCCAGCAACAGATTGAGCAACATAGCGCTCATCATCACCAGCCCGAGCGACCAGCTGCGATACATCACAAATGCAAACAACCCGACCACACTGCCCCATATTACGCCGTTCAACAGAGAGACCGAGATCTCCTTGACTAACAGTTGTCGCGCACTGTCACGCGTGAACTGGCCCAAAGCCAGCGCGCGCACGATCATGGTGATGGTCTGATTCCCGGAATTGCCGCCGATGCCGGCAATGATGGGCATCAGGGCGGCGAGCGCGACCAATTGTGCAATCGAATGCTCAAAAATCCCGATCACCCGCGAGGCCACGAAGGCGGTGACCAGATTGATCGCCAGCCAGGCCCAGCGATTGCGCACACTCTTCCAGACTGACGCAAACAGGTCCTCTTCGTCGCTCAAACCGCCGGCCGACAGGATCTCCGAATCCTTGGCTTCAAGGATGAAATCCATCACGTCATTCACCGTCAGGCGTCCGACCAGTTTTCCTTCCTCGTCAACCACCGGCGCTGATATCAGGTCATAACGCTCGAACGCCTGCGTCGCGTCGCGCGCATCCTGCTCCGGCGTAAAACGCCGGAACTCCCGGACCATCACCTCGCCCACCTCGGCTTCCGGGTCACTGACCAGCAGGCGATTGACCGGCAGCAGCCCCTGAAGGTGCGCATCACGGTCCACCACGAACAACTGGTCGGTGTGATCCGGCATGTCGTCCAAGCGACGCAGATAGCGCAGCACAACCTCGACCGCCACATCCGCACGCACTTCGATCATGTCGAAATCCATCACCGCCCCAACCGTGTCCTCCGGATAGGACATAGCCGCGCGCAGCTGCTCGCGCTCTTCCGAAGACAGCGAGGTGAACACATCGCGCACGACATCCTGCGGCAGATCCGGCACCAGATCGGCGATCTCGTCGGCATCGAGCTGCTCCGCAGCGGCGACAAGTTCGCGCTGATCCATATGCGCGATCAGGGTTTCCCGGACCGCGTCCGAGACTTCGAGCAGAATTTCGCCGTCGCGGTCGGCGCGGACCAGATCCCATACCAGCAACCGCTGGCCCAGCGGCAGGCTCTCGAGAATGTAGGCAACGTCGGCCGCGTGCAGCTGCTCCAGCAATTGCTGCAGTTCGGCGAGGTGCTGGCGATGGACCAGATGCTCGACAAGATCCTGGCGCGGACCCGGCTGCCGGTCGAGCAGGTTTTCGACGAGCTCGTGCCGCTCGAGCAGGTCGACAACCCGCTCCAGACTGGCCTGCGATGAACTGGTCCGGTTCTCGATCAAGACACAAACCCCTGCTTGACGTTTTTCTGCGGCGCCCATTCTAGGTAGTACGACTCCGGCTGTCCAAGTTTTCTTGCCCGGAAATGCACACCTGCCGCCGATAACGCGGTATCGTTAGCGCCACGTTTTTCCGCCAATTACCGGTTCACATGTCTGCTCTACTGATGCGCAAGCTGCGCGCGGCCAGCCAGTCTCTCCAGCAGGGGCAGCCCGACGAGGCACTCCGCCAGACAGACGATATCCTGCAGAAAGCCCCCAGGAATGCCGAGGCGCTCACGTATCGCGGCATCGCCCTGTCGATGCTGGGCCGCTATGAGGATGCGGTAATGCCGCTTCGCGCCGCTGTCACACTCGCGCCGGATGCCGGTATGGCGCTGGAGTATCTGGGATTCGCGCTATTGCATATGTCGAATTCTGCGGAAGCGGAAGTCCATCTGCAGCGCGCGGCGCAGCAGG
>Ga0129333_10001571_pt1 | contig 20762 bp, 13 predicted proteins | sample CPB6_08_DNA_FD_94474 | JGI IMG/M metagenome (GOLD analysis project Ga0129333, IMG submission 94474) | Freshwater to marine salinity gradient microbial communities from Chesapeake Bay, USA - CPBay_Sum_0.6_0.8_DNA | ecosystem: Environmental > Aquatic > Marine > Coastal | place: USA: Chesapeake... | reverse complement strand
AGGTCACCGGCAACAGTCACAGTGCCGCCCGCCACACCCATGTTCAGCGCTGTCGCGGCGCCGGCAAAGTTTACAGTGGTTGCCGTAGCATTCAGCAGGTTGAAGGTAGTTGCAGTTGTAGTTAGGTCGCCACCGCCGACTGCCAGGTCGCCCTGCAAAGTGAGCTCACCTGTAGAAGCAATTGTGGCTCTGAGGTTGCTGTTTGTATAGAATCGCAGGTTATTAGCCGACGAGTACATTACCGTATCACTGGCTTCAGTAGCGTGCCCAGTGCTGCGTTGAATCACTCCACCGTTTGTTGCGCTGTTAAACAGCGACAATCTGACATCAGACGATGCGCCTGTATCCGTGTTGGTCAGGCCGAAAGTGACCGTACCCGCAGTGTTGCTCCTAAAGTCAAACGGATAGCTTGGGCTTGTAGTGCCAACGCCGACGCGATTATTCGTGGAATCTACGTGCAGCGTTGTCGAATCAACCGTGAAGTTGCCCGATACGGTAGCAGCGCCAGTTACGTCGAGAGCGTTTGTAGGGGCGGTACTGCCGCCGATACGCGCGTTGCCCTTGATGATCGTATTAGCGTTGTTTAGGGTAGCCGTTCCAGTCGCGGCACCCAAGTTGAGGCTTGTTGCAGCTCCGGCAAAGTTTACTGTAGTTGCCGTTGCGTTCAGAAGGTTGAACGTCGTAGCCGTGGTGGTTACGTCACCACCCTTGACCTGAAGGTCGCCGTCCAAAACAACCGAAGCATTCTTGATCGTAGCCGTTCCTGTGGCTGCGCCCAAGCTAAGTGCTGTAGCGGCACCTGCAATGTTTACGGTAGTTGCAGTCGCATTCAGAAGGTTGAATGTAGTAGCGGTTGTCGTCAGGTCGCCGCCGTTTACGGCCAAGTCTGCCGAGATAGTCAGGTTCTGACCACTGATGGTCTGCGCTGCAGATGGGTTGGCAAGAATGATCTTGGCATTCTCGTTAGCGACCTGCGCTACGCCCAAGAGCGCACCGTGAATAGGATTAGCCGTAGACAGCTTGCGCTGCATGTGGTTAATCGCCAGATATTCTTCCACGGTTAATTCCTCAGGCTACTAGGCAACCGCACTGGTCACGCCAGTAAGCTGCGACTGCGGAGTTCCATCAACAGGATCATTGATTGAAGTATATGCAAAAGTTAGGGTAGTTGTCACCCCACCCGCGGCTATTGCAACGGAGTTAATATCTGTTTCAGTGCCGCTGTAACTAAACGTAGTTGTCTTGAGTGTTGTCGCACCATCAGAACTCTTTTCTACGATAGCAGCGATTCTGCCGTTTGCATCATAAGTAATAGCGCGCTGACGAGTGTCAGTCTGTAGGGTAATACTTTTTACCTTAAGCAGATCAGCGTCAGCATCACCAACTGTGGTGCTACCCTTGAGCGCAGTGTCACCGTCTACGGACAGTGTTCCCGCAACCGCGGTATTGCCCGAAGCGGCCGTGACAACAAACTTGTTGGTGTTGACCGTCAAGTTGCCGGCTACACCCAGCGTGCTGGACAAAGTCGTGGCACCAGTAACGCCGAGCGTGCTGGACAGCGTGGTCGCCCCGGTAACACCCAGCGTTCCGGCAATAGAAGTATTACCGGACGCAGCTGTGACAACAAACTTGTTGGTGTTGACCGTCAAGTTGCCGGTTACTGCAAGCGTGCTGGACAGCGTAGCTGCGCCCGTAACGTCCAAGGTGTTTGACAAAGTTGTCGCACCCGTAACACCGAGCGTTCCAGCAACCGTGGTATTGCCCGAGGTAGCAGTAACAATGAATTTGTTGGTGTTTACCGCAAAGTCACTAGCTACGCCAAGCGTATTAGACAGCGCGACTGCGCCGGTTACATCAAGCGTTCCGGACCAAGAACCGTTGCGGGCGTACAAATCTTTGAGTGCGACATCCAAGCTGCCGCCTGAAACCTCAGTCAGGTCATCCTCAAGTGTGTTACTGAAGTGCCAGCGAGAAGACCCCTCCAGCCAGATCAGCGAAGCTAGTGAGCGCTTTGTACCGGCCACAGCACCGCGATCTACCGCTATACCGCTGATGGCACTAGGTAGGGCCACATCGTCACCCGCAGTGACGTTGAGGTGGATGACTCGGTCCTTGACATCTAAGTTTGTGGAATTGACCGTCGTCGTCGTACCAGAAACAATCAGGTTGCCCTCAATAGTCACGTCATCCTTGAAGGTGACATCGTTGAGGAAGGCTTGGCCAAGAATACGCTCCGAGTAGACCGTACCGCTCCAATAGCCGACAACCAGTTCATTCTCAGCCTCGGTGTAGCCATTTGACTGGAGGCTTAATTCACCGCTGTCGTTGATGACCAAGTCCTTGGCCACGTTTAGAGTAAAGTCAATCTGCGTGGGGTTGGTGGGAATGGCAACGTACTTGCCGTTGATAAGACCTTGGCCCTTGGAAAGCAGCACCGATACTGTTTCCGGCACAAGTGGATTCAGTACCAGCTGCTGCCCACTGAATGGTTCGGCAATCCAGCTGCGACCACCCGTAATCGCAAAGGTTACACCAACTAAGCGGTTGTTAAGCGTACCCTCCGCGTTGATGGCGCGGGCTGTTTCATCGCGTCGGCTGTCTTCCAAATAGGCCAACATCGCATCGACCTGGTTATTGCGCAGGTTGAACAGCTCCGGACTGACACGATCACCCGACGCGTAGTCGGTGGTCAGAGTGTTATCCGGCTGGCCGTAAATCTTGCCGATCAGCTGGTTGATGGAAGCCTGCTGTACTGCCGAGTAGTTTGATACGTCGTACATGGCTTAGCTCACCGTCTTCGCTACCGACATGGTGCCATCGACATTGTAAGTGTAGTTTCTGACAACCGTGCGGGTAATAGTCTGGTTACCTACACGAGTGTTTACGAAAGTGCTGATGACATCAGTACGCTTCTTGATGGTCAGATCGGTGTTGTACTCGTAGGTAATAGTCTTTTTGGCCGAATTCGTGGCATCCAACCACTTTACAGACTTGAGACTACCGTCGGCGTTGTATTCCCACTTCTCGGTCAGGTCGTTGACATCGACATCCAAACCGATAGTCTCTACCAAAGAGAGATTGGTTGCACCGAGCTGTATGTCTTGGGGTAGTGGCGCATTGGTGAAACGACCGTCCGCGCCTACTGCAATCAACTTGTCCGACGCCCCGGATGTACCGACTGAACCATCCGCGGTGGAGATGGCACCAAACCCATCAACGGTTGGTACGTTTGGTACGATGTTGTTAGGTAACTTGCCGTCTGGACCAACGGCTACCAACTTGTTGCCCTGTGCAGTTGTCCCGATACCGGTAGCGTTCCACGCTACGGCCTCAAAGTTGTTGACCTTGGAGACCGATAGGTCGTTATTCAGTACAACCGCCATCATCGAAGCAAACAACGTCGAGAAAGCTGGCGGTGCCACCGCAAAAACGATCCTGCGGCCTTCAATGGTGTAATCTACACCACGTTCGTAGTAAACCACCTCCCCGTTCAGGAGCTTTGCCCTAATGCGCACACTGCTTACTACGGGATCCTGCGGAATGGTAAACTGCACCACCGAGCCGTTGGGACTGGGCGACAGCACGGCATTTTCAATGAACAGGCCGTCCATTGTGAAGCCCCAAGATGCAGAAATATCAAAAGGGTTGCCGGTTGGTGAGTAGTTAAGCTGGACAACGCGTTTGCCAAGGTCAACCGTGTAGTCCTGTACATCAAGCGCGATGCCGTGATCGAAGACCAGCACGCTGTCCCCGGAATCCTCCGGTAGTTGCCAGTAGCGTGTATCAAGCGGCGTAGCCCCGGGAATTCGCTCGAGCGCGGTTGGCGGCGTAATCCCGGGGCCGCCCGCGCCCCAAGCGGCCGTTACCTGGAAGCCGGCCGGCTGGTCGCTGGGCACATAGTTCAAAATGACCACGTCGCCATCTACTTGGTACTGGTCACGACGCAGCAGCAGTCCGTGATCAAAGACCAGTACATTGGTACTGTAGTCAACAGGTAATTGCCAGTAGCGCTCGTTCTTGCCAGTAATACGTGTCAAGGCCTTAGGCGACGTAATGCCTGCACCCAGCCCAGACCAAGTCAGCTGAACTACAGCAGGGGTGGCCGGTTCGTAGGCAAGGGCAAGCTGACCAGGGCGGATCGAGAACTGCGATGCCGCCAGAAAGATGCCATGATCCAGTGCCAGCATCAAACCCTTGGCAGCTTCAGGAATGACGAACTTGTTGTACGCCAACAAGTCGTTGTTGTCGGTGTAATCAGCAAGTTCTGCAAGCAGATTTGCCTGCGCATCGTCCCAGTACACGACTGCAGTGCCGTCTGTTCCCTCTGCAGCTACCTCAAGGGCAACCAAAGCGCTTGCAGCTTCGGCAGGTACGGTCAAGCCTTCAAGAACCAGCTCCTGCCAGGTGGTGATGTTGGTCATGGAGCCGGAAGCAGTTTCTTCCAAAATCAGTGCATCCGCCGCGTCATAGAAACCCACGCGCAGGGACGATACCGTACCGGCTTCGGCGCTTTCAACCTTCAACCTTACGCGGGCACTGAGACTCTGTCCTGCGACAACTGCTAAACCTTGGTAGGCTCTGTGATTCTGTGCAACCGCTTCGACTTTCAAAGACTTTCGACCATTGGCAGCAATGGTGTCGACAATACTGGAATCTGCAGAATCAGAGCCTCCGTTGTCGTCTTCGCTCCAACCGACAAGATCACCTTTTTCAAAGCCTGAGTTGAGAATGAGATTTACCGGCGCACGGTCCAGCGTTACCGGCGGTACGAGCCCCGAGCTGTTGTCCGATGCCTTAGTGGCCTGCGCAATGTTCAACAGAGTGTTGAAGTTGCGGTTGATGGTGTCCAGTCCCTCAGCCAGCAGCTGCTGCTGGTTGATCGGCTCAAGAACGCTCATGCCGACCTCCGAATCGTTGCTACAGCCTCAACAACCGAAGCCGGTAGCTCGGGGGAAGTCGCCAGCAAATCCAGAAGCTGCTTAACCAGTTCCAGAGCCTGCTCTCCCTTAGACGGACGAAAGATCCAAGCACCCGTGTTGGCACACGTGACATGATCAGGTACGACTTGATTCATGCTACACGCTCGCGACAATCACTGACAGATTACGGACCCTTGGATAAAGCGTCAGATTTGAGCTGGTCTTGAGCTCAAGCTGTACGCGGAATGACTTCGGCGGTTGATTACCTACACTGTAATCCGGATGGACCGTTTCTTCAACAGGAACACTCAAATCATAGGTATATTCCGTGTACAACGTATCCGCTACTTGCTTTACCGGAGTTCCCGTGACGGACTTGTAGGAGTATTCGGTAGAACCACTGATTGCAAGTGTGCTGGTAGCGTCTGCACCTTTGACGATGGCGGGCACGACATCGCCGGATACAAAGGCTTGGTTGTTCTTGCGGTACAAGTAGAACTTGTAGTTTGTGCTATCCAGGTCAACACGCTTGAGCAGACCAAAGGTAGTCTGCGATTCCAGCCATGCCTGCGCAGTGCTGACAAACTCTGCTAGTGTCGGGGAACCAGCCGGTGCGTACGCGGGCATCAGGTATTCGGTGCCGTCGATGACTAGCTTGAGCTTGTCGCCAACCTTGGCATTCCCCGTGATTGTAAATGCTGCGTAGGCATCGGCTGCACCAAATGGCGCAAAGAAGACCTTCACGGCATCATCGCCCGATAGGGTGTATAGCTGGAATGTCACCCGTGCATTGTTGTACGTTGGTACACCGGAGACCTTGCGTGACTTGTACACACCAGCGGTCTTGGGGTTGAACACCAACAGCTTGGCGTTGTTACGACCGATCTGCGGGCTCAGCGAGGAGCTGCCATATAGGCGAGCACGTAGCGTTACGGTCTGCGCACTCGGCGGCGTTGCCAATTTGGCGATGGCCTCGGGTTCCAGTGTACCGTCGGTGTCTACGGGAATAGCGGTTTCATTGATCTCGTTGTCAATCGTGTACGACCACTTGATGGACGTCGTTTTGGGTAGCAGCTGCTGGACACGTGGCAGTAGATAGGCCAGCTTATCTACACTGAAGTCTTCCGTGCTTACAGGGTTGAAAACAACCAAGTTCTTGTCGACATTGAACTGACACTCGCGCAGCTGTAGCACAAGGCTGGAGCTCGTTTGAACCAACCAGCTGGACCCATCCGGGCTGGTGTAGACATTGCCAGAGCCGATCGGCTTGGACGCTACCGTAGCGTTGTTCTGGTCGATCTTACCAACCACAGCCTTGCTGAGTACAAAAGCGTCGGTTGCCGATGCAACAAAACAGATGGCATAGGTAACGTTGGCCTCACACAGGATCGGGTCATAGGTGCCGTTAGCGCCGTCAAACTCGATGGCCTGCAGAATATTTGGAGTCAGCTGGTTACCAAATACCCGCTTGCGGGCCAAGATTCGATCTCCTGGTTGACCAGAAGCGTCGGTGTTGCGAACCTGCACCTCGAGCCAAGCCGAAGCAGCACCTACGGCAGAAAGACGAATGCTCAACCCACGAATGAACGTGTCCTTGGTAAAGGCGAAGGTCTGAGCAACGGGCACGTACGGACTTACGGCCAAGCTGTCGTTTACTACCGGAAGAAATGAGGTTTCGCTGATGTTTGCACCAATAAGTGTAGTAGCAACAACTGTCCCCGAAGTATCCACCAACTTGACCGTACGAGAGTTGTGCCCGCTTATGGTGGTTTCCGGCAGCGTAACAGATACACTAAAGTCACCTGAGGCGTTTGGCGTTACTGACTTGGGGTTACCGTTTTCCAGAACGGTGTAACCGTCTACAACGATGGTGTAGGACCCAGCAGGAATATTACGGCCCTTGACGTAAACTGCTTCCAAAGGAAAGTAAATGCTGCGCTGGGCCAACCACGGCACATCATTCTGCCGATGACGCCAGTAACCGCCTTCCAGCTTTGAAGGAATGCTTTCTACAGTGCGGGTATTGACGTTCAGAAATGGGAACGTTTCCGTAGTTGTTACAGGAAGAGTGTTGTGCGCAGTGTCTACCAAAAGCGTTGGCTTAGCGGTGACGCTGCTGCCTCTGATGATTTCCGTATCGGTATAAACCGTATTAGAAACCGAGGCAGATCCTGTAAGCGTGTGGTACAGCGCAATGGACTGCGCGCCGGCAAAGCAGGTAGAAAGGTTGGTGTTGACTGACAAGGCGCTGGTAAACATGTCCAGCGCGGGTGACAGTACGCCGTTGTCCGGGTCGATGCTGATAGAGATATCACCACTGATGTCACGCACGTAGGGTGCGTAGTCATCGCTCTCATTCCTGATAGCAGTGACCTCAAGAATATCCGTGTTTACGAATGGATCCGTAAGAATGCCACGTAGGTTTAAGCCGCTGGCGCTGGCCTTGGTATAAGAAAGCAACTGCAAGTTCTGAATAGCCGCGTTGTACTCGGCGCGCTCAACCCGCTTGAGCAGCTTCTGCAGGTCCTGCTGGTCCAAGCGCTGCACATCAAAGCGCTCGACTGCGATACCGGCTGCCTCTGCATTTGCCGGAATCACCAACTTGGCGATGGGCAAAACATTTTGTGGTAGTGAAGGCGCGTAAGCCGGCTTGTTGCTCTGTCCGACCTGAATGGCAATGTTATTGTCTTGGTCGATATAGACAATATCGATTCGGTCAAGCAACCACGCGTAGTTTACCGAACCGCTGTAGATATTGCTGGCGAGGCCGATGTAGTCCTTGTCCCCGTACAGCGAATCCCCAGAAGCACTGTTTAGGTCAGCCGTGTGGGCACGAGTTAGTGCACTCTTTAGGGTAAGTGTGGTGCTATTGTTGACTTCATTGATGTACACCAATTCGTCATAGCTGCTGTTTGACTGCTGCCCTGCAGTACCGTTGCTGGGGTTGCGGTTGTTTCCAAGGTACAGGCGTTGACCGACTTTGAGGCCCTCGGTGGACACTACCGTAATCTGTGTTGCTCCTACGGTGGCAGTTGCTGTCAGCTTTGTAGAGCCGACGCCAGGGTAGACATAACTGGCAGTATCTGTGCTGGCAAGCTGCAGGCTGGAAGGGTAGTTATAAGACTCCCGCGTGATGTCCAGTTGCTTGCCACCAGAGGTCAGATTGAAATCGGTACCGTAGTTGAGCAGCGCATTGTAGACCCAGACTACTTCAATGGTCCTGCCAGTCATTGCCGACGACGTACGGAAACCGCTGGAAGTGGCCGTAAAGATCACTGCCGTACGAGCGCTACCTGCCCCCAGCTCGGTAACCGAAACGATACTCAGACGAGGGCCGTAAACGGGTGGGCTGACAGGAATGTAGATTTCAAACGGGTCCGCGACGTTGACCTTGAATACATCACCAACCAGTCCCTGCTTCTTGATGACTACCGGCAGAGTCAGTTGTGACACTACCTTGATCGGGCTGTTGACCAAGCTGTAGGTCTTCTGCAGCGTCGGGGCAGCAGACTGGCCATAAGGAATGTCGGCAACGGTCAATGCCAGTGGTTCGCCCGCAACCAAGGTGACGTCAGTCTTGGTCTTGGGTGTGGTCTTCTCGGTCGTGGTGTTATAACCCACGGCACGGCCGCTGACATAGGCCCGCCCGCGGTCCACGAGAATCCGTAGTGTATTGATGTCCTTGTCTTCAACCCTCACGCGCATACCGCGGACCAAGCAATTGCCTGACAGATCGTCCGTGTAGCTGATCAGGTGGCGGTCCACTTCGGCCAATTGATCATTTGCCGAGATCCTTACATCACCATCCTGCAAAATCCAGATGTCGTAGCTGTCGCTGTACGTGTCGCGGTTTGCATCTGTCTTGACCACAGGAATGATGTCGTAAACCCAGCGGTAGGCACCGGGTGCGCCGTAGTTCTCTTCACCAATGATCTGATCGTACAGCCCTGCTTCTTCGACTTCCGTCAGCACGCGCTTGACGATACGGAAAGCAATAGTTTCCAAACCAGTTGCTGTAAAACCATCCGTCAAGCTTAGCGACATCTGCTCTGGTACACGATGGAACTGGCCCATGGCATACACACGACCAGGTACCGCGGGGTTCTGCCACTCAATGTACAGCTTGGCAGGAGTGACAGTCTTGTCTACGCGGATTTGAATACCTACGGTCTGGCCGTCACGTAGTACGTAGTCGCCAAGTTCCTTGATCTGGTCCTGCAGAATTTCCTGAACTTCGTTGAACTCCGCAACCTGATCTGCACGGCCTGGTACAGCCTGTACAAACTTCCAGCCCTGCTCCCGTCCGGTAAGCACAAAGTCCGGGTTGGTACCGGAGGGCACGGGCATCCCGATGGGATTGCCCAAAGAATCCTTGCCCTTCTGGCTGTAGCGGCTGTAAAACGGTTCGGCCACGAGTAGCTCCTAGAAGGTAAGGATCAACACCAGCGAATCCCGGCGGTTGAGTGCACGAGGAATAGGTGTGGTGTTGTAATAGTAGACCAGAATAGGGTCCTCGAGGAAGCCATGCGGAACAAGGTGCTGACCCGGAAGACCAGTAGAGGTAGCGTGCGACACTACTGCTACCTGCCGGTATGAGAACTTTGTGGGTACGCTGGTGTTGGTTACGTAGGTACCCTTGGGCAGTGCGGTTACCATAGCAGCGTCAATTGTCAACACACCGGTACCTGCATTGACGTTCGTAACGGTTACCTCTTGCCCGGCTACACCCAGCTGCAGTACGTGGCCGACTTGGTAGCCTACGACAGTGTTCAGCTGAAGCGTCGTTGCGCCAACTGCGACATTGCTGGTCAGAAACGAGTCAAAGGCTGACACTGGAGCTTCGTTATAGTCAAAGCTGGCAGTGACCAATACCCAGCGGGCGCCTTGTGCTGCGGCTTCGGTTGGCGTGACCAGACGCCACTTCTGCCCGTAGGCAGTAATGCTGCCGGCAGCATCCGGAACTACCAAGTTCAGGACGCACTTCTTTGCGACAATCGGATCGTCCAACACTGTCGCCGTAGGCGAGGGCACTGGCGGATTGTCATCAGACAGTGTGGGATCCTGCGCGGTGGGTACCCACGGGCTGCTCTTGCCCAGAACCGCATAGACGTCTTCCCGAGCTTGGAAGTCAATTGCACGCGCGACGTGACCGCCGATGGTGGTTACACCGATATATTTCGTGGTCGCCGGTAGCATCTGTTCCAGTTTCTCCGTTTGGGTCTACATGAACACCCCATACCCACCAAGTGTCCACGAATCGTCCAGTTCTGCAAGACCATTCAGGATGATGGGTGCGGGTTGGATATTAGTATGCTGCAGAAGATCAAACGGGTCCTCTACAACTACAGTATACACAGGAGTTCCAGTAAGTGCAGACTGTAACATATCCGCTTCTAGGCGATAATTTCTGGACAGGTTTTCAAAAATCAGCCCAGCTGTCACAAGAACTTGCGGTGTTGTTGTGACAAGCACCTCAATAAACTGGTCTACCTGCAACCCGGCCGGTTTTTGGACAAGAATCTCACCGTCTATCTCAGTATAAGAATCAACACTATCGGTGGTGACTTCAACACTGTTGGTGATGAAACCCAACTGCTCGTTGGTATCGGGCCAGATAGCAGAAGTAGCATCGTCACTGGCTTCTACTTGCCCTTCCATCTGCAGGGTAAAGTAACCTTTTACACCAGCCGCCAAGGACTTTAGGGCAGCGCTGTAGTAATCCTCCACGTACCTGTCGTGGACTAGGTCGGCTACACCGCCGCGGAAATACCAAGTGTCTGCACGTCGTGTACGCCCTGAGCGGGGCTTGGTGTCACTTCTGAACTTCAAGTAAGTCCAAGGTTCAAATAGAAAACTTGAAGCAGTAGAATCCAGCCTTGTAAGAATGGCTTCCATTGCCGACGGAGTAACGCGGTCTACGGTAAGTTCGCTTGAAACCCTCGTAGCGTAAGCGTCGTCAGTTTCGCCTGCTTTTCTCTTGAAGCCCAAAGCTTGGGCAATAGTATCAAGATTTGAACCCTCGGCGGATGAAAGTAGAATGTTGTACTTCTGCTGCATGACCGCCGTTGCAGCATCTCCGAGTACTACACTCCAAGCACGCAGGTGCTTACCTAGCTCCTTGTCTGCCTGCAAGCTTTCGGCAGAAAACCAAGCGGGTGCAATGGGTATCTGGCGCGCTATTGCCCTCAGAACATATTTCCTGAGGGCGCTGTTGCTGGGTCTGATCGGGTTACGGCTAAATGGTGACATTGACCGTTACCGCTGACGCTCTGAAAGCCTGGTGAGTTCCTACGGCTACATCTTCAGCCGGTGAAACGACTTTGACGTCCACAACCCCAGCAGTGTTAAACGCTACGTCTACCAGCTTGCTCACGTATAGCGGCTGACCCTGCGCATAGCCATTCAACAACGCGATGATGGCCTGCCTTACGGTTTGCTGCACCGTGGCGGGTATACTGGCTGAGTCTACGACCAAGTTGATTGTTACCGGCGCTACGACCTTGTCCAGCATGTAGAGGCGAACACCGACTCCTGCGGCTTTCCACTCGTATAACGCTTGGTCTACGGCAGTCTTGATCTCCTCAGAAACCTCAGTAGCAGCACTGTTGTCATCAACGTATACAGAGATAAACCCGGGCATTGGTGTAGCATCAAGAAGAGCAACCGATTTCAGTGACGGAATGCTTTGCAGGGCTTGTAGTACAGCTTGGTAAGTAGCTCTGGTGAGCGACTGTAGGTAGGATGCAAAGCGCGCCCTGAGCTCTGTATCTGACTCAGGATCTTGCCCGCCGACGAGACCTATCTCTGGTAAGTTCGCTCCGTTTAGCTGGTTACCGACAACAAAAGAAAACTGAGTGTTGAGGGTCGGATTTGTCGAAAGAACTACCGTACCGGCGGGCAGGTTGAAGTCTGCACCCAGAGTACCTGCCGTTACAGGAATTCGTGAGTAGGGAGCCTGCAAAGCCGTATCGCTACCAACAACCAAGAGCAGGTTTCCATAGATAAAGTTTGAACCTTCAGTCACAACACCCACGTTAGTCAGTGCTTTCGGTTGAGCAATTACGTAGCCCATTGCGGAGCTGCCCTGAGAGCGTGTCATACCAAATGAGTTCACAAGCAGATCAAGACTGTCACCCGTAGCGGTAGCAATGTTGGAATCTCGTTCCACGTCAGCAAGGCTTGCCCACAAGTCTGCAAGGGGTGCCGCAAACGAACGCACAAGGGCGCCAATTACTGTTCCAGCCCCAACGTCGGTAGAAACGGCATACGAATCTACGAGAGAGTCGCTGATTTCAGTCAAGATATCATTGACTGTCTTAGGTACGATTGCCATCTAGGACCCTCACATTAAAACCAAGCGCGCTGTTTTCCAAGTAAAGGCGTTTTAGCGCTTCACCGTCTACAGCCACCAAAATCTCAAAACCGAATACACCCTTGTTGGGATCGAGTACGTGGTAATCAACATTTTCAATTTCTAGGTTTGGTTGAGCATCCGCAACCAGGTATATCGCCTGCTTGACGCTTTCTACCCACTGGTCGTCAAGAGGTTCTGACAACTGGTAAAAAGCCTCATTGCCGTAATCTTCGGCAACAGCCTGAATGCCGCCGGCGTCTCGGCAGTAGGTTGACAGCAGATTAGCCGGGCTCATCAGCTCTCGAGCAAACCGCAGGATTACGTGGTCCGGGCCGTCAATTGCGTCAAAGTCCCGCCCGTACACAGCAAGGTCACCAGACTCACTGATGACAATATCGGTGCCAAGCTGTTTGGGATCAAGAATCAAGGCCCGTAATCCTCCACACTTAGTAAACCGCCACTACCCGGATATTTCTAGGCGTTTGGCTTATACGGAAGAGGCGCAGGAATCGGGTTTCTCTTACCCTTGGCCGGAAGGCTAGTTGCTTCGCGCTGAGGTGTTTCAGAGGGCTTTGGAGGCGTGGCAAACACGATATCCAGCGTAGGAACGTCAGCAACACTGGTTTGCTCAGGACTGGAAACCTGCGGTACCGAGGAAGGGTTCAGGTCAATTTTGCTTGAGCTGACTACAATAGCCGAACCTCCTACTCTGATCACTACCTTGTCATTGCCTATTACCTCGACGGTCTTGGCTTTTGTTGTGGCAGTATCCTTAGCCTGCAGAACAATCTTTCCCTGATCCGTAAGCTCCAATTGCGCGGCTTTTGCCGCAGCAATCTGTATCGAACCGCTTTCGGAAAGCTTGATACCTAATCTTTTGTTGTTGACGAGACTGATGCTGCCGCTATCGTCAAGAACCAATCCGCCTGCAGTATCAACTCCCAGCACAACGGTTTTCTTGTCGCCTATGGTAGTTCCCTGCTGGCCATAATACTTTGCGGTGCCGGCTGTAAGAAGCAGATTGGTGTTGGCCACTGCAGCAATATTTTCCGTACCCAGAGTCCAGCTGTGCTTTAGCTGCTGGCTCATCCACTGCCCCACAAACCCGATATCGTCGGCTTCAGTCAGGACAATATTGGCTTGCATTGTAAGCAGCTGACCCGCTAGACGCACACTAGGTGCTTCAAGGGCTACACTAGACCCTGCTTTGAACAGAGAAAATTTTGCTGCGTGTATGTAACCTTCAAACACTCTTTGAAGCTGAACACCACTAACCTTTTTGATGGTTGTTGACGCTAAGGCGTTGGTAAGATCCTTTACTCGATCGTTTACAAAGGACGCACGGGCATCAAGCGCACTGTCTGCTACCTTCAAACCTTTGATTGACTTGACCATTGCTCCCAACGTGGGGATGGTTGTGGTCAAAGTAGTCTTTATGGTCGTGTTGTGTTGGTCCAGAGCACCGTCAATGTAGCCTTGTGTCTGAGAACCTTCAGCCTTGAAGTCAACGTCGTTGGCACCTTCACCACCACCCGAAGTCGTCTCACCCCGCTGGAGGGCTCGCTGCTCATTTGCTACGGCAGTTTTGAGCTGCAGATCCTTTACTACCTCCTGCGTGGCGGTGACAGAAGGATTTACTCCTGCCTTTGCCGCACTAGTCAGATTGCCGTTGTCCACAAGAACATCAGACACACTTCGCATGTAGCCGGCCACTGCAGTCGGCTGGCTACTACCTTCCAAGTGCGCTGCCCCGTCACCCAGAATGGAACCTATGCGGGGTGAAAGGTTCTTGGGCTCCTGCTCTTGGTTTAGCAGCATAGCCGCGCGGCCCATTGCAGCAAAGCCAGCTGTGTGCAAAACTCCGTCCAAACCGGCTTTGCCCTTGAGGACGTTCTCAAGAAGGTTGGTGTTCTCTGCTTGGTCAAGCAGATCGGTGAACAAGCTAAAGCTCATCGGCCGAACACCTTCTTGCGGTAACTCATCACGCGCTCTACAACGGCTCTCAGTGTTTCATCTTCTACTAGAGAGGCGGTAGTTTGCAGCTCATCCCAGCGGGAAGCCAGCAATCTTACCAACTGCCTCTGGTTGTAGGTAAAACTTCGCCTGAGGTAGTTAGCGGCAAATCGTGTTCTGTCGCCAAACTCGGGCGCTTGGTTTCGGATTACTTGCATAAAGAACAGGAAGTCAGCACCTACCTGAGTTACTTTCTGTTGCATTAAACTGATGGTATCGTCCGGCAGGGCTTCTACATAGATGATCAGCTCTTGCATGGTTCTAAGAGCTTCAATCAACTGCTGCAGTACGGGATCGGCTGGTAGCAACAAGTCTGGCAGGAGGGGTGTCAGACTATCCAAGTCGGCCGAAGGCGATGTCATGTACTCATCCAGCAAACGTCCGTTTGCCGAACCCAAGTTATCTGCTATCTTTCCCGGAAGGGCTTGCAGGTATCCTCGACCCAAAGAAGCTGGATCATCCCCATAACCTAACTCAAGGATATTTCCTGGCATTGCCCCGGTGCCCTTGCCCTTCAAAGCAGCAAGCTTTGCTTTCAGGTCGGCTGCGGAACTGGGAGCGCTTAGTAGGCATTTGCCGCCGTTTATCGTACCGCCAGTAGCTGTAACCTTGGCCTTGCCTTGGACGCTGGCTTTGCCGTTACCAGAGAACGAACCGTTTGCAGTTCCCGTCAGCTGACCTGTGGTAGTTCCACCCAGAGTTGCAACGTTCTGCGCAGTGCCTGTGAGTGTGCCACCCTCAAGAGCTCCATCGGGACCATAAACGGGGTTGGTGATAGTGGCTCCTGCTACAGTTCCACCAGAAACTTCTGCACCAGACACCGCACCGCCCGAAAGGCTACCGGAAACCTCACCGGTAACTACCCCTGTCCCAGTTACTTCTCCTACACCATTGACCGAGCCTGTACCGGACAACCCGGAAACCGTTGCATCTTTCACCACAGCAGGGGTCTGTGTGCCGGCGGCTTCAACAGTACCGCTAAGCGAACCCGTCATTGAGCCTTCTACAAAGCCGTTGGCCTCGCCAGTGAAAGAGGCGTTGCTGGTGGCTCCTGTAAGAGTACCCTGCACACTGACATTGCCGGATGCGTTGCTGATGCCAACGTCTTGAAGCGACTGTACGGTCACGGTAGCGCCGGTAATGGAACCGTCCGGCTGTACCGTACCGCCAGCAACTTGGGCCTTGCCGATCTGAGCTGTCAGCTCTCCTGACAGTGTGCCAGAGCCACTGCCCGATATGGCACCGTTCACGGCAGCGTTTGCCACCACCCCTGCGCAGGCTCCTGTTACGTCTCCTGCCAATGTTCCCTTGACGGTACCTTGCTGTAGAGCACCGCCTTGCTCTACTGCCTTCTTCAACTCTCGTAAATTGTGTTCCTTCAGGGTAGAAGCACTGGTTGCTTCAGCACCGCGCACATTTACGGAGTTCAAGGTGTGAAGCCGCAGCATCCCGTCCATCTGAAGCCCAAGTGCAGGCTTGCCCAAACCCTGCGCCAAGAACGAGTAGGACTTGCCGAGCACGGCAGTAGCTTTTTCTGCAGAACTCAGCCCGGTTGCCAAGCTGTGCATGTCTTCGACCATGCGCACACTGTTACTGAGGTTTGCCAAGGGATCTTGAGCCACGTCCGGCCCGTTAGGCCAATCCGCTCGATTGGCCTTGTCAGTTGCCAGTTCGTGTTCAGGAACATCTGAAGAAAGCGGGTTGCGCAATCCGGTAGGCACCTGCCTTGTGCCGGTCAAACCAGACAACTGGTTCATCACACTGGCAAAACCGTTTTTCAGAGCGTCCTCGAGCTGCTCCTTGGTCTTGATCAGAGCGGTATAGGCAGACACGGCCTGACCATACATGGTCAACGCCTGTGACCCTATTGCAAGGCCTTGCCCGATGACACCTGTGATCATCTGCAGAATACCTGCATTAGGAACAAAGAAGCCGGTAAACAGCGCGGTAGTGTTCTTTACTACCTGTTGCAGAATGTCTTCGGCAACCTTTGGAGCAACCTTGGCAATATCTTTGCTGATAGCTTGTGGCTCGGAAGGAAAGCTTAGCACCGAGGTAGCCTGAGACAGCTTTTGCTCGGGCTTAAGGTCACCGATGTCGTTTTTTACCTTGTCCATCAGCGCAGTTGGCGCGGGTGGCACCAAAGCTGCTAGCTGACCGTCAGGAATCGCTGGAAGCGCTACACCGGGAATATCCAACTTTGGTTGTGGAATATTTGGAAGCCCGGGCACCGTGGGCAGAGGAAATTCGGGAAAGCCCTCTGGTGTTGGAATAGACGGTGCCGCAGGTACGACCGCCGGTACGGGATCGTCGGTAAACTCTTCTTCGGCAGAAACGCCAAAAGACGGCGCAGCGCTATAGTTATCAGTCAGTGAGTATTCAACTGTACTGATATTATCAAACTCGTCCTTGTCTTCCATTAGTACAAGTCGTCCGGCTCACTTTCACCATACCCAGCATCCTCTGCCCAGTTGGCAATTGCAAGTGCATCAGCCTGTTTTCCTACTGTATCAGAAAAACTGTTTGCGCCGTTTTCCATGGAAATAGCGGACAAACCCAAATTTGTAGACGAATTACCAAACACGTCTGACAAAGCAGTAAGATCCGAAGCAGCATCAACGTCTACAAGCGGTACGTCAGCAATAGCATTGTGTGCTAGCGCAATACCATTACCGGCTTTCATGCCTGAAACATCATCTGGCGTTACAGCAGGCCCGTCCGCGGAATTGTCGATGGCGCCAAACCTTCTGTCAGTGCGCTTACCCATTGTCAGGTCGTGATAGCCGCCATCGGTGTCGTGGAAATGTACCGAAGCGGGTGTGGTGTTGTCCCCTACGGCAAGGCCGCCTTGGTAGCCATAAGTGCCGAGTTTGAGCTTTTTGGTTTTGGGGTCAAAGAGCGACGGGTGCGTTGGGTGTGGAAAATCTGAAGAAAACACGTTTCCCAAGGACACGTAGTTCTTGGCGTTTCCATAGGACCGCGACTGGTTGTTGGTGAGTTTTACTTCGGTGCCGATCCCTGGTACGTCAATCTGGCCGGTGCCGGGTCCTACAACCCCACCTGCGGCTTTCCGCACGCTTCCCAGCACAAGTTCCCCGCCTGAGCTTGCGGACAAAACGGAAATCGTACCATCAGGGTTGTGCTTGGTTACAAAACCCGAAATGGTACCACCTGGTGAGCTGTGGTAATCATTTACAGCCTGACTCCAAGTTTGGTCGAATCCAGCGCGATCTTCCGGATTAAACATAGAGTCCTCAGTTCAACGGTTTTCCTAGAGTATCCCGCTTGACGTCTGCGTAGTCTTGATTCTTGAAGACCGCATTTCCACCGGTATTCTTTTTGATCTTCTGCGTGACGTCGTTAACGTAGATACCTTTACCGCCATTCTTGGACTTTACAGACTTCTGCACCTTGTCCTGAATTGCTTCACGATCTTCATCAGGTTCTGCAAACGCCAAACTAGTTCTAAATCCCTTGGCGGAGCCGCTAGCAGTAAATTTGTGCGTGACTGCTTCAACCCTGAAACGCTGTCCATCAAAAAGCCCGAAATTGTGCGTCCTGATGGTTGTGCCCGGTCTGATAAACGGGTTGCCCGCAATCACAGCCGTACCGGCGCGCAGGTCCTTGCCCCAAATTCGGAACATTGCGTCAATCAGCGAAATGCCGTTTTCAGGATCGGCTGCTGTCACGGTTTCGTCAAAGATGTATCGAGTGCGCTTGGTAAAGTAGCGAAACCCAAATGCTTCCTTGATTAGTTCCTTGTGGAAACGGTTGTCCGGTAAGCGGCCAACAACTTTTAGAATACCGGAGCTGGCTGCTGCAGCCGTAGACTGCCCTGCCTCCGCCTGTGGGTTCACTACAATAATTTCTGAAATGGTTCCTACGCTGGACCAGTCTACTTCTGCAGAAATAACGTTTGGCGGTTGTCCCTGCGGACCATGCTTCAAGAAAAAGAGATCGAATGGCTTGTCTGGATTTACCAGCCTTCGCTTGCGCCAGCAGATGCGCCCGGTGTTTATATCAGCGTAAAGCTCTCTTGGTTCTGCTTCTAAAGAGCCAAGGTGCTTGAGCACCTCTAATGGAAACTTATTCATGATGTTGTAGTTGCTGATTCCCTGGGCTTCATCTTTTGGTGGCGCCAGTATACGCGAAGAGACCTCAATGGCTGGGTCGGGGGTGTTGTAAGGAGGTAGCCTTAAACCGCTCTCTACTGCGCGCATCTTGCTTGTAGAGTTGGTTCTCTCGGAGTGTACTAGGTGGCCCGGTTTGCACGCTCCGTTAGAACCAGCATATATCAGCCAAGCAATAACGAGATCCTTTCGCAGGGCATCGCTGAGTAGCACCTTTGGATACCCTTTTGTCGTCAGTGCATCCTCAACCTCGCCTCTAGTAATAGGCTTGGCTCCGTTTGGTTCTTGTATTTTGTCAAATCCTGAAACTGATTGTATGCCATACCCATTTGCTGTTTGGTATGTCAGCAGTTGGCCGACAAACTTGTTATCAATCAGGAACCGCATGGAATCGCGGCAACTCACCGTAACCTTTACGCCTCGAGCACTTACCTTGACGTTGATGGTATCGATGTAGCCGAAGAACACCCTGTTCCTGCTTTTCTCAGGTACCGTATCGGTAAACAGGTTGCTTGCATAACCCATGTCTATGACAATAGGATCTTCGGGCAAAATGTACTCTTCAAGCTCCTTGTCAAACTGCAAGGAAGACTCGGAGTTGGTAAGGATCTGGCGGGTAATCGTAAACTGGGCAGTAGAACAGGCCCAGTACCTGGTCTGGGCAATCGTGCATTCCACCAGTTTCCAGCCGTGGTCCTGATCCGAACGACCGAAGAGGAGGTCCCTGCGGACCCCCTCTTCATTACTTCGGTATACCGCGGCCCAAGGTATTGAGAATGTGTTGCTCACAAGGGCAGTATACTACTATTTCTAGCGATTAGGACGACTTCTTGGTCTCGTAACCGCCAATGGTCCGGTCAGTTGTTGCAATTGCATCAGGGTTGCCACCCGTGAACGAAGCATTACTAAACTTCGTGTTGCGAATTGTTTGACCATCTTGAGCCTCCGGCGTCTGGAGGTCAGTGCTGACAGAGTAGTCACCAGGTACTGCAGCAAAGCCTTCAGCAACACCCTGCCACTGCGTTGCAACAACCTGCCGTCCAGCGGTAGCAGCAAAGTGCCAAGAGTCTACCTTGCACTGCTCAAGAACAAAACGACCGGTTACATCGCGGCGGCCGCCGGCCCCCCAATCCTGCAGGGGATCGTTCGCAATACTTTCCTCGAGCGCCGCTGCATCAACGGGGTCTGCTGAGAAGGTTACCGTGAATCGGGGGCTGCGACCAAAACGCTTATCGCGGGTGATGCGCTTGAAACCAAAGGTTTCTTGGAAAGCATTCAGGTCAAGCAGACCCTTTTCCATTACGAATGCAATCTGCATTTCACCATCAAGGTAGCGTGGGTAGCGCTGGCCGAACTCCATATAGGCTTCGGTAGCATTGCGGATGGTTACGACAATGCTGGTAAACTGCCCGAGCAGAAGCTTATTTCCGTTCTGGGCATCATGTACCCAAACGCCTACGTCATAACCCTGAATTGGGTCGGCGCCGCCGATGTTAAGAACGTTATTACCAACACTACCGGCCATCTGCGTACAACTCCTTACCCATTATCCGGACCCTCCTAAAGTAGATTAACGTTTTCTCTAGTATCTGAGCAATATTGAGACTAAGCTTCACTGGGTTTATCAGAACCCCCAGCCTTGCCTTCACCTGCACCGCTCGCGGGAGCTTCAGGGCTCTTTGCCCCCGCACCCTTTGCTTCACTTGCTTTTGAATCAGCCATTTTTGTGCCCTCTCCTCCACTACTTGGAGTATCCGCTTTGTTTGTACTACTACCAGTACTCTCTGTACCGCTGACATTTGTTGCCGGCAGTATCTTGCCAGCAGCATCTGCTGTACTACTGCTTGAGGCAACCCCTTCTAGGTTCTTGGATTCGTAAGCAACACTTGCATAAACACTGGCAGCCGCAATAGCTTCGTCTATGGCTGCAATCTGAGCCTCAATCTTTTTCTTATCGGCCGGCCCTGCAGCACGCTGCTGTTCTACCTGAAGTGCGATTTTTCTGGTATTCAGCGCAAGCTTTACTTGTTCGGCAGAGTCGATGAAAGCTTGAGACATCGCAGTAAGAGCGCCATTGCCGTTAGCTCCAGCGGGGGTAGTCCCGGGGCCTAGCTTTATGGTTCCATCCGCATTTGTAATGCTGCCCTCTTTAAGGCTGCTGGCGAGTGTAGGTGATCCTGATTGTGGTGTATCCGCTGTAGAAGCCGCATACGTACTAGCAACAAGATTCTTCTCGTATGCCACGCTTGAAAAAACCTCGGCAGAGTCCAAAGCCTTTTTTATTTCTTCAAGCTTGTACTCAATAGCTTGTTTCTTTGCCGTGTCGGTTTCACTTGCCAAGGTTGT
>Ga0129333_10001569_pt1 | contig 20784 bp, 12 predicted proteins | sample CPB6_08_DNA_FD_94474 | JGI IMG/M metagenome (GOLD analysis project Ga0129333, IMG submission 94474) | Freshwater to marine salinity gradient microbial communities from Chesapeake Bay, USA - CPBay_Sum_0.6_0.8_DNA | ecosystem: Environmental > Aquatic > Marine > Coastal | place: USA: Chesapeake... | reverse complement strand
ATTCATCCTGAACGCTCTGCTAAAAGATGGTTATAGAGTAGATTTTCATAAGGAACAAACTCTAGTAAATACCAAGTTGCAAATTGATCTATTTCTACCTACTCTTAATGTAGCAATAGAGGTGGATGGACTTTCACACTTTGAGCCAGTTTGGGGCCAGGAAACCCTAAATAGAAACAAAGGATATGATAACAAAAAAACAGGATTAATTCTTGGTAAAGGGTTGGTCCTGATTAGGATTAAACAAATAAGGGATTATTCTAAGAGCAGGGCTGGTTTATTGTATAATAAATTAAGATCTGTTTTACAGGATATTGAACATAAGTTTCCAGATAAAGATAACCGTCACATTGAAATAGGGGATTAATTTTATGGGAAGACCAAAGAAGGAAGCGGTGGCCGAATTATCTACAGTTGCTAATCCAGGAGTGGTAATAAAGGCTAATGCTAGATTAAATCTTACTCCTAATGATCTGGAGTGGACCGATCATGTACTTGGTCTATTATCAGAAGATGAAAAAATAGCCGGTAATCCCACAACAGATGGACTAAGACGTATTTTTGAACAAGCATTAGATTGTGTGGTCATTCAGGCAACTTCTGATGTTGTTCAATCTCCGACAGTGGATAATGAAAGACGGGCCACTGTTACTCATAATTTGACTTATATTTTAAATGATGGGTCGCTACCAGATAATTTAAAAAGAAGGTCTGTAACGGGCTCTGCGGATGTTTACTGGGGTAATTGTGATAAGGTTTATCGCAATCATCCCGTAGCTGTTGCAGAAACGCGGGCTGAAGGTCGTGCTTTGAGGCGAGCCCTAAAGCTTCGCAAGGTTGTTGCTGCTGAAGAATTGGCCAAGGAAGTTGACCATATTGATGCTGATTCGGCCAATAAGATTAATAATACTCAGATTAATTTCTTTGAGGTATTTGGTAAGAGGCTAAATATTAATATATCTAAACTATTGGAAAAACTTGCTATTAATGAGAAAAATGTTTATAATATAGCATATGATGATGCTGTCAAGGTAATTACCACATTATCTGGGTATCAACAAAGTAATGATATACCACAAGACGTTATTGGGTATGAAGATAACTGGAAATAGGTGACATATGAAACTAAAGTATAAGGTTAGTGAAAAACTAGAATTTGAATTAGAAGCTTCTGGCCAAAAGGAAGTATTTAAAGAATTAGCCCTTATACAAGAAATCTTTGGTGAAGAATCCTGTGGAATGTGTGATAGTAATAATATTAAGTTTATAGTCAGAAGCGTTGAAGGTAATGATTATTATGAGTTAAGATGCACAGATATCAAGTGCAATGCTATATTATCATTTGGTCAACACAAGAAGGGCGGAACTTTATTTCCAAAGCGTAAAGACGATAATAATAATTATCTTCCAAATAAAGGTTGGCATAAGTGGACTAAGGATAAGTAATCAATGATCAGTCTTCAGATATTTAGTTCTGATGGATGTGCAGATCCTGCCCCTGGTAGTGGTGGATGGAAATTATTATTGGGTAGTGGTTTAGACCTAGCATTAGATAATGAATGTTGTTGCTGTGATATTTCTTGTTTAACAAATTATCAGGCAGATTTTTATGGATCACCAGATTTGCCTTGTCCAGAGGGCACTTGTTATATTAGCTATAGTGGATTTGCTTCATCATATCCAAGCGGAGCTTGCTGGGATGGTGGTTATCAGGTATACTTAGCAGAAATTACAAATCATCCAATCCAAAAAATAAATCCAATCAAGCCTTTTCTTGGTGGAGACTGGAAAGAAGGATATCCTGCAAAATTTAGAGAATCTCAACGAGGATTTTGTATATTTTGGTTTTATTATCAGGGCACCAATTACGGAATTGATACCTGTGAAACCGAATACTGGGAACCCATTCTAGGCAGTGGCACCACTGTTTGTTGTCTGAAAAATCATAGTATCAATCAAATATATAAATTAGAATGCGCTACTCAAGAACTTGTTAATGTTACTGCTGAAAGCGTACAAACAGACTCTGCTGAGAGTGCCACATATTATCCGCCATCATTAGGATGGAGTGAAGTTGCAGTAGGATCTTGGGTGCAGTGTTATAGTCAAACTCCAACGGGCATTAAATATGGTACTTGTGAATGCTGTACAGCTTTAGATAATACTATAGAAACACTTTACGGACCACCAACTTTAATTTGCGCACCATAGTATATGATTAAATTATTGTTATCCAACATACAGGTTATGGCTAAAAATAGACCAGCTGGATATGTTGATGATATTATGAAATATAGTTCAGAAATTATTACAGACGATAATAATATTACTTTTATATATCTGTCCGAAGCTAGCTATGAATATTTAAAACATAAATATCGTTCAACATATGAATCTCCGTTAAGTGGCGTTGGTTCTCAGCTTAAAAACATATTAAGCAAAATGGGCATTAAAGCTAGTTCAACATGTCCATGTAATGAATATGCAAAAATCATGAATAATAATGGGATAGAGTGGTGTGAACAAAATATTGATACTATAATAGGATGGCTTAGGGAAACTGCTCAAAAAAGACACATGCCTTTTATAGATTATGCTGCTAAGATCATAGTCAAAAGGGCAATTCATAATGCTAAAAAATTTAATCAAAAAGGTTAATTAAATCATGTCTAAAATATTTGTACAAATTGCTAGCTATAGAGATCCAGAGCTATTACCTACCATCAGAGATTGCCTAAAGAAAGCTAAAGATCCTAATAGATTAACTTTCGGGCTGTGTTGGCAAAGAGATGAAAATGAAACATTAGATGAGTTTGCTGACGATCCAAGATTTAAAATACTAGATTATCATTGGTCTAAAAGTAAAGGTTTATGTTGGGCAAGAAGCGAGATTCAGAAGCTATGGACAGATGAAGACTATACTCTACAGCTAGACTCTCATCATAGATTTGCCGAAAACTGGGATCAAGAACTAATAGATATGATGGGGTTGACTGGTGTAAAAAAACCAATTTTAACATCTTATGCTGGTATGTATAGACCATCTGATAATAAAATTTTAAATACAGATCCATACAAGATGGTAGCATCTAATTTTACAGAGAGTGGAACTATATTATTTAGACCACATAGTATTGAAAACTATGAGCAACTAAAAGCGCCCATACCGGCGAGATTTGTTAGTGGCCATTATTTTTTTACTATTGGACCACATTGCTCAGAATATAAATATGATCCAAATATATATTTTGCGGGCGATGAGATTAGTTTATCCATTCGGTCATTTACTCTAGGATATGATCTATTTCATCCTCATAAAACCCTGGTGTGGCATGAGTATACTAGAGAAGGTAGAACCAAGCACTGGACAGATTTTAATGAACAAAATGTAAAAGAGCAAATAGTAGATCAAACATGGTATGAAATGGACCTAAGCAGCAAACGACGATTAAGGCATATGCTGCAAGAAGAAGATAATAATATTGATCTGGGGGAATATGGTCTTGGTGGTGTTAGAAGTCATAGAGATTATGAATTATATGCTGGTATTAATTTTAAGTATAAAAAACTTCATCCTAAAACTCTAAAGGGTATTAATCCGCCAATTAATGACAATAGTAATTGGGAAAATATAACTGAACAAAATTATATGTTCATGATTGATCCTCCAATTGTGACAGATAATTTAAAATTTATTTATCTAGGCATTGAGACTGAGGATGGTCAAGTTTTATTTAGGACAGAAATAACAAAAAGTAATAAAGAAAGAATAACAATTAAGTTTACATCAGATACTAAACCATATAAAATAATATATTGGCCAATGACAACCGATAATCAATGGGTAAATCGTGAAGATATTTTAATATGAATATCGGCGTTTTTTACCAGTCTGGCCATAAATTTGCGGCATGTTATATGGCCTTAAAACAATTAAGAATAATTTACCCAGATATTCCTGTTGCTCTATGGGAAGATGGTAGCAATATTTTAGGTGAAGTTGCACATAAGTTTAATTGTGACTATACTAGAATTGAACAATCTGGATCTAATAGTAAATTTGCCGGAAGAGCAGTAATTGATTTAAAATCTAATTTAGCATTTTTATCTAGAGTATATAAATCATGTACGACTACACTTCTGAATGCAGATTGGATAGTATTGTATGAAGATGATGTTTGGTGTCAAAAAAAAATAGAAAAAATACCACTATTTGACATGAACGAGGCATTTAGGCCATTCTACACTCCTGAACTATATTCGTATTTAAAAAATAGATTTAATATTTCAGATGATTCAAGAGGTGCATGGAGTTCAATCGGCTGCTTATCTAATTATGGGGCGTGTGGAGGATCTATATTTAGCAGAAGAAAATTTATAGAAGCATATAATAAATTAAATGAGATAGATTGGGATTATATTTACAAGCTGGATAGTAGACCGTGTGAATGGGCTGATGCTAGTTTATCATTTATATTTCAACATGCAGGATTAAAAAATGGTCAATGGTATGATTGCGACATTTATAATAATCAAAAAGATATTACACAACAAACTCATTGCGCTTTTATTCATCCTTATAAACATTATTATACTTGCACTAAAGAGGATATAGAAAGCTATGAAAATAGTCATTAATTCTAATGTGCGTTATAAAAAACCGTTAGCTGTATTGCTACAAAGTATATATGATTCTGGATTTCAAGCATTTGAAAATATAATCATTGTTATGTCACAGTCTGCAAAAAACACACCGCCAATGCGGGTTAATGCTCAAGAATTCATTCCAGATGCTCCAAACATAGAAATTTGTTTAATAGAAATAACGATGAATAGTTTTGACTTCACCGGATTTCATTCTCTTTATATTTATTCGGAGCATCCTTTAATAAAAACAGACTATTATTTATATTTATTAGATACTTGTACTGTTGACTTAACATTCGCTGAAAAATATAATAACATTATAACTGAAAATAAAATTATTCAAATAATGACTACTTATAAAGAAATTGATATCATTTCTTATCATCATCCTATATATACTAGGATAGTTTCTTACGACTTCCCACAATCTAGTATATTTATGTTTGATAAATATGTCATTTTAAATTATCAAAATAATTTTTCAATTCCATTAACTAAGAGAGAGGGTCTATCTATTGAAGATGGAAAACCTATAATAAAGAGAGGAAGGGTCATCAAGCCCCTTAAGTCGTTTGGTCAATTTACTAGCCTTGGACAAAGAATTCGTACTGAAACTAAAGATATATATAATACTAAATATCCAAGGACTGGTTTTTATTATCCACGATTTGGTATTACAAAATGGATATTATTAGGGCAGAATGGAGATTTTACGGGCAAAGTTAAGCCGAATTGATTATTTCTTTCTATATATTCTAATAGCAACACCTCTCTTTGTTGTGCATTTGTTTTTGAGTCTTAATCTATTCACAACATTAACGCTATCTCCTATTTCAGCTTCACAATTAGTGCCAGTCATACCTTCTACAGTAATAGAACCACTGTAATCTCCTGTGGGATTATAAATACCATATATAGTAGGCGTAGATGGCTCTTCATAATTTTGTAATATAATATATTTATCTGTACTAGTATCATAATAGGCATAAACTAGCTCATTAACGCGATGACACTTACCAATTCTATCTACTATATTAATTACAGCCTGTGCAGATGTTCCTGTTCCGGGTGATGCCGTTGGATCTGGTGGAGGGGTTGTGGTAGGTGTTGGAGTTGATGTTGTGGTAGGTGTTGGAGTTGGTGTTGGGGTAGGCGTTGGGGTAGGCGTTGGAGTAGGTGTTGAACAACAAACTGCTAAACACTCAGCTTCTGTATTATATGGTCCTTGTCCGCCAACAGGATTCTGTGAACATTGACATATCTCAGTACCAGCACCAAAACAATACCATTCTTCTGTTGGCGTTGGAGTAGGTGTTGGTGTTGGTGTTGGCGTTTCTGTTGGTGTTGGTGTTGGCGTTTCTGTTGGTGTGGGTGTTGGTGTGGGTGTTGGTGTGGGTGTTGGTGTTGGACCACAATAACCAGCAGCTATAGTAATATCTGAGCCATCACTAGAACTTATAACCCTAATATTTTTAGTGGTAAAGATTAATCCACCAGATGTTAATGTTGCTCCTGTAATTACATTAACTAGTTCTCCACACCCAGCAATTAAACTACAGTAATCTACTGTTGGCGTAGGTGTTGGCGTAGGTGTTGGGGTAGGTGTTGGGGTAGGTGTTGGGGTAGGCGTGGGTGTAATGCCACAGTCCTCTTCACATTGTGCTAAATTATCATATGGACCTCCAAGAGCCCCTCCGATGCATACTAATGGATCATCATCTCTTAAACATTCTTTAGTATCTCCACCAGCGGTACAACAATAATATTTATGTGTATTACATTCATCGTTACAATCAGAAGTAATATATGGTCCGCTTACTTCACCACCAGCACAAAATAAAGGATCAGACTCTCCTAAACATTCATATAAAGGATTACCAGTTTCGTCTGTTCCAGCGGTACAACAATAATAAAATTCATCTTCTGCACATTCATTTAATGAGACTAATAACCATTCTCTTGGTCTTTCATCATATGTTTCACAGGTGCCGGGCTTTATACTAGCATCTACTGTATCTCCTTCTTGATCAAATAATTGTTTACCATAATTAATTAAAGCTCCTAACCCTTCTCCAAAAGCACTTACTGTTTGAATAATTTTTGCAACCACAATCTTATATGGCTGTGGACTAACCCACATTCCTCGTTCTCTATCAAATCTCAAATCTACTGGAGCGGCTGGCCATGTAGCTGGTTTTTTAAGCCAATCTAATAAGAATCTATCGGTTAAATCTCCATTTGTAAATTGTCCTACTTTAGCATCTTCTTCTACATCAGACTCATTTGGTATTGGTTTGCCATCAAGATCATATCCCCAAGCATGAAGAACTAATGGACCTCTTAGTCCTAAAAATCTATAATCATCAGCATATCTAGACGTATCATTTGGATCTTTTAAATTGCTAATTAAACCCTCTGTTGGCGGCTCAGACCCATGAGCAACTAAATCAATAACATGACCAGGAGCTTCATATCCAACATGATGATGTGAATCTCCTTTATTTGTTAAAGGGTTCAAATATGCCTGATTAATTTCTAAATCATATTCCGACATAATGCCGCCATCACAACCATTGGTTGAAAATGGAGGCTGTGGTAATACTGGAGACGATACATGTGAAGATGGAGTATATGAAGCAAATCTTGGTAATCCACCATCACCATATAATGACAAAGGGCCAAATAGACCATCAAGACTCATAAAAGCCTTTTTATCATACTCATACATCATATCAACAGAACTTTTAGATAATGTATTAGTAGCTACTACAGTCCTTTGAGTAAGGCCATCTGATGCAGATTGCCAGTCATACATTTCACCCATTAATACTCTTTGTGTGGTATTTTTATAACTATCTTCTTTATGGGCATCTGATTTTATTGCGGCTGGCCTTGAGGCTGTTTGTAATTTACGCCCAATCTTATTAAGGGTAATTTGTCCACTGCGTAAAAGTCTTAATTGTTCTTGTCTATTTTTAGCTATGGATTTAAATTTATCTATAAAGTGTCTATTAAGACCACCAAATTTTGGAGTATATGTTCTAAACTCATAACTAGTAGTCACACCATTAGATCCAAAGCTAAAATTAATATTAGATAAATTAGGACCACTATTCAAAGCCACACCTAAGTTTCCAACAGATGGTAATCCTGGTGTTGTAATAGTACCAGTCTCTGCTCTAATTAGTCCTATAGCGGCATTTTCAACTATTGACTGACCAACCGCATTCATATTTGCTGTAGACCCAAACACCCAAGGAGCTAGATCTGTATTAACATCTATTTGAGTACCACCAGCACTATTTCCAAAATTACTACTAGCATATGGCCCATATGTTTTAATATTGCTTCTCATTGGAATAACAGCCGCTGCTGGCACAACCGCTGGCGGCTGAAAACCTCTGTCATTAATACTTTGAGAATCTATAGATCCCTGTATTTTAACAAAAAGTTCTGGATCTATTCCACAAATACTCTTAATTTCATGATTATCTACGTCTTCATTACTCCCATTAGGATTGCCGGCAGCACCCACAGCCTCTATTGCGGAACTCCAGAATGCTAAAGTTTTACTGACATCTAGCTGGTCGCTACATATAGTGGCATAACAACCATCACTAAATTTTATTACCACATGAGGATATCCACCAATATTATATATTTTCTCTTCAACTTCTGCTTTAATCCAAGCCGCACTATTATTAGCTATTTTACTATCTTCAGATATTTCTCGTAAATCTAATTGGCCACAATTTATTTTTGTCATAATTACACACCTGGTGGTAATGGATATTCTTAGGGAGAAGGAGGAGATGTTGGATTTGTATACCCTGGTATGTCCATCCATCCTGTTTCGGACAGATCTTGTGCGGTCTGTTCAAAGTCTGCTTCATCTATGCCGATTTTATTACTATTGCCAGTAGTTGTACTAGTACTACTTGTTGGACTTGCATTGCCACTAGTATTAAATACAGCAAAACAACCTATTCTACCATCATCTTCTCTAAACAAGCCTAATTCTGGATCTATTAGTCCCAATACTGAAGTTCCATCATCTACCCATCCACCAGCACCTGTTGGAACATCAGAATATACAACCTCATTTTCTGATCTATAGTAACATATCCTTTGCTCTAACGTAGCAATAAACTGTTTACCATAATATGTAGTTCCAAGATTTCTAATAAAACCATGAACTTTTTCTAAGTCTTCTACAAATTCAGGCTTGTTGCTAAGAATATTGTTCAGTTTTGGATTGTTTCCAGCGTCTGCAACGCCTTTATGCATATTAGCTTTTTGTACAGCTTTGACCGCCACTCCCAAGGGATTTACTCCTTGTTGAATCACAGCATCTATAGTTTCTTGTGCTTCTGGCCAATTTGCTCTAACAGCAGCATTAAAAGATCCTTTAATATCAGGATTAAATGTACGATTCTTCCACGACTTATACGAAGCCATAGCTGCTCTAATATCAAATTCTGAAATTTCAAAAGGACCATTACTAGCTATTGGTCTATGCAAAGATATATTTAATGATTCTATTTTTTTTCTAATCCAAAATCCACATCCATCAAATTTATATGGAGTAACTGGAACAGCAGCGCCGTTTATTACATCTTCTCCAAAAAAATAATTAAACCGATTAACAAAACTTAAATAATGCTGTTTTTCTCCAAATACTATGGTTTTAGTTTTTTCATTGCGTAATTCTTGGCCATAAGATAAATCTATTGCTTTACCATCAAATGCTGCTATAATATTATTAAAACTAGCTGGTGGACTTTTTAAGTCTATTAAACCAATCTGAATTATTCTATCAGAATCCAAATATACATAAAAATCATACCCGGTAACGTCGCATACATCTTGTAATAGTTGTAGTATAGTAATGCTTGGTCCAGGTACTCTATAAAATTCTGGCAAACCTGCTGGAAAACTATTAAAATTAATATAAAAACCATAGCCTGTTGGTGAGTAAATAACAGGATTCATATTTTTTAATGCAGATATAATCATATCATAAGGCATACCTCTTTCATTGCTATATGAAGAGCCAAAAGCACTACAGTCTCCATTTAAAACACCGCCTTCTATAGCAGCATAAACATTAAAATAATTAATACTACCTATCGGTGGACCCAAATATGAATCTACAACAACAACCGAATTTTCTAACAGCTGTCTAGGATCAGTCATTTTAACATTAAATGTTCTACCAGAACTACCCTGCGATTGTGTCCAGTTAGTGATAACTCCACCGAAAGCAAAATTTGAACCATATGAACTAAGATCAAAATATGCTGGGGCACCAACAATAAGACTTTCGTCTTTTAAAACTAAAAAATCTCCTCTTGAGCAGTCTTCCACTAAATCTGCACTAAATGTGCTTTCTTGTGAACCCATACCTAATGTGGCATTAAAAGAAGTAACTGTAGCTCCTAAAAATTGAATTTGGCGTGTTAAAATTGGTGGCATAATATAATTATCCTAATTGGCAAACAGGACAACAGGTATAGGTTAAAGATATTGAATATGTTCCATCTACTATATTTTTTGTTAATTGTTGTTGAGTTATAATACTATTATTTGGTATAGAGGGTAGCGATATTGGATAATTTCCTGGATTTATGGGGTCTTCTGCACCAATAATATAATCGTACAAATTACTATTTAAATCATGCTGAGTATTTCCTAAATCTATGCCCTGTACTGAAATATTGACCGTTTTAGCTGTTGTTGTTCCTAAGTCTTGTAGTACTGGTACACTATTACTGTTCGGTATATTAAATAATGCTACAACTTTTGTTGGCATTGTAGTTTGTACTGTTAATTCTCTATATTTACGACCTCCAAAATTATTATTTGTATATTCTACGGTATAGTTTATTATACCTCCATTATAGTCATGTGTCAAGTTAAATGATATCGGATGCGGATCGTGTAGCCTCTCTTCTATAGAAGAATTGTATCCTGGGCCTAATTTCTCAGACGTTATACCTAAAAAGTCTTTAAAAGCTTTAGTTAAATCTTGTTTACCAGTTGATCCTACACGGTTAGACTTGTCAATAATATTATTTAATAATTCCACAGCATGAGAATATTTACTAGTCGTTTGTGGAGTATATACTAAAAACGTACCAACATCCGGTAAAATTAGTGGCCCATCGCCCCGTAGCCCCCTCTCCATTAATCCTTTAATAGAGCCACTGATAATAATTTTAGTCTCAGTAGCTCCTGTGTTATAGGTTTTATTAATACTTTTATTAAAAGTATGTATAGTTGATTTGCTAGAGAAGTATGTTTCAGTATTTTTTTTGGTTTTAACTATAGCGCTATATGTCGCAGAAAATGAACCTGCTGATTTTGATGAGTCGCATGTAATCGTTTCATTAAAAATATCAAAAAAGTCATCGCTATCGTTGGTCAAGCTGTGTAATAGGCCATCATTATCTGTAAGAAAATGTATATTATCTAGTCCGTCTTTAGAAGCATCACAACTTGATTGAGTGTAGTCAGAACCTGTAATACTATCTCTAACTTTTAATATATTGGCCAAAAAACCCTTTATTTGATTATGTAGTTTATGTTGTACGAAATTTTTAGCTTGTTCAAAAGCTGATATTTTTATTCCATCTTTGTAAATAGTTTGGCCTACAGCAGATATATTATAACTAATATTAAAGCTATGATTATTTATGGATATCGGCCTTGTTTCTTCATCAATGGTGGAGCTATTATATGAAGTATTATCATCAAAGGATATAGACCAGCTATCATTAAAGTCTTTGATACGATACTCATTAATATCAACAATATTATTTTCAGTAATTAAATTTAAAAATAGTTCTTGAGATTTTGTTCCATTGTAAAAAATATCTGTAAATTCTATTGTAGCTTGATAATTAGCAGAGCGACTCCAATTATTGGTAGACTCATCAAAGGATAAAGATCTTAGAATTCCATTATGTGCCTTTAATAAAGACTGACCATTAGAAGCATTCACAATCTCTAGTGTGCTACCGTTCTTTAATAATAAATTTCTTAAGAATTCAATTTCATCAACTACAGCACCTAAATTATATGCACTAACATTACCAATGTTATATTCATCACCATAATTTAGACCTCTTACATAATTGGAAATAGCACATGCATTACCATTCAGATTAATAACATAAATATAACCAATAATATTATCATTACTATATTTATACTCTAAATTAATAGAAATATCGGCGGCTGGTGTTATTTTGTAACTATTTACTACGTCCTCACCGTCTGGATAATAATACATTAGAATATCTGGCAGATAAAGTTCCATATAAAAGTCTTTTATTAATTTTGGGTTGGATTATAATAAGTATACTCTAAACTAAAACTAAATGAGCCATCTATAGTGTTAATTGTTCTATCGTCTTTTGTTTTAATACACATCCCAGCATCTTCTTCCGCTATAATAGAGCCTAGAGTTGCAGGAATTGAGGGTAATGTTCCACAAACACCAAGATTACTTAAATGATCATAATTTTTATTTTGATCTACAGCACCATTAATAGAAACAGAAACTTTTTTACTAGATTTCATATTTAATTTTTGTATAATTGGACCCTCTGCCCTACCCGGCACTATAAATTCTTGTACTATATCTACAGGATCATCTCTGGTTATAGAGATATTAGTATATCCTCTACCATAAGTTCTAGAAAAATTAGAATCATATGTTGCGCTATATGTAATAGAGCCTTCATGATAATTATGATCCACATTAAAGGATATGGGTTTGTTCGTTAATGGTTCTCCCTTTATTGCTAAATCATTGTTAAAAATTTTAGATACAATATTTGAGTTTAAATTATACTCGTCTGAATCATCTAAGATATGTTGTTTATAAAACCGTAATGCATTATAATATTTATTCCCTATGTACTCCGAATTATAAGCAATAAAAGTACCATTCTGTGGTAAAGAATATGTTCCAGGATTTTTAATAAATCCACCAAGGATCAATCCTTGAATAGTTCCTTGTACTGAAACTGTGGTATTATATTGAGATTCATCAGTGACGCTAATGTTTTTAGTAATAGTATGAGTAGCGTATGAGCTATCATCTACTATATATTTAATTATAGCAGTATATGTGAGCGAGAATGTGCCATTAGTCTCTGATGTTTCACAAGTAATAATCTCATTAAAAATTTCATACTTACCATCTAGACTACTAGATAATAAAATACCATTATTAATATTACCAATTAATAAAGATACTTCAGTATATAATTTATCTTGTACAAAATTTCTTGCTTGATGCCAAGCTGGTATTAAAACACTTTTTTCATCATCGTTTGGATCTTCTTGATAATAATGTTTACCAGTAGCATTAATATTATAAGATACTTTAAAGGTACTATTTTGTATAGTATTATCATCTGGAATTATATCGTAAAATTCTTCGTCAACATTAATACTCCAACTATCGCTAAAATCTTTAATTCTATATTCTTCGGTTTTAATTAAATCTCCTGTATTGCCTCCATACTTCTTTAAAATACTATCATTACACAATAAAGTATCAGTATTATGACATCCACTAAAATCTATTTCATTAAATTCTAGCTCAATAGTATATGGAGCATAATTTACCCAATGATTAGAAGATTCATTAATATTAAAGCTCTTAATAGTAGCGCCCTTGGCCACGATAAGATTTGTTGGATCTTCAAGATTTTTAATTATTAAATCGCCACCATTAAAACTAAAAATATCTTGAATATATTGAATATGAGTAAGAGTTTTATCTAGTCCATAGTCTACAGACCCTGGATTTAAGTCTTTTCTCAGAGAATTAGCAAAACCATTTAATGTTACAGAATATGTGTAACCAACTGGCTCGTCATTAACATAATAAATTTCTGGAATAATTTGTATAGTTGGACATGGTACAATTCGTTGAAAAAGATTATCATTTCCGTCTAAAATGAGTTGAGCATTTTTTTTATTAGTATAGGTAAGCGCTATGGCGTTCATGAATTAAACCTGTCCTGCGTATTGGCCAGGATTGCCGTCAACGCCCTTTAAAGGAGACTCTCCTAATTGTCCATTAGATTGGTTCCATATCATTTCCATCTTAGCTCCAATTTCTTTATTAATTAATTTTTTAATTCCGTCATTCAGTGCATCAAAAGCTGCCGCTCCAGTTACTCTTACATCCACAGTATGATTACCCACCATTTCAATTTTTGATGGTAAAGTAATCTTAGATAATTTATCAACATATCCTCCAAACTTATTAAAAGTGTCTGTTAAGTTTTGATTAAATGTATTTAAATTCTCTATGGATAAAGGTGTTGCTGCTGTGGCTGGACCTGCGGCGGCTGTACCTCTTGTAGCAACTGTAGCGGTAGATGGTTGGGTTGTTGTTGTGCCAGTAACTGGTGTTGAAGGAACAGGAGCAGCAGCAGGCACAGCATTTTCAATCATTTTTTTTACCGCATTCCTAAATGCGTCAGAATCTTGACCAGCACCAGTCATAAAGTTTGGTATCCAATTATCTTGTGTTCTAATTCTTTGACGATTAGCTGCTTCACTTGTTGCTTGCTGTTGTAGTTGGGTTACTAAATCACTATTGCCGCCAGCTTGTGCTGCTTGGATACGACTTTGTAGATCTGCTTCACTGCGAGCCATTGCAAATTCTTGAGGAGTTAAATTATAGTCTTTATATGTTGTTAGTTGATTGGCTTTATTTTGCATTCTGTTAGTTTTCAAAGACCTCTGCAACATATCCCCAGTATCATGTATACCGCCCGCCATTGCATACTGCATAGTAATTATATTATCAATTGGACCCTTCAAAGCTTCATCTAACATTTGCCAACCAATACTGCGTGTCTCATCAGCGCCGGCACCCATTGCGCGTTTCTTTTTAGCTTTATGATATGCTGCTGGATCATATGCGAATTGTGCAGCTTCCATAATACCATCTATTACTGTCAAAGCGGCAGCAAGAGGGGCTGCAATCTTACCGGCTCCTCTTACTAGTCCTCCTGCTCCTCTGCCACCTGCTGCGACTGCTTGTGTGCCTTTTGCGGCAGCTGTCATTCCTTGTATCATTCTAGATCCGGCACCAGCAGCTTGTTGTGTAGCTTTAGCGCCTCTCATCGACCGCCATAGCATTGCTGCGCCAAGCCCCAGTAACCCAACATTGGCTCCCCCTCCTGCTACAGCCTGGGGAACTTGATTGTTGTTCTCAAATGGAGTTGGCCTATTTGGACCACCGGGTGGCGGAACTACCAAAGGTGTAGTTTCTTCGGCTCGTTTTTCGTCCGCAGCCGCAGCCGCAGCCGCAGCCGCAGCCGCAGCATCTGCCGCAGCTTTCTTCTCTTGAGCCTCTACAGCCTGTCTTGGTTCACCCATTTTCTGAATAGTATCTAAAATACCTTGCCTAAATTCATTCGCCACAGCTTCCGCAGCTAATGCTAATTGTTCTGCCGCAGTAGCTTGTCGTTCAGTAGCCATATTAAAAGCATCTAGATACTTTTGCTGTACAGGATCAACACCGCCCTCAACATTAGTTAGCATTTGCTCCAATGTCATTGCTTCACCCTCTGGCCCTAATCCAGCAATAGTTTGGTTTAGCACATCTTGTGGTAAAAATTCTCTAGCAACCTTTGCCTGCATTCTATTAAATACATTTTCTGGTATTAATCCTTGTAGATTATTCAACCCTCCAAAAGCTTCTTGTCTAAATTCTAGACTATTCTTTTGCTGTTCTGATGCTCCTCCTTGTATAGTTTGTGTAAATGCTGCAAATTGACGATTCATCTGATTTAATTGTTCAGCATCAGATGTTAAAACCTTTTCTAAGAAATTGACTCCACTCTTTGATGTTTGTTGCACTTGTTGCATCTTGCTAAGAGCATTAGCAGCAGCACTACTATCATTAGCTAATTCTTCTAATGCCTTACGACTATTATTAATAGCATTGGTTTGATCTTTTACAACCTTAGCCTGTTTTAAAGCTGCTTCTTGTGCTGCCTTATCGGCAGGATTATCAGCGGCAGCTGCCATAAGCTCCTGTAATTTTTGTTGCTGTGCTGGTAAAGCTTCTGTATTCGCTTGAATAAATTGAGCAATTTCCTTTGGATCAGTAGTACCTCCAGGACGAGCGGATGTAGCTGTTAGTCCCTTAATTCTATTTTCAAAAGGCTTATTTAACTGATCTAGCGTTAATGTTCTTCCTAATACTTCTGCTACCTGTAAATCTGCTCTTACACGAATATCAGAAGCATGTAGCATGTGTTCTGTAGCTTCAGACATAACTTTAGCATATTCATTAGTAAGATCTATTATTTGATCTAAGCTATTATTATACTGTTCTAAAAAGCTATTGGCGGTCTCTAAAGCCGCTTCGGTACTTTGTGTTAAACTATTTAAAATACTAGGATCATCAGCTAGATCAGCAAAGCTTGCGCCCTGTCTACTCTCTCCTAAATTTTGTAACTTATCTTCAATTTCATTTGCAAGATTAGCTGGTAATGATAAACCAAGATCCTTAAATACTTTATTGAGTTCTTCAATAACTTGCGACGGATCTCTTCCAGTAGTACCTCTTAAAATAGCAGGTAATTCATCTTTAATAATTTTAGCAGCAGTAATACTTGATCCTAGTTGTTGTGCTGTAGCTCCACCACCAGCTAAAGTAGATACTCTACGACCAACCCTTTGTACTTCTTCTATTGAATAACCACTCAGATTTTTTAATACTCTTTGATCCTCTCTTCTTACTGGACGAAGTGATGCTCTTCCTTGTAATGCATCTGCCCTAGATATTACACGGGCCTTTATATCTCCTAATTCTTCGCCGGTTCTTTGAAAAGCCGCTTGTAGTTTGCGATATTTATCTAATAAAGAATCTGTTTGTCCTATTAATTCTCTGGTGCTTCTAGTGACCTGCTCCCTCTTAATGGCCAAATCTGCTTCTGCTGCAAATAGTATACGAGCTTCCTGTAAAGCTTTTTGTTTACCCTCCTCTGTTTGCACCTGTCTTTGTGCAGCTTGAGTGGTCCCTGTTAATGAGGCATTTTCAAAAAATTTACGAAGCAATATATCTTCTTCGCTCATTCCTTGACCCTGCATGGTCTGGAAAGTCTGAGACATTCTGAATGTTTCATTCGCTCTTCTGTTTACTAGTGCTTCTCTTTCTGCTTCTTTCTTTTTTCTTTCTTCTCCTCCGACTGGCAATGTGGCTATAACTTTATCTAATGCATCTAACTCTGTTTGAAAGTTCTTAAAAATATTGCTTGCGGCTTCAAGATCTTCTCCTTTTACTCTTTTGATTCTAGCATTTCCAAGCTCTGCATATGCTGCTATTTCTTTAGTAATTGCAGCTATTAAAGCTTGTCTAGCTTCTGCTTCTTGCGCAGCCCCAGTAAGTACTCCAGTAATACCAGTGGGGTCTAATGCTCTACTCCATTCTACAATTGATCTTCCAACGCCAGAAGCTCCAAGATTGGCTTGCGATGCTATTTTTTGCATAGCATCACTATTGGCATTTAAAGCAGTTTGCACTCTATCAAGATTAACTTGATTCATTTTATCTGATAATTCTTTTAAAGCATTATCAAGAGTACCAGTAGTTTTACCTAAATCAGCTAAATTTTGTTCTAAATTCCTTTGATTGAAAGCATCGGTGGCTCCTGTAAATGCCCCTATTAAACCTCCGACAACTACGGTGAGTAATTTTAATTGTGGTGGCAATGGTAATAGAGTAGCTAACGTGGCCGCCGCAAATATTCCTTGACCGCCACCCCTTATGCCTCCAGCAGCAGCAGCGGCATTAGCAGATCCTGTAGTTTCAATAAATTTTGATAATTGATCACCAGCAATAGATAGCAATATTCCAAAACTACTAAATGGACCACCAAGAAGATCTACCATTTTACCAAGTTTATCTTTAGCGCCACTAAAAATATTATTAATATTAGATCCAATATTTCCTAATGCCTGACCAAAACCACCCTTAGCAAAATACTGAATACCACCAACAGATCCTCCCTTATTATATCCACTAATTTTATCAGCCTTATTAAGTCTATTAAGAGTACTAGAACCTAGTCTAGAAGCGGCCTTTTTATTAATAACAAATTCGCCTGGAGTAAGCATTGCTGGAACAGTATCAACAGACCCACCAGTGGCCATACCAGTTTTCTTATAATAGCGACCTTTTTTAACTATTAGTCCTCTATTTACTAAAGAGTCTAGTGTTTCTAAGTTAGTTTTTTCACCTAAATACCGTCCTTGCTTTAACATATCTAAAGTATATTCAACGCCTGGTTTTAAGTTTGAGAGTTTATTTGATAAATCTACAGGTCTGGCTACACCAGGGGAAAAACCGGTTTTTTCTAAAAGTATTTGATTAGCTATTTTTTTACTAAGAGAAGCTTTACTAGCTGCGGCCCTACTAGCTTTAGCGTCCACAAATCGCATATTTAGTTGATTAAATAATTTCTTTAAATTTGGAGAAAGCCCTGTAGTAAAGTCAAAGGGTCTTTTTGGATCTATGCCTTCGCCCCAAACGCCTTTATTACCTATCGCTGTTAATATGTTTTCAAATAATGCCCCTTTCGCCCCGTCATTTAAACTATTAATGAAATTCTTTTTAGAGCCTTGAGAAACTGCTGGATTAGGAGCGCCTAGTGTGGCGCCTATAAGCTTAGATGCTTTATTAACACCAATCAATAAACCAGATTCAATAGCAGAATTAAAAACACTCATATTCTCTTTAGATAAAGTCTGTTTAATAAAACTAAATCCAAGCTTAGACCCAAGCGCAGACTGAATAAGATCTTTTTCTTTTTTGTTCTTTTTCTGGGCAATGATTTCCTGAGCGGAAATATTAGATCGGCCACTACCGGCTTTCTTAGAACTTAAAATAGCGGCCCCTACACTAGACTGCGATACTATACCTCCGTTTGCGTATTTATTTATCTTGTGAAGATTACCAACCCCAATAGCTTGTACGGCTTTTTTGCGGATAACAAACTCACCAGGAGTTAACATAGCAGAAACAGTATCTCTGTTTCCACTACCAGGAACCATGCCGCCAGTAGCAAAGCCTTTCTTTGGATTTGATCCGCCACCACGACCAAAACCACCACGAATTACTTTACCTATTGCATTAATCCCATTAACAAAAGTGTTGGCTACATTATTTAGAGCCACTTGTACAGAAGATAATCCAGATGTGTTAGTCTGAAGAGCAGATATATTTGAATTAATAGCTTTAGTGTTAGTTGTAACCGAACTAGTATTAGTTTGTGTGGCTGCTGCTTGTGAACCTGCCGAAGTGGCACCACCTCCAGTAATTGTGGCTCCTAAATTAGCTCCAGCGCCAGCAATACCACCACCCTTACTAAATTCATTTTTAAAACCTATACCAAATTGTTTTAAGGCAGCCAGACCTTTAAAGGCTCCTATGATAGCTAACATTGGAAGCACTGGTTTAATAGCGCTAGCTAAAGTAATAAAACCTTTAGCAATACCAGTTACTATAGTAAATAAAGCTTGAAAAGTAGAACTCTTACCAATTTCACGAACTAAAGCCAAAAATTCTTCTCTAACTTTTGCTAGTCTATTTGCTAAAGACTGCTGTGCTTTAATCTGAGCATCAGTTAAACTACTACCGCCTTTCTGGGCGACATTTAAAGCTTGCTGTGCGGTTGAAAATTCTTGAATTAGTGGGATAACCTTACCAATTTGCCTGAACCCACCCAGTTCTTCAACAATTTGTGAAAATCTTAAATCTCTTGGATCTAATGAAGATAGTCCTTCACTTAGTCTTTTTATTGCTTCATATGGTCCAACGAATTTACCTTCTAGGTCTGTTAACTCAATTCCGAATTCTCTTAATTGATCAATTGTACGAGATCTTTGTATTCTAGTAAATATTGTTCTTAATCCGGTAGCAATAGTTTCGGCGCTTTCACGGGTAGTAGCTCTAACGCTAGTAAATACAGCCATAAATTCGTTTAATGCATCTAGCCCAGTTTTCATACTACCATCAAGATTTCTTACACCTTTACTGGCCGATGCAAACACACCACCAGTACGCTGAATAGCAGCAATAATATCGTCAGATTCTACAGCAAAAGCTGCCGACACAGCATTTACGCTCCCTAGTGCTTGTTCTAAGTCCTTAGCTCCTAAACCAAATTGTCTCATGGCAGCAATAGCACCTTCTGTAGTTTGAGTTAAACTAGTAAAAGATGGAGCTAATTCAGTTTTGGCTAAAGCAGCAAGAGCTATTCTGGTTTCATCTGCACTTAAACCTGCTTGTGCTAGTGTACTAGCAACTTCAATTAAACTTTCACTACTAACGCCAAGAGTGGTGCTTAATTTTGTAATTTCTTTTTCTAAAAACGAAACGCCAGTAGCAGTTGATCCAGTAATTTGCTGCAACTTGACCATTTGTTTATCAAAATTAATAAAAGCTTTAAATCCATTATTAATAGCATTAGTTAAATTATATACAAGAGGCGTGACTGTAGCTAATGCCGCAAATCTTTTAATAGCTAATGCGGATTGTTTACCAAAATTTTGCATAGCGTTAGCAGATGAATTGGCGCTTTTAGTAATTGTTTTATTGGCTGCTGCTAATGATTGTGCTTGTTGCGACGTATTAGTAAGATTGCCTTGAACAGAATTTATAGTCGTAGATAACGATTGAAACGAGGCATTTAATGCTGATATGTTTTTTTGGCTTTGAGACAACACAGCATTCATTGTTTGTAATTTATTAGTAATATCAGATATACTTTTACTAGCCTTTGGATTGATATTAACATTAATATTACTATTAATACTACCTAGCTGTCTTTTAATATTGGCCACAATCGGCTTAAGATTTGCCGGGCCTTGTAGATTAATTTGTGCAGTAAGATTAAAAGCTTTTGCCATAATGCTTTCCTGTTAAACAAAAATCCCCACAATACCAGTTAGTAAAGTGGGGATATATGGGTGATTAATATTATTTAATACACAATTATGCTGGTATTTCAATTTCTTCTGATTTATTTGTTTCAATTTCCTCTTCCTTTGTTTCATTATTGCTATTATTATCCAATGATACTGGCTGACCATTTT
>Ga0129333_10001567_pt1 | contig 20802 bp, 22 predicted proteins | sample CPB6_08_DNA_FD_94474 | JGI IMG/M metagenome (GOLD analysis project Ga0129333, IMG submission 94474) | Freshwater to marine salinity gradient microbial communities from Chesapeake Bay, USA - CPBay_Sum_0.6_0.8_DNA | ecosystem: Environmental > Aquatic > Marine > Coastal | place: USA: Chesapeake... | reverse complement strand
TCTTCAGATGTCTTTATCGGGTGAAAGATTTAACAGTCTTGAGCAGTTAAAGCAAATTAAACGGGTGGATTGGAATGCTGTAATGGCTGCTGATCTGATTAGGGTTTGATTCTCATCTCAAGTTGCCCTCGGGAAACCGAGGGTTTTCTTGTCTTAAAATACAGGCATGGCAAAGATTACGCGGATAGGTCAGCTCGGTTCCTCTGGTGTTTCCAGTGGCCCGCATTTACATGCATATGTAAAGAACCTTGTTACTGGCGAGTACGAAAACCCTGAGTATCACCGCAGTAAGTTCACAGGCGTGCGCGTGGGTTCCAACAGGGTGCCTAAGTACATCACAGATAGCAAAGGGGAGTTGATCTTAAACCCTGCAGCGGGCTTAACAAAGACTTCCTCTTGGGGGCCACGCAACACAGGCATCCCTGGTGCAAGTACGTACCATAGGGGTGTTGATTACGGCGGCCAGGAGGGCACGGAGATTTACGTCGAAGGTGATGTCAAGTTCACCCCGCGTCCCAATGCAGGAGGCTATGGGAATCTTGCTACCTGGACTACAGGAGACAATAAGTACGAGCTTGGTTACGGCCACATGAAAACGCTTGGCGAGGCAACTGATCTCACCAATACAAGCGTGGCGCCAACCCCGCGTGTCTCATACGAAGAAGCCCAAGGCAAAACAAACGATTTAATCGAAGCGTTTATGCTTGGCACTAACTATCAACCACGCGAGAAGAAACAAGTAAGAGAACCTCAATCATTACTTGGTGCATTTAAGAATCAATTGCTGGGCGGGATTTTTCAGAACGCAATGAATCCACTTGCAGGCATCATGGATCAAGCTGGTGACACTGTCGCTTGATTTGTTGCTTTTATAATAAAAGGTACACTGGAACATAGAAGTGCAATTTAGCGACTTCGACAAAAGTAGAATTAGGTATCATCTGGGATACTTCACTGTTTCTGTGCCAGCGGGTGATTACGCTCGCCTGGAAGAGGCGATGAATACGGTCCCCGATTCTTACTTCTACGATAAAATTGTTATCCAGATTGGGCGTTGCGATACGGCCGAAAAGAAGACAGAGGTTGCATCCTCTCCTTCCACTCGGATTGAAAATATTGTTGGCGACGTTGACCGTACCATTCGGTCGAGTAATGCCAAAGAAGCGCTAAAAGTTTGGGACGAGATTTATCTCTACGAAACAAATCGTCTAGCTGGCATTCTTTACGTTCCTAACTACAAAGATCCGTACCAGGCACGTTACCGTTACGAACGCTCTGGTGCAGAATTTATCCAGGCATTACCTGGACCTGCTGATACGGCAATTGGTTCCCGTATTTATTTACATGAGGTTTGGAGGTAATTATGCCTAGCTTTGCAACAGGAAAAGAACTCGCTGGTTTAAAGGGTTTACTCGGTCGCGCTGGTTATGGCGCAGGTGTCTTCACAGCTCCCTCTTGGATGCCCGCAATTTTTAACCAAGGACAGTCTTCCTCTGCAACCAGTGCTGTTGTTAATCGCGCTGCAAAAACAATGCCTGGTTTAAAGCCAAACCCTCAAACTGACATTGGCCGAAGAGCAGGTAATGAACTTCAATATATTGGTCGCCAATTATCGGAAGGACGTTTACCTTACACGGGTTCCTCGCAACGCGCACAGCAAACCGGACAATATGGTCGCTATGCAGCACCCGACACCCAAGAACGTAGTTGGTTATATCCCGGTGGCGCAGCACAATCTTCTGGCGCAACGCCTGCCGCTGAGCGTGCCTACCAACAGGAGGTTTCGCGTGTCGCCCAGCTGACCGCACAAGACCCTGAACTTCAGCGTTACGAACAGGCTCGCCAAAAAGCAGTTGCCGCTGGCCCTGGTTCTGAAGCTGAACAATCTGCAGAAGATATGGGGATGCAGATGTGGGCAAAGGCAAATCCCAAACTTGCAGCAAAAGTTAAGCCTGGTCAATCGGGTTACGATGCTATCCAGCGCGCCTTAAACGCTGGTCAGATGGGCGCTCCTGCTGATTTGGGTGCGTTCACTGGCACTGCTCCTGCAGGATTCCTCGGCAGCTCTGGCGCCCCTGCAACCAGTAGTTACACGGGTGTTACTCCGGTCAACTTAGGCATGGGTGCAATTGGTCCTAACGCATTGACCAATGCTTACAATATGCAGACCGCAAGCACCTTCAATAAATTCATGGAAGGGCCGACGTTAAGCAGCCAACCACTTGGTGCGCCCACTGCATCTATCGGTGAAGTTCCCACTTATTCCCAACTGAGCCAACCGCAATCCTATGGATTAGGTTCCATCCCTGGTGAGGAAGAAACCTTTGGTAGCGATGCCTCTCAAAAGTTTGCTAATACGTACGCCAAGAAGCTGTTGAACTTCCAACCTATTTGATTTATCTGGCATTGCATAGCATGTAAGCCCAGCCAACTGGACACAGATCTTTGATCTACGGGGGCCAGTGTTGTTGCTTTAAAACCATGATTCTCTGTCCCAAATTTGTTAAACGTACTTTGACCTATTTAGCTACGACCCTTGCGCTGCAAACCGTATTTATCCCTGGTCTCAAAGCGAGTTCAAATTGGGTAGGAGAATAAGGAGAACAATATGTCATTAAGTCCCGCCGCCGCTATTGTTGCTCGTAAGTTAAAACAACAAGGCTATAGCAACGCACAAATTGCAGGCGTCCTTGGCAACATCTCCCAAGAGTCTGGCTTTAATCCTCGCGTAAACGAGGGTGGTGCAGTTGGTGGCCCCATGGGGCGTGGCGGGTATGGCTTGGCACAGTGGACGGGTGGCCGTCAAACAAACTTAGTTAATTTTGCAAAAACAAAAAAGCTTGACCCAGGCGATGCTGGTCTTCAAGCTGATTTCTTATTGCATGAATTACAAGGACCCGAAAGCCGTGCTGCCGAATCTCTGCGCAAGGCACAGTCACCTGAGCAAGCAGCGTTAGTTTTTCGTCGTGACTTTGAACGCGCCGGCATCCCCAAGGATGAGAACCGGATGCGTGCAGCACGCGACTTAATGCCTAAACTGCAATCACTAGAAGGTGGTATTGATTTTGCACCACCTGCCCTCCCTGGAGAGCAACAAAGTGTTGCTTACCGTTTAGCAGAAGCAGGCATTGATCTTACTGGTGATCAAGAAGACAAAAAAACAACGGCCAATACATTACTGGAAGCATTCAAACAACAGGTTCTTCCTGCAATGCTTCCACAAGGTATTATGAACATTAACGCCGTTAATCCGTTCCAAAATCCGTTCCAGGTGCTTTGATGGACCGTCGAGATTACGTTGGTAGCGATGATGCTTTACCAGGAGATTACAACCGTTATCTCTCTGGTAAAGACTCAACCAAGCCTAACCCCAGCAAGGATATTCAATACAGACTTGCCAAGCTGTACAAGGTAGATGATTTCAATCGTCTAGCCTCTTCCGTTGCTGGAGCACCAAGGTCTGAATCGTTCCAACGTTTTCTTGCTCTTCAGCAAGATCCTGATCTTCTTGCAAGGGCATCTATGAAGATGCCCAATACACCCTTCGGATCGCTGGGTAGTTTTACTGAATAACAACAAAACATTATTTGCATTAGAATATTTTCAACGAGATAATTTACTTTATATAGGAGAACGGCATTGAGCTCGACATCCACGAACAAGCAGCCCTTATTAGTTGATCGCCCGCTTATTGATACGGTGCGGGTCACGACGCAAACTGTTGGCAGTGCATCTACCAATACATTGTTTGTGCAGGGTGGCCAGGCGCCGTCCATCCTGGTCGACATGGATGCGACCTTAAGTGAGGACAATAGTTCCGGCGGCGTTATTGATTCAATCACTATCACGCGTAATGATTATTACCGTGATGCAGACTATGAAGTTAAGACGGCAACTTCTGGTACACCCATCTCTCTTGTAAGTGGCCAGACTGTCTTTATTTCACAGACTGGCATCTTGACTGGCGGGGGAGCACCCTTCTCCGGTTATGGTTATTATACGTACACAGGCTCTACCACTCTCACTGGAATCAATACAGCACTAAATTACTCGGGTGGTATTGCGTCAGGGTTTACATACAATGGTATTGCTTACGGCTACCAGCAGGCCGTAACTTTTGTGTTCTACCATACACGTGGTACAACGACGCCTATCCCTGGCTCTGGTGACTACCGCATTTTGTTCGCCAAGACAGTTCCTGCTAACACGCAGACTGTTGACTGTTCAGATCTAATGCCACAACTGGCTGTGCCTGCGGTCACGGCAGGAAATACCACTGGCCTTGGCGAGACTGCTCCCCTACGCAACAAAGGCATTTACCTGGAGCGCGGCGACCGTATTTACGTTGGCGTGTTCCCCGATGGCCCCAACAGTTCTGGTTACATCCCTGGAGCGCACGTTATTGCACAGGGTGGTTTCTTCTAAACAATGGCGTCAAGATTTGGAAGTTCTTTTGATAACTTTCAAAAACAAACTAAATTTGAGCCTGAAAAATTAAAGCCAATCACCACAGAGTTTTCAAAGGGTAGCGTCCCAAACTCTTTTGCGGCTATTGATCGGGAATCTTCGTGGTCCCGTTGGCGCCGTGGCTATGAACTAGCTACAGCTTCTGTTGCAGATACTTCTTACGAATATCCATTTCTATATCAAGTACCCCTCCCGCAAGGAGTCGTACCTACTCCTGGAAACAATCAACCAGTACTGCCAGGTATATTCAAGGGTTTCCCAACTGTTAATAAAGAGTTTGGGATGCATTGGGCTGGTATTAGGGTTGCGGGGAGCCTTAGGTTTGACAACATACGCAACACACGTGTTACCAATCCTTTTTATTGGCATGCAGCACAATTTAATGATTATGAAAACATTGGTCAGTGGTTTGACCCAGAATTTTATGTAACTACTAAAACAGCTTCAATTGAATCCGTAACTGAAGACGACGACTATTGGTACGTGCAACTAGCGGGTGATTGGAGTACACAGAATCCATTGCCTCCTCCTTTGTACGTACCACTACCTGGAGTACCTGGTGGGCTAAAAGCAATTAATGGCGAAATATTAGAGGACAGGATTATTGATCAAAAAGGTGTCCCGATTACCAGGGATACAATTGATCCCCTAACCCAAAAGCGCTATGGATACGTTCAGGCAATTTTGGTAAATACTGATCCGTTTACTGGTGTATTAACATTGCGTAAGCGTGGTTCTGTTGAAGCAACACCTGATCGCGCATTGGTTACACCAGCAACTAGGCCGCCAAATATTGGGCGTTTCTTCATGACGGGAACGCGTTACTGCTGTTCGTGCCAAGATTTTACAAGGCGCGATTATGCGTTCATGATGAGACTGGGAGATTCAAATCACAGGTGTTTCCCTAGAAATAGTATTGCAAACGTTAAGCCTGGTCGAAAAGAAATCATTACTCTTAGTGGGTTAGTTAACAACAATGCAATGACCCCTGCAAATGTCAATCGGGCCATGCAGATTATCGCTCCAGCTCCAGAGTATAATGTTCCGCCTACAGTTACACCGAACGCAACAGTGGTACAGGATGCAACCAGGGATAGTCCTGGTTTGTTTACTGATTTTGGTTCTGTGTACTTAAGGGGGACGGACCCTGCTCTCCCTGGTGCCAAAACAGATGGCCCAACAACGTATGCAGACTATTCAACTTCTGGTGATGAACTGGTTTCATTGACGGATACATGGACGCCAGTTCTGGACGAGTTTCGATATTGCAAACATATTTATGCAATGCGTTTTAAAGAAGGTGTGTTTCCTCCTGAGCCGTCCGATATTCCAATTGGCAATGGCAGTATGGTTGAATGGGAGCAAAAACTAGTTAAAGAAAACGAAGAAGCACAGCAGGACATAAGAATCGAACTAGCTAGAACTGCATTTTCTTATATGGATGTTCCGCCTTACAACTGTCAGGCGCCAATGATGATGCCCATGATGCAAAAATTGTTTAATGTCCCATCAACTTTTATTCGCATGCAAGGGTTCTCCATGTTTGACAAAGAAGGTAATTTGTATATTCCTTCTCAAGGCGGTATGCCTGCAACATAGTCAAGGGATTAAAATAGGTTATCAACTTAGATAAATCAACATGTTACTGCTGACCTCCACGACTGATGCCATTCGTATGGTCACATCGGCAGCGACCAATGTTGAAGTCCATGCTGCATTTGCAGACAATAACAACGGCACTGTTTCTGCTGGTCGTTTAGATACCAATATCACAACTGCAACAACAACTACAATTGTCGCCGGTCCCACAACTTCTTCTATTCAGCGCAACCTAAGAACTTGTTTTATTAAAAACGATCACGCAACATTAAGCAATACTTTAACCATTGATCACACCGATGGCACATTAACAACCACACTTTGGACGGGCTTGTTACTTGCTGGCGAATCTGTTGTTCTTAACGAGAATGCTGATTGGGTTGTATATGACTCTGCTGGTCTAGCAAAAGTTTACACAATGATTGGTCCCACTGGTCCCACTGGACCTAGTGGTGGCCCTACCGGTGCGACAGGTCCTCAAGGGGCAACTGGCATTACAGGTGCCACAGGCATCCAAGGCCCTACTGGCGTAACAGGTGTTCAAGGTTCTACCGGTGTTCAAGGTGCAACAGGAATTCAAGGCTCTACTGGCGCCATAGGTATTACAGGAGCCACTGGCCCACAAGGTTCAACAGGTGTTCAAGGGGCGACAGGAGTACAAGGTGTTTCTGGTGCAACAGGTCCAATAGGAGCCACAGGTGTTCAAGGGCCTACTGGTGCGGTCGGCACAACAGGACCCACGGGCGCCACAGGTATCGGTATTACTGGTGCCACAGGCGCAGTAGGTGCGACAGGTGCTACAGGCCCCCAAGGATATTCTTCTAGTTTGTTTAAATATACGGCTAAAACAACGGCGACGAGTGGCGACCCTGGTGCAGGTTACTTACTTTGGAATAACGCAACGCAAACTAGCTCGACTCAACTACTTGTCAATCACCTTACAAACGACAACATTGATATTGATATTTTTCTTGCACAGATAACGAATACAGAAGTTATTACAATTCAAGATCAAAGCAATAGTGCTAATTATCAAATTTGGACTGTTAACGGTACGCCAACAAATACCAACCCAGGGGCTTCTAATAGCTATTGGACATACCCAGTCACGTTGACAAGCTCCGCTGGTACTGGCTCAACTAACTTTGCAAATAATCTATCTGTTTTTCTTGCCCTCGTTAATGGTGCGGAAGGCGCAACAGGCCCCACCGGGGCAAGCGGTGCGGTAGGGCAAACAGGTGCCACAGGTACTCAAGGACCCACTGGTGCAACAGGGCCACAAGGTGCCACAGGTGTTCAAGGACCCACTGGCATCCAAGGCGCAACTGGTGCGACGGGCGCTCAGGGGGCAACTGGTACTCAAGGCCCTACCGGAGTAGAAGGCGCAACAGGGGCAACGGGAATACAAGGTGCTACTGGCATTCAAGGCCCAACTGGCGCAACTGGTGTGCAGGGGGCAACTGGTCCAGAAGGAGCAACAGGCATCACTGGCCCAACAGGGGCCACTGGTGTTCAAGGCGCAACAGGAATTGATGGTGCAACAGGGCCGATAGGTGTAGGTATAACTGGTGCAACTGGCGCTACAGGAGTACAGGGAACTACAGGTACTACAGGTGCTACAGGAGCAACTGGTGCAGATGGAGCAGTTGGCGCAACAGGAGTAACTGGTCAAACAGGAGCAAGTGGCCCTTCTTTTACGGGGGGCACTCTAACTAGTAATTTAACTTTGGTAGCAGGCGCAACAGGTGTCTCACCACTAACATTTCAGTCAGGCACTAATTTATCCACTGCTACTGCCGGAGCGTTTGAATACGACGGTAAGTTGTTTTATTCGACACCTGTAAGCCGTGGCGTGTCGCCTTCGATGATGTTCTATCGGCTTAATAGCAACCTTGCCGGGGCAAGTGCTACAGGCGACCAATCCTTACTTGGTGTCAGTGTAACGGTGGCCGCAAGTACCGTTTACGCATTTGAAAGTCATTGTATCTTGCAGAAAACTGCAGGTACTACATCACACAACATATCAATCTCCCTGGGCGGAACAGCTACAACAAATAACATCAACTACTTTGCGACTAGCGTGCGGTTTGATACAGCCGGTACATCTGGCGGAGCTGGTACAGGAACAACCTTCAACATGGTTGGTGCTTACAACACAACAGTAAACAACGTTATCATGACAGGTTCTATAGCTACCGCAAATAGTACATTTACATTTTTAACTAGGGGAACAATAAGCATCAATAATAGTGGTACATTAATACCTCAATACCGTCTTAGCGCTGCTCCAGGGGGCGCTTATTCTACGCTTGCTGGCTCAGCGTTTTACATTTGGCCCATCGGCGCCGCAGGTGCCAACACCTCCGTGGGGCCGTGGGCATGAGTTGATTTAGTTGCTATAGTCAAGCAACTGATAAAACATTATGCGCCTCCACCTTCTTGGTTTGTTTCATACCAAAACAAGTATTGCTTATTCTCATTGCGCCTTCACTGGCAAGGTTTTGCGTTTTTCTAAAATGATGCAGGACCATGGGTATGAGGTAATTGAATATTCCAATGAAGGTAGTGAATCAACAGCAAATAAACATGTTGCAATGCTGGCGGACAATGAATTTAATGCATTGTACGGAAACAGAAAAGAAGTAGATTTTCACGGTGATGACGCCACAGTTGGAAGCAAAGGGCATGCTCTGTTTGAAGAGCGTTTAATACCAGCCTTAAAAGAAAATTTAGAGAAAGAAGATATTATTTGCCATCCGTTTGGACATGCACACAGTCGTCTGCTAACTGAGTTTCCAAACCATCAACACGTTGAAACAGGTATTGGCTATCCAACTTTGATGTCCAATAGCTTTCGTATTTTTGAAAGTTACGCATGGATGCATTACCACCAAGGCAAAGAAAATCGCCAAGGTAAAAATTACGAATGGGTTGTACCTAATTACTTTGATCTAGACGACTGGGAACCGTCCTATGAACCCGGTCAGTATTTAGCTTTTCTTGGTCGTATTTGTTCGGCCAAGGGAATGGACACCATTAAAGAGCTAGCAAATTACAGCCCCTGGCCTATTGTCCTTCATGGGCAGGGTGATCCATCTCCCTGGCACCATCCAAATATTATCTATAAAGGACCTATTACAGGCAAGAAAAGGTCTGATTTTCTCCGTGGTGCCAGGGCAGCATTAATGCCAACAAACTTTACAGAGCCTTTTGGTGGTAGTGGTGTTGAAGCAATGCTCTGCGGCACGCCACTAATTGCGGTTGACTATGGAGCATTTACCGAAACCATTATTGATGGAGTCACCGGATATCGCTGTCATACGCTCCAAGAATGGATTGATGCTATTCACAAGGCAGGAGATCTAGACAGGAAAAAAATTGCAGATATTACACGTTCTAAATACAGCCTTGAAGCTTGCGGAAAAAAGTATGACAAGATTTTTAAATCCCTTAATGACTTATATCGTGGAGGTTGGTATCAACTGCGTGAACCCTCCGAAATAAATTATGTGCATCTAGACGCAGAAGAACGTCCCTTCGCAGAACGTCTAACCACTTGGATCAAAGAGAACCTTGATCCGGCGTACGTACTAGACCTTGGTTGCGGTCCAGGTACTTACGTTGATTGCTTTATTGAGAAGGGTATTGATTGTATTGGCTACGACACCGATCTCCGCGTTGAAGGAAAAGAACATCTTCTATGCAAAAGCTTATTTGATGTTGAGCACACTGCACCGGTTGTTTTGTGTATGGAAGTTGCTGAACACATAGATGGCTTGGAGAACCAACGCATCACAAAAGCAATGAACCAAGCCCTGGAGAGCAACGGAATTTTAATCTGGACTGCTGCCAGGCCAGGCCAAGGTGGCGTTAAACACATCAATTGTCAAACCAAAGACTATTGGGAACAACAGTTGAAGTGTGTTGGTTTAATTCGTGAAGTTGAACTTGAAGCTAAGCTGATTTCTTTTATTGAGAAAGGTTATCATATGGGTTGGTTCCTTCAAAACCTTTTGGTTTTTCGTAAGCCATGACTAATACACCAGGCTTTGGGGATGTTGTTGACTCCAGCAAGGCTGCAACTGAAGAACAACTCACAAGGCGGCAATACGGCTTTAGTTCAGTTTATTATGAGGGTTCGCCTACTGTTTATAAAACTGGAGACGTTGTAAATCTCCCGTACGAAACAAATGAATACTCTTCAATGGAAGCAGTGGGACTTGCTTGGGCGGCATACGCAGAAGGAATACCGCCCGAAAACTAAATCACTTAGCTAGCCACAGACATGAGCTCCATGTTTTGCAGGCGCTTCCTTACTGCGCTGACGTTCCAGCGGTAGCTATCCCTGGAGCGTGTCTCAGGGAAAGCTGCGTAGTGCGGTCCAAGCTTCAGAGTGCCGTCGTCGCGGTACTGGAAGAGGGTCTTGCGGTCGATGCCGAGGAGTTCTTCCACACGTTGTGCAGAGACCCATCCAGGGTGCTTAGCCATGGCTTAGAAAGCTGTCTACGCCATAAGCTTATCAGCCGTCAAGGGGGCGTCAACAGGTTTAATAAAGTTTTTATCTCTTTATTTAAGTGAGAACAAATACGGGTCAAATTAAAATAGATTAACAGCACAAAAGAGTATGTTCAATTGCGAACAGGAACCCCTTGCCCTGCTCATTGAATTAACTCCAAAGCTAGCTAAGAAACGTTACCGTCAATCTATATACGACGCCTGGGACTGCAAATGTGCTTATTGTGAGGCGGATGCCACATCATTGGATCATGTGATTCCCAGGTTTAAATCAGGTTCAAGCAATAGAACAAACCTTGTTCCAGCCTGTCGCAGGTGCAATACATCCAAGGCAAGTGCCAAGATGAATGAATGGTTTGAAAGACAAGAGTTCTTTACTCAAGCTAGGATGGATAGAATTAATGCCTGGATTAAACAAGAACCTTTTGACGTTTTTGTTTGCGATTTAACCGTGTTTAGGGAAGCTGTTTAAGATGTCAATTTCATATGATGCAAGCCAGGATAAATGGGATATTAAATATGAGAACGCAAATAACCCTGTAGTTGATACTATATCTACTCCTATTAAATTATGGGTATATACCGGAACAAATTTAAGGCCTTATACAGTTAAAGGGCAGACAACGTATTATGACGTACCTGTTGAGCAGGAACGTACAGTAACTGTCTCTATTGATGGAGACCAACAAGAGATCCTAAAAGCTCTTGAAAAAGCAGGAAGTGTCTACTGGACCACAGACAAAGTCGATGATTTAAAAACAGCACAGATAATTGCCCGTGGAGACAACGCTAGAAACAGTAAAAAAAATGAAGAGGCGGCAAAGGTTAATTCTCTATACAAAGCAATTGACGCCTATGCAAAAGCGTCCAAGCCTGGGGATTACTTAAAGGCCAAAAAAACAATTGACGACTCTAGCGTCGACGACGCAACAAAAAAGAACGTTAAAGCGGCTTTTGATTCTTTCTATACAACAAAAGTTGTGTCTCCCTGGGACACATCTTCAGGGGCAAAAGTCCCTTTTGAGGGTTTTGAAAACACAATTCGATTTGACCCTGAATACTACAGCGGCACCACAAGTGGCAAAAGTGCAAGAGAAGTCTGGGATAATGCAGTAAAAAATGAAGACCTTGACGTATTAGGTCGTTACCCAAACTACGAAGCATATGCGTTATGGCATTACAGCAACATTGGTCAAAATGATGCGAAGAAAAAAGGCGAGCGAGATCCAGGCTTTAAGCCACTTACACCTACTGATGGGTTTGAATATGGCAAGGTAGAGGAGTCTGTTCCAGGGAAAACAGATGCCGCCCGTCAATTTGAGCGCGACAAGATTGCAACCGATATTCTTGGGTTAAAACAAACAACTGAAGGTTATCAGCTCAGAGACCTTGCTAGTCAATACAGAAAACTTGTCACTAGCAACGCACAGTTAAAAGATCAATGGAGTACCGCGAAGTCAGAAATTTTATATGCAGAGCGTTTCCCCAAAGAGGCCAAGCAGCCTTGGGCAAAGCTTTATGAAGCAGTAAAAGAAGCCACTGGTGCCGAACCAGAGATACAGTCAGAAGCTGGTTTTGGTGAATTATTGACCAAGGCATACCAGCTGGACTCAACTCAGTACCCAGGTGCTCAGAAATTAATTAAAGATATTCAGGCCAACAAACAAATAGGCGCTGTTGACACAAAGCTATCTGAGTACGACACGGCTCTTACCAAAGTCGCAGGTGAAGCTGAATCCAAACAAACTGAAAAGGCCGCTGTATTTCAAAGGCAGTTTTTAGAAGACTCCCGCAGAGCTTTAATTGAAGCAAAAAAAGCAGAACAAAAGTTTGACCTATTAAGTGGCACTTCGTTTGGCCAAGAGATTCTTGGTATGCGTGAGAATGTCGCCAATTCTATTTTGCAAGAATCAGGAGTGGGAGGCATTCTTTCCTTGGGGGGACAGCAAAAAGATGATCTTGCTCAGAAGTTCAACTTGTCACTAGACACAGGAAAAGTGTTTGGAAGCAACAACGGCCTGTTGTACAACTGGGAGAAATGGTTCTTTGATGAGATCGAGAAAAAATACGCAGGTGATTTAGACGTACCAAATGATTACGTTCCCGGTTACCGGCGTAATATTAACAACGGTTTTGTTACCGAGGATCAGGTTAAATCTTGGAAGCAATACGACGATGCATATGAGACGTTAAAAAAAGATCCAGGTAATATTAGTGCGCAGCAAAAAGTTAATGCAGCCAATCTGCCCAAGGATTACGTACCAGTCAACCAACGTAAAACAGCAAAACAAGAGTGGATTGATTACGAAGCAGCACGTCGTGCCAAAGGTTGGGTTGATAACGACACGTTAGCCAAATGGTCGGACTACGATGACGCGTACAAAACATTAAACAACCCAGCGGCTACACAACAAGAAAAACAAAAAGCACAAGACATTTACAACAACAAACCAGCGGACTACCTGGAGCCAGACAAAAGAATTGACTCTGACATTCAATTTGCGCAAGACTTCTTTAATGATTATTTGCTGCCTAGGTTTAATGCGTCAAAATCTATCAGCGAATTTAGGGATTACATTAACGTAGATAAAGACAAGCAAAACATTTTTCAAACGGAAGACCGTTTGCAAAGTTTAAAAAATGCGGCGGAATCAGCTTCTGTTTCTTGGATGAAAGCCCTTGACTCCCTGGGGACAAGTAAGTTTAATTCTGATTATTACTTTGACCCAGGCCAATACTACCTTGAAAAAGGTGTTGGCACGGAAGGAAAATCTCCTGTGCTTTTGGGCGATCAGTTTCAAAAAGAATGGGGTAACACCATTCCAGATCAATACATTAAGCAAAAGACTGATATTGCAAATGACTGGGAGAAAGCAAAGGCTGGTGAGACAACAAAAGATGATAATGGCAATGATATTAACTGGCAAGCCAAGGCATATTTATATGGTTTTGACGTAAACAACAAAGAAGATTTTGCCAAGCTGCACTATGAAGTACTAGGACAAGCCAGGCAGTACGACTCTGCTCCTGATGTATTCAATCCGCGAATTGCGCAGATCTACTTAAAACAAGTACTGACGCCATACCTTGCTGATAAATACGCAAAAATTGGAACAGTCTTTGGCCAGTTTGTTAACCCAGAAGAGTTTGCCGATGAGTTTGTAAATAAACTAGACCCGTTAAAAAATAAAGAACAAACAGAGAAGGTCTTAAAGCTTTATGGCCTGGATCCAAATACAGAAGATCTTACTCAATTAAAGAAGATGATCTCTGATAGTATCCGCAGTTCGGATGCCCTAGACATTAGAGAGCAAATTAAAAAACTTAACCAGGAAAGTGAAACTCCAACGCAAGAGCTGTTGGGCGTTGAGTACATTCAGCGTGCTTCTGATAAAAGGGAAGAAGCTAAGAGCGTTGATGACGCTTTGTTTAGTCGTTTTAAATCGGCGGGGTACCAGGGAAGCCAAGAAGAGTTTTACAGTGACTTTATGCCTGATGCCACAGAAGAAGACAAGAAAATTTTCCAAACTGTTTATAGTGGCAAGGCGCCCAGTGAGCTTTATAAATTCAAGCCAACAGGAGATCCTTTTTCGGATATTGGTCAATTGGAAAGTTTATCTTCATTTGGAGAAGAAGAACCCAAGAAGGTAACACCTAAGACTACGGAACCAAAAAGCAAATACTTTTCTTTCTTCCCAGAGGAAGATACAGAAGAAGAGGAAGAACCGAGTTCTCCAGTTAAAATTAAAAGAGGTAGTGATATCCTTTCGGAATTTAAGTCACGTTTAAACCTTTCTCCCACAGCAGGTAAAACGGGTTCATCTGATTTGTCCGATCCTTTTTCTAGTTCTTTCTTTGGCTCCTTCTAATGGCTGATAAACGCAAAAAAGCGGCTAGTGCCGCAAAAAGATTTCAGAAGGATAAGATGGCCTGCAATAAGCCACAACGTGCACCGGCAGGGGATAAGCACAAGTACGTGGTAAAAGCTTGTCAAGGGGGCAAGGAGGGTATTGTCCGTTTTGGTGCCAGAGGTTACGAAGATTACACGCAGCACAAGGACGAGGGAAGACGTGCTAACTTTAAAGCCAGGCACAACTGTTCCGAGAAGAAGGACAAACTGACTCCCGGATGGTGGGCCTGTAATTACAACTGGTGACAACCATGGCAAAACCCAAGTCAAGCTCCACAATTAAAATTGAATCCAAGCCCAAGAAGACACGGCAAGGACAGGGGTTGAACTCTCTTCCCAGCCATGGCCGTAAGAAAACTCGCGGACAAGGTAAGTAATTTGTGTATATTGGGGGTAATGCTTCATTGCCCCCATGACTGATTACACGTCTGCAATTAATTTAATTTGCAAGCATGAGGGCTTTAATGAGAAAGCCTACGCCGATCCAAGTACAGGTGGAGAACCTTACACCATTGGATATGGCACACAGTTTTATCCAGATGGCTCACCTGTAAAACGCGGCCATCGATGCAGTAAAGAAAAGGCGCTTGAATATTTGTTTCACGAAGTAGATGTAATTGATACTCAATTATCAAAGCTCAACATTGGCATTAGTGATTCTGCTAGACAGGCGTTGATTTCTTTTATTCATTCTGTGGGATGGGACTCTTTTTTCTACAGCAGCATTGTCGATAACCTGGAACATGAAGACCTTCAAGAAGTAACAGAAGAAATGACAAGGTGGGTTTTTGATGTGGACCATCAAGTCATTGGAAGCCTGCTTGATCGGCGCCGTGAAGAAACAAATCTTTTGTTAAAAGATACCGATGCATTTGTGCAGCCGTGTGCACGTCTTTTGTTGTCTGCATTCAGGGTTTACTCTGGGGCTCAGCATGAGATACAAGCTATTAAGCACCTGGAAGAGAGCTTGAATCCTTATGTATTGTCCCGCTTTGCAAATGAGTTTAGGGTCAGCGAAAAACCCTGGGACACATTCCGCACTGACGAGTACGACCCCGATGATTTCAACACTGTCTTTGACAGGTAGAATTAGAATAGTTGCATTAAAAACGTGCAAAGCGGAATGGAGCGTTCAGTAGAGCCACGGGAATTTGAACTTCCTCTAGAGCTTCAATTCTCGATGCGCAAAGCTGAGCTTGCGGCCCAAGAAATGACCTGGGACGACCTCTACGCAGCTCTGTTGAACTTATACCATCAACGCCTAATGGAGTGGTATGCGGTTAAAGAGATCATGGCGTCTGAAAATATTGAGATTGATTTCGACATCCCAACAGACCTGGAGCTAGCAGAACTCGCCGCCGCATGTTTATACGACGACGAGGATGAGGAGGAAGACGACCTTCAGCCGTTCTGAGTTTCGTTGACAGTAATCAGGCGGTCCAAGTACCACTGTGCCTTCTTAAGGTCTTGCACACCGCCTTTGTTACGCCAACGCCACGTGTACTTGACGCAATTCCCACGTAGGTAGCCCTGAAACTCCTCTGCGGTTAACTGCGCTTCAATCGCATCGATGCATTCAATAGCGGAATCTGCGTAGTGAGACGGATGGTTTACCAAATCCTCCTGGACCACAGGAGCAGTTTCTTTGGTGGCCCAGGGCACTGGGCAGACACCATCCTTGCACTCAGTCAAGTCGCTGATTATCGGCGCAAACCACGGCGAAGACGAGACTGTTCCATCAGTTCCTCGTTCGGTGCCCCCAGATCCAGCACTAATGCTTTGGGTTTCGGTGATGCTCCCATCATCACTCCTTGCTCCATTGTCGGTATATATCCCGTTGCTCCAGGCCGTTCCCCCTCGAGTGCCAAGTTTGTCCGTTCCCTTCCGTCCTGACATAAGGTCAACCCTCTGTTGTACATATCCATTAAGGGTACATCATTTTTTTGATTGGCGAGAGGTGCGCCAAAATCTTCTTCACTAAGACAACGACAATTTAGTTCATCTTGAACAAAACTATCTAAAAATCCCGCCGCGCCGTGCATGACTATTAAGTGGCTTGATTTACTGTTTTTATAATATTATCATGGCAAGATTCTTCGACGCTACATACGACCCACGCAACGATTCTGGTACGTCGGGAGCTGAAGTTTCTGACCTAAATCCAGAACAGGCGTATGATACTGACCTGCGTCGAGTTGCCTCAGACGCAAGAGCATCTGCAGAAAGTCTTAATGATTCGCAGGATCGTATTGCAAAGTTCCTTAGAGCCTCTAAGAGTGCCGGGAAGTTTCAACAAACACGCATGCTAAGGGACACCACCATGGATGGAAAGACCCCAAGGTCGGAGGCGACTATTGGAGGAGTCACCATCCCAAACCTTGGGGACCGCATTGGGGAAGCTGGTGGCACCAACTACGCAAGGAAACCTGGGCGCAGTGGCGGCACCTTCTACGGTTTTGGTTAAACCTGGCTGTAGACAACCTCATAGGGTTGGTTCTGGTACTTACCCTTACGATCTTGGTAGCTCACGTGGCAGGGCTCACCACGATAGAAAAGGAGCTGTGTAATTCCTTCGTTGGCATAGATGCGATTAAACAGTCCCGTGCAGTTGCTGATCTCAAGGGTCAGGTGACCTTCCCAGGCAGCTTCTGCAGGCGTAATGTTTACCAAGATTCCCGATCGTGCATACGTAGATTTGCCAACCGCAACTACAGTCACATCACGTGGAAGTTTGATGTGTTCCATGGCAACGCCAAGGCAGTAGCCATAGGGAGGAAGCAGGAAGTACTCACCTTTTTCGTCTTCCAACAACTCAGCTGGCTTCAGGATATTTTCATCAAAGGCTTTGGGGTCACAATCTCCAGCCTGGATCTTGCCAAAAATTAAGCATTGCTTCGGCGATAGGCGAATGTCATAGCCGTATGAACTGAGACCATAACTGAGCAGGAGCCTTCCATCTTCTTTATTGATCAGACGATCAACAAAAGGAGAGATCATCTCTTCTTTTTCAGCCAGCTCTTTGATTTCCCAGTCGGCTAGTACGCTCATAAGACCGTTGATTCGATAATCAGTCTACATAATCAGGTGATGATCCGCCCTTTCTCCGAATAAATATCAATAAAATTTTGGGTGTAGTTGTCCAGGCCATCGCTTGGCTGTAGGTAGACAATAAAAGAACTGCACGTATTTTTGGCTTCGACTCGTCCGTCCTCAAAGTAATGTCGCCGAAGCATGGGTGTGTTTTTTAAAAAGCAGATGGGAAAATCAAAGATGTCCTGAGCGTAACGAATCATGTCAGGACAGTTGCCAAAGTACAAGCCTTGCTTGACTTCACCTGACAGCCACTTTCTTTTTAGAGTTCGCCACCACAGTGCGTACCCTGAAATCAAAGTATGCGACAAGCCGCGAGTACGCTTCCACCTCTGGGACTTGATGTCCCAAAAGTACGTGTAGTTTGGAGGGAAGACGTAAACATTTCCAAACCAGTCCTGTTCATTTAACGCGTCATCTTCTGGTGTATAGAAGTGTTCAGCGTTGACGTAGCTATTTGCTACAGCAGAACTGGCCGGGTCAAGGTCAATCCCTCCCATCAACATGTGCGCAGAATTGATCAGGTCAGCGCCAGAGATCCACTCGAATGTATCGGTGTGCGCATTACCACGAAAAGATGGCATTACTTCTCGCTCACCTGGCAATAATCAATCTCAAGATAACGCATCCCATCGTTATCGTTAACAAGATATCCAGCTTTCTCCTGCGGATTAATTTTTTGCGCCGCCGCAAGTATGCGTCTAAACGTTTCTGCGAGGTCACCATTGTCTTCTCGTTCGCAACTTTCTTGTGCTGAGTGCAATTCTTTCAGCGTCATAAAGAACATTGAGCGTTCTTTGTTGGTGGGTTGAAACACCATGATGCCAGGCCCTTCTGCATCCCATAGCTTGCAGTAATGTTGCCCCATGTCACCAAGAATCAACTTGATGGTGGCATCAAGCATTCTGGTTTTAGTCGTATCTAGATCCCCCTGGAGCGCAGAGGCAATTAATTTTTCACGCCTGTTCATTTTTTAAGAGTCCTTGACGAATCAGTATTTGTTTCATTTTAGGAAGTGGCTTGTAGATTACGACAAGTTTTCCTAGATTGCCTCGTTTTTTGATGAGCTTTTGATTCTCGTCTTTTAGCTTGTCAAATTCTCCTGCCCGAATTAAGTACTCGGCTACGCAACGCAAGCGTCGCTTGAGAGACAAATCAGCTTCTGGAAATTTACCACAGATTGTGTCTGGTGCCATATCTGCAAATGCAATACGCAGGCGATTGGCCAGAGTCACATTAAAGTGTGGGTCCTCCTTCTCGAATTCTTTTATGTTGTACAAGTACCTGCGCAGGACATCAGTATCAAAAGACCCTTCGGGAGGCAAGAACATTTCCACTTGATCTGCAAGACCTTTAGGAAGAAGTTCCTTGTAATTTTCAGTGGTAACCAAATCAATCTCAATAGTATGAAAGCGATTATTCGCCATCTTCCCCCCTGGGCACAGAGCGGTTAGGCACATATTTTTGCTTGTCTTCCTGAACATCTTTGTATTTTGTCCTGGCTCTGAAAGACAAAAGAGATACGTCGTTATTTTTGGCAAACGAAGCGATCAGCCGATTCCAGGGTATTCGGATTGTATCTTTTTTCTTGATGTCAGGAGAAATGTTGACGTAATGAATGTTCTGGGTCCAGCCTTTGGACGGATCTTTTTTTCCGATCAAGATCCAATTGCGAATAGTTTGATCTGAAACATTAAGCCTTTGGGCGCACTCTTCTGTTGAGATGTACTCATCTGCGTACGCCTCTGGCCCGACTTGGTCAGTTTCGTTGTTTTTGTACCTGCTACTCCACATGGCACCCAGGATGTTTTTGATGCCTTTGAGTTCGTACGCAATGTCTTCAAGACCCTTGCGAATACCGTATGCCATAAAGCGGTTTCTTTGTTTAGATGCTAGTCTTTTTTTAGCATCTATGCGTGTTTTATGGAAGATCAGATTCCCGCTAGTCAAGTCCCTGCAAGCATCCCGTCCGAGCCGCCAAGCCCCCCGCAGGTGCCAAGTGGGAGGATTAGTCCTCAAGACCTGGAGCTAATGAAGGCTCGTGCCAGGGAACTTGCTGTCCAGCAAACGTTGATGCAACAAACAGCAGCAGCCCAGGCTCCTCGTGTCGTCTATGTGCGTCGCAATCTTACGGTTGCTGAGCTGATTTTGATTGTTGCGTTGTCTTGTGGAATTGTTACAGTTGTCCAAGCCGGCTGGAATTTTGTATCAAATTCACTGCCTAGGGTGGAAATCAAGGTCAAGTGAATTAAACACACCCGAACTATAATCTTTATATAAGGGATTCTAGTTTAATACGTGGCCAATCGTCGTATTTCTGAACTTCCGCTCCTAGCTGGGGCGGATGTAGCTGAGCAGGATCTGCTGACGATGGTCCACGTATTTGAAGTGGACCCTACTCTTAAAAACAAAAAGATCACAATCTCTGGTTTTGGAGATTACCTCTCAACTAAATACGTAACAACCACTGGTGGCACAGTAACCGGCAACGTCTTAGTACAAGGGAACTTAACTGTAACTGGCGTTACTGTTGTCAATGCATTCACTAGTAGTGGCCTTGGAACGTTTAGCGGCGTCCTAGTTCAAAACAATTTGACCACAAGTGGCACGATCAGCGGTCAAACAATTACAGGTGAGGCACTCCAATCTGTAACAATTAACTCAGCAACCGGTACATTCACTACGGTTAGCGGGGCGACCTCAAACTTTGTAAGTGGGAATTTTAGTACCCGACTCTCGGGTGCAACCATTACCGGTAATACACTTCAAGCAACGTCCGGACAATTTAGTTACCTAAGTGGTGCCACAATTACAGGTGGTTTGGTCCAGGGTGTAAGTGGTGTTTTTGGTACGCTTGCTACGCCTGTTCTTGATGTAAGCGGCAACTTGTCCGTTGCCAGTGGACTGACCGTTACTGGTCTTGCTCAATTTGCATCAGGCGTACAAGTCACTGGCACATTATCAGGAACAACCGTCACTGGGACAGCGGCACGTTTTACTAGTGTCACTGGTGTAACTGGTGTATTTACAACTACGTTGTCCGGTGCATCCATTACAGGTACAACCGTTAACGCAACGTCAATCACCGGTGTATCCGGAACATTTACATCAAGAGTATCGGGAGCAACAGTAACCGGTAACGTAGGTTCTTTTGGCTCAGTCAGTGGCGTTTCCGGTGTATTCTCTCAGGTTCTTTCTGGTGCTGTAATCACAGGAGACGC